>Ga0335078_10012994_pt1 | contig 12344 bp, 13 predicted proteins | sample Lox_Sample_32_FD_206711 | JGI IMG/M metagenome (GOLD analysis project Ga0335078, IMG submission 206711) | Soil microbial communities from Loxahatchee National Wildlife Refuge, Florida, United States - Lox_Sample_3.2 | ecosystem: Environmental > Terrestrial > Soil > Wetlands | place: USA... | reverse complement strand
GCGCCGTTGCACGAGGCTGACACTCCGACGGATACTCCGGCCAGATCGCAGAAGTGCTTGACATCTTCCGGGTCGAGCAGGAGCGGAACCAGCGCCGGGCGCGTGGGTTGAACCTTCAATCCGAATTGGCTTGCCAGATCGTAGCCGAAACTTGTGGCTCCCATTTTCGGAATCGAGAGGCCACCGGTGGCAACCACGAGCGCAGGCGCGCGAAGTTCGGCCACCGCAGTTTTCAGAATGAACTCGGTAGTTCGTCTGACCTCCGTTGTTGCGGTGTTCAGAAAGAATCGTACTCCGGCGATGCCGCACTCGGTTTCCAGCACCTGCAGAATTTCACGAGAGCTGCCATCACAGAAAAGCTGGCCAAGGGTTTTCTCGTGATAGGGGATGTGATGCTTCTCCACCAGCGCAATGAAGTCTGCGGGGGTGTAGCGGGCCAATGCCGACTTGGCAAAGTGAGGATTGGCGGAAATGAAATTTTCCGGAGTGCAATGCAGGTTGGTGAAGTTACAGCGGCCGCCGCCGGAGATCAGAATTTTCTTGCCGCAACGTTCGGAGTGCTCAAGCACGGCAACGCGGCGTCCGCGTTTACCGGCTTCGATGGCGCACATCAGGCCGGCGGCACCCCCGCCGAGGATGAGGACGTCAAAAGTCTCGTATGCAGACAATAGCGGTGCCCCTCTGTGATTTCAACCACAGAGGATACAGGGTTCGGGTTTCAGAGTGTGGGTTGCTGCGCACGCAATTCCTTTGTCCCTTTGTGCGCCTTAAACTTCGGCCACAGAGGGCAGGAGGGATCTTAGGTTCGAGTCAGAGAGTACGCGGTTCCTGTGCGCCCTGTGGTTTCAACCGCAGAGGCAAAGGGAAGGAAACAAGGAGGCAGGGGAAAACGCAGATCCCTCGCTCTGCTCGGGATGACGGCTGCCGGCTCCCGCGTCGCCCACGTCCGTAAAACGCCGTCACTTGATTTCCATTACTTCTTTTTCCTTAGACTTGCTCATCTCTTCCATCTTCTTGATTTCGTCGTCGGTGAGCTTCTGGATCTCGTCCATGGCTCGCTTCTCGTCGTCTTCGGTGATCTTCTTGTCTTTCATCGCCTTCTTGATGGCATCGTTGCCGTCGCGGCGGACGTTGCGGACGGCGGTGCGATGTTCTTCCAAAATCTTATGCAGATGCTTGACCATGTCCTTGCGGCGTTCTTCGGTGAGTGGGGGCACGGGAACGCGAATGATTTTGCCGTCATTCATAGGGTTGAGACCGATGTCGGCGCTGCGGATGGCCTTTTCGATCGCGCCCAGAGAAGTCGGGTCGAAGGGCTGCACGGTAATGAGCTGAGCCTCAGGAGCATGTACCTGCGCGATCTGGTTGAGCGGCATCTGGGAGCCGTAGTAATCAATGCTGACGGAATCGAGCATGTGCACCGAGGCGCGCCCGGTGCGCGTGGCCGCCATGGCCTTGCGGAAATCCTCCACAGCTTTATCCATGCGAGTCTTCAGTTGAACGTAGGTATCTTTGAGCGCGGGAATTGCCGCCATGCCGGGTTGAGCCATCAGTCAGCTCCTTCACTATGAGTTAAACGCCGAATTATAAACCGGCTGTCGCGACCCTCAAATCTCCCACTCAACACCCGGCATGATCCGTTTCATGAATTCATCGAATAGCGGTACCGTAAACGCGGTGTCTCCGTGGCTAGGACTCCAGATCATTCCTTTTGTAATTAGGCTGCTACGCACCGGCCCCAGCGACGAAACCGGCCTCCCTAGCCGTTCGGCTATGTCCCCCGAGCGGTGGGGCCCGGGGCCGAGATCTGACATAGCTCGAAGAAATTTCCTCTCGGTGGGAGTCAACCTGTCGAAGCGAACTCGAAAAAAACTTTCGTCGAGGGCTGCAATCGCTGAGGCCGAAGCAGCCTGGACGTCCCTCAATGTAATCGGACTGCAGCTGGCGCGATCCCATGCGTGTTTTCCCCACTCCTGCAAGAAATAGGGGTATCCTTTAGTCCGCTCAAGGATCTCCGACACTGCTTCGGGCGCGTACGACACTCCTTCATTGCGCGCGGGTTTTACAATTGCCTGTTCGGCCTCCGCCGGATTTAGCGGACCAATCACGGGGAAATCGAATAATCGCTCCGCATAGGATTTCGCGTTGCCTGCCATTCCTCTGAGTTGCGGAAGCCCGGCCCCAACTACTGTGAGCGGGAGGCTGTTTTGGGCGCAGCGATGAAGAGCAGAAATCAACGCACCGAGTTGTGCTTCTTTCAGATATTGCAGTTCATCTACGAATGCCACAAAGGCAGTTTTTGCATTCCGGGCGGTCAAACCAACCTGTTCCAGCAAGGAGCTCAGATCAGCTTCCAGATCACCATTGTCGGCCAACCCAGGCTCAGGCGGAAAATCAAATCCGACCTCAATATCCTTATAGCTAACCTTGAGTGCTTTCGCGAATCCTGTTAACGCTCTGAGCGCACGTTGAGCAGAATCCTTTGCCGTGGCCACATAGCTCATTCGCAGAAGGGCCTGTCGAAGTTGAGGAGCCAACATCGCCGGCAACGACTTGTTCTCGGGAGCCTCAATTCGCACCGAGTAAGTGCCGACCGCGTCGGCGTCCTTCTTGACCTGATCGAGGAGAACGGTCTTCCCCACCCCTCGCAAACCAACCATCAAGACACTTTTTGCCGAGCGACCTTCCCTGATTCTGGCCAGGGAAACGCGCAGCTGCTCCCGAAGCGCATCTCGGCCGGCCAACTCAGGAGGTGGAGACCCAGCTCCAGGCGAATAAGGGTTCTTAACTGCGTCCATGTATAGGTAAATTAGTGAAATTATATGTACAGAATAATATCCATAATTTACCTACATATCAAGGTGTCAGGCGCTGACCAGCGAGCCGATTTTTTCGCCAGTGACAACTTTCTTGATGTTGCCATGATGATTGAGGTTGAAGATCACGATGGGCAGATTGTTGTCCTTGCAGAGAGAAATGGCGGTCGAATCCATGACCTTGAGGCCCTTCTTGAGGACGTCAAGGTAAGTGATCTGGCTGAATTTCTTTGCGTCCTTCACCAACATCGGGTCGGCGTCATAAATGCCGTCAACTTTGGTCGCCTTGAGGATGACATCGGCCTTGATTTCCATGGCGCGCAAAGAGGCAGCCGTATCCGTGGAGAAATAGGGATTTCCCGTGCCACCGGCAAAAATCACTACCCGGCCTTTTTCCAGGTGACGGATGGCGCGCCGGCGGATGAAAGGCTCCGCCACCTGATTCATCTCGATGGCGGATTGCACCCGGGTATAGACTCCTTGTTTCTCCAGTGCGTCCTGCAGTGCGAGAGCGTTAATCACCGTGGCCAACATGCCCATGTGATCGGCGGAGACGCGATCCATTTCACGGGCTTGTTCGGCGACGCCGCGAAAGAAATTCCCGCCGCCCACCACGATGGCAATTTCGATGCCCAGGGAGCGCACGTCGGCAAGTTCAGCGGCGATTTCGTGAATTCTTTGCGAATCAACACCGAACCCCTGGGCAGCGGCGAGAGCCTCGCCTGAAAGCTTGAGCAGAATGCGTTTGAAGACGGGAGCTGTCATGCTATTCGGTTCTTGGTTCTCAGGTCCGGCTGTCAGCCCGCCCCTTATTCGGCTTTTTGTTCAGGCTTGCTGATGGCGATGGTCTCCCCGACGTCGCCTACTTTGAAGCGCGCTAAACGGCGGACGGAAATGTTCTCGCCCAATTTGCCGATCTTGTTGGCGATCAACTGGGCGACGCTGATGGTTTGATCCTTGATGAAGGGCTGCTCGTAGAGGCAGACCTCCTCGTAGAACTTACTCATCCTGCCCTCGACGATTTTCTCGACCACCTGCGGAGGCTTGCCGGTAGCGGCTGCCTGGGCACGATAGATATCCTTCTCGCGCTCGTAGGCTTCCGGAGTTATGTCCTCTTTACGGACAAATTTGGGATCGCTGGCCGCGATGTGCATGGCGATGTCATGCACCAGTTCTTTGAAATCCTCCGTGCGGGCGACGAAGTCGCTCTCGCAATTCACCTCGACCAGCACGCCAATCTTGCCGCCGGCATGGATGTAGCTGGTGACCGAGCCTTCGCTGGTCACACGGGCAGATTTCTTCTGCGCCACGGCCGCACCGCGCTTACGCAGGATGATGATGGCTTGTTCCATATCACCCTTGGCTTCCGTTAGAGCCTGCTTGCAATCCATCATGGGCGCGCCGGTGCGCTCGCGAAGGTCTTTTACCTGGCCGGCGGATATGTTCGGCCGCTTGTCGTTAGGATCAGGACTAACCGTAGTTGCCATGATTGCTGATACATCCTTTTCATTTCACAAAATTTAACCCGCGCCGGACGACCCGGGGCGGGTCTGATTGCCTCACGATCGCCGAAACACGCTGCTAGAAAGTCTGATGCTCGATCTCCGGGGCATCTGCGGGGGCCGCTTCCTTGGCAGCAGCCGGCTGCTTACGCGTGCCCGCACCGAGCACGTCTTCCATGCTGATATCCTCGGTGCCGCCGTCGTCGGGGGCGGAGAAATCGGCTGCCCCTTCAATCGGGGCTTCGGCAACCGCATCTGCGGCTCCTTGCGCGGCCTCGGCCGCGGCCGACAGGTCCGCCATCTGCTTGTCATTCATCAGCTGGGCGCCTTCGGCGACAGAATCGGCAATCTTGGTGGCAAACAGGCGAATCGCGCGCAGGGCATCGTCGTTCCCTGGAATCACATAATCCACTTCGCTGGGGTCGCAATTGGTGTCGACTACGGCGACTACGGGAATGCCCAGCTTGCGCGCCTCGCGAACGGCGATTTGCTCCTTGTTGGAGTCGATGACGAAAATCGCATTCGGCAAGCGGGTCATGTTCTTGATGCCCGCCAAGTTGGCCTGCAAATGCTTGCGCTCGCGCTCGAGCTTGATGACCTCTTTCTTGGGCAATAGCTCGTAACGGCCATCGGTGGCCATTTCATCGAGTTCTTTGAGCCGCTTAACGGACTTTTGTACCGTCACCCAGTTAGTGAGCAGTCCACCCAGCCAGCGTTGGTTCACATAGAAACCGCCGCAGCGTGTGGCTTCTTCGGCAATCGCGTCCTGAGCCTGGCGCTTCGTACCCACGAACAGAATAATCTTTCCCTCGGCGGCCAGATCCTGCACGAACTTCGACGCCTCCTTGAACATCTTGAGCGTCTTTTGCAGGTCGATGATGTAGATCCCGTTGCGCTCGCCGAAGATGAATTCCTTCATCTTGGGATTCCAGCGCTTGGTCTGGTGCCCGAAGTGGACGCCCGCTTCGAGCAGCTCCTTCATGGTGATGTTAGCCAATCAACCTCCTCATTTGGTCTGCATCGGCGGCGTACTTCTGATTTTGCCGCCGATTCCCATTCCCGTCCCGCGCCGGGGCACGGGAAGAATTGAACACCCCGCCTCTTACCGCTTGCTGTACTGGAAGCGTTTGCGAGCGCCCTTCTGGCCGTACTTCTTGCGCTCCTTAGAGCGCGAGTCGCGGCTCACCAGGCCCTCCGCCTTCAATTTCTTGCGAAACTCGATATTGAAAAGCATCAGGGCGCGAGCCAGGCCCAGCTTGACTGCGTCGGCTTGCCCACTTACCCCGCCGCCGGAAACCGTGGCGATGACATTGAAAGTGCTCGCGGTCTCGGTCGAAAGCAGAGGACGGCGTGCGCTGGAGCGTTGTGATTCGGTCACGAAATATTTTTCAAAAGGGTGACCGTTGACCTTAAACTCGCCGCTGCCAGCGCGCAGGTAAACCCGCGCGATTGCCGACTTGCGACGTCCCGTACCATAGTATTGAACCAGTTCTGCCATTTAGCTTCTAGCTCCGGGCTCCTAATTTCTTAAAGACTACGCCTTCGCTGCCAGCAGCGGCCGCGCTTCCGGCTTCTGGGCCTCGTGTGGGTGTTTCTCTCCACGGTAGACTTTCAGCTTGCTGATCATTTGCTTGCCCAACTTCGACTTGGGAAGCATCCGCAGGATCGCCTGCTCGACGACAAGTTCCGGCTTGCGGTCGAATCGCTTGCGGAACTCCTCGGTACGCAATCCACCGGGGTATCCAGTGTAGTGCTGATAAACCTTCTGTTCCGACTTCATCCCGGAAAGCTTCACCTTCTCAGCGTTGATCACAATGACGTGGTCGCCCATGTCGAGAAAGGGAGTGTACCTGGGGTTTTCCTTGCCCATCAAAACGCGGGCGACTTGCGAAGCCAAACGGCCAAGCGTCTGCCCGGAGGCATCCACGACATACCACTTGGGCACAAATTCCCCCGCTTTGGGGAAATACGTAGACATGCAAACTCTCTCCCAGAAAATAAAAACGCCAAGAAGACCGCTGAGTAACCTCGCAAGCGCTGAACGCGCAGGGCTATCAGGCGGGCAACCGCAGGACTGCTAAAGATTTAAAGATAACGTAGTGCGCAACCGATTGTCAACGAAGCCATTGTTACGGTGGTGAGCCAGTTTTAGAATGGCCAGAGAATGGCCCGGACAGGACAATGGACAGAAAGCTGCACGAGGGAAAACCACGCACTCCGAGACTTGTTGTGTATTGTGGCATGCGTCCTCACTCATACGCCAGAGCGTCAATCGGGTCTTTCTGCGCCGCTTTATAGGCGGGATAGGTCGCACCTAACACTGCGCCCAGAATGGCAATGATGGTGGCTTCCATGATCCAGTGGCCGGTCATGATGATGCGGATCGTAGGATAGCGCTGCGCGATTCCCACGCGAGCAACCAGGCTCACCAGAACGCCCAGTACGATTCCGGACAGAGCCAGTAAAACAGTTTCGCGGAGGACCACATTCACGATGTAAACCTTGGAGGCGCCGATCGACTTCAGGATACCAATCTCGCGGGTGCGCTCCATGACGGCGGTATACATGGCCTGAAAAATTACGATGAATCCGACGATGACCGAGATGCCGATTACCACGTTAATAAAGATCGGCAGGCCAGGATAGTTGCTGGGCGTCATCATCGAGAGGTAATAGGCCATCGAGGTCGCAACGTAAGTTTCCATGCCGGGGACACTCTTGATCTCATCCACCACCGCAGGGGCATTGCCGGGATCGTCCAGTTTCAAATAGAAAAGCGACGCCTTGCCTTGGGCTCCGAGCAGATCCCTCATAGTGTCGATGGGAACGAATTTGCGCGCGCCTTTGCCCGGCTCCACGATGCCGGCGACACGGAACTTGTTGTTCATGACTTCAATCGAGTCCCCGACGTTGATGTGCTTGGCGCGGGCGAAGATTTCATCCACCAAGGCATCGTTCGGCCCCTGGAATGGGCCCCCGGACAGATAGTGGAACGGACCACCCAATGCCTGATAGCTGTGCAGGTCGATGCCGGCGATCACTTCGAGCGCTCCATTAGCGTTGATATGGTTGACGACCGGCGCTACGACCACGACGTGTGGCAGCTTGGCCAATATGGCGCCAATCTTGATGGACATGGGAGTGCCGGTAAGCCCGACAATGAAGGATGAGCCAGGCGGCATCACAATGACATCGGCCCCGATGCCCGCCTGCCGTTGCCGGGAGTCGTTCACAAAGCCAAGGCACAGGCCCACGATCAGCAAAATCAGGGTGACTTCCAGTGCGATGGCGACAATGCTGATCAGCGACCGCAGCGGCCGGAACGCCAGGTTGGCGACAATCATTTTGTTCATCATGGATTCTTTGGTGTTGTTCTCGAGTCGGCTTGGCTGTTTCCTTTTTTTCGATTCTACCTGTCGCTGCCTGGCGAGGGTGAGCTTCGACTATTTGCGGGCTTGTCGAGATGAATTACTTCCACGTTCGGTGGTTGCTCCAACACGAATTTGTCATCCGCCAGCGGTTGGTTAAGATCCAGTTTTACCAGAGTAAGAGTTATATCGTATTCCTCTTTGGGCCACGCAATTTCAATTTGCCAGGGGAAGTTAACGCCATTCTCGGGACGATAAGCCTCGTATAGAGCATTGGTGGTGACATCGCCGTTCTCGTCGTATAGCAGCTGGCGATGAGGGAGCAGATCGGTGCGTCTGAAGACGATCTCCCGGGAAAGAAACCATCCCTGCTTGCCCTTGCGGATTACGTCCAGCACGTAGTTTGCTTCGGGCAGCTTGTGACCCTTGGGATCGGTGGCGTAGCCGGCCTCGTTCCGCACGACGGCGATTTCAGTTGCCGGATCGATAGGGCGCAACAACAGAGAGTCGTAGATTGTCTGAGGCCGCAGATTCTCCAGTGGCTGTTGCGCATTGTAGGTTTCAAGATCATTGCGTCCGACCACGAAGCGGTTTTTCGGCGGAATCCATAGCTTGAAATCCTGCCCGTCGCTGACCATGTCAAAGGCGCGATTGCGAACGATCGGCATCAGGCCAATCAGGCGAAGCATGGACGGCTTTCGTGCCATCACATAGCCACGGATCTCCTGGTAGTCGGTGACCTTGCCCTTTTTTTCTCCGCCGACCGTGGTATCGATATTGACGGTGGCCTGCACGGTTTGAACGCGGACGGCCTGGCCGTTGATGTAGTCGACGAGGTCCTGCAGGCTGGCACTCTTGAGCTGGGCGGTGGTGAGAGCAGGTTGCACTTTGCGCGAGCGGAACAGGCAACCAGTCAGTGGGAGGACTGCCAGAAGTATGAGGACGGGTCGGTAGCGAATAGAAAAAAAGATCACAAGAGATATTTTGGCTCGGCGCTGATAACCAGTATAAGCGACAGCGTTGGGAATATCGCCTGAGGTCAGATTAAGGGGCATCTTCGAAGCGGGCCCCAGGAACTAGGGCGTCCGCTGCCGGAGCGCTTTCCGGTACGCCGCCACATTACGGTTGTGCTCTTCCAGGCTGTGAGCGAAGCGATGATGGCCGTTGCCGTCGCTGACGAAATAGAAATAGTCGGTGGTGGCGGGGTGCAGAGCTGCTTCGAGAGAAGTCTTTCCCGGGTTGCCGATGGGACCGGGAGGAAGTCCGGCATGGGCGTAAGTGTTATACGCGGATTTGACTCGCAGGTCGGCGTGGTGGAGTGCGCCGCCATAGCTTCCCTGCAGGAGCTCAGCATAAATGACGCTGGGGTCGGCCTGAAGAGGAAGCTTCTCCTGCATGCGGTTGTAGTAGACGCTGGCGACCAGCGGGCGCTCTTCCGGCACTGCCGTCTCTTTCTCGATGATCGATGCCAGGGTCACGGTTTGTTCTATGTCAGCATTTAATCCAATCTCGCGGGCCACCAGGCGGAACTGTTTCACCATCGCCCCTGCCATTTCCTCCATGCTTTGCGTACGGGTGAACTCGTAGGTGTTGGGGAAGAGAAATCCTTCGAGATTTGCAGCGTCTGGAGCAAGGTCCGCAATCAGGCTGGTATCAGAGATTGCCACGCGCAGGAAATCCTGGCTTGATCCCAGACCGGCATCCTGCATCGCTTGCGCGATCTCGAACATGTTAAAGCCCTCAGGGATCACTACGGTGTGGAGGTATACATCGCCGCGCACCAGACGGTCATGGATTTCGAGGGCGGTCGCGGTTTTCTCGAACAGATACTCTCCTGCTTTGAGAGAACGCTGATGCCGAATGCGGTGCCAGATGGCAAAGGCGGTGGCGTTACGGATCACGCCTGCAGACTTGAGCTCGTGCGCGATGCGGCGGGTGGAGTAGCCGGGACGCAAGAGGACGAACTTCTGACCGTCGGGCGTCACCGGGGTATACAGAGCCCAGGCCATCCATCCGGCCAAGCCCACGAGGGCCAGCAATAGAATTGCGAAAAGGGTGCGCACGTTAAGAATAGTTTAGATGAGTGTGAGGCGAGAGGCGGGAGCCGGTAGTCGATGTCCGGAGGTCACGTCACTAACCCTGATGGTCCTGGAAGGGACCGTGGCACACATCCTCCACGGTTCATTTATTATGGATTTCGTCATAGAACAACGGTTCTCATGGAGGAATTATGGCACTTACTGTAGGTGCGCCCGCGCCTGACTTTGTTTTGAAAGACCAGAGCCAGCGGGAGGTGAAGCTGAGCGACTTCCGAGGGAAAAAGCGGGTTGTGCTGGTTTTCTACCCGCTGGATTGGAGCCCGGTGTGCACGAAGGAACACGCCTGCCTGGCCGATGACCAGAAGCGGTTCGAGGGGCTGGATGCGCAGGTGCTCGGCTTGAGTGTGGATAGTGTGTGGTCGCACAAGGCCTACGCAGAAAAAATGGGGATTCGCTATCCGCTGCTGGCGGATTTTCATCCGCGAGGTGCGGTCGCGGCTAACTACGGTGCCTATCTGGAAGATAAGGGAATTACGGGACGCGCTATCTTTATCATCGACCGCGAGGGCAGGCTGGCGTGGCAGAAAAATTACGACATTCCGATTGTCCCGAATGTGCAAGAGGTCGCCGAGGCGCTGGCTGGAGTGAAATAGGAAGCAGCCAGTCGTTGCTCAACGGAGCTATCCGGTCATGGACGGGAATCCATCCAGCTCTGCAGGATCAGAACGGCTGCCAATTGATCGACGACCTGGGCACGGCGCTTGATCGACATCTCGGTTTCGCGCAACAGCCGGTTGGCCTGGGCTGAGGTCAGGCGCTCGTCCCAAAAATGCACCGGCAGCTGGAAGCGCTGTTCAAGCTCCTGGGCGAAGCGTCGCATCTTGTCTGCCTGAATGCCTTCGGCGCCGCTCATCCGCAGGGGCAAACCTACAACAAACTCCGCCACCTGATATTGCCGGACGACCTTTTCCAATTCTCCGAAATCCTGGCGTTTATTCTGACGGCGAATCGTCGGCAGCCCCTGGGCGGTGAGGCCAAGAGGGTCCGACACCGCCAACCCAATGGTTTTCGAGCCTACATCCAAACCCAGGACCCGAGACGACGCTCCCTCATTTGGCAGTGAATGGGAAGGCACATCGCAATTATAGATGGGGCGTGTTCTGCGATTTGGTCTAGGATATCTGCGAGTCATGGGGGAAGAAGAAATCCAGGTCGAAGGCAGTGCGGTGGAAGTGCCACTTCCGCCGCGCCAAATCACTCAGCCACGCCGGCGCCCGCGTCGCCGGCACTGGGGACTGGATGTTATCGGGATCGCTGGCATTCTGGCGCTTTGCTATTACGGGGAGGCGGTGCTGGCAGTGGTACTCATCTCGGTGCTCCTGGCGTTCATTCTGGCGCCGCTGGTTGATGTGCTTACGCTACTGCATTTGCCGAGGGGGCTCGCGGCATTTGTCGCCATCATGCTTTTACTGGTGGCCATCTTCGGAGTTTTTTACTATTCGTTCAATCAAGCCGCTTTTTTGATGCAGAGCCTGCCCAAGTACACGGACAAGCTTCGGAAGGAAGTTATGCGCTTCCGCAAACAAGCCGAAACCTTTCAGGTTTTGGCCCCGGAGCACGAGAAAGGCGTAGTTGACGTTCGCCCAGCGACGGACTGGACGGACATGCTGACGCGAGGGTTCGGGTCTGTAAGTGCCGCGGTGCTGGCGGCATCGTTCATTCCATTCCTGACCTACTTCATGCTTACCTGGCAACAGCATGTACGTTCGGCGACGGTCATGCTCTTCCCCATGGAATATCGCAATACAGCGTATGTAGCTCTTGGTCTGATCTCAGCGATGATCCGGAGTTTCATGGTGGGAAATCTGTTGATCGGGTTGGCCCTGGGTGCGGCCAGCAGCCTGGTTTTTGCGTTGCTGCATGTGCCATTCTTTTACCTGGTGGGATTCATTAGTGGGTTCCTGAGCCTGGTTCCGTATATGGGTTTGCTGTTGGCACTGGTGCCTCCCATTTTTGTGGGAATCGGGCATTTGGAACTGGCTGACTTTGCAGTGGTGTTCGTATGTGTCTTCGGCCTTCATCTGGTCGCTTTGAACGTCCTCTACCCGAAATTCCTCGGCAACCGGCTACAGCTGAACCCGCTGGCTGTGGCCCTGGCCCTTCTAGTATGGGGCGGACTGTGGGGCGCAATGGGGCTCATTTTGGCGATTCCCCTGACTGCTGCTATGAAGATCGTGTTTGATCACGTGGAATCCCTTAAGCCGGTTGCAGCCTGGTTGGGAGAGTAGCCGTAAAGTATTCTCTAAGAGGGAGTTACATACAATCGGTATAGGGTCTGGTGCCTTTGCCGGCAGCCGTTGCAGATGGAATCGGCTCCGATGAGCGCTAACCGCAAACCTGCAAAGGGCGAGTGGGAGATCAGCCCGCGCGATTGAGGGCTCTCAGCGAAATTGCCTTTCCGCCGTGGTTCCGCTAGAATTAAGGAGTGTTGTCCCTCTGGTCCCCTGCACCTGTAGGCGGTCCCGCATGTTAAGTAATGATGGCAATTTCCACATAGGTGATAAGGTCGTCTATCCCAACCACGGGGTAGGAATCATTGAACAGATCAGCAGCCGGACG
>Ga0335078_10012993_pt1 | contig 12345 bp, 11 predicted proteins | sample Lox_Sample_32_FD_206711 | JGI IMG/M metagenome (GOLD analysis project Ga0335078, IMG submission 206711) | Soil microbial communities from Loxahatchee National Wildlife Refuge, Florida, United States - Lox_Sample_3.2 | ecosystem: Environmental > Terrestrial > Soil > Wetlands | place: USA... | reverse complement strand
ACCGCCGCCCCCATGCGCCAACACGATGCGCTCGTACTTCATGCGGCGATCCTTCCCTGGTACTTGTAGTACGCGGCACAGGTGCCCTCGCTGGAAACCATGCACGGGCCCACCGGATACGCGGGGGTGCAGCCCCGCCCAAACAACTGGCAGTCCGGCGGCTGCGCCACGCCGCGCAAAATGTCGCCGCACCGGCACGACGGGTTGACCCGCGATTCGCCGAACTTCACCGCCAGCGCCTTCTGCGCGTCGTAACGCGCGTAGGCCTGCCGAATGGCGAGTCCGCTGCCCTCGATGGTGCCGATCCCACGCCAGCTCGCATCGCACGGCTCGAACACCTCGTCCATCAGGCGTTGCGCGGCGACGTTTCCCCGCTCGGTCACCGAACGACTGTATTCAATCTCCACTTCGGCCCGGCCGTCGGCCAACTGCGCCAGCAACAGATTGATCGACTTCAAAATGTCCCAGGCTTCGAACCCGCTGACGACGCACGGGATCCGGTAACGTTCGCAGATGAACCGATAGATCGCCGCGCCCGTGATGACGCTGACGTGGCCCGGACACAAGAAGCCGTCGATCCGGACCTGCCGATCGCGCAGCAGCGCATCCATCGCCCGCGGCATGGTCTTGTGCGCGCAGAGCACGGAGAAATTCGTCACGCGATCCCGCGCCGCGCGATAAATGGCCCACGCCACCGTCGGCGCCGTCGTCTCGAAGCCCACGCCGAGAAAGACGACGCGCCGCGACGGGCCTTCTTTCGCGAGCAGCAGGGCGTCGCTCGGCGAATACACGATCCGCACGCTCGCCCCGGCGGCGCGCTCGCGATCCAACGACGACTCGCTGCCCGGAACGCGCAGGAGATCGCCGAACGTGGCGACGAGAACGTCAGGCCGCCGGGACAACTCGATGGCCGCATCGACGTAGCTGGCATCGGTCACGCACACCGGACAGCCGGGTCCGGAAAGCAGCCGCACGCGTTCCGGCAACAACTGCCGCAGTCCCGTCCGAAACGCGACCATGGTATGCGTGCCGCAGACTTCCATGAGGTTCACGTCGCGGCCGAGGCGCTGCCCGAGTTCGTGGATGGCCTGAACCAGCGTCCTCACGTCAGCACCTCCCGCAAATCCGAGGCCTTACGAATCGCCTCCAATTCCTCGACCTCGCTCTTGTCCCATTTGTGAATGGCAAACCCGGCGTGCACCAGCACGTAATCTCCCAGCCGCGCATCCTCGACCAGCGAGACGTCCACCTCGCGCAACGCGCCGTCCACCGAGATGGTCGCTGCCGTCCCGGTCAACCCGACGATCTTCGCTGGCACGGCTAGGCACATCGTTGGATCATCCGTTCTGCCGCCACGGCGGCCTGACCGAGCGCCAGTCCGCCATCGTTCAACGGCACGGCGCCGTTCGTGAAGACGCGGAACCGGCGCGACCGCAACCGATCCACGGTGCGCCGCAGCAACAACTCGTTTTGGAACACTCCGCCCGACAGCGCGACCACGTTGAGGTCCCGTTGGCCCCGCAGGAAGCGGCAAATCTGCAGGACCGACGCGGCGACGGTGTTGTGAAACTTCGCGGAAATCTCGCCCGCGGAAATCCGCCGGCGCCGCTCGTCCAGAATCGCGCGAATCGTGGGCCCGAAATCAACCACCCAGAGACGGTCTCCGGTTTCGACGGCAAATGGATAGACATCCGTCACGTGCCGGTCCGCAATGGATTCGAGCCGAATCGCGGCCTGCGCCTCGTAGGTCGCGCCGTCACACAACTCGAGAATCGCCGCGACCGCGTCGAACAGCCGGCCCGCGCTCGAGGTGAGCGGCGAATTAAACCCGGCTTGCACCATCTTCTGCACGAGGTGCCATTTGAACGTCGGAACCCGGCGCGGGATTTCCCCGTCCAACCCCTCGGTCATCAGCACGCTCAGCGCCATCCGCCACGGCTCCACGACCGCCTTGTCGCCGCCGGGCAATCGGTACGCTTTGAAATGTGCCACCCGCTCGAAATCACACCGGTCCGCCACCAGGAACTCGCCGCCCCAAATTGTGCCGTCGGTTCCGTAGCCCGTGCCATCGAGAGCCACGCCGATCACCGGCTCGTGCAGATCGTGCTCGGCCATCACGCTGGCGATGTGCGCGTGATGATGCTGGACGCCCACCTTGCGCGGAATATGCGCCACGACGGCAAATCGCGTGGACAGGTACGACGGATGCAGGTCGTGCGCAATCACGTCCGGGTCGATCCGCATCAGTTTCTTCCACGATTCGATTTCGCACGAGAACTGGCTGTACGTCTTGTAGTCTTTCAGGTCGCCGATGTGCTGCGAAAGAAATGCGTTGCCGTCGCGGACGAGGCAGAACGTGTTCTTGAGTTCGCCGCCGACGGCCAGTATGTGCGGCCCGTCGTCGCGGGCGGCGATCCGGATCGGATTGGGCACAAAGCCCCGGGCCCGCCGCAAGAATTGTCGTTGACCATTGACCACCCGCAACACCGTGTCGTCGCACTTGTGGTGGATGGGACGGTTGTGCGTGAGCGCGGCATCGGCGATCGGGCCCAGCAAGGCCGCCAGTTCCACTTCGTCGCTGACGATCGGTTCGTCCGCGAGATTGCCGCTGGTCATCACCAGCGCCTCAAAACCTTCGAGCAACAGGTGGTGCAGCGGCGTGTAGGGCAGGAACGCGCCGACCGACGGGGAATCCGGGGAGATGGAGTGTTGGAGTGTTGGAGTGTTGGGTTTGCGCGCCAGCACCACGATGGGGCGCGCCACCGAAAGCAATTCGGCTTCCTCCGACTCGCTCACCTCACAGAACTTCTTCACGGCCGCGACGTCACGGAACATGACAGCGAAGGGTTTGTGCGGGCGGCGCTTGCGCTGGCGCAGACGCGCCACCGTTGCCGGGTTCAACGCGTCACAAGCCAGATGGTACCCGCCCAGGCTCTTGATGGCGACGATCGCGCCCTGGCGGAGGAGTTCGATGGCCCGCGCCAGTGGGAGCCGCCAAGACGATTCACGGTCACAGTTCTCCGCGGTGATCAGTTCGAGCCTCGGCCCGCAATCTTCACAAGCGTTCGGCTGCGCGTGAAAGCGGCGTTCGTGTGGATCTCGATACTCGTGGGTGCATGGCCCGCACATTGCAAACTTCGCCATCGACGTTTTGACGCGGTCGTACGGCAGATCGTGGATGATGGTGAAACGCGGCCCGCAGTTCGTGCAATTGATGAACGGGTAGCCGTGGCGGCGGTCGTGCGGGTCGAACAGCTCGCGCACGCAATCCTCGCACGTGGCCAGATCGGGTGAGATGAGCGCCGCCGCGTCGCCATCGGTCTCCGACTCGACCACGGCGAACTGCCGGTAGCCTTTCTCCTCGCAGATCTCCTTCTGGACCTCCGCGATGACTGCCTGCTTCGGCGGGGTGCTGGTGAGTTGCTGGAAGAACGCGGCGATCTTGAGGTCTTCACCCTCGACTTCGAGCGTGACGCCGTGCGGGCCGTTGCAGACGAAGCCACACAACCCGAACTGGGTGGCGTAGCGATACACGGTCGGGCGGAAACCAACCCCTTGCACGCGGCCGACGATCCTCGCTCGCACGCGGGTCTTCATTGCCGCGTCACTCCCGGAAATTGCGTCCGGTGCGGGTGCGGGTGCGGCTGAAGAACGTCCTCGAGGTCGTGAGCCGAGTCGGCCCGTCCGTGTCCGCTCGACAACGGCGGATGCGTGTGCGGGGCGCCGTGCCATTCGCCGTGTGCCGCGTGTTCCAGCCAATGTGTCCATGCCCCAATGCCTTTGCGCGTTCGACAGGAGATCTGGAACACCGGCGCCTCGGCGTTGAGCTTCCGAAAATCGCGCAGGAACTGGTCGAAGTCGAAATCCGTATGCGGGAGCAGGTCGATCTTGTTCAGCACGAGCGCGCCCACTTCGTGAAAGAGCAAGGGGTACTTGGCCGGTTTGTCGTGACCCTCGGTGACGCTGAGAATGCCGACCTTGGCCGCCTCGCCGAGATCGAACTCGGCTGGACAGGCGATGTTGCCGACGTTTTCGATGAACACCAGATCGAGCGAGTCGAGATCGAGTTCGTCCAATCCACGTTCCACGAGGGGCGCTTCCAAGTGGCACGCTCCGCCGGTCAGCAGTTGCACGACCGGCACGCCGAGCTTCTCGATCCGCTCCGCGTCGCGCGTCGTGGCGATGTCGCCTTCGAGCACGCCGATGCGGAAACGGGCTTTGAGAGCGGGGATGGTGTGTTCCAGCAGCGACGTCTTGCCGGCGCCGGGCGCGCTGATCAGATTGATCGCGGTGATTCGCTTCGCGGTGAGTTGCGCGCGAATGCGGGCGGCGAGTTGATCATTCGCTTCGAGGATGTTGCGTAGAACCTTGATATTCATCGCACTGCCCGACGGGTTAGCACTGTAGATGCCACGGTGACTGACACTGTGGCAACAATTTGCCCCCGTGGCGGTTGCAACCTTTTTGAGCAGACAACGCACCGCTGCATAACCGACATCGTGTCATGCGAAATGGGCTCACGGGACAACTTGTCAGGCGCGTCGGCGTTGCGCCACACCGGTGTCGTAAGCGGCGGCTTCCACGGCGTGAGCGACGCGGCGAGTGACCTGCTTGTTGAAGATGCTGGGAATGATGTATTCTTCGCCCAGTTCGTCGTCCGATATGCACCCGGCAATGGCCGTGGCCGCAGCCAGCTTCATCTTCTCGTTGATATCGGACGCCCGGGCGTCGAGCGCGCCCCGGAAAATCCCGGGGAAGGCCAGTACGTTGTTGATTTGGTTCGGATAATCGCTGCGGCCGGTCGCGATGATCCGGGCGTGTTGTTCCGCATCTTCCGGCATGATCTCGGGAACCGGGTTGGCCAATGCAAACACAATTCGGTCCTTCGCCATTTTCTTCAACGCCCTCACGGAAAACAGCCCCGGTCCACTGACGCCGATGAACAGGTGCGCCCCGTGCACGGCATCTTCGATCGCGCCACTCAGGTTGCGCGGGTTGGTGTGTTCGGCAAGCCAGGTCTTGCTAACGTCGAGTTCACCGAGGCGTTTGCGGCCGATGATGCCGTGCCGGTCGCAGCAGACGATGTCGCGCGCGCCGGCGGCCTGCAGAATTTTTGCGACGGCGACCCCGGCCGCGCCCGCGCCGAGGATGACAATCCGAATCCCCCTGAGCTTCTGTTTGATGATCTTCAGGGCGTTGAGAGTCGCCGCCAAGACGACGACCGCTGTCCCGTGCTGGTCGTCGTGGAACACCGGAATATCCAGTTCGCGTTTCAGCCGCCGCTCGACCTCGAAACAGCGCGGCGCACTGATGTCTTCGATGTTGATGCCCCCGAACCCGGTGGAGATCCATTTCACGGCGGAGATGATTTCGTCGACGTCCTGGGTCTGCAGGCAGATGGGATAGGCATCGATATCGCCAAATTCCTTGAACAACATCGCCTTGCCCTCCATCACGGGCATGGCCGCTTCGGGACCGATATTGCCCAGACCGAGCACGGCAGAACCGTCGCTGACGACGGCGACGGAATTATGTTTGATGGTCAGCGTGCTCGCTTTTCGTTTGTCTTCGGCAATGGCCAGGCAGACGCGGGCCACGCCCGGCGTGTAGGCCATCGAAAGCGCGTCGCGCGTGGTCAGCGGCACTTTGTTCTGGATGCGAATCTTGCCGCCCAAATGCAGCAGAAAAACCCGGTCCGAGACGTTGATAACCGTGATCCCCTTGAGTTTCTTGACCGCGTTGACAATTGCTTTCGCATGGTCGTCATCGCGTGCGTTAACCGTCAGATCGCGCACCTTGAACTCGCGATCGGCCCGAACGACGTCCACCGCCCCCGGGTCGCCCTTCTGCTCCGCCACGGTCTGCAGGACGCTGGCCAGCATTCCGAACCGGTTGTGGATGCGGAGCCGCATGGTGAATTGATAGCTGACGCTGGGCATGATTCGGCTCATGATTTAACTCACCTCGCTTGCTGTTCTATTGGCTGTCTGCACAAAACCGGCAACTCCCGATGGACTACCACTGACCGCTGCGTAAATACGCATCAATGGCACGGGCGGCCTTGCGGCCAGCGCCCATCGCCAAAATCACGGTTGCTCCCCCCGTCACAATGTCCCCGGCGGCGAACACGCCTCTCTTGGACGTCTTCAACGTGTCGTCCGCCGCCTCGATGTATCCGCGTTTGTTGGTCCTCAAATCCGGCGTGGTGGATTGCACCAATGGATTGCCACTCGTGCCGACCGCGATGATGACCATGTGCAGCGGCAATTCAAATTCCGAACCCGGGACGGGCACCGGCCGGCGCCGGCCCGATTCGTCCGGCAGCCCCAGTTCCATCTTCTGGCAGCGGGCCGCGCGGAGCCAACCTTTCTCATCCCCCAAAAACTCGACCGGGTTGGTCAGGGTCATAAACTGCACCCCTTCTTCCTTGGCGTGTTTGACTTCTTCGATCCGAGCGGGCATTTCCTTTTCGGACCGACGGTAAATCAGATAAGCGTTCCGCGCCCCGAGCCGGACCGAACTGCGGATTGCGTCCATCGCAGTATTGCCGCCGCCGACGACGGCCACGTCCTTGTCCCGGCAATCGAACACGGGCTCATCGTATTCCGGGAACTGGTAGGCCTTCATCAAATTCACCCGCGTGAGGAACTCGTTGGCGGAGCACACGCCGCACAGGTGTTCGCCGGGAATATTCAAGAAGTGTGGCAGACCGGCCCCCGTGGCGATCAGCACTGCGTCGTAGCCCTCTTCGTTCAGCAACTCGTCGACGGTCACGGTTTGGCCAACCACCACGTCGGTCTCGAACTCCACGCCCATGCGGCGGAGGTTGTCCACTTCCTGGCGCACGATTTCCTTGGGCAACCGAAACTCCGGAATGCCGTAGATCAGCACGCCACCGATTTCGTGGAGCGCTTCCAACACCGTGACCTGATGTCCTTGCTGCACCAGATCACCCGCGCAACTCAACCCGGCCGGACCGCTGCCGACAATGGCGACTCGCTTGCCCGTGGGCGGCGCATTCGGTGGCAACCCGACCTGACCCGTCTGCCGTTCGTAGTCGGCCACGAACCGTTCCAAATAACCGATGGCCACGGACGAGAATTTCTTGCTCAGCACGCACGCGCCTTCGCACTGGTCTTCTTGCGGACAGACGCGTCCGGTGATGGCGGGCAGCACGTCGTCCTCCCGCACCTTGGCGGCGGCCTCCAAGTATTTGCCGTCCAGAATCAGCGCCACGAATTCCTTCACCTTCACGCCGACCGGGCAACCGGCCACACACTTCGGGTTGGCGCATTCCAGACACCGCATCGCCTCCTGCTTGGCCAACTCGAAATCGAAGCCGAGGTTGACCTCCGCGAAATTGCCGCGGCGCTCGAGGGGTTCCTGCTCCGGCATTTTCTGTCGGGGAATCCTGGTCCGTTCCTTCGGTGTCAGCGGGTTCGGCACGATCGTGTCTCCTGGCGACCGCCAGTTTTTTCGAACCGTTCCATGGCTAGCCGCTCCGCATCGCGATACATCGCGTTGCGTTTCGTGAGCACGTCGAAATCAACGCGGTGGGCGTCGAATTCGGGGCCGTCCACGCAGGCAAACCGGCTCCGGCCGTCGACCAGCACGCGACACCCCCCACACATGCCGGTGCCGTCCACCATGATTGGATTGAGACTGACCACCGTCTTGATCCCGTGCGGACGGGTCGCCTCCGCCACGGCCCGCATCATGGGAATCGGGCCGATCGCCAGCACGTAGTCGATCTTGCGCCCGGCACCGATCAGCGCCTTCAGTTTGTCCGTGACAAACCCTTTCTCGGCATACGAGCCGTCGTCGGTGGTGACGTACAACTCGTCGCTGATCGTGCGCATTTCCGATTCGAGGATCACCAGGCCCCGGGTGCGCGCGCCGATGATGGAAATAACGCGGTTGCCGGCCGACTTCAACGCGCGCGCCGTCGGATAGGCGATGGCCGTGCCGACGCCGCCGCCGATGACCACCACGGTGCCGAAGCGCTCGACCTCGGAAGGTTTGCCCAAAGGCCCGACGACGTCGGCCAGATGATCGTCGGGGCCCATGGCGTTGAGCTGTTTGGTTGTCTTGCCGATGCCCTGCACGATGAGGGTGATCGTCCCGTCCCTGGGATCGGAATCGGCGATGGTCAGCGGCACGCGTTCGCCCCGGGCATTGATGCGAACGATGACGAATTGGCCGGGTTTGCGCTTGCGGGCGATCCGCGGCGCGACGATCCGAAACAGTTTCACGTCGGGCGCGAGAAACCGCGCCTCGGCGATTCGGAATCTCTGGTCATGAATGGGAGTGGACACAGGAATCCGCGGCCTTCGAGCCGGACGATGGAGCTTCTTCGATTTCAAGGCTGGTCAGCAGGAATTCGTCGCCCTTCAACAGCCGGCCCCGGGGCGAGCGACAGCGCGGACACTCGAACCAGCTTTCCTCGACGGGGAACTCGAGACTGCACACGTCGCACCGCGCCGACGCATCGACCCGCTCGACTTCAAGCCGCGAGCCGGCCAGAGGAGTGTCCCGCGCGGCGGCAACGTAGCAAAACTCCAGCAGGGACGGTTCAACGAGCCGGAGTTGACCCACGCGGACACGCACGGCGCGGACTCTCCCGTCCGGGTGGGCGAGTAGCTCACGCTGCACGGTCTCCACCAACGCTTCAACGATCGACATCTCGTGCATGCTTCCGCTCCGGCGTTACCCCGCGACCTTTTCCGTTCCGATTTGGTGCTGTGGGAAGTCCGTCGCCAATCGCATAATTCGGTCGATTGCTTCCAGCGCCCAGCTTTCGGTCGCCGCAGACAGACCCGTGCCAAAACCGAAATCGGTTCCACGAATGCTGAGGAGAACGGCCCGCGGGACGTGACCGTAAAGCGTGTCCGACAACGAGACCAAATCCGACGGCGCCAGGTAATGTGCCACGGCGTGACTCCGAAACTCGGGCTGAACGATCGTCTCCGTGACCGGCTTCGGACTCTGCGGCACGGCGGCATCCACGAAGATGACGTTGTCGAAATGGCTGATGACCTCGGCTTGATCCACCTCGAGTTGGTGCATCGCCAGGAGTTCGACCCCGGGCAGCCGCGCCTGCTGCAGCCGGTCGACGACAAACCAGCCGACGCCATCGTCGCGACGGCTGGGATTGCCATAGCCAAGGATCAACGTTTTCATCCCCTACCTTCCGAACCCTCACCCTGACCCTCTCCCTTCAAAAGGGAGAGGGGAAATCTCCTCTCCGCGCCTGCGGGGAGAGGATCAAGGTGAGGGGTAATCAATCCCTGCATACCCTCTCCAAGACTTTTCCCTGCACATCCACGAGTTCAACAATCATCGGCATCTGGCCAATCGCGTGGGTGGAGCAACTCAGGCACGGATCGTAACAGCGGATCGCCGCCTCGACCCGGTTGAGCATGCCTTCCTGCAGTCGGTTCGCTTTCACGTATTTCTCAGCCACCGCCTGCACGGCACGATTCATGGCGAGATTATTGTGGCCCGTCGCCACGATGAGATTGACCTTCTCGACCCGGCCGTTCTCGTCGACCCAGTAATGATGGAACAGCGTGCCGCGTGGCGCCTCGATGACGCCGACGCCCTGTGGGTGGGCGGGCTTGCCACTGACCATGATGTCGGTGCCGCAAATGTCGGGATCGTTGAGCAACTCCTCGGTGCGCTCCAGGGCGTACACGATCTCGATCAGTCGCGCCCAGTGATAGTAGAACGAGCTGCGACGGATGTTTTTCGCGGTCGCGCGCCATTGCTCGAACACCGTGTTGGCCAGCGGGGTGGGGATTTTGTCAGCGACGTTCAATCGTGCCAGCGGCCCGACCCGGTACAACCCGTCGGGATAGCCCTGCGATTTGATGAACGGGAATTTCAAGTACGACCAAGGCTCCGTTGCCTCGGCGATCACGTCGAGGTACTGCGCCGGGTCCACCTGGTCTTCGATCATATTTCCGTTGAGGTCGCAGAAACGCAGCCGGCCATCGTAATGCTCCAGCGCGCCATCGGGTTGCACCAAGCCCATGTAGTTGGACTCGAAACTGGCAAACGTCTCGACTGCTTCGCGATGCTCATCTTGATAAATGTGCAGCAGATTCAGCGCGAACTTCGCGTGCTCGATCGCCTCGGGTAACCCCTTCAACAGTTCATCGCGCTCAGCGACGGTGAACGCTTTGTTGACACCCCCCGGCACGGGGAAATCCGCGTGAATCTTGCGGCCGGCAGTCAGTTTGATCACTTCTTGTCCGAACTTCCGCAGCCGGATTCCGTTGCGGGCGATATCGGGATGCTTCTGGACCAATCCGATGACATTGCGCAGCGCGGGATCGCTGTCGTAGCCCAGCAGCAGATCGGGAGCACTCAGGTGGAAGAAGCTGAGCGCGTGGGACTGGGTGAGTTGGCCCATGTGCATCAATTCGCGCAACCGTTTGGCCGTGCGCGGAATCTCGACTCCCAGAACCGCGTCGCACGCCTTGGCGCTGGCCAGCAAATGGCTCACCGGGCAAATTCCGCAGATGCGCGCCGTGATCTGCGGCATCTCGGCAAAGAAACGGCCCTCACAGAATTTCTCGAACCCGCGGAATTCGACCACGTGAAACCGCGTATCGGCGACGTTGCCGGCGTCGTCGAGGTGGATGGTGATCTTCGCGTGGCCCTCGATGCGGGTCACGGGATTGATCGTAATCGTGCGTTGATCGGTGCTTGTGCTCATGAAATCTCTTACTCTTGCTCCTGCTCACACTCATGCTCACCCCGACCGAAAACGACAGAGTAAGAGTACGAGGAAGAGCGGGAGTATGAGTGCGCCTCAGTCATATCTCAGATTCGTTTCACTCCATTGCGGCAGGCGGCCAGCGAGCAACTCGGTCAGCACATACCAAATCGTGTCGGCGTCGGGCGGGCAGCCCGGAATGTGGAGATCCACTTTGACGAGTTCCTGAATGGGCCGCACCCGCTTCAACAAGCGCGGCACGACAGTCGCGTTGGGGATCTCGCCGACCTGCGTGCTCTCGGTCTCGACAAAACCGCGCGCCACAACCTCTTTGAGGTTGAACTGATTCCGCAGTGCGGGGATGTTGCCCGTGATCGCACAATCTCCCAGTGCGATCAGCACCTTGCAGCGGCGGCGCATCGTGCGCAGGACGTGTGCGTTTTCCTCGTTGCAGACCGCGCCCTCGACGATCCCCACGTCCACTTCGGGAATCTCTTTTACATCGGTGATCGGGCTGGCGGTAAACTCGACCAGCTGGGCGAGGTCGATCAGTCGTTCGTCCAAATCCAGAACCGACATGTGGCAGCCGGAACAGCCGCCCAGCCAGGCCGTCGCCACTTTGATTTTTGGTTTCTCGTTCATGAAAGCATGGTCTCCAGGATCGCCTTGTCGTCACGTGCCTCACCGCGCGGCGGCAACACCTGGCGTAACGGCAATTCGCGCCCTTCGAAGTTGGTGATCGTCCCGGATTTCTCACACCAGATCGTGGCCGGCAACACGACCTGCGCCCGGTCGCTCAACGCCGACCGGTAGCTGGCTTGCACGACCAGGCAATCGATCCCGTCCAGCAACGCCGGCACGTGTTTCTCCTGCAACAATCGCGCGCCGCCATCGGGCTCGTCGCTGGCCACGACGTGCAGGAACTTCAGGGGCTCCGCGTCGATCCACGGGCCGATGTCCTCCACGGCTTCGATGCCTGCCGCAGTCAGCGCGAATCCGTTGGTGCTGGCCGGCAACGACACGAGCCGCGGCGGTTGCCCGTCAGCTTTGGCCTCGAAGATCCCAATGAGCCGTTCCATCACCGTGACCCCGATCGGAGTCATCGCATTCGGCCCGTACACCAGGACCGGACGTTGAACGTCCCGCAACGCGTCGGCGACCTGATCCCACAATTTGTGTTCGAGGCTGACGACGTTGGCGCAGACGTCGGCGTACCGATCCAGATCGCTCTTGCGGGCGTGGAAGACGAGCAGCTTCGCGCCGCGTCGGCGCACCGTCGTGCGAATCGTGGCCGCCACCAAGCCGTTGTCGCGGCTGGGCTGCGCGCCGAGCACGATGATCGCGTCGGCGTCCCGTAGTTCGTCCAACGCCGGGACGGGCGCGGCCGGGCCGCCGTTGGCCGCGCATAATGCCGCCTCGTTCTGCGCGACGAACGTGGCCAGGTGACCGAACTGGCCGGCCAACTGTTTCAGTGTGTTCGCCGTCTCGTTGGTCAGGCGCGGCGACACGAGCATCGCTTTCTGTTTTGGCGCAAGCCCCCGGGTCGCATCGGCGATGGCGCGCCGGGCTTCCTCCCACGTCGCGGGTTCCAGTTGGCCGTCGCGTCGGACCAGTGGTTGCCGAAC
>Ga0335078_10012992_pt1 | contig 12346 bp, 10 predicted proteins | sample Lox_Sample_32_FD_206711 | JGI IMG/M metagenome (GOLD analysis project Ga0335078, IMG submission 206711) | Soil microbial communities from Loxahatchee National Wildlife Refuge, Florida, United States - Lox_Sample_3.2 | ecosystem: Environmental > Terrestrial > Soil > Wetlands | place: USA... | reverse complement strand
TCAGGCGCTCGCCGGCTTCCACCTTTTGCGCGATGGGAACTAAACGAGGATCAGCGATGGCGAGAGGCATGGTTCAGACACCCGGTTTGATGAGGAAAATATCGGCGGCCCAGAATAAAAAGAATAGCACGCTGACGTAACCGTTCATGGTGAAGAAAGCCGCATTTACACGCGACAAGTCGTTCGGTTTCACCAAACTGTGTTCGTAAATCAGCAGCACTACGATAGCCGCTACGCCGGCGAGAGCCAGTGGTCCCAGGTCGAAAAAGGGTACCAGCAGGAGCAGGCAGCCCACCATCAATAGGTGCAGCCCGCGCGCCACACCCAGCGCCCTGCCGATGCCCAAGGCCCGCGGCACGCTCCACAAGCCTTCCTCGCGGTCGAAATCGTAATCCTGACAGGAATAGATGACGTCGAATCCCGAGGTCCAGAACATTACCGCGGCGGTGAGCAGAAGAATGCGCGGGTCGAGCGAACCGCGCACGGCGATCCAGGCGGCGGCGGGCGCGACACCCAGGCAAAGTCCCAGTACCAAATGCGAGAAGGCGGTGAAACGCTTGGTGTAGGAATAGAAGAAAACGAGGGCCAAGGCCAGCGGCGCCAGGCGCAGGCACAAGGGATTGAGTTCGAACGCGGCGAAGAACAGGAGAAGAGACGCGGCCACGGCGAAGCACCAGGCAAACTGCGGGGAGAGCAATCCGGCGGGAATGGCGCGCATCCTGGTGCGCGGATTGCGCGCGTCGATCTCGGCGTCGATCACGCGGTTGAACGCCATGGCCGCCGAGCGCGTGGCCACCATCGCCACCACGATCCACAAAATTTGCCGCCCGATTCCCGGGGTGCCGAACCCGCTCTGGCGGAACGCCAGCAGGGCGCCGGTAAGAGCGAAGGGAAGGGCGAACACCGAGTGCTCGAATTTGATCATTTCGAGTGTTAACCGAAGGCGACGCCAAATCATGCTGAGAGTCTCTATTCTACGCTATGCTGTACAAAGTACAATCGCGGTAACGTGCCGGCGACGGGAAGGCGAATCGGAAAGCCGTTTGTGGAAGGGAGCCGCAAGGAATGTTGGAAGCCTTTGCGATGTCGGACAAAGGATGTGTCCGAAGCAATAATGAAGATTACTGCCTGATTGAACCGGAAAGCGGATTATATGTACTCGCCGACGGAATGGGAGGCGCCAAGGCGGGGGAAAGAGCGTCGCGCCTGGCGGTGGACACGGTGGCGGAGATAGTGCATTCATCGCCGCAACTGGATTCGCAGGTGCTGCTGACGGCCGTGGAGGAAGCCAATAAACGCGTGCTGGCGGCGGCGCACAGCGATCCGGGGCTGGAAGGTATGGGCACTACGCTGGTGGCGGCGCTCGATTTGAACGACGGCTTTTCCATCGCCAGCGTGGGCGACAGCCGCGCGTACGTGATGGACGATGGCGGCCTGCGGGTGATTACCGACGATCAGACGTGGGTCAACGAAGTGGGCCGGCCGCTGGGTTTGGACGAAGAGAGCCTGCGCAATCATCCCATGCGCCACGTTCTCACCATGGCGATCGGCGCCAGCGCGCCGCTCACCGTGAACTATTATTGCGTGCGGTTGCAATCGGGCGCCCTGGTGCTGATGTGCAGCGATGGCTTGCACGGCGTGCTGGAGTTGGGACAGATGGAGCAGATCCTGCAGCGCGGACGCATGGCGGCGCTGGAGGAAAGCTGCAGCGAGTTGATCGCGGCGGCGAAAGCCGCCGGGGGCCCGGACAACGTAACGGTGGTTTTGGTGAGAAAGTCGGACTGACCGGACTACTATCCCGGCACAGTGAAACTTGTACTGCCCGCGGCCGCCCTGCTGGCGGCATTGGCGCATCTTTCTTTCGCCCAGATTGCCGTCCTGCACATCCAGGTGACTGAAGGAGAAGGCGCGGTGAACGCGGCCGGTTCCCGCAATGCGCGCCCTCTGATCGTGGAAGTTACCGATGAGACCGGGAGACCCGTCGAGGGTGCATCGGTCAGCTTCCACCTGCCGGAAGAAGGTCCGGGGGGGACGTTTGGAAACGGATTACGCACAGACGTTACCGTCACCGACGCCCGGGGGCGCGCGAACTTACACACCATGCTGCTGAACCGGACGCCGGGGCGGGTCGCGATCCGCATTGTGGCGTCGAAAGAGCAGGCGCGGGCGGGGATCGTGTCGTTTCAATATATCGCCGAGCCGAAGAGTGGGGCGGCGCCGGCGAGTTCCGCGAAGGGTGGGCCGTCATTCCTGCACGGCCCGCTGAAGTGGGTGGCCTTCGCCGCGCTGGCGGGTGGTGCGGCGGCGGCGGGGGCGTTGGTCGCCGGCAAATCGGGCAGTTCCGCTGCGCCCGCGGCGGCCGCGTCCTCGGCGACGGGGCCTTCTTCCCCGGGCATCATCATCGGGAGTCCGAATCTCTCGGTAGGGAAGCCATGAAGGGGCTGATGGCGTGCGCTCTGCTGGCGGCTAGTGCCTGGCCGGCGCGGGGACAATTTCAGCTTTACGCGGTGAACGGAAGTCTCGTGCAGCCCGTGGTCCACACCTACGATCTGGGCAGCGTGGCCCCGGGAACCCCGGCGTCGGCGGCGCTTCAAATCACCAACATTTCGAATCAGCCCGCCACGCTCAACCTGCTGACGGTGACCGGCAGCGGATTCTCCGTGCCGGCCGCGAACGCGCCGGTGCTTCCCGTGTCGCTAGGGGCGCAGCAATCGGTGGACTTCACGGTGTCCTTTCAGGCAAGCAGTCCGGGAATCTACAGCGCCACGCTGAATTCGGTGGGGATCGCGGTTACTCTGACAGCCACCGTCCCGGCGGAACTGACTTACGAATGGGTGACCGGAAAGGGAACGCAGTTCCTGACCGCCGGGCCGGTGAATTTCGGCTCGGTGCCGGTGGGGCAGAGCCCGACGGCCGAGGTTGTGTTATTGAATCAGACATCCGTGTCTCTGGCGGTCCCCGCGGTGTCGGTGGCCGGGGCCGGATTTTCGCTGGCGAGTCAACCGGCGGCCGGCGCCACGGTGCGGCCATCGGCCAGTGCGGCGCTGGAGATCCAATTCACGCCCACCGCGGCAGCGGCGTACACGGGCACGCTCACCATTGGCGGCCAGAACTTCGTGCTGTCGGGAACGGGTGTCATTCCGCCGCTGCCGACGCCCAGCATCGCCATTACGCTGGCGGAGCCGGATAGCGCGCAACAGGGAACTATAGCGGTGAATCTGAGCTCGACGGCGCAAACTTCGGCCACGGGCACGGTGACGCTCACGTTCGCTCCGCAAGCGTCGATCGCGGCGGCGGATCCGGGAATCGCCTTCGCCAGCGGCGGGCTATCCGCCACGTTTAACGTTTTCATCGGCCAGAAACAGGGAGTATTCGGAGTCGCCAACAACAGCATTCCATTTCAGACCGGCACCACCGCCGGAGTGCTCACCGTGACGGTGGAGTTGGGTAGTAACACGGTGGAGCAGTCGATCACCATCCTGCCGGCGGTCGTGGGGGTGTCCGCCGCGCAGGGTGTGCGATCGGCCAACTCGGTGGAAGTGGACGTAACGGGATTCGACAACACGCGGACGGCGGGGGCGCTTTCGTTCACCTTCTTCGACGCCGCCGGCAACCCGATCGGCGCGCCCATTCAGGCGAACGGCGCGAGCGATTTCGCGGCGTATTTTCAAAATTCCGCCGGCGGGACATTCGAGCTGAAGGCGGTGTTCCCGGTGACGGGAGATACCAGCCAGATCGCGGCGTTCCAGGCGGTGGTGACGAACACGGCGGGCAGCGCGACCACCGCACGCACCAATTTCTGACCGTATACCCAGCCAGGTCTCTAATCGCGTGAATCTGTCCCCAGGTGAAAGCGCAGCTTCCTTGCGGTTGCGGCTCATCAACTGCATGCCGCTACCGGGACGCGCTTTTCGGCTCCGCAAAAAAGAGTGCCCGCTGGAGTGCGGGCACGGCAGACTGACAGTCCGCGCCACCAACTCGGCGCGCGAGGCCTGGAAAAAGCGCGATTGGCCCGCATCCGCGCATCCGTGGCCGAATCATCAGCCCGCTTCCGGGCGATTGCGGCCCGGTAACGCAACCCACCCGGAATCGTTATAAACTCGTTGGGATCAGGAGAATCTCAACTTGTATCGCCGTAGTGTTCTGCTTGTTCTCTCGCTGGCCGCGTTGGCGCCGGCGCAATCGCTCGATTCCAGGCTCTATGCGGAGATGCACTGGAGGTCCATCGGACCGCCTCGCGCCGGACGCGCGCGGGCCCTGGCGGGCGTTCCGAGCCAGCCCAACGTGTTCTATATAGGCTTCGACAACGGAGGCGTGTGGCGTTCCACCGATTACGGCTCCACCTGGACGCCGCTATTCGACAGCCAGGCAACCGGTTCCATCGGCGCCATTGCGGTCGCGCCGTCGAATCCCAACATCATTTATGCCGGCGCCGGCGCGGGAATCATCCGTCCCGACCTGGCGGTGGGCGACGGCATGTACAAATCGACCGATGCCGGCAAAACGTGGACGCACCTGGGACTGCGCGACTCGCAGATGATCGCCGCGATCGATGTGGATGCGAAGAATCCCGACCGGCTGTTCGTGGCGGCGCTGGGTCATCCCTACGGTCCGAACCCGGAGCGCGGCATCTTCCGTTCCACCGACGGCGGCGAGCATTTCGACAAGGTGCTTTACACCGACGAATATACCAGCGCGAACGACGTCCATATCGACCCCAACGATGCGAACATCGTCTACGCGGCGATGTGGCAACAGCAGCAGGGCTTTTACGAGAACGGCGCGTACGGCGGCACCGACGGCGGCATCTATAAATCGACCGACGGCGGCAACAACTGGCGGAAGCTGACGCTCGGGCTGCCGGCGGTGATCGAGGCGAACCTGGCCATTGCGCCCACCAATTCGAAGACGCTGTATGCCATGGTGGCAGCGAACGGAACGGGCGGCGGCGGACGAGGTGGACGAGGAGGCGGTGGGGGGATCGGTTTCTACAAGTCCACCGATGGCGGCGAGAATTGGTTCCTGGCGGCAGACGATCCGCGGATTGTCGAAACGGGCTCGCAGCGCCATCCGCCGGACACGCGGCCGCTGGCGCGCATCGGCGGCGGCGATTTGCCCACCATCACGGTGGACCCGAAGAACGCCGACGTGGTGTATAGCTGCTCGACGGTTTTCTGGCGAACGGAGGACGGCGGCCAGACGTGGTCGGCGGTGCGCGGCGCGCCGGGCGGCGACGATTACCAGAAGAGCTGGATCAACCCGCAGAATTCCAACATTATTCTGCTGGTGAGCGATCAGGGCGGGGTGGTATCGGCGAATCGCGGCGAATCGTGGAGCAACTGGTACACGCAGCCCACCGCGGCGGTATACCACGTGACCGCCGACAACGCATTCCCCTACCGCCTGTGCAGCGGGCAGCAGGATTCCGGATCGGCGTGCGTGGACAGCCGCGGCATGGATGGCGAAATCACCTTTCACGATTGGCACCCGGTGAACATTCAGGAGTATGGCGAAGCCGCTCCCGACCCCAAAAATCCCGACCTGGTGTACGGCGCCGCGCGCACGCAGGTATCCTTGTACAACCGTGTGACGGCGCAGAGTATGAATGTGGGGCCGGGCGGCGGCGGACGCGGCGGCGGGCGGGGGCGCGGCGGCGAACGGGCGGCGAATGAACCGCCGGCGCGCGCCGTTCGTACGCAACCCGTGATCTGGTCGCCGAAGGACCCCAACGTGATGTTCTACGCGACTGCCGGAGTCTGGAAGACCGCCAACGGCGGCCATAGCTGGACGGCGATCAGCGGCGACCTGACGCGCGGCGACAAGTGGGAAACGCCGCGGAATGCCGGAAAGTACGGTTCCACCGTAACGCCCTCGGCGCAGGGGTCGGTTACCGCGCTGGCGCCATCGCCGCTCGACGTCAATGTACTGTGGGCGGGGACGGGCGACGGCCTCCTTCAGGTCACCACCGACGGCGGCGCGAAGTGGAGCAACGTCACTCCGCCGCAGATCAAACCGTGGACGCGCATCTTCAACATGGAGGCCGGCCATTTCGACACCCGCACGGCTTACGCGGCGGCGAACACGCTGCGGCTGGACGACATGAATCCCCACTTCTGGCGCACGCACGATGGCGGCAAGACGTGGACCGAAATCGACAACGGCATCGCCGGGGGCGCGGCCGCCAATTCCATTCGCGAGGACCCGCGCAAGAAAGGATTGCTCTACGCCGCCACCGATACGCAGGTGTGGGTATCGTTCGACGATGGCGACAACTGGCATTCGCTGCGGCTCGATATGCCGGCGATCTCGGTGCGGGACATCGAAGTGAAGGACGACGCCACGTGCCTGTGCTCCGACCTGGTGGCGGGCACGCACGGCCGCGGCTTCTGGATTCTCGACGATGTCACGCCGCTGCGCCAGGCGGCGGAAGCGGCCGCCGCGAAGAACGCCTACCTGTTCAAGCCGGCGACGGCGATCCGCATTCGCTTCGGCACCAACGATCCCACGCCATGGCCGCCGGAGTTGCCGGCGGGCGAAAATCCGCCGCCCGGCGCGCTGATCGATTATTACCTGCCGAATGCCGCGGAGGGGCCGGTGAAACTCGAGATTCTGAGCGGCCCGGGCAGGGTGATTCGCGCGTACAGCAGCGCCGACGCGGTACTGACGCCGGACCCGGCGATCGACCCGGCGGCGTACAACAAAGTATGCCAGCAGACGCCCACGGCGCCCGATTGCGACCTGCCGCTCTACTGGCCGGCGCCGCAGCAGGTTCTGAAGACGTCGCCCGGGATGCATCGCTTTCGCTGGGATCTGCATTACGATCCCATTGGCGGCGGAGGCGGAGGACGCGGCGGTGGAGGCGCTGAGGGCGCGGTTCCGCACCGCACCTACGCGGGCGTGAACTCGCCCTGGGTGGCGCCGGGGATGTACAGCGTGCGCCTGACCGTGAATGGCAAGGGCGTGGCGCAGCCTATCGTGGTGAAGATGGACCCGCGGGTGAAACTCACTCCGGAGGTGGAGGAGATCTTCACGTTGACTGCGCAAGCGGAGGACAGCGCGCGCAGCGCACAAGCAGCGTACCAGGCTGCGCGAGCGCTCGCCGAGAAGATCAAGGCGCGTCCCAAATCGGCGGCCAACGATGCGTTGCTGAAAGAGGTGGAGAAATTGGCGCCGCCCGAGCCGGCAGCGCCGGTGGGGGGCGGACGCGGACGCGGCGGCCGGGGTGGTGGTGGTGGCGGAGGCGGCGGATTCGGCGCGCCGGAGCCGCCGCCGAATCTGAGCAACATCGCCGGTCAATTGATCGCCTCGGTCATGCCGATGCAGGCATCGGAGATGGCTCCTACCGCGATCCAGCTTTCGGCGTTCAATCAGCAGCGCGAGGCCTACAATTCCCTAATGACCAGATGGGGAGCATTACGGGTCAAGGCCAGCGGCGGTCAGGCGCCGGCAGCGGGAGGGCGCGGCGCGGCGAAATAATGAAAGGGTGAGCAAATCCGCCGGGGAATGGGTCGGCTTCGGGGTGGGAGCCGCGCTCGTGGCTACCATTGCGGCAGGGGTCGTCATCCTGCATTCGACGCGCGAACCCAGGGTAGCGATCGGAAAGAACGACGAGATCTACTACTACCGGCGCGCCACCAAAGACGACGCCATGGCTCTTGGCAAGGCGCTCCAGGGCACCGGATTCTTCAACGGCCGCGGAACCAGCGTGCTGCTGTGGATGGGCGGCGGGCCGACGGTGGTCTCGTTCGTGGTGGACGACGGCGCGTGGGACCATCCGCGCGCGATTTCGAACTTCACGGAACTGGGGCGGCGCATCGCGACCTCGGTGGGCGGCTTTCCGATCCAGGTGCGCCTGGTGGACGCGCACCGCGTCATCCACCGGACGATGAACGTCGGCAAACTGACGGTGGGCGCGAAGGACTGGGTTTACTACTTCGGGGACGCGACGGAAGCGGACGCGAAGGCGCTGGCGGAGTCGCTGCGGCGGGTGGGATATTTCACGGACAAGGGCGCCGCCGTGGCGCTGCTCAAGGGCGAGGGCACGGTAATCTCGTTCGTGGTGCAGGACGGGTTGTGGAACCAGCCCGCGGCGACCGCCACGCTGGAACTGCTGGTGCGGCGGATCGCGCCTTCGGTGGGAGGGCTGCCCATCGAGATGCGCATGCTGGACGGCGAAATGGACATCAAGCAGACGGCAGTGGTGCGGTAGCGGCAGTTACAATTGACTGACCACCGGTCATATTTGACTGACCGGCGGTCAGTAGGTTATCCTGGCCGTATGCCCGGCCCGCTTACGCGCTTTATCGCCATTCAATCCGCCGAGGAACTGGCCGCCCAGATGCTGAACGTCGCCATCGGCTGGTACGTTTATTCGCTGACCCACAACCCCATGAGCCTCGCCTGGGCCGGATTGGCGCAGTTCCTGCCCAATGCCGCCACGGCCATGCTGGCCGGCCAGGCCGCGGACCGGTTCGACCGGCGCAAACCAGCCGGATGGTCGGCCGCGGCACAGACCGCATGCGTCACGGCGTTTGCCGCGTGGACGGCGTTGGCTGCACCATCGGCGCTGCCGGTGTACCTGCTGGAGTTCCTGTTGGGGACTGCGCGCGCGTTCGGTGCGCCGGCGATGTCCGCCGTCCTGCCCGGCATGGTGAGCGCGGAGGAGTTTCCGCGCGCCATGGCCGCCTCGTCGTCCGCATTTCAGATTTGCACCATTGCCGGACCGGCGATCGGCGGATTGCTTTACGCCGCCGGCGGCCGGATGGTTTTTGCCGCCGCCGCGGCATTGTACCTGTTTGCCTGGACGCAAACGTGGCGCCTGCCCGCCGGCCAATGCACGGAGGCAAGAACCGAGGAGAGTATGCTCGCGGGCGTTCGCTACGTGCGTGCCAACCGAATGCTGCTGGGGCTGCTCTCGCTCGATCTGTTTGCCGTTCTTCTGGGCGGCGTCACGGCCCTGCTGCCGATTTACGCCAGGGACATTCTGGCCGTTGGCCCCATGGGTCTCGGATGCCTGCGATGCGCGCCAGGGGTAGGAGCGGCGATCGTCGGGCTGGTGCTGGCGCGGCGCGCGGCGCGGCATGAGATGGGAAAGTCGATGCTGACGTGCGTCGCGGGGTTTGGCCTGGCGACGGTGGTATTCGCGGTGTCCACCAGTTTCTGGCTGTCGCTCGCGGCGCTGGCGGCGGCGGGCGGGTGCGACATGGTGAGCATGGTCATTCGCCATACCATGGTGCAGATGGCGACGCCGGACGCGATGCGGGGGCGGGTGAGCGCCATCAATTGGGTTTTCATCGGCGCGTCGGCGGAATTGGGGGAGTTCGAGTCGGGCGCGACGGCCGCGCTCCTGGGCACGGTTCCGGCCGCGCTGCTGGGTGGATTGGGAACGCTGGCGGTGGTAGGGTTGTGGACAATGCTATTTCCGGAACTGAGCGAAAAGGAGCGCCGTGCGAACCAGACCGCCTGAGGAGCGGCGCCGGCAGTTGATGGACGCCGCCGAGCGCCTGTTTCTGAAGCACGGCGCCGCCGCCACCACCATCGAACAGATCACGGCCCGCGCCAAGGTCGCGAAAGGGACGTTCTACCTGTATTTTTCTTCGAAGGAGGACGTGCTCGCCGCGCTCGAAGACCGTTTTGCCGGGGAACATCTGGCGAAAATCCGCAAATCGGTGGACCGTGTCGCGGCGGGGGACTGGAGCGGAAAACTGGCCGCCTGGGCCGCGGCCGGGGTGGCCAGCTACCTGGATTCGATCCAGTTGCACGATATCCTCTTCTTCGGCGCCCGTCCGCCAACCCGGGAGGGCCTGGTGGATAATGTCGTCATCGACCACCTGGCTGAATTACTGCGTGCCGGCGCGGACGCCGGAGCGTGGAAGGTGGAGGATTGCCGTTTCACCGCGGTTCTCCTGTTCAGCGGTCTTCACGCCGTAGTGGATGACGCCTACAGCAAGGAGAAACGGGTCAATCGAAGCCGTTTGACGAAACGATTGCAGGACGCCTTCAGCCGCGTTGTGGGATGATGAGTATTTCCATGCCCAATGCCATTCCCACAGTAGTCATCGTGGGCCGGCCCAACGTTGGAAAGTCCACCTTATTCAATCGCATCACCGGCCAACGGCGTGCTATTGTGGGCGACGAGCCCGGCATCACGCGCGACCGCATCCACGGAGAGGCGGAACACGATGGCCGTCCCTTCGAATTGATCGATACCGGCGGCATCGTGGTGCGAGAGCAGGAGCACATCCCGGCGCAGATTCTCCGCCAGGCCGAAGTAGCGCTCGGCAAGGCGGCACAGATCATTTTTCTGGTGGACGGGCGCGCGGAAATCACCGGGTCAGACCGCGACCTGGCGCGGATGCTGATCAAGCTCGGCAAGCCGGTGTCGCTGGCGGTTAACAAGATCGATACCAGCGAGCGGGAAAGCCTGGCGCACGAGTTTTACAGCCTGGGCATCGCCGACATATTTCCGGTTTCAGCCGAGCACGGCATCGGCGTGGATGCGCTCCTCGACCATGTCACGGCCGGATTCCCACAAAGCCGCGCGGATGCCGATTCCGAGGGGGAAACGCCAGCCGAAGTTATCAAGGTGGCGATAATCGGCCGGCCCAACGTCGGGAAATCGACCCTTCTGAACACCCTCACCGGCCAGGAGCGCGCCATCGTGTCTCCCGTGGCGGGCACCACCCGGGACGCGGTGGACGAAAAGGTGTACCGCGGCGGCGTGGAATATGTCTTCGTGGACACGGCCGGCATCCGCCGCAAGGGAAAGACCCGCGACATGGCCGAAAAACTGAGCGTGGTGATGGCCCGCCGCCATATAAGAATGGCCCACGTCGTACTGCTGCTGCTGGATGCGACGGAGGGCGTAGTGGGGCTGGATACCACGATCGGCGGCTACGCTCACGAGGGTGGGCGCGCGGTGATCGTCTGCGTGAACAAGTGGGACGAAATGAAGGGCCCGAAAGGCCGGAAAAAGCGCGAATTCGAGCAGGATATCCGCGATGCCTTCAAATTCCTGGACTATGCACCCATCGTGTTTCTTTCGGCGCGGAGCGGCGTGGGGGTGGAGGCGCTCTACCCGCTGATTCGCGAGTGCTACGAATCCGCATCCAGAAGGATTTCCACGGGCGAATTAAATCGTTTCGTGGAGCAACTCAAATTCGAGGACCGTAAGATTTTTTACATTACCCAGCATTCCATCCGGCCGCCGGCTTTTGCCGTGTTCGTGGACGGCGGCGGACCGCTGCACTTCTCCCACGAGCGGCATCTGGCCAACCGGATCCGCCTGCAGTTCGGTTTTCGGGGGACGCCGATCGTGATCGAGACCCGGGCGAGGAGGTCAGCGGGCAAACTGTAACAGATAGACGTTGCCATTTGCACGGATGCCCCTTAGACTAGAGAGCAGTAATATGCGTAACGTAATTATAATTCGAGGAGGGCGGCACAATGTGGAATAAACGCCGGGAAGAAGAACCGCCGAAGCCCTTCCATCCGCCAGCAGTCCAAAGCGTCCCGCCGGCCGCGGCCGCCGCGCCCGCGCCGGTGACCCCTTCCGTGGAAGTGAAAAAGGAGATCACACCCGTGTCGAGCACCCCCGTTGCAAGATTCGAGCCGGCCAATACCGGCAATTCAATTGGAAAATCGGTAAAAGTAGTGGGACAGATCTATAGCAAAGAAGATCTCTACGTGGACGGCACGGTGGAAGGAACCCTGGAGGCCTCCGAGCACAAGTTGACGATCGGGCCGCACGGCACCATCCAGGCGGCCATCAAGGCTCGCGAGGTCCTGGTGCTGGGCACGATCCAGGGGAATGTGGAGGCTTACGAGCGGCTGGAGATCCGCAAGGATGCCAAGCTTCTGGGCGACATCCGCACGGCCCGCATCGTGATCGAAGATGGCGCCTATTTCAAAGGGAGCATCGATATCATCAAGCCGGAGCCGGTTAAAGCCCCCAAGCAAGCCGCTAGCGCGGCCGCGCCCGCGGCGACGCCGACTCCCGCTCCCTCTGCGCCTGCGCCGGCGCCTGTCGCGGAGAACCGGCGATAGCTTGCGAGGGTCCCGATGTGGTTTTCCGGGTCACGCAATGGGAAGCGGGGCGGAACGGGAGATGAGCCTCCCGGCCGCCTGGGGCTTCCCTCTCGCACGATCGCCGCACAGAACGGCGTGATGACGCGCTCCAGCCGCGGTCTGGAGGAATTCTTCTCGCATATTCACGGACTTTCCGGGCTCACCCTCCTCGATCTGGGCGGCGCCACCCAGCAGAACGTGAGCTTTATCACCGACTTGGGGCATCGATTGTATTCCGAGAACTTCCTCCAGATCCTGAAGGAAGCCACGTCCGGCGCGG
>Ga0335078_10012991_pt1 | contig 12346 bp, 9 predicted proteins | sample Lox_Sample_32_FD_206711 | JGI IMG/M metagenome (GOLD analysis project Ga0335078, IMG submission 206711) | Soil microbial communities from Loxahatchee National Wildlife Refuge, Florida, United States - Lox_Sample_3.2 | ecosystem: Environmental > Terrestrial > Soil > Wetlands | place: USA: Florida... | reverse complement strand
TAAAAGAGATTTAACGCCAATTATCCGGCCCGATGGCAAAGATGCCCCCAGGGGTTGGAGGGGCAGGTCTTGATTCACGGGCGTCCTGTCCCTTGGCGATCACTCGGCCGGATTTAGGTTCGGGTCTTTGGGTGGTCCAGTTTGGCGCTTGGGTTGTGGCGCTCTCAACGTTTATCAGTCCCTGGTCGTCGAGTGCACCGCCTACCTCTGGAAGTGTGTCCAGGTTGGTGAAACCATACGCCACGAAGCCGTGAGAAGCAGTGTTCTCGTCGACGTACGCTCCGGAAACGACCCCCGCGTTGTTCATAACGGAAGGTTCCGTGCCCTGATAGAGGCCGATGCCTGCGCCTGGAACGTCGTACTCAATGAACCTGCCGTCAGCAGTCCGCACGAAGCCGTGAAACATACCGCTCGCGTCCTGGTACTGGCCTGAAATTACTTCCTGATCGTTGATGGACCAGGCGATGGTGCCGGTGCCTGTGCCCGAACCCGGAGGATCGAACTTTGTGATCTTGCCGTGTGGGTCGCGCACGAAGCCGTGATTTACGAAGTTTGCATCCCACCACCATCCAATGATCCAGCCTGCATTGTTGATGTATTCGGCGCCACAGCCCTGGATAGGGCCGGGGACAACGAACCTGGTGAACTGGCCCTTAGAGCTACGCACAAAGCCCAGAAGAATGTCGTTAGAGTCTATGTAGTACCCCGTAGTCGTGCCCGGTGCATTGATGGCATAAGCCGCGGTTCCAAGCTCGCCGGGAACATCGAACTCCTCGAAAGCGCCGCCAGAGTCGCGGACAAAGCCGTGAACGTTGTCGTTCGAGTCGATGTATTCTCCCGCGACCGCGCCCGAAGCGTTGATATTTTCCTGGCCCAAGGGGAAGGTCCCCTGGCCTGAGCCGGTGCCCGCGTCCGGAGCATCGAAATTAGTGATCTCGCCCCGAGCACTGCGCACGTAGCCGTGATTTACTCCACTCGCATCGGTATAGAATCCCGTGACCGCCCCCTCCGCGTTGATGGCGTAGCTGTAAGTGCCCTGACCGCTGCTTGTACCCGCGTTCGGATCGTCGAAGACCGTGATCTCCCCGCGTTTGTCTCTGACAAAGCCGTGCAGGGCATTGTTCGCGTCAATGATCGTGCCGGTGACCTCACCTGCGGGATTGATGTCAATCGGTATAGTGCCTTGGCCGTAGCCCGTGCCTGCGCCGGGAACATCGAATTTGACGAATCTGGGTTTCCGGGAATGCGGATTGTCTGCCGCAGTGGCTGCGCACAAAAACCCGGCCATGACTGTGAAAACGAGCAACCCTGATTCGCGGTATCTCATTGTTATCCTCCAACCGATTGTGTTTGTTTGGGAGTCGGATTGTTTGGCGCAAAGGCTGTATGAGTTGAGCTAGCGCGGAGTGAATCCGAAAACCTGCAGCGCGTACTTACCGAACGCAGCGACGATTTCATGAAATTCCTCGCCCGGTTTAGGCCAGAATTATATTCCCGACGGCATTGGCCGATCAATTGTTGAAAGCAGCGTTCTCGCAAGCTTGCGCTATTTCTTCGCTCGTCAGCGGGGATAGTGGGGAACTAACTCGCTCTAATGATCTCACCCCGCGAGAACGTTGACAGCCCCGGTTCTCGACCCTAGACTGGAAAGGCTCTTGAGGATCGCCCATGGGCTGGCTGCAAAACAAGTTCGAGAAGAATTTCCTGATCACCACCGTCGATTACGTCTTCAACTGGGCGCGCAAGTCCGCGGTTTGGCCCATGACCTTTGGCCTGGCGTGCTGCGCCATCGAGATGATCGCGTCTTCGACCGCGCGCTTTGACATCGCGCGCTTTGGCTCGGAAGTGTTTCGCCCCAGCCCGCGACAGAGCGATCTGATGATCGTCGCCGGCACAGTCACGCTGAAGATGGCACCGGTGGTCAAACGCATTTATGACCAGATGCCTGACCCCAAGTGGGTCATCTCCATGGGCGCGTGCTCCTCCGTGGGCGGACCTTTTAATACCTACGCGGTGCTGCAGGGCGTCGATAAGATCGTTCCCACGGACGTGTATGTGATCGGCTGCCCGCCGCGTCCGGAAAATCTTTTTTACGCGCTGCTGAAACTGCAGGACAAAATCGACCAGATGACCCTGGCCAGAAAGCCCACCGAGGTTCGGCTGGATGCGGGCATGGTGGAGAATTTCAAACGCCAGGTCATGATCGCGCAGACCCTGCAGCCGAAATAGCTGTTAGCGGTCGCGTAGGGACAGCCGCGGCTGTCCGGTCGGGCTTATGTTTACGAAAATCGCGGCTGAATCCGAACTTCCTGCGGAAGGCGAAGCCAAAGAAATTTCCTGCGGCGAAAGAGTCATCTGCGTGGCCAATGTCAATGGAACGATTTCAGCGATGGACAACGTCTGTTTACATCGTGGCGGACCGCTGGGCCAGGGAGTCATCGAAGGTGACAAGCTCGTGTGCCCATGGCACGGATGGCAATGGAATCCGAAGACGGGAGAAGCCGCGCATAATCCCAAGGCGAAGATCGCGGTTCATCCGCTTAAGATAGAAAACGGTGATGTGCTGATCGACCTGTAATCGCCTGGCCCGCGAGAAGTCCCAGGAACTTTTCCGTCCGATTCTCAAACCCGGGAAACACCCGCTCCAACTCCCGGTTTCCGAGATGCGAGGATACCGCCTCGCCGAGGACCTGGCGAAAATCTGTAGTCAGCGCGAGGTCGCGGCCTTCGTACAATTGAGACGGCTCGAGCCCCGGCCAGCGGCCATACACTGTGCCGCCTTTCACCGGGCCTCCCATCACAAACATCACGTTCGCATGGCCGTGATCGGTGCCGCGGTTGCCGTTTTCGCGCGCCGTGCGGCCGAACTCGGACATAGTGACCACGACTGTGTCCTCGGCCAAATCTCCAAGGTCGATCCAGAACGCCGCCAACGATTGCGAGAAATCGCGCAGAGCATTGGCCAGTTGGCCTTCCGTGCTGCCTTCGTTGACATGGTGATCCCAGCCGCCGATGTCCGCGAAGGCAACCTGAACGCCGAGGTTGGCTTTCACGAGTTGCGCCAGTTGCTTGAGACTGTCGCCGAAACGCCCGCGCGGATAGTCCGCGCCGGGGGAGGGAGTGTACTTCGACGGATCGGCCGCCTTCAACATCTTCACTGCTTCGAAAGTTTCCTGGCCGGTACCGTGCAGTACGGAATCGACCGATTGCTGATACATGGCTTCAAAGGTATTGGCGATGGGAGCTGCATTTCGCCCGCCCACGCCGAAGTCTGCGACGTTGTTCACAGCCACTGCGGGTTCGTTGCCGGAAAGAATTCGAGGCAGGGAAGCGCCCAGGGCAATGGCCCGAAACGCCGACTTCTCCGCTGGAGCAGGCAGAGAGTGTAAGCACCGGTTCAACCAGCCGTCGTCAGTGGCTTTTATTCCAGGCGTGCCGGACTCCATGAAATCCTGGGCGTCGAAGTGGGAGCGCGTGGGGTCGGGTGAGCCGGCAGCGTGTACGATCGCTAAATGACGGTGCTTCCACAACGGCTCAAACGGCGCAAGCGACGGGTGGAGTCCAAAAAAGCCGTCAAGATCGAGGACCGAGCTGCGGGGAATATTGATGGACGGCCGCATGGTGTAATAGGCGCGTTCTCCGTGCGGCACTACGATGTTAAGGCCATCAGCCGCTCCGCGCTGGAAGATGACTACCAGCCGTTTGTTACGGCCGACGGAATCGATTGCGCCGTAAGCCGCGCGCGCAAGAAAGCCGGGAACGACTGCGGTGCCCACGACCGCCAAAGCGCCGTTGCGGATAAATACGCGACGAGTAATTGACATAAATGCTCCTGGCTTCCAGCAACTATCTTTTCTGAAACTCTGGCGAACCCAACAGCAGTCCTTCGATGATCGCAACGATAGGAGAACGCGCGGGATCATCCAGCCTGCGTCGACTGATCTGCGGGTCTTGCAGACGCCCGGCAATGGTGTCATGCGTCTGTTTGGAAACGTCTCCGGCAAGCAGGCGGTCTTCGAGTGTCGCCAAAGTTTCTGAAGCATCGGGCTGACCGCCCGGAGCAGATGTTTGCTCTGCGAGCATGCTTCCCACGCGAATTCCTTTTAATCTTCCGGCCGCCAGCGCCAGCCCAAAATTCATTCGCTCTAACAAGGCGGAGGAGTTCACCCAGACACTGGCTTTCATCGAATAGCCTGTCGCAGGCTGCATGCCGTAGAGCGGCATTCCCATATTCCGCAACTGGTTCACGATCGGCATGGCATTCCGGATCTCAGCGTCGCTCGCGCGCAACGCGGAGGCCACGAACTCCAGCGGCGTTTTCACCTTGGCGCGATAATCGTCCTCCGCCCAGAATTCCGGCGACTTCAACATGGTTTCAAGCACCTCGCGGATGTCGCCATCTTTTTTCAGATAGGTTTGCGCCATGCGGTCTACCAGCGCCGGCGGCGGAGCATCGGATACAAACCGCGTGGCCAGCTTGTCGCAGATGAATTTGGCCGTGGACGGATGCCGAGCCAGCAGATGCAGAACTTCAAGCCCTTCCTTTTCGCCATTCGCCTTGATGCGGTGACCGAGCACGGTTTTGTCGCCGGGTTCGTGCATACGTTCGTCGAACAGGAAGCCGCCGCCTTTCTGCGGCTGTTGCAGCGTCCAACCGGTAAACACCCGCGCCACTTCCGTCACGTCTTTCTGGGTGTAACCGCCGTTGACACCCACGGTGTGCAACTCCATCAACTCCCGGCCATAGTTCTCATTCAGGCCGTTGCGCTTTCCCTTGGATTGGGTGATGGGGCCGGTGGTCCGGGCCCGCTTTTTCCAATCGCCAAGCCGGGAAATACCATTGGCGGCATCGGAATTCGGACCCACGCTCAGCCAGTTATCCAGATAGAAGAGCATCGCCGGACTTTTTGCGGTGGCCACCAGCAAATCTTCGAACTTGCCCAATGCGCGAGGCCGGATCACGTCGCGCTCGTAGCTGGTCAGCTCATAGCGGTCCGCGCCTTTGCCCATGAACACGTTGAAGTGGTTAAACCAGAAGTCGGCCATCACCTCCTGCAACTGGCGTTCGCTGTACACCACCCGCAGCAACTTACCTTCCATCAGTTCGTCCGCCACCACTTGCCCTGGGTTCCGCAAAGCGACGATGATCTCGCCTTGTTGCGGGCTCATTCCTTCCAGATATTCCTCGAGCCTGCCGTGCAAAGATGTCAACAGCAGTTGTTGTTGGGCCGGCGTCATCCGCAGCGTAGCCTGGAAGCGCGGTTCCGGAGCCATGTCCAGCAACTCCCGAAGCCTGGCCTCAGCCAGTGTCTGGTCATCCTGATGCCCGGAGCGTTCTTGATCCTCGCTGGCCCTGCTCGAGTCGGCACTTGCGCCGGTGTCGGCGACAGCTCCCTGCTTCCGCTCCTGCTTTTCCTCAAGACGGTCGAGTTGCGCCGCGTACACGGCGCGTTTCAGTGAATCCGACGGCATTCCCCGTTTTCCATCAGCGACGGCTTTGATCATTTGTGGAGAAGGAAAATTGTCCAAAATATCCTTCGTGCTCATGCGCAGGGTCCGGAGGGGCACGAGGCGGGCGTCGAGCGCGGAATCGTCGATGCGCTCGGGATGGAGTTGCTCGGCAATCCAGTGGTCGACTCCGATTGCCATGACTTGCTGAAGATCTCCGGGCCTTGGCCCGAAGGTCAGGCGATTGAGGGCATGCATGGCGCGCTTATGCTCATCCATCCGCGAAGGCGCCTGGCTGGGTTTGTCTTTTTTCCGGGCGAGAGCCGTGCCCCCCGCAGCCAAACAAAGCGATAGAACCAGGAGGGCAATAGGATGGCGTTTTCTAGCCATACGGAGACAAGGGCGAGCCTATGAATTATCAACCCGTGGTGAAAGAAAAGTTGCTGGCAAACCAGGTTCCCGAAGTGGCTGACAAGAAAGGTCTTAGTGAGCCGAAACGCGGTCCTTTCTCAGACTGAGGATGGGATGTTGTGTAGATCTGAGCGCATCGCCCCGACCTTGATCACCACCGAAGTGATGTCGTCACTTTGGGGCAGGTCTTTGGCATAGGCTCGAGCCGCGACGTAGAGGCCGTCGGCGATTTGCTGAGCGGGTTGGTGGCGATGGGTGCGAATGTAGTCGAGCACTCGCGGTGCTCCAAACTCCTCTCCATCCGACCCGGCGGATTCGGCTGCGCCATCCGTCATCAGCACCATTATGTCTCCGGGGCCCAGTTGGAGCGCCGGAGCCAGCAGGCAGTGGTTTTCAGGAAACAGGCCGAGCGGCAGGCCGGTGCTGGTCAGTTCATCGGTCAGCGTGCCGGACTCACGAAGCACGAACCCTGGCAGATGGCCGGCGCTGGCAAAGGCGAGAGTCCCCCGGAGGGGGTGAAGCCGGGCCAGCGCCAGTGTGACAAACTGCCCCTGCGACAGATCCTTCAGCAGCGCGCTATTCATCTGCTCCAAAATTTCGTGAAGCTCGAGCTGCAAAGCCGCAAAGGAACGTAAGTAGGCTCGCGTGAGCGCCATAATCAGGGCGGAGCCGAAGCCGTGCCCCTCCACATCGCCAACTGCGATCATCAAAGACCCATCCGCCATTTCGATGAAATCGAAATAGTCACCCCCAGTCTCGTCGGCGGGTTTCGCTGAGGCACCAATATCGAAAGTGGGAAGCGTGGGGACCGTGCCATAGAAGCGCTGTTGTACTTCGCGCGCCAGTCGCAAATGAAACTCCTGTTCTTCCTTCTTGCGGCGTTCGGTGACATCCTGCAGCACGGAAACGAAGTGGGTCAGGTTTCCCGCTTCATCGCGCAGAGGCGTGATGGACTGTTGGGTCCAGTAAAAGTCGCCGCTTTTCTTGCGATTAACCACGGTGCCCGAGAAGGGCAATCCCTGGCACAGCCCTGCCCATAGCCGGCGGTAAAAATCCGCGTCCTGCACGCCAGATTTCAGAATCCGCGGGGTTTTGCCGAGTACTTCTTCTCGGTGGTAGCCGGTTGTCATTTCGAATGCGGGGTTCACATATTCGATGATGCCTTGCCGATCGGTGAGCAGAATGCTGTCTGTGGTTTGCTCGGCCGCCTGCGAAAGCAGCCAGAGCATCTGCCGCGCCTCGCGGCCTTCGGTGAAGTCGTGAATCATAACGACCCCGTGAGAGATCATGCCCGAGGCACCTCGCAGCGGCCAGCCATCGGCGCGAATCCATATTCCGTCCGGGTGCCGAAGGTTGCGCACGAAAATCAGTTCATCGAGCAGGGTCTCACCGCGCAGGACGCGGACCAGAGGTAACTGTTCATTAGGCAGAACCGTGGTTTGATCCGGAAGGAACCAACCGTAAACCTTGGCGTGCCCGGCCAGGTTGATATCGCTCACGCCCAGGCCCACGATGTCTTCGGCGGCGGGATTACAGTAGCACAGGTGCCCCTCGGCATCCGCCACCATGATCCCTAGGGGAAGGGTCTGAAAAATCATTTGCAGCGTTTCACACTGGGTCTCCAGTTCCTCGCAGTTCCACTCTTTCGCAGATGTCATTGTGGCCTCGCTCAGATGTCAGGTGGTTACGAATACGGATTCGTGTTCGCGTGGGGCAGAATAGGGGGTGGTCAGCATCGTTGCTGTCTTACGGGAAAACTATCGGCCGGGGACCAATGAGCTTTAGAAGCCCCGATTGGGTGGCAATTAGACCCCCTGAACCACCAACGAACCGCTGATAATCCCACTGGATTCATGCTTTTGTCGCGCTCATTGAGCTCAGCCGATAACGAGTCTGGCGCAAGCCAGGCTCGGGCGCCTTGCATTCCGTCTCCGCCCGCGTTAGGCTTCTCCGACGGCGATTCAAGACCACATTCGGAGGCTGCGATGAGCCTGAAGGTCGAAACCAGGCAGGCGGGCGGTATCACGGTGGTGTCATGTGAGGGCCGTATTGTGCTGGGAGAGGAAGCAGCCGGCTTGCGAGATACTTTGAAGCGTGCCTTAAACTCCTCGCGCCAAGTTGTGCTTAATCTGGAAGGCGTCACTTACATCGATAGCAGCGGCTTGGGGACCTTGGTGGGGGTATATTCCTCGGCCCGGGCTGCGGGTGCGGATATCAAACTCGGCGGCCTGGGGGAGCGTCTGCGCGATGTCTTGCAGGTTACCAAGTTGGTCACTGTATTTGAGCTCTATGACACTGAAGCGCAGGCAATTGCGGCTTTTCATCAGCAGTCGGCAAAGGCCTGAGCGGCTGGTCCGCCAGGCCAGCCGAGAGTCCAGGGGACGAAGAAAACCTTGATAAGCCCTTCCCACTAGAGTTCGATCCTGTCATTATTCTCATAAGGCTCTGGCTGTGGATAACCTTTCCCGAACCATGACGCTGCAGACCATCATTAACAGCCCGTCGGAGTCGTCTTCGGGTGTGTTTCCCACCCTGGTGGTGGTGCAGGGGAACGAGCAGAAAACCGTCAACCTCGACCATAGCCCTTTCAGCGTTGGCCGCAAGGTCGATAAGGATCTGGTTATTGCCGATCCGCGGGTGTCTCGCGACCATGCCCTGATTGTTTCGGAGAACGGTCAATTTGCGGTGGTCGACCAGGGCAGCAAACACGGTACTTTTGTTAATGGGGAACGGGTTCAACGGAAGACTCTGGAGCGCAACGACCGGCTGGAATTCGGCGTCCGCGAAGTCGCATACGTCATTTTTAATCCGCAACATACCACAACCAATTCGGCCCGCGAATTTCTCAGCCAGATCTCCGGAATCCACATCTCTGACGAAACCACCGACCTGGAAAAGCTGATCCTCTTCCTCGAAGCCGCCCGCAAACTTAACACCGTAGGCGTCCTGGACGAGATCCTGATGACTTTGCTAGAGGTGACGCTCAAACTCACCCGCGCCGAGCGCGCCTACGTCTTCATGAAAAACGAAACCGGCGAGCTGCGGCTGGCTGCCGGCCGCAATTCCAAAGGCGAACCTCTGCTCGAGGACACTACCATTTCGCACTCCATTCTCGAAGATGCGATGAAGTCGAACTCTGAGTTTGTGCTCACCGATACCAGCCGTTCGGTCGACCTCAGCGGCCGCAAGAGCATTGTGGCCTATGACCTGCGCACCGTGATCTGTGTCCCTTTGCGGAAGCCCCAGGTACAGGCGACTCGACCCGAGGATACTAACGCGCCGCAATCGCCCTCGGCCGAGGCCATGGGTGCGCTGTATGTGGACTCACGCTTCGCTTCGCGCGACATCTCCAGCGTCAGCCACGACATTCTCCACGCCATCGCCACCGAGGCCGCATCCCTCATTGAGAACGCGCGTCTGGTGCAGGCCGAGGAATCGGCGCGGCGTTACCAGCAGGAGCTTTCTATCGCCGCCTCCATTCAGCAGCGGCTCATGGCAGTGACCATCCCGGAAGTTCCGTTCGCACGGCTGGTCGGCAGGAATCTTTCCTGCAAGGAGATTGGCGGCGACTTCTTCGATGCGGTCAAGACCGAAGATGGCCTGACGGTCGTGGTCGCCGACGTAAGCGGCAAAGGGGTTTCCGCCGCGGTGCTGGCTTCGACCCTGCAGGGAATGATTTATTCCCAACTCACAGCCGGCATGCCGCTGACCGACATAGTTTCGTTCGTGAACCGGTTCTTCACCCACAAGCACATCGGCGAAAAGTACGCGACCGTCATCATTTCCCGCATTCGTGATAACGGTGACCTGGAGTATGTGAACTGCGGGCACATCCCACCGCTGGTGGTTTCCGATGGAGAGGTCGAGCGGCCAGCGCACGGCAATCTGCCGGTGGGCTTACTGCCCGACGCGCAATACGAGAGCGCGCACGTTCAGCTGAAAGCAGGAGATCGTCTGGTGCTGGTCACCGATGGGGTGACCGAGGCTGAAAATGCCCGCGGAGATTTCTTCGAGGATTCACGTCTGGAGCTGGCTGCCAAGACGGGCAATATGGAAGACATTTTTGCCGCCGTCTCTAATTTCTGCAGTGGCACACCTTTGAGCGACGACTGCACTGTCGTGGAACTGGTGTTTACCGGATAGGAACGATTCCTCATAGAGCTCAAGCCTACTCTACGCGAACCGAATAGTCGGTTCCTTCCCAACGCTGCTCGTTCTGCCAATAAAGCGTAAAAACGATGTTGCTGCCACTCGATAGCTGATCTGTGGGTAAGTCGGCCACCTGACTGCCCAATCCGGTTGCTTGTGTTTCGCTGTCCTGCATGGTTTGCCAACCATCGAAACTCCAACGCACCAAAGCCCGCTCTAGCGTCACGATCCGCAGCTTCTTACCGCTGGGCATGCTTTTCGTCTTGTTGTTGAAGCGCCACCCAAAGATGTCACAACCTTTTTTCTCGACAATGTAACGCTGCACCGTTTGTGGAGGCAGGTCGAAGATCTTGCCATCGTGCAGGGAACGCCGCAGCTTGATGTACTCGGAGTGCGCCCAGACCAGCGGACAAGCGGAGCCAGTGGGCTTTCCGATGAACAATTCCCGCCCCGGGATGTCAACCTGGTCCCAGACCTGCTCGGGGATCAAGCGGCCGCCCTCGGTCGTTTCCTCAATTGCACGCAGCAACTCCTTCGCCGCCTGCGGCCGTCCCGCCGCCAATTCGTAATGAGCTCGCTCGCCGGCAAGTAGCGGCCAGGGTCGGCCAACACCGGTGCCGTCAAAGGGTGAGCCATCCTGGTGCTCGCCGTAGCCATCTCCGTTGTAGCGATACCAACCGGGGCCTTGGGGCAGTCTCACCCGCAGCAGGGCATCGATTACCTTGACTGTATTGAGGATGCGGGGATCATCCGGCGCCCGCAGCCCGAAGCGCACTAGCGCCAAAGCATCTGGACTGACTACGTGCGAAGCGTCCGAACTGGCTTCACCGGGTGGACGATTCTTGATTGGGACAAACCCCTGTAAGGGAGAGGCCGCCCCGTCGCGATCATCGGGGGCGATCCGCACATAATATCCATCGACACCGACCTGCCGGGCCAGGTCTGTGTTGGAGACGTAAGTCCAGCGTTCGATATTTTCGTTCCAATTGTCGGCGATATCGCGCAGGTAGCCGGCGGTCCTGGGTTGTCCGACAGCATCTGCAATGTCGGCGGCGGCCAGCAAGGCCGCAACCTCAACCGCCAGCGTAAACGGCGAGTAGCCCCCGTCTTCTTCCCACCGGTCCTGCTGCGTGACCGGCCCGCAGCGCGCAATGAAACTGGCTGCGCCCTGAACCATCGGCCACCAGCGTTGCAGGTTGCCTAAGTCTGCAGGCGCTCTGCGATACAAGCTCTCTACAAGCAGGATGGGGAATGCGGTCTCGTCCATCTGCACTCCACTCCAGTAGGGACGACCATCCAGCCACATATTCTGGGCCCAGTGGCCATCGCCCTCCTGGGTTGACTCCAGATAACGCAACACCCGCACCGCGTCCGACTTGGCCCCTGCGGCCAGGAAGCCGGTAGCAGTCTCAACCAGATCCCGCGGCCAGACCAGATGATAGCCGCCCAGATCCTCGTCGCCCTTGTTGAAGCCCCAGGGGATGGATAAGCTGGCGATTACCCCGCCGAGAAAATCCTTGGACTCATGGGTTCGCAAGACGGCAACGCTCGGTCGGTAGAGATCGTTCTCCGACTCGTCGTCATCCAGTTTCAACAAGCCGCCGTGCCAATGGTCCCAGTGTCGTACATAGTCATCGCGCAGATCCTCATATCGTTCTTGCAGACTGGATCTCACCTCCTGTCCGGCGGCTGCCCAGACTCCACCGAACCCAAGGGCAAGAACGAATTCCCCGCCGCAGCGGGCAAGGTCGATTTCGCCGGTGAGGGCAATATTGCCATTGTCCGCGCGCGTGTAATCCCAGGTCATCTGAAAATGCTGGGAGAGGTCCCGCCAGCCGTCGGAGAAGCCTACGAAGCCCGCGGACATTTTCAGCCAGGGAGTGGAGCAGGCACATGCCAGCGCGACGCGATCACGCTCGGCAAAGAGCATAGGTGTGCTCTTGTAGTCGCCCGTCCAGCCAGTGTTTCCCGTGCCAAAATTCGCCAAGTGCGGCGCCAGCAATGCATATAAGCGATAGTCGGTGAGCGGGCCTTGCAGGGGAACAAAACGAACCCGCTGCAACACCACGTTGCGATAGGGATCGCTGAAGACTTGCTTTTCGATACGATAACGCCCTTGCAGCTCGGTGTTTGTCAGTTGGTAGACCGGAATTCCGGGCTTGATAGGCACATTGCCGAAGCTGCAGTGCCGCTTTTCTTCGGAGAAATACCCTCGTCCGTCGGTGACGATCAAGCCCATATCGCGGGTGCAGGCCTGATCCACTCGCGGATAGTAGACCTCATTCAGGATGCCGTGGCTGGTGGTAAACCAGACGCGGCTATGCAGGTTCAGGGCCGT
>Ga0335078_10012990_pt1 | contig 12346 bp, 10 predicted proteins | sample Lox_Sample_32_FD_206711 | JGI IMG/M metagenome (GOLD analysis project Ga0335078, IMG submission 206711) | Soil microbial communities from Loxahatchee National Wildlife Refuge, Florida, United States - Lox_Sample_3.2 | ecosystem: Environmental > Terrestrial > Soil > Wetlands | place: USA... | reverse complement strand
CGACGCCCGGGACGATCATCACCGCGACCGGACGCAGCATCAGGGCCAAATACCGGCCGCACCACACCAGCAGCCGCCCCTGCGCGCGCGCGACCAGCACCGGTTCGCCTGCATACAGCCGGATGGCATACAACTGAGCCCGCAGTTTGCGCCGCGCCAGGACGGCCTGCCGGCGTGGCGCAAAGCGCCGGAACACCAGCAGCATGGCGATGCCCGCCGCGATGCCGATACCCGTCAGGCTCCAGCAATACGCCGCGGGCAACATCAGTCGATGTAGCCCAATCCCTTCAACCGGCGCAGCACTTCTTCCTCGCCGGGCTGAGCTTCTTCGAGCCGGGCGACTTCCCGCTCCAGGACGTGCTCCACGAATTCCTCGGGCGAGCTGTATCCGGCAGCCTCGGCCGCTTTCGCGACTTTCGCCCACAGGTCTTTTTTCAGTTTGACGGTCATACGAGCGGCCTCCCTTCCATCCATGCCGGAGGGTTCATGCCGAACAGGCTGAGCGCGGTAGGCGCCAGATCTTCGATGCCCGGCGCGGCGGCGCTGATCTTGCGATTCGAAAACAACACGCCCGGCACCAGCGCGGGGTCGACACAATGATCGCCGCTCCAAGCTTTATTGTTTTCCTCAATCACACGCGGGCTGACTTGACCCACGGCCGCCTCCCACGAGCAGCGATAACCCTCGTTGTATCCCACGATGAAATCCGGCGCGGCGTCCAGGTACGGCCCGCGATAGAGGGACGATGCCTGGTACACGTCCCGGATCGGCGCGGCGCCATCCTCATCGCGTAGCGCCGCCAGCTTCGCGGCAATCTCCGCCTTTAGCGGCGCGGCTTCGTTCGCGTCCACGATGCCCAGCGCCTCGCGGCCCTTCAGGTTGAGGTAAAAGCCGCCCAAACCCAGGGCGTAGGCCTGGGTGCGGCTCCAGTCCACGCCGGCGAAGAACGGTCCACTCTCGCCGGAGCCGTTCTTCAGATGCAGGTAGCCGTGGTCGCGCAGCCACGCGTTGAGGTTCACCCCGCGGCGGAAGGCGCAGAAGCCGTGATCGGAGAGCACAAACAATGCCGTGGCGCGATCGGCGAAGGCCATCGCTTTGCCGGCCAGCGCGTCCATGCGCATGTACATCTCTTCGATGGCTCCGGCATGCGGGTGTGCGGCGCCCAGGCGGCGGTAAAACATATGCTGGACGCGGTCGCTGGTATCGAAGACGCAGGCCGCCACGCCGCGGCGCGTGTTCTCCAAAGCATCCAGGAACATGGCTTCGCGCTCCGCAAAGATGTCCCAGGCCTGGCGCAGAAAGGCATCCTCATCGATGACGCCTTCGTTGAGCGCCCAGGTGTCTTCCGCCATGCCCACGGTGGCGTAGGCGCCCAGCAGGTTGGCCAGGTACTTCGCGTAATACGGCGGATGGCTAATGGGCAGCGCGGGGCGTTCCGGGTCGATTTGGATGGGCGTCATGTAGAGGCTGAACTCCGGCTCCGTCTCGGTCACCAGAAAGCGCGCCATGCCGGTTACCGTGGCGCGCGCGGCGGTGCGGAACGTCAGCCGCTGCCACTCGGTGTAGGCGCCGGGTTCCAGCCGGCAACGATCCCCGGTTATGCGCAGCTCGAATGCGCCGCTTTGCCGCGCGATCTGAAACGGGATGCGCAGGGGCGGGCGGCCGGCACGGAACGTGTCCGGAGGACCTTCGATCTCGCCTGTGAAGCCATCCGCCGCGCGGCGCAGCGGATAGCGGCTGCCGTTTTCATACGTCGCCTGTTCGACGCGCGTGGTGAACTGCGAGAAGCTGCCCTGCGTGCCCTTGAGGTCGGGCGTGCACATGGCCGAGAGCAGCCGGCCGTCGAATTGTTCCGGCGGGAACGTGACCGGCACGCGCAGAATGGTGCAGCCGATTCCTTGCCGGCCGAGAATCTTCCAAAAAGGCTGGCTCTTGCGCCGCAGATCGAGCCGCGGGCGCGAGAGCGGGATGCGCCAGCGTCCCCAGCGCAGCACGCGGTCCGGCTCGCCGACGCGCGCCGATGACAGCCGCGGCAGATACGACCTCACGTCGCGATCGAGGAAATCGAAGATGTTATGCCGCGCGGGGCTGACGCCGGTGGCGAAGGTCGACCAGGCCACCGGCGAAAGCGCGGGATAGGTTGTGCGCAGTCGCGTATAACTGCCCTCGGCGGCCAACCGCGCCAGGTTCGGCAGCTTGCCTTCCGCCATCATGCGCTCGGTGGTGCGCGGGTCGAGACCGTCCAGTCCCAGGAAGATCACTTTTTTGACGCGCGCGTGGCGGTATCCATTGCGGCGGCGGGCGATTCGCCACGCCATACGGAACGGCCACAGCACGAGCGAGGCCAGGCTGAGGAAGAAGCCGGTGATCAGAGTCAGGAACGAGCCCAGGAAGGCGAAGCCCGCTCCGGGGCCGACGTATGCCAGTTGCAGGTGGGGCAGAGATTCGGCCTGCCGGGTGTGGTGCGCACACCAGAGCGCCGCAGCCAGAAAGGCCGCCGCGCCCAAGCGTCGTATACTCTCTCTATGAATCGCCGTCAATTTCTTTATAGCAGCACAGCGGGTCTGGCCCTGTCCGCCGCCGGCTACGCCGATGACAAACCGCGGCGGGTCGGAATCATCGGCCCAGGCTGGTACGGCAAGACCGACCTGTTCCGCCTGATCCAGGTTTCGCCCATAGAAGTGGTGTCGATGTGCGACGTGGACCGGCGGATGTTGGCGCAAGCCGCGGATATGACGGCCACGCGGCAGAAGTCCCACAAACGGCCGCGCACTTACGCCGACTATCGCGAGATGCTCAAGGAAAAAGATCTGGACATTGTGCTGGTGGATACGCCGGATCACTGGCACGCACTGCCCATGATCGCGGCTGTCGAGGCGGGCGCCGACGTTTACGTGCAGAAGCCCATCAGCGTCGATATCCGCGAAGGTCAGGCCATGCTGTCGGCCGCGCGCAGGCATCAGCGCGTGGTGCAGGTGGGCATGCAGCGCCGCAGCACGCCGCACATCGTGGAGGCGCGCGACCGCTTCATCGAGGAGGGCAAACTCGGCACCATCGGCCTGGTCGAAATCTGCTGCTACTATCACATGCGCACCACCGGGCATCCGCCCAACACCGATCCGCCGCCGTATCTCGATTACGACATGTGGACCGGACCGGCGCCCATGCGCCCCTACAACCGGCTGGTGCATCCGCGCGGCTGGCGCGAGTTCATGGAGTATGGCAACGGGATCATGGGCGACATGGGCATCCACATGTTCGACATGGTGCGCTGGATGATGGGGCTGGGCTGGCCGAAGCGGGTCTCCTCGGAGGGCGGCATCCTGGTGGACAAGAAGTCCATCGCGAACATCTCGGACACGCAGACCGCCACATTCGACTACGACGATGTCAAGGTGGTGTGGCAGCATCGCACCTGGGGCGCGGCTCCTGACCCGAATCCCAGCTACGGCTGGAGCGCTATCTTCTACGGCGATAAAGGCACGCTCAAGGTGAGCGTCTACAGCTATGACTTCATACCCGAAGAAGGCGGCGGCGCCGTGCATCGCAACGTCACGTATGAACTCGACAAGTACCCGGAGGATCGCACCGAGAAGGATCTTGAACGGCATGTCGCGCCGGCCATCCGCTACCACATGGAGGATTTCCTGCGGGCCATTGACGCGCGGTCGAAACCCGTGGCGGACATCGAAGAGGGCTACATCTCGACTACCAGTTGCATTCTCGCCAACCTGTCGATGAAGCTGGGGCGGTCGCTGGCCTGGGACCGGGAGAACCAGCGCATTGCGGGCGACGAGGACGCCAACCGGCTGCTCGCGCGGCCATACCGCGCGCCGTGGGTGCATCCGGAAACGGCCTGACGCGCGCCGGGCCGGCTCAGTAAATCTCCCACACTCCGGGCGTGATCAGTTCCAGCAGGTTGTGGTCCGGGTCGCGGAAATAGAGGCTGTGGCCGCCGCGCGGCCAGTCCACCGCGCTCTCGATGGCGATGCCGGATTCCTCCAAACGCCGCCGCCAATCGGCGCGAGCGGAGACCGGGATGCCGAAGGCCACGTGCTGCGTTCCCGATCCGTCATGCGGTGGAATCACGCCGCCGGCGGTTGGAATGGGATCCGGCGTGCCGCCCTTGCGGAACAACAGCAGCAGGCCGTGTTCGGCCACGCATAGCGCGCACATGCGCTCATCGGCGGTCAGCCTTCGGAATCCGAGGATGTCTTGGTAGAAGCGGGCGGCGCGCTCCAGGTCGTCCACATACAAACACGTTTCGACGACGCCGGTTACGGCAGGCATCACTTTCATTTTAGTCTGGACCACTCCCTGACGGTCGTGGCTCGGAACAGAGCCGCGCGCGTCAGCAAGCGGGCTGCTAGAATGAGTCGACTTCATGAAGACCCTGACAATCGCGGTCATCGCGGGGGATGGCGTGGGGCAGGAGGTCGTGCCGCAGGCCAGGCGCGTGTTGGAACACATCGCGCCGAAACATAAGCTCACCTTCGCGTTTCAGGATTTCGACTGGGGCGCGGAGCACTTTTTCCGCTGGGGAAAAATGATGCCTTCCGGCGCGTTGGATCTGCTGCAGCCCTGCGACGCGATCCTGCTGGGCGCGGTGGGCCACCCCGACATTCCGGACCACACCACCCTGAACGGATTGCTGCTGCCCATCCGCCGGGCGTTCGACCAGTACGCCAACGTGCGCCCGGCGTATCTGTATGGCGGCGTCCAATCTCCACTGCTCGGACGCGCGGCCGGCGAGATCGACATGGTCATCGTGCGCGAAAACACCGAAGGCGAATACGCGCAGGTGGGCGGCTTCGTGTACAAGGCGCAGCCCGAGGAAGTGGCCGTCCAGACGTCCATCTTCACGCGCCGCGGCGTGGAACGCGTGATCCGCTACGCCTTCGAACTGGCGGTGAAGCGCGGCAAGCAAAAGCGTGTGGCATCCATTACCAAGTCCAACGCCCAAGGGTACAGCATGGCGCTTTGGGACCGCACGTTTCGGGAGGTGGCCGAGGAGTTCCCGGGCATCGAAACGGAATCGCTGCTGGTGGATGCCGCCGCCATGAACTTCATCCGGCGCCCGGAGAGCTTCGACGTGGTGGTGGCGTCGAACCTGTTCGGCGACATCCTGAGCGACATCTCCGCCATCATCACCGGCAGCATGGGGTTGGCGGCCAGCGGGAACCTGGACCCATCGCGTCGCTTTCCTTCGATGTTTGAGCCGGTGCACGGCTCGGCGCCGGATATCGCCGGCAAGGGCCTGGCGAATCCATTGGCGGCCATCCTGAGCGCCGCTATGATGCTGGAACACCTGGAGCAGCCAGAAGCCGCCCGGGAGGTGGAGCAGGCCGTGGCGGCGGTGCTGGCGGAAGGACGCGTCCGCACGGCCGATCTGGGCGGCGAAAGCAGCACTGCCGAGGTGAGTGATGCTGTCCTCGCCAAGCTCGCATAGATCCGCTTCCACCCATTGCTACGCCGAGGTAAACGGCGTCAAGCTGCATTACGTGGAGCAGGGGACCGGTGCACTGATCCTGTTTCTGCACGGCTTCCCGGAGTTCTGGTATGAGTGGAGGGACCTGATTCCGGAATTCGCCTCGGACTATCACGCCGTAGCTCCGGACATGCGGGGCTACAATCTGTCGGACCAGCCGGAGAGGGTGGAAGCGTATCAAGTGCCCGTAATTGTGGAAGACGTGCACGCGCTGGCCGTCAGTCTGTCGGCGCACCGGTTCGTGCTGGTAGGTCATGATTGGGGCGGCGTGATCGCGTGGGCTTACGCGTCGGCGCATCCGGAGATGCTCGATAAGCTGATCATCGTGAATGCGCCGCACCCGGTCATCTTCGCGCGCGAACTGGCCGGCAACCCCGCGCAGCGGCAGGCCAGCGCTTATTTCAACCTGTTTCAGTCGCCGCAGGCGGAAGCCTTTCTGGCCCAAAACGATTTCGCTCTGTTGCAGGGCCTCATCAGACCGTGGGCGCCGCCGGCGGTCATCGAGGAGTATCTCGCCTGCTGGCGGCGCGGCCTGACCGGCGCCTTGAATTACTACCGCGCGGCGCAACTGCACTCGCCTGTGGCGGAAGGTCTCCCGCAGATGAATACGATCGCAACACCTACCCTGGTGATCTGGGGAGAGAAAGACATAGCGCTGCTCACCGGAAACCTCGACGGACTGGACAGATACGTGACGGATCTGACGGTGCGCCGGGTGCCGGACGGCACGCATTGGGTGATTCACGAGAAGACGGCGGAAGTGATCCGGTATATGCGGGAGTTTCTGGGATCGCCGGGGTGACGGCCCCTCACGCCCTGGATTCGCGGAGCCCGCCGTTGAGCGGCCAGTGCACCACCGGCCAACCGGTTTCCGTCTCGATGGCCAGCAGGCGGTTGTACTTTGCCAGCCGCTCGGATTGCGTGATGGAGCCGGGCTTGAACTGATCGCCGCACCAGCCCACGGCCAAGTCGGCCGCCCAGTTGTCTTCCGTCTCGCCGCTGCGGACGCTCACGGTGACATGCCAGCCGGCGTCCTGCGCCAGGCGGCAGGCGTTGGCAGCTTCGGTCAGAGTGCCGATCTGGTTGGGTTTGAGCAGCAGGGCATTACAGGCGCCGGTCTCGATCGCCCGCTGGATGAGCTGTGGATTAGTGCACAGGAGGTCGTCGCCCAGGACGAGCGCGCGAGGCTCCAGTTCCCGCCGCAGACGGGGCCACGAATCCCAGTCTTCTTCGTCCAGGCCGTCTTCCACGCTGACGATCGGGTAGCGGTTCACCCAATGCGCCAGCCGTTCGATCATCGCGGCGCTATCGAGCAGCGAACCATCCACGGAATAATGGCCCGCCTCGAAGAAATGGCTGGACGCCACATCCAGCGCCAGTGCCATATCCCCCCCCGGCTGATAACCCGCTTTGCGGATGGTCTCCACAGCCGTCTCGATCAATTCTCCGGCGCTCCGGCAGGGCGGCGCCAACCCGCCTTCGTCGGCGGTGAGCAGCCGCATCCCATAGCGTTTGAAAACCAGCTCGGCCGCGGTTTGGTACACATCGTAGGTCATGGCCAGCGCCGCATCGATGGTGGTGGCGCCGGCCGGAACAAGCAACACATCCTGGATAGCCACCTGCCTGCCCGCGTGCATGCCGCCGCTGAACAGGTTGATGGTAAGCCGCGGCAGCGTTTTCGGCGTGCGCCCGAGCACCGCGGCGAAGTATTGGTAGAGCGGGACGTGCTCCTCCCGCGCACCGGCGCGCGCGAAGGCCAGCGAGACGGCCAGGATGGCATTGGCTCCCAGGCGGGATTTGTCCGGCGTGCCATCCAGTTCCACGAGCGCGTGGTCCAGCTCGCTCTGATCCGCGAAATTCCGTCCCGCCAGCGCTTCGTGAATCTCTCCGTTGACGTGCGCCACCGCCTTGCGGCAGCCCAGCCCGCGATAGCGTTTCGGGTCGCCGTCGCGCAATTCCAGCGCCTCGCCCGAGCCGGCGGAAATTCCCGAAGGGACCGAAGCGGCCGCCATCGCGCCGCCCGCCAGCAGGCACTCGGCGCTTACCGTGGGGCGGCCCCGGCTATCCAGAATCTCGGCCGCGCTCAAACGCTCGATAGCTGGCACAGGCTCTCCTCGAACGCGGAGATCAGATCCGCGATGCGCGCTGGCGGCGCGGGCATGATGCTCAGCACGGCGTGCCGCTGGCGCGCGCGTTCCTCCAGGCTCAGATACTCGAGCGGCGAGCGGCCGGCCACGCGCGCGAGCAGGCACGCCAGCGTGTGGCGCACGGCGCGCGGTTCCAGGTCGGCCGCCCAGTCCGGTGCAGCGAGCATCTCCTCGTACACGCGCCAATACTCCCCGGCCGCGGAGGCAAACTCCCGGCGCAGCGCGGGCAGGTGATGCGCCTTGCTCAGGAAATGCGTCAGGGAGAAGCCGAGATCGAAGGCCGGATCGCCGAAGTGGATCACCTCATGATCGAGCAGCACCAGCCGGCCTTCATGAATGAGCACGTTCTTCGGGCTGTAATCGCCGTGCACCAGGGTCGTCCGGCGGGCGCGGGTTTCGGCGATGAGCGCATCCAGGAACCCCGCCGCGGCCGGAACTTGCTGCGCGGCATGGGCATAGTACGGCTCCAGGCGCAGCGACTCGAAGAACGAGCGATCGCCGAAAACCGGCGCCAACTCCGCTCGGCGCCGGTACGCTTCGCGGTGGATGGCTGCGAGGAGCGTGGCGAACCGCCGGAAATGACCGGCGCAAATGCGCCCGCCGAGCAGCATCGTTTTCCAATTCTCATGCGGCTGCGGCACCGCGCGCATGGCCAGCAGATGCTCGGCGACGTCTTCAAACAGCAAGGGCGTGATGGTTCCGGGCGGCGCGAGGCGCGCCAGCCATTCGAGACCCAAAGCTTCGCGGTGAATCCGCTCCGGCGAGCTGTACCAATCCAGCGCGACGCGCAGCTTGGCGAGCGCCTGCTTCAGCACCCAGCTTTCGCCGCATTCGCGCTCCACCAGGACCGTCCGGTTGGAAACGCCGCCCGGCAGAACTGTGATGCGCGGCCGCTCGTCGGATGCGATGCGGCCCGTCCGCTGCAGGTAAGCCAGCAACGCCGCGGCGTCTTCGATATCCAGCACGTCAGGCAACGGCGCATTCCATGGCGGAATAAGCGCAGCCCGCCACCACCAGGAACATGGTCAGCACCTCGCTATCCCCCAGGTTGTACTCAAACAAACCTGCAATCATGGTGGCCAGCACCACCGCCACAGCGCCATGCAGCACGAACTTCAAATCGCTGCGGCCGGGCGGAAGGCGCAGCACCCGCCGCAGACAATCATACAGGATCTGGCAGAGCATCCAAAGCATCAGCAGCATGGTGGGAATGCCGCGTTCCGCGGCGTACTGCAGATAGATGTTGTGCAGGTGGCCGTACCAGCCTTCCGGCAGCGGGCGCGGGATATCGGCGGGCACGTAGCGATTGAACTGCAGCTTGACTTCTTCCGGACCCAGGCCGAACCACGGGTGCGCGCGCACCATTTCGAGGCCCGTCCGCAACGTGACGATGCGGAACTGGTTGGAATCCATCTTCCCCGGCCGGAGCATGGAAGTGAAACGCTCGCGAATGGAGCCGGGCGCCAGGAAGGCGATCAGCAACAGCGCTGCGGGTACGGCCGCCGCCAGCCACCGCTTCCAGAACCACAAGAGATAGATGCCGGCGCCGGCGCTGCCCAGCCAGATGCTGCGTGTGAAGCCCAGCAGCAGAGCAACTGCCATCAGCAGCGCGCACGACAGCCACAGCCAGGCCCGCTTGCCCGCCACGCAAGCGAAAAACAGGAACGCCGCGGTCATCAGCAGGGCGAACATCTCCTGGCCGCCGAAGGTCATCCAGTGGCTCATGAAGCCGGTGATGCGCTCGGCGATGTAGTAGTCGTAGAAGTTGCGGCCCTGGGCGTGCGCCTCCTGCACTTTCTGGCCGAACTGCACAAACCCGCGCAGTGAGATGATGGCGCCCGCGCCCGCCCAGCAGAGGAACAGCCAGCGGATGGTCCGCATGTCGCGCAAAGTGGAGAAGACCACCAGCAGCATGCTGAACACGAAAATCTTGCGGACCTGCGGCAGCCCGGCGGCGGGAGAAGGAGAAAGCGCCAGCGAGATGAGCGTGCCCGCCAGGAACAGCACCAGCGGAAGCCAGATCCGCGGCATGCGCAGGCGCGCGCCGGATAGCAGCAGCGCCGCCAGCGCCAGCGCCAGCAGGATTTGTGAAGCTGCGATGGAAACCAGAATGAGTACGGCTGAAGCGAACGTCAGCCAGCGCGCGGCACGGAAGAGAAAGGGTTCGGATGAGTCCATGAACCCTTCATGATAAGCTCATTGGTCCTTTGCGGAATGGCCGGGTGGCCGGACGCCTGCCGGTGACATGCTACGCTCATTCTGTCGAGTGAAGCATATGCGCCTTGCCTATCTTTTCGTTTTCGTGCCCCTGGCTGCCTTCGCGCAGACCCACGAAACGCCGCTTCAATCCATCCCTTACAGTCCCAGCCTGGACGTGACCGATATGGACCGCTCGGTCAATCCGTGCGAGGACCTGTATCACTATGCGTGCGGCGGCTGGTTGAAGAAGAATCCGATTCCTCCCGACCAATCGAGCTGGAGCGTCTACGCCAAGCTCGCGCAGGACAACGAGCGCTTTCTTTGGGGCATTCTGGAGGACGCCGCCAAGCCGGACCCGAAGCGGTCGAAAGTGGAGCGCGAGATCGGCGACTTCTTCGCGGCCTGCATGGACGAGCCGGCCATCGAAGAAGCCGGGGCGGCTCCCTTGCGCCCGGCGCTGGATGCCATCGGCGCTCTCAAGTCAACGGCGGATTTCCCCGCCTTCCTGGCGCACGAACACCTGGCTCTGGACTTCGGCATGCTTTTCGGTTTCAGCTCCAACCAGGATTTTGCGGATTCCTCGCGCGAGATTGCCTTTGCGGGCGCCGGCGGCCTGGGCCTGCCGGACCGCGATTACTACACCAAGACCGACGCGAAGTCTCAGGAGATCCGGAAGCGGTACGTCGCTCACGTGCAGCGGATGCTGGAACTGCTGGGCGATTCTGCGAAGCAATCCGAGGCGGAGGCAGGCGCCGTGATGCGCATCGAGACCGCGCTCGCAAAAGCTTCGCTCACGCGCGTCCAGATGCGCAACCCCTATAACCTGTTCCACAAGATGGACCGCACCCAGTTGCAGGCCTTGACCCCCGCGCTCGATTGGACGCGCTACCTCGACACCATGAGCTTGGGCGCATTGAACCAATTCAACGTGACCGAGCCGGCCTTCTTCAAAGAAGTGCAGACACTGTTGACCACCACTCCGATCGAGGATTGGAAAGCCTACATGCGCTGGCACGTGGAGCATGCCCGCGCGGCCTATCTTTCCAAGGCGTTCGTGGACGCGAACTTCGATTTCTACGGCAAGTACCTGCGCGGCACGCCGGAGTTGCAGCCGCGCTGGAAGCGCTGCGTCCGTTACGTGGATAACGATCTGGGCGAAGCGCTGGGACAGGTATTCGTGGAACGTGCGTTCAGCCCGGATATGAAGGCCCGCACGCTGACCATGACGCAACAGATCGAGAAGGCCATGCAGAGTGAGATCCAGCAACTGCCGTGGATGAGCGAGAAAACCAAGCAGCAGGCCCTGGTGAAGCTGCACGCGGTGGTGAACAAGATCGGCTATCCGGACAAGTGGCGCGACTACAGTTCCATCCGCATCGATCGCACCGATTTCGCGGGCGACGTCTACCGCGCCGCCGTCTTTGAAGGCCGCCGCGAGTTGAACAAGATCGGCAAGCCCGTGGACCGCGGTGAATGGGGCATGACCCCGCCCACCGTGAACGCCTATTACGATCCGCAGATGAACGACATCAACTTTCCCGCGGGCGTGCTGCAGCCGCCGTTGTTCGATCCCAAAATGGACGACGCGCCCAATTACGGAGACACCGGCGGCACCATCGGGCACGAGCTGACGCATGGCTTTGACGACGAAGGCCGGCAGTTCGATGCGCACGGCAATCTGCATGACTGGTGGACCGCCGCGGACGCCAAGGAATTTGAGAAGCGCACCGATTGCGTGGCCAACCAGTACGCGCAATACACAGTGGTGGACAACATCAAAATCAACAGCCGGCTGACGTTGGGCGAAGATGTCGCCGACCTGGGCGGAGAGCTGCTCGCATATATTGCCTGGAAGAATGCCACGAAGGGACAAAAGCTCGAACCCATCGACGGGTTCACGCCGGATCAGCGGTTCTTCATCGGCTTCGCGCAGTGGGCCTGCGGCGACGAGCGGGCCGCCAGCAAGCGCGTGCACGCCATCACCGACCCGCACTCTCCGCCGGAATACCGCATCAACGGGGTGGCGGCCAACATGCCGCAATTCGCCGAGGCGTTTGGCTGCAAGGTGGGGCAGCCAATGGTGCGGAAGGATCCCTGCCGCGTGTGGTGAGGCCGCGGAAGTCCGACATGGGGACAACCCGTCAAGATGACCTGTGGCATACTCCAACTCACGGGAGCGGGGTTTCCTAGGATCAATCTTGGTGTCGCGCCGCTGCGGCAGGTGACAGGATGGAAGCCGTCTTGCGGCACACCATCGCGCTCGACGACCGTGGGGACCGCAAAACAAGCCGGAGTGTAGTGGAGAGGATTTCGGTCTGACGATTATGCCAAGATCGGAGATGTGCAGGAATTCATGCGACATTTATGAGCGCGCCTGATCCCGCATCCGACAATCTGCTCTACCATTCACGTCCGAGGCCGGTCTTCGGGGAATCCTCGAATCGGACCGGATTTGGGCGACCGATGTCCGATTCCTGAATGACTATACAGAATTCCAGCGGGCGTTCAACGA
>Ga0335078_10012989_pt1 | contig 12346 bp, 13 predicted proteins | sample Lox_Sample_32_FD_206711 | JGI IMG/M metagenome (GOLD analysis project Ga0335078, IMG submission 206711) | Soil microbial communities from Loxahatchee National Wildlife Refuge, Florida, United States - Lox_Sample_3.2 | ecosystem: Environmental > Terrestrial > Soil > Wetlands | place: USA... | reverse complement strand
CTTCGCCTGGAACCACGGCGACATCCAGCCCGAGATAGCGACCACCTGGCAGGGCTGGGTGGGGCCGGGGATCAAGAGCCTCGGCGAGACTTCGAGCGTCTGGACCGATCACACCGACGCCCGCCCGACGATGATGACCGTCCTCGGGCTCAGCGACGACTACAACTGGGACGGCGCCGCGATCGCTCAGATCATCGGCTCTGCCCACAGCGGTCGGGGCCGATGGGGCCACGGTCAGAGCGCCCTGCCCCGGACGGTCAGGCTCGACGAGCGCGACTACGAGGACCTGACCGCGGCGTATCAGCAGCTCGACGCACCATTCGGTGAATTCGGGCTGGGCACGCTCGACGCGGACACGGCGGCGCTGGCGGGAGGCAGCTCGGCGAACGACGGCGCCTACGAGGACGCCGAAGCGCAGCTCCAGGCCTGCGAGAACCAGCGCAGCGCGCTCGTATCGCAGATCCAGCCGGTGATCGAGGCCGCCGAAACCGGCCGGGCGCCGGTGTCGAGCTGGGAGGCCCACTCGCTGGTCGGGCGCGCCCAACGCCTTATCGACGACGCGAAGTTTCTCGCCGGGGCGCCGACCCCGCCGCGCTTCACCGTCTGCAGCTAGTGGTCGCCCCGGCAAATACGCTTGCACCTACGGAGACGACCACCAGTAGGGACATCTCCCGCCGCTCCTCGCCCGCGTCCTGATCGCGCCGGCGAGGGCGGCCCCTCCCAAGCGGGCCGGTGCTGCTGCTACCGTTTCTTCGTCGCTGCATGAACGACGACGATCCATCCCGAAGTAGCAGCTCACAGAAGAAGGGCTGCCCAGCGCGGACGGAGCTCTGCCCCACGCGGGCCGCAGGGGGGACCGCCCGGTCGCGGGCGTGGCAGGTGCCGACTCACCGGTGAAGGCGCTGTTCATCATCCTGACCGGGCTGCTGGTCCTGGTCAACGCGTTCTTCGTGATCGCCGAATACGCGCTCGTGCGTTCGCGCAAGGCGAAGCTCGAGGCGCTCGCCGACGAGGGAGCGCGCGGGGCCCGGCTGGCGCTCCGGCAGATCGACGACATCGGCGACTACATAGCGGCCTGCCAGGTCGGGATCACGATGGCGTCGATCGGCATCGGCGCCCTGGGCGAGCCGGCGATCGCCCACTTGCTCGAGCCGCTGCTCGGCGGGCCGCTCGGGCACACCGCCGCGGTTGCGGTCTCGGTCGTGATCTCCTACCTGCTGATCACGGTCACCCAGAGCATCGTCGGTGAGATCGTCCCGAAGCTGTACACGATCCAGCACGCGGAGGGCCTGGCGAGGCGCATCGCGCGGCCGATGCAGTTCTTCCGGGTCTTGTTCCACCCGTTCATCCTCGTGCTGAACTCGGCATCCGAGTCGATCCTGCGGATGCTCGGCACCGACCCGGACGCCGAGCCCGAAGGCGGGACCCCGGAAGAGCTCAAGCGTCTGATCGCCCAATCTACTCACGGCGGCCAGCTCGACGTCGGCGAGGGGAAGATGCTGACCGGCGTGTTCCACTTGCACGAGCAGGAGGCCCGGCAGGTGATGACCCCGATCCCCGCCGTCGTGACCGTCGATCTGGCGGACACGATCGAGACCGCGCTGCGGCGCTGCGTCCAGACCGGGCATTCCCGCCTGGTCGTGACCGAGGACGAAAATCAGGATCGTGTCAAGGGGCTCGTCCACGTCAACCAGCTGGTCAAGAAGTCGCTGAACGAGGGGATGGACGCGCACCTCGACGGCCTCGTCCGCCCGGCCCCGATCGTGCCCGAAACCAAGCCGCTCGACGACCTCCTGGCCGACCTCCAGCGCGAGCGGACCGAGTTGGCGATCGTGATCGACGAGTACGGACGCACGGCCGGGATCGTGACGATCGAGGACATCATCGAGGAGGTCGTCGGCGAGATCTCCGACGAGACCGACCCCGCCGGTGGATCGGTCCGCCGGCTCGCGAACGGCGACTGGTTCGTGCGCGGGCATGTCGCCGTGTCCGACCTCGAGGACTACGGGCTCGAGCTTCCGGTCGACACCGACGCTTACAACTCGGTTGGCGGGTTCGTGTTCGCCGAACTCGGCCGGCTTCCCAAGCGCGGGGACACGATCGCCGCCAACGGGTTCTCGATCCGGGTCGAGTCGGTACGGCAGAACCGGATCGAGGCGGTGCGGATCAGACAGCGCCGCGCCGCGGCGTGAAGCGGCCGCCGGGCACGCGGCGCCACCCGACACGCGGGCGGGCGGCGGATACCGCAACGGGGTGGTGAGATCTGAACCCACGCGCTCGCAGCATTCGTTACATTTCCCGGCTCAAGGCAACGGCCGGAGAGTCGCGAGCAGCGCGAACACACCTCCCGGTGGTTGAGAGGAGAGATGGAAGCCGGCCCGCCAGGTGGGCCGGCTTCGCCCCCGTCGCCGAGGGTTACGTGGTGCCCGCGGCGCCCGTCCCGATGGCCCACAGCGGCCCCCAGGACGGCGCTCGGCAAAAAAGAAGCCGGCCCGCTGGGGACGGGCCGGCTCCGTGCTTCTGGGGAGGAGGTGCTGCTATGAGGTACGTCGCGCCATGAAGTGTGCGCCCCCCAGATGAACGAGCGCTAAATAGTTCGTCGGAGCTTGGTTAGCGGTAGCTGTAGAAGCCCCGGCGGGTCTTACGGCCGAGCGATCCTTCCTCGACCAACGCCAGCAGGCTGTCCGGGACGGGGACCCCGATCGACTCTCCGATCGCCTTGGAGACGTCGAGCCCCACGTAGTCGAGCAGTGCGATCGGGCCCATCGGCATGCCGGCGCCAAGGGTCATGCAGTCGTCGATGTCCTGGGGCGACATCCCGGTCTCGGCGAGCAGCTCGACCGCGTTGAACAGGTAGGGGAACAGGAGCCGGTTGACCACGAAGCCCGGAATGTCCGGCACCTCGACCGGGGTCTTGCCGAGCGACTGGCACAGCTCGCGGGCCCGTCGCCGTGTCTCGTCGCTGGCCTCCGGCGGGAAGGCAAGCTCTACGAGCCGCATCTTCGGAACGGGATTGAACGGATGCAAGCCGACGAAGCTCTCGGGGTGCCCGCTCGCGTGCGCCAGCTCGGCGATCGACAGCGACGACGTGGTGGTGGCGACCACGGCGCCGGCGCCGGCGTGCCGGGCGAGCTCCCCGAGATCGGCCAGCATCGCGCTCTTGGAATCGTGGTGCTCGATCACCGCCTCGACCAGGAACGTCGCCTCGGCCAAGGCGTCGAGGTCGGTGACGACCCGGACGCGGTCGGCGTCGAAGCCGTTCAATTTCGCGCAGGTCTTCGCGACCCGCTCGCGAGCGCGCTCGGCCGAACTCTCCGATCGGGCCCACAGCAGCACCTCGTCGTGCTCGGAGGCGGCCACAGCCAGCCCGCAGGCGATCACGCCCGAACCGGCGATTCCCACTCGTTCCTGCACGACAGCTCCTTGATCGATGGCTTCAGAAAAAGCTTCAGTACAGTAGTAACGAATCCAACGCCAAGCGCCATCGGGGCCTTCGCGGTATCCGATATCCGTAAAAAGGGGCAGCGTAATGCCGCAGTCTGGACGTGAGGTAGTCATCGTCGAGGCCGTTCGAATTCCGATCGGCCGGGGGCACAAGGAGAAGGGCTATTACAAGGACGTGCACCCGAACGAGATGCTCGGACGCTGCTACAGCGAGGTGATCGAGCGGTCGGGGATCGACGCGAGCGAGGTCGAGGACGTGGTCGCCGGCTGCGTTCAGCAGTACGGCGAGCAATCGTGGAACGTCGGCCGCAACGCCTGGCTTCAAGCCGGGCTGCCGATGGAGACCCCCGCCACCACCGTCGATCGCCAGTGCGGCTCGGCTCAGCAGGCCGTCAACTTCGCCGCCGCCCTGATCGCCGCCGGCGTGCACGACGTGGCCATCGGCTCGGGCGTCGAGCACATGGGCCACGTGCCGCTGGGGGTCGGTTTGAACTGGACCGACGAGGTCGGCGCGCCGTATCCGCCGGCGCTGATGGAGCGCCACAACCTGATTCCTCAGGGCCTGTCGGCCGAGATGATCGCCGACCAGTGGGAGATCCCGCGCTCCGAGCTCGACGAGCTTGCGCTGCGCTCCCATCAACTCGCCCACCGCGCCACCGAGGAGGGCCGGTTCGAGCGGGAGATCCTTCCGTTCAAGGTCAACGGCTCCACCTACGTGTCGGATCAGGGGATCCGACCCGGCACCACGATAGAGGCGCTGGCGGAGCTCAAGCCGGCGTTCCGGCCCGACGGCAAGCTCACGGCCGGCACCAGCTCGCAGATCTCCGACGGCGCGGCCGCGGTGCTGCTGATGGCGCGCGAGAAGGCCGATGCGCTGGGTCTCAAGCCGCGCGCCCGGATCGTGGACCAGACAACCGTCGGGGTCGATCCTGTGATCATGCTGACCGGCCCGATCCCGGCCACCCGGAAGATCCTCGACCGCAACGGGATGACCATGAACGACATCGACCTGATCGAGATCAACGAGGCGTTCGCGTCGGTGGTGGCGGCCTGGCGGCGCGAGCTCGAGCCCGACATGGATCGCGTCAACGTCAACGGTGGCGCGATGGCGCTCGGGCACCCGCTGGGGTCGACCGGCGCGCGACTGATGACCACGCTGCTGCACGAGCTCGAGCGCTCCGACAAGGAGGTCGGGCTGGTGACAATGTGCTGCGGTGGCGGGCTCGGTACCGGCACGCTGATCCAGCGGGTGTAGTGGGATGGTCGGCGGCGCCTGACGGCGGCGCCTTAGCCGGACGGCTGAGCGGGCGCGCCCGGATGCGCCCCCGCTCGCCTACTCCTGTTGGGTCGGCCGGATCAGCACCTCGTTGATCGCCACGTGCCACGGCCGCGTGACGATGAACAGGACCGTCTCGGCGATGTCCTCGGCGGTCATCGTGGTCAGGCCGGCGAACCGTTGCGCCTGCGCCTCCTGGATCTCGGGGCGGTTGTGCGAGCGAAGCTCGGTGGCGGTGGCGCCCGGCTCGACCAGCGACACCCGGACGCGGCGCCCGCCCACCTCCTGGCGGAGCGACTCGCTGAACGCGCCGACGCCGAACTTCGTGAGGTTGTAGACGGCGCTGCCGCGCCGGGGGTAGCGGCCGGCGACCGAGCTCACGTTGACCATGTCCGCGACCTCGCGCGAGCTGTCGTGTGCGGCGGCGAGCAGGTGGGGGAGGGCGGCGTGGGCGCAGTACAGCACCGCGCGAACGTTGACGTCGAGCATCCGCCACCACTCCTCGGTGTCGGCGTCGACGACGGGGCCGAGCAGCATCATCCCCGCGTTGTTGATCAGGATGTCGAGCCGGCCGAGCTCTGAAACGGTCCGCTCGACCGCACTCCGGGCCTGCTCGGAATCGGTCAGATCGGCCTCGATCGGGAGCGCGGTGGCGCCGTCGCTCTCGCGGATCCGGCCGGCCAGCGCCTCGAGCCGGTCGATGCGCCGTGCGGCGAGCGCCACCGACGCTCCGTGCTGCGCGAGCGCGAGCGCGGTCGCCTCGCCGATGCCGCTGGAGGCGCCGGTGACGAGCGCGACGGTGTCGGCGAGGGCGGCGGGCATCACGCGGCCTCCCACCGGAACCCGACCGGCGCCGGCGCCGGCGCGAGCGGGCTCGTCGGGAGCCCGTCGGGCGGGTCGTTCTGGTTGAACGGCACGGGCGCGAGATCGTTCGGGGTATCGGGATGGAACAGCGAGGCCAGGTACTGCGCCTGTCCACGGCCGGGGCCGAGCTCGAACTGGCCGCCGCTATAGGCGCCGATGCCGCGCTCGGAGCAGTAGTCATAGGTCGCGCACAGCTTGGCCAGCCCACCGATCCGCGAGGGCTTCAAGTTCACCATCCGCGGTGGGAACGGAAGCGCCTCGATGTCCTCGATCGAGTGGATCGGCGCGTCCCAGGTGATCCGGTCGTGCTCGGACGCCAGCACCGCCGCGGTCTCGGGCGTGACCACGTCGGGATCCTCGATCCAGGCGTTCGGGAAGGCCTTCACCACGCGCTCGTACAAGACCGGGTCGGGCGGCTGGTCGACGATCGTTCCGGTGTAGAGGCTCTTGAAGTCGACCGAGTCGACCGCCCCGCTCTCCACCAGGGCGGCGATCAGCTCCGCCGTCCACGAGCTGGTCGGGTCGAGCTTGAACCGCAGCGACGGGTACTTTGCGAGCCGGCGTTCGATCGGGTCGAGCGTCGGCGGCTCGCCGAGGCGCAGCGAGACGACGAACGTGAGCGGCCGCGGCTCGCGACCGAGCCGCTCCCACAGCGGCTGGCCGGCCTGGGCGAGCGCGAGGTCGAGTGCGGCGCTGTGAAAGGTCCAGCGCCGGTACAGCCGCGAGACCTCGCGCTGCGGCGCCACCGGGAACAGGTCGAGCGTGTCGACCAGCTCGCAGAAGTCACCCAGCGCGAACCGCCCGGACAGCGCCGAACCGTGGACCGGGCCCGCCTGCTGGAGCGCGACGTGGTCCTCGGCGTCGTAGACGACGTCCTCGCCGACGCCCTCGAGACCGCCACCGTGCAGATGGACGACCGTGCTCAGGCGCTCGAACCCGCTCGAGACGTTCGCTGTCAGCCCCTCGAGTGTGTAGCCGTCGACCTCGAGCGGCAGGTCGGCGAGCAGGTCGAACGTGCTCACCGGTCGCCCCGCGCTCCCTGAGTTCCCTCGAGCCGCGCCACCAGGTCATCGAGCTGCAGCTCCTCGAGGCCCTGACCGACCGCATCGAGCTCGCCGGCGCAGTACTCGACGAGGTCGCGCCCCTCCTTGACCAGGTCGAGCGTCTCGCGCAGCCCCGCCTGGCCGGAGTCGAGCCGGCGGATGATCTCCTCGATCCGGGCGACCGCGGTCTCGTACGTGCGCTCTCCCGTGCTCATCGCACCTCGGCGTCGACGGCGCCGTCGTGGAAGCGCAGGCGGACGTCGTGGGCGGCGCGCGCCGCGGACGCGGAAGACACCGGCTCGCCGGCGCGGTCCTCGACGAGCGCATAGCCGCGCGCGAGCGTCCGCTTCGGATCGTGCGCCGCCAGCGCCAGCGCGAGCCGCTGGAGCTCGCGCTCGCGCGCGGACCGCTCCGACCCCCGCGCCCGCTCGGCGGCGCGCCCCAGCACGAGCGCCTGCCGGCCCGAACGCGAGCGACCCCCCGAAACCCCCCGCCGCCCGCTCGCCCGCAGCTCGCGCACGAGCTGGTGCAACCGGCGGCGCTCACGCAGGATGTGCTGCGCCGGCGCGGCGGCGAGGCGCTCGAGCGCCCGGGCCCGCTCGACGATCGCGCGGCGGCTGTGGACCTCGAGCCTGCGGGCGCAGGCGGCGAGCGCGGCGCGGGCGGCGTTGCAGTCGAACGGGACCGCGGCCTCGGCGGCGTGGGTCGGGGTCGAGCAGCAGATCGCGGCGACGTCGTCGATCAGCGTCCGGTCGGTGTGGTGGCCGACCGACGAGATCACCGGCACCCGCAGCAGCGCGACCGTCCGGCACAACGCCTCGTCGCAGAACGCGAACAGGTCGGCCAGCGATCCGCCGCCGCGAGCCACGATCACGACCTCGACCTCGACGATCGCGGCGAGCTCGCGCAGCGCGCCGGCGATCCGCGGCGCGGCGTGGCGGTCCTGCACGGGGACGAACGCCCACACGAGCCGTCCGGCCCACCCCCGCCGGCGGAGTCCCGCCAGGACGTCGTCGCGGGCCTTGCCGCGCTCGCCGGTCACGACCCCGATCGTGCGCGGGAGTTGCGGCCGCGCCAAGCGCTTCTGGGGCTCGAACAGGCCGTCGGCGTGGAGCCGGCGGCGCAGGCGCTCGAGCTGGACGAGCAGGTCGCCCTCGCCGGCGATCCGCAGCTCGGACACCGCGAACGTGAACGACGGTGACGACGACGCGCTGCCCGGGTAGTAGTCGCAGCCGCCGCCGATCACGACCTTGAGACCGTCCGCGAGCGTCACGCCGAGCGCCTCGAAGTCGGATGCCCACATCGAGCACGGCAGCGCGCCCCGGGAATCCCGAAGCTCGAAATAGACCCGCGCGCGAGAGGACCTGCACCCCCACACCTCGCCGACGAGCTGGACGCGCGCGAACTCGAGCAGCCGGCGCTTGAGCTGTGCAGCATAGATGCCGACCGGATACGGGCCCGGGAGCGCGCTCTCGGGAAGCGTTCCGGTGGCCGGGAACGCGGTGGCGGGCTCGGGCGGGGTCATCGTCCATCTCGAGGCTACCGGCCGCCCCACACGGATACGATCCGGGCCATGGACCTGACACTGTCACCCGCCGAGGAGGCGTTCCGCGACGAGCTGCGGGAATGGCTCGCGGCCAACAATCCAGGGCGCGAGCCGGCCGGCGACGAGGCCGCGTTCCAGTTCCGGCTCGCCTGGCAGCGCAAGCTGCACGACGCCGGGTGGGCCGGCGTCTCGTGGCCGAAGGAATACGGCGGTCGCGGCGCCACGCTCGTCGAGCAGGCGATCTTCAACGAGGAGGTCGTGCGCGCGCGGACGCCGTCGGTGGCGAACGTGCTCGCCCTCGCGATGGGCGGCCCGACCGTGATCGCACACGGCACCGAGGAGCAGAAGCAGCGCTACCTGCCGCCGATCCTGTCCGGCGACGAGATCTGGTGCCAGGGGTTTTCCGAGCCGGGCGCCGGCTCGGACCTGGCGGCGCTGAAGACGCGCGCGACGCGCCACGGCGACGAGTGGGTCGTGACCGGACAGAAGGTGTGGACGACGTTCGCCCACCACGCCAAATGGTGCATGCTCGTGGCCCGGACCGATCCCGACGCCCCCAAGCACAAGGGCCTCAGCTACTTCCTGATGGACATGGAGCAGGACGCCGTGCAGGTCCGCCCACTGCGTCAGATCACCGGCGAGTCGGAGTTCAACGAGCTGTTCATCGAGGAGGCGCGGATCCCGCACGCCAACATGATCGGCGCCGAGGGCGACGGGTGGGCGGTGGCGATCACGACGCTCATGCACGAGCGCGCCACGCTGGCGTTCGGGCTCCAGGTGAGCGTGCAGATCGCGCTGCGGGAGCTGATCGACAACGCGCACGAGACCCGCGGCGAGAACGGGCGGGTCGCCACCGATGACCCGGTGGTCAGGCAGCACCTGGCTCAGTTGCTGATCGAATCCGAGGTGCTCCGCCTGAACGCCTATCGCGGCCTGAGCGCGGTCATGCGGTCGGGCGTCCCGGGTCCCGAGGGCTCGCTCGGCAAGTGGCACTGGTCCGAGGTCAACCAGTCGCTGACCGAGGTCGCGATGGAGATCTCCGGGCCGCGCGCGATGCTGGCCGACGACAACTGGACCTACCGCTTCCTGCGGTCCCGGGCCAACTCGATCGAGGGCGGGACGACCGAGATCCTCAAGAACATCGTCGCGGAGCGGGTGCTCGGGCTCCCGCGGATGCGCTGACGCCCGGAAGGAGCCGAGCAGATGAACTTCGGATTCAGCGACGACCAGCAGGCGATCAAGCGCACGGCGCGCGAGTTCCTGGCCTCGCGCTATCCGCTGGCGACCGTGCGCACGCTCGCCGAGGACGACCGCGGGTTCACCGACGAGCAGTGGCGGGAGCTGGTCGAGCTCGGGTGGCCCGGCGTGATCGTCCCCGAGGACCGCGGCGGGCTCGGGCTCGGGGCGATCGAGCTCGTGGTGATCGCCGAGGAGATGGGGTATGCGCTCGCGCCCAGCCCGTGGTTCTCGACCACCTGCGCGACGCTGATGCTCGCCGCCGCCGGCACCGAGGCGCAGCGCGAGCGCTGGCTGGAGCCGCTGGCCGCCGGTGAGGCGCGCGGCACGCTCGCCGTCTGGGACGAACGCGCCGGGTGGGCCCCCGATCACTCCGAGGTCGAGCCGGGGCCGGATGGAACGCTTTCCTGCGTGAAGATCGCGGTGCCGGACGCGGGGTCGGCCGACTTCGTGATCGTGTCGGGCGCGGACGGTCGTCATTTCCTGCACAACGTGTCGGACCCGGGCATCACGCTCGTCGCCGAGCCGGGCATCGACCCGACTCGCAAGCTGTTCCGAGTGGAGCTCGACGGCGCCGCCGTCGAGCCGCTCGAGGTGGCGCCCGAGTCGGTGGCGCGCGCGTACGCCATGATCGTCACGCTGCTCGCGGCCGAGAACGTCGGCGTCGCCCAGCGAGCGATGGAGATGGCCGTGGCGTACGCGAAGGACCGGACCCAGTTCGACCGGCCGATCGGCGCCTACCAGGCGGTGTCGCACCGGTGCGCCCAGATGCTGCTCGAGGTCGAGGGCGCCCGCTCGTTGTCCTACTGGGCGGGCTGGGCGCTCGACAACGAGCCCGACGCCGGTCCGCGCGCGGCGTCGATGGCCAAGGCGTACGCCGGCGACGCGGGCTTTCGGGTGACCGCGTCGGCGCTCCAGGTCCACGGCGGGATCGGCTTCACCTACGAGCACGACCTCCACTTCTTCCTCAAGCGCGCGCACGCCAACGGCCACGCGTTCGGCGACTCGCGCTGGCACCGCGACCGGGTGGCGGACCTGGCCGGGGTCTAGTGCCCGGCGTCCGGCGCGCCCGACCCGAGCGGGCCGAGCGCGCCGGTCAGGCGCTATCGCCGGCTCACGTTCGATGATGTGGCTGGCAGCCGCCGCACCGGTTGCTCATCACCGGTCCCTCGAACTCGGGATAGCTGAGGGTGGCGATCTGGTCGGTGCCGTCCCCGGCGTCGCCGCCGAAGTCATTCACGCCGGCACCGGAGCTGACGTTGCCGAACTCGAGCGCACAGCCGGCACGTCCGGACCCCTGCGAGGATCCACCGAACCCGAAGGAGGTGACCCTGCTCCAGTACGGATAGAAGTCGCCGGGGCCGGGAGGCGGCACGGTGCAGCCGGCGGTGGTCGTTCCGCTGCAGGTCGACTCGCTGAGCGCGAGGTCGGTCTGGATGAAGAACGCCCCGTACTGCCTGCCGTTCGTCGTCGGCGGCTCCTGAACGAAGCTCCCGGGTAGCTTGGACGTCGCCCGCGACCCGGTCGGCCACTCCGGGTAGTACGGCGGGCCGTCGAAGTCGAGGTCGCCGTTCTGGGCAAAGAAGTCCAGACAGCCCGTGATCAGGTGGGGTTGGGTGTCCAGCGGCCCATGCGTCTTCCCGGCGGGATAGCACCGCGAATCGTTGTCCTCGGCGTTGTCGCCCGTTCCGTCGGCCGGCGAGTCATCCTCGTAGAGACCGGAGCAGAAGTTCCAGTACTTGTCGCCGATTGAGGGCGGTACGACTGGTCACCGGGGTTCATCAGCAGCGTGTGTCGGTTGGGTGTGAATGTCGCCGCGTCCTGGTCCTGGGGGCTCGGTGGCCCGGCGGGAACGCCGTTGGTCTGGATGAAGGCCGGGTTCACCGATTCCTCGCAGTCCGGATTGCACACGGCGAACCCCAGCGTGCACTCGAGGCTGTCGCTCGTCACCGCGGCGCACCAGTGGCTGTCATCGCAGCCGAGGCCGGAGTTCACCGGCGGGAAGCCCGGCGGATACAGTTGCATCTCCATGAACGCCGAGCCGCCGCCGGGATAGCAGTTGGTGATCTGCGCGCCCACGCACGTCGGCGCGTTCGTGTCGCTCTCGGGCGTGCACGATGTGTTGGTGGGGTAGGAGTTCGGGTCACAGATCGCCATCGAGAACCACGGCGCCGGCGACAACTCGAACCAATGCGACACGTCGTGGCCCGGGCTCACGTCGGTCGGCAACGCGGACGGATCGCGTGGAATCGTCTCGCTCCAGGTCACATCGTCACCGGATGCCGGCTGATGTGACAGGAACGTCGTGTCGGTCTCGTCGTGTCCGATGTAGGTGCCGTTGTCGTAGAAACGGCCGTCCCAGGTGTTCCGGTTGCTCTTGTCATCGAAGCCGCGGATGTCGGTGCACTCCGCCGTCCGCCGCGCCGCTTGCTGGATCTGGCTCTCACCGTTGCAGTCCAGTCCGCCCAGTCTGTTCGGGTTCACCGTCTGGGCCATGGCAATGCCGGCGTCCCCAGTGTCACCAGCGCGGTGGCCGCCACAATCCGCAGCAGGGTCGACACCGCCTTACGGACGCGCATCGACACCGGCTGCGATGCGGCCATGACCCACTCTGCCCGTGTCGGGGCGAACAGCTGGGACCGAGGCAGGCTTCTCAGCCCGCGCGGAACCTACCACTGCGACCGAGGTGCGGCAAGGGCCCCTTTGGCCACTCGCAGCAACTTTCGGCAGTGTTTACCCCCGCTCGGCCGGCTCGCCCGGGGTCAGGATGACGTCGCCGTGGCGAGCGTCCTCCTCGAGCACGGCCGGGTCGGCGGTCTGCCACCACCTTCGGTGGAAGAACTCCGGGAAGAACGGCCACGCGGCGAACATCAGGATCACCCCGAGGACCAGGCCGCCGATGCCGACGAAGATCGGCGTCTGAATGCCGATGATGGG
>Ga0335078_10012988_pt1 | contig 12346 bp, 11 predicted proteins | sample Lox_Sample_32_FD_206711 | JGI IMG/M metagenome (GOLD analysis project Ga0335078, IMG submission 206711) | Soil microbial communities from Loxahatchee National Wildlife Refuge, Florida, United States - Lox_Sample_3.2 | ecosystem: Environmental > Terrestrial > Soil > Wetlands | place: USA... | reverse complement strand
ATGACTCGGTGGCGTACTATTACTCGTCTACAGTAAGACTAACCGTTTCCGCCCAGCGCAGCAGAAACGCCAGCCCTGGAAAGCCGACTCGCGTTAAGCCCGCATAACCGATGGGATTTCAGGCTAGTGGCTTCGTGCAGTATTTCAGCAACCTCGAGCGAGCCGCGTCCGGTGCTCGTGCTCTGACTGTAAGAGCCTGTCTGTCCGTGGATTGCCCTAGTGGCTCGTTGCAGTAGTCGGTCTCGTCAGGAACGGCTAGAACCCAGCTATCATCTGGTCGAGCCCTGACAAGGACAAGTAGCACCGTGCTGCTCAACCGATAGACTAGCACTTGGGGCGGACGCGTCATCACGCAGGGCCCGCCTGGTGATATAGGCGGGCCCTGGGACCGACTTCAGCGTGGGAGTCGGGAACCCGCCATGCGCCACGCTCAAGAGCGGCCCGCGGCAGGTTGGGCCAGCTCAGGGTCCCGCCTGGCAAGGAGCACAGACAGGCGACGGCATGGCGTCCAGCCAGTTCCTGCGCCCGAGAGCGGGGGCATCTTCACCGCCATGACGGGGCGACTTGTGGCGCCGCTTGCAGCTCCACGACCTCGTCGCTCACGGTGATGAGTGCTCAAGCTGCGACGACTCCGAGCTAAGTGCGGATATCGTGCGCCTCCGGGCAGTCGCGGCCGGTATGGCGTGAGCAGGAGGCCCAGGGGATCTGACATGGCTCGACGACGAGCGCTCACGCCTGAGCAACTGCGGGACTTGGAGCGTGCCGTCACCACCGGCTAAACGGCCGCTCGTGATTTGGAAACAGGCGCCGTCCTGAATGAGGGGTTGAGCTGGGCGCGCCGGTTGTAGGCGCGGAGGAAGGAGAAGACGTGGGTCATCAGCTCCTCGATCGACTTGCACCTGTGGTTGCGAGTCACGTTCGAGTGCAGGTCGAGCCAGACACGCTCGATCCGGTTGTCGTTCGGGCAGTACGGTGGGAGGAAGTGAAGCATGACCCGGTCGTCGAACTGCGCCAGGAAGCGTTGGGTCTTCTTGCTGGAGTGAATGATGTAATTGTCCAGGATGAGGTGGATCCGCTTCGCGTCCCGGTGCTGGCCGACGAGCTTCCACACGAGCTTACAGAAGAGGTCGCTGGCCTTGGACGACCCTTCCACGCTGGTCAGCTTGCCGGTCGCTGCGTTGAGGGCACCGGCGATGTAGCACTTCTTGTTCTGCCCAGGGGTGACGACCACGCGTCGATGTCCCTTGGGCATCCAGTCGCGTCCGATCTTCGGGTTGAGATGGACGTCCATCTCGTCCTCGTAGAAGACCGGCTCCTCCTCGGTACCACCCGCCGCCAGACGCCGCAAGGCCCCCAGAACACGCTGCCTTCGCTTGCGATCCCACGGGCACAGCACGATCGGCCTTGGTGCCTTGAGGCTCGCGCCGATGGTGCTCAGGGCACGGCCCATCGTGCAGGGAGCGACTCGCGGCAGGCCGCGTCGTTCCGGTTCCAGGCCCAGCAACTCGCGCGTCCAGGTCGTGCGCTCCCAGCCAAATTCGGTCGGTACCGACGGCAGCAGGCGCTCCAACTCGACCAGGAAGTGAGCATCGACCTTGGTCTTGCCGTTGAAGGCCCGCTGGTCGAGCAGCCCCTCTTCCCCTTCCTTGATGAAGCGGCGGGACGTCTTGACGACCGTGGACGGGACGCAGGCGAGATCGCGAGCAACCTGCTGTCGGGAGAGCCCCTGTCCGAGCTTAGCGATCATGAGGAAACGGAGAGCTGTCTGTGGGTCTCGTGTCTTTCTGCCTCGGAGAATCAGTCGCCGTCGCGCGGCGCGATCGAGTCGGGGTATCGTGTCCAAGGGAAGGTCGCCTCCATCGTTGTGTCCGGCCTCGCAACCGCCACGATCGATGGGTTGACCTTCCCTTTCAACTTTCTGTCCGCATTTCGCGGCTCTACATCTGATCTCGAATTACGAACGGTCGTTTAGCATGACGCTTGACCCCTTCGTTCTTCTACGGACAGTCACTGGGGTGAACCGCGAGATTCATAAACAGTCGGCTCTTTCGGTCACGAAACGCAAAATGTACCGCGAGCCCAGTCGCGCGGAGTGGTTTCAGTGGTCCATCCCCGCAGTACTCAGAGTGCATTTGATTTGCCTGCATCTTTACAGCATACGATTTCCTATTTGCTGAAACTAGGGCCGAATCGATATTGACAAGCGTATAGAAGAGCGTGACCCCAGCTCCTGGGCCGACTTCCGCACCATCAAGGCGCGTCGAGTCATCAGTCATCCTGGGTGATGCTGCATTGATGACACTCACCGCGTCCGCCGCATCCGCTTTGAGCCGAGCGTCGTCCAATTGCCGCTCAATAGACCACGGCTGGCTTTGTGGAATCGTCGCGACCTCTCCAGGCCCCTGGATGGCCGCCTGCTCATTCAGCTTGCGACGTGCCTCGGCCAGAAGTTCATCGCTAGATGCCATCCGGGAGACGGTGCCGCTAGGGGTCACTGTTCTGCGAACGGGCCGTTCTGTGCTGTTCATGGACTGTAAGGCGACCAAAAGCGCGAAGTAGCTTAGCGCACCCAGCCACGACCTATAACCCTTAGCTTGTCCGTTGACTCGAGACCCTATTCCGATATCCCATGAAGATGGCTTGTTTGCCTTTACATCTTTGTAGGCGCTGAAACACGTGAACAAGACGACTATCGGGATTCCCATCCCCAGTCCAGCGACATAGACTCCGAAATTCCTGCGGAGCGCAGCGCCGAATTTGAGCTGGCTTCCGTCGAGCCGGGTGACCTTGAGTCCGAGAAGAGCCTTCCCCGGCGTGTTACCTAAGGTGGAATATATAGCCGCGTCCAGTACCATAGCGAGGGGGCTCAGCGCCCAACCAAACAAATACCTCCCGAAGCCCTCTGAGCCCAGGAGATCAACGTAACTTGCAGGAAATGCCCTTGCCCAGATCCAACCAACAATCAGGGCCAGAAGCGCGCTAAACAGGAGTATATCAAGGCTTCGAGCCCAGTAGCGAGGCCAGGGTCGTGCCGTAGTTGACGCCTGATTCAAGCGGAACGTTGTTGCGTCAAGAAGGGGGTCGTCGTAAGGAGACACGAAGGGCGGCTCCACTTCATTCTTGGCATCGGGGGATAAGGTTGCAGTCGCTGCCTCATGGCACCCGGGTTCGGGTGTCAGCTCAGGCGGCAAAGCAGTATCGCTAACGTTGGTCGCGGATGAGTTGAGCTTGGTAGCTTTACGCCGATCTAACATCCGGGCGATCACAAACAATTCGGCGATCCCACCAATGATGGATGTGACAATGATGCTAGGATCTAGAAGACCTACCGCGATCAGTAGAAGCGGGACAACGCTATACGCCACAAATCGCGTGTATGACATTAGTCGCTATCTCCAGAGCGGGGCCTCTCCTCGTGTGGGGTTACTCACCGAGACCAGAGCGACCATGAGCATTGCTGGCCACCTCATACCGAGACTCCACCCGTATGCTATTCCATTCGCACGCGTTGGGTCGTGCTCTGCGTCAAGGTGGCGCAGGATACCTGTCCGTGGACCAGGGGACGGCAGGCATAAATGAGTCAAGGAAATCACCGGAGGTAGATGAGTAACGACCCAGTGACCTTCTGCGTGGTCCGCACGTCCTTCTAAGCCGATCACCCAAAACTATAACCGCGGGATGTTCGGAAGACTTTCGGACGGGCCTTCAGGCGCGATCTCATCAATTGAAGCTTACTATTGGTCCTAGAGATTTCGGACGGGCCCCCGCGCGCCCGGTCGCCTGAAAACCCAGGCGGCCAGGCCCGGGGGGCGGCCCCTTTCCCGTTGGCGCGGTAACTCAGGCCAGCTCGATCCGCAAAGTGCTGGGCTTCGCGGCCCAACACAGGGCTTGCGTTCCTCGTATCCAGCGCTCACCCTGAGTTGATCTCCTCGCTAGACGCCTTACGTTGACGCGGCACATGGATCGGGGGCCCGACATGAGGCGAGCAGCGCTGTACGTCCGCGTGAGCAGTGACCGGCAAACCGGAGAGAACCCGAGAGAACCAGCTCGCCGAGCTGCGCCAGCTCGTCTCCGCGCGTGGCTTCGAGCCGGCGTTGTACGAGGAGGTCGAGAGTGCAGCCAAGGCTGCTCGGTCGCATGCTCGCCGATGCGCGAGCCGGCCGGGTGGAGGCTGTCGCAGTGTGGGCCCTCGACCGGCTGCATCGCTCCATGGTGAAGTCCATCGAGACGGTCCTTGAGCTGGACTGGCTCGGGGTGCGGGTGCTCTCCGTGCGGGAGAGCTAACTCGACACCGACAGCCCCGTTCGACCGCTCCTCGTCGCCATCTTCGGGTGGGTGGCCGAGCAGGAGCGCGCCCGCCTCATCGAACAACCGCGGGCGGGCCTACAGCGCGCGAAGCGGCAAGGGGTAGCCCTCGGCAGGCCCCGCACCTCCCGCGTGCTCCAGAAGGCGTCAGGGCGCTTGTGGAAGCTGGCACTTCGGTCGCCGAAGCTGCACGGGCGAAGGGCGTCTCTCGCGGCGCTCTCCGCCGGCACCTGGCCGAAAACCCCTCTCGCCTCTCGCCGGGAAAGCGTCCGAGTGTCGCGGTCGCAAGGTAGGGCGCCGCGCCTGGCCGGAATCGACCGTATTGGGGCAGCGCTCCCCTTGGCGGAGCACCTTGGCGGAGCTGTACCCGGAATCGCATGTCAGGCTCCCCTGATAAAAGGGCGAACATGGATGTTTCTGCCGCCCGGCCCCTGCGGTTCCAGAGCGCGCATCCCGACCTAGACTTCCTCCTCGGTCGGGTCGCCGAGGACATCCAGCTCTCTCCTACGCGCTACCAAAAGGCTGTGGAGCATTACGAGGCCGTCGGCGGGTGGCTCGCCGCCCCGGACAGCCAGCTCGCGGTGTTTAGGCCCCGGGTGTTCGCGCAGGGCTCGATGGCGCTGGAAACGACCGTGAGCCCCTGGGGCCGGGTTGAGTACGACGTGGACCTCGTCTGCGAGGTTACTGGTGGCCAGTGGACCGCCCAGACTCTGTACGACGCCGTGTACACGCGGCTCCACGACAACGGGAAGTTCGCTCCACTCCTCACGCCTAGCGAGCCGTGCGCGCGTCTGGAGTATCGCGGCGACTTTCACCTCGACATCATCCCTGCCGTCCGCGACCTGGCGGACATGCCACGCCCGTGGGTCGCGGAATACGCCGCGACGGGCGTGCTGGTGCCCGCGCCTGACCTGAAGGAGTGGTCGCCGAGTAACCCCGAGGGTTTCATCAAGTGGTTTAAGTCGAGGGCGGTGTCGGTGCGGAGGGACTGGCTGCTCAACGCGAAACTCGAACCTCTACCCGAGCAGACGGAGGCCGAGGACAAGGCTCCGCTTGCGGTTGCGGTCCAGCTGCTGAAGCGGGCTCGCGATGTCGCATTCAACGGGAAGGAGACCGCGCCGCTCTCCGTCGTCCTCACCACGCTCGCTGGGCAGCACTATGCGGGCGGCGAGAGCGTGACCGACATCATGGAGGCGGTCCTTCACGGGATTCGCGGAAACATCCGCGCGGTTGGTGGCGGCATCATCCGGGTCCTGAACCCCACGAACCTCGCCGAGAACTTCGCGGACAGCATGACCAAGGCCGGGCAGGACGCGCTTGACCGGTTCGCGAAGAACGTGGGCGCAAAGCTGGTAGAGCTGAGAGAGCCGGGTATCGGTATCACGCACCTCAAGAAGGAGATGGAGCAGCTCTTCGGCGAGGACCCCGTCGGTGTCGCCGCCGTCGACTCCGCCGTGCGCAAGTTGGCCGAGCTGCACAAGGGGAGGCGGGACTCCGGGACCCTCACCTACTCCCCGTCGGTAGGGTTGAGCGTGGTCGGGGCGCCCGGAACCCACCACGCCCCGAGGAACACCAACTACGGCGACTAGGTATATCGCGCGACGGCCGCTCAGTCTGGGGCAGCAGGCAGGAGGGATTCGGCAACTTCTGCCGCAGTTCGAGGTCAGCCTCGCGGACCATATGCTCGTCGCGCGCGGGAATCTCGTCCCGAGCCCCATCACTCGGCAGTACCGAATCCGCATCGAATACCGCGAGGGCAAGGGGAATAGACCCGAAGTCTACGTCGAGGAGCCGAAACTCTCTCGTCGCCCCCAGAAACCGGACGAGCCCATACCCCACACCTACAACCATGACACGCCGGGAGAGGAGCGCCCCTGCGCGTTTTACCCATCCATGGACTGGGACGGCACTCGCCCTATCGCAACCACGGTCATCCCCTGGTTGATGTCCTGGTTGCTCGACTACGAAATCTGGCACGCCACTGGTCAGTGGTACGGCGGCGGCGTGCACCCCACCATGAAGGGCGCGTCCAAGAAGTGGCTCAAGAAGCGGGCGGCGAAGAAGTGACATCGCTGCGAAGTGCGCGCGGAAGCATCACGTCGATTTCCGCATCGGAGAAGGTCAGCTCCTCGTCGCTCTTCAGCGCTTTGCGGGCATCCTGGTATGCAGCGTTATCCGTGTCCGGCGCGGTGGCGTAGATGCGCGCGGCGACCTTCTTGAGCGCATCTCGGCGCGCGCGCGCGTCGCTGGCAGAGATGGCGCCCCCCTTGAGGTCGCCAATAAGGTGGATGTAGTCCTCGCGCAGGCCCCAGAGGGCAAGGGCGGCGCGCCGATGCAGCTCCACCAATCGGTCGCGGCTCCTGCTCAAGCTGTACACCATCAGAAGAAGAGCAAGAGCCGAAAGCACCACAGCCGCTATCTTCGCGAGCCGAGCGTCTGTCAGCAGGACACCGATGGTGTCGCCCGCAGTCAGGGTGAGCAGCAGCGCGTTAGCCCGCTTTTCCCAGAGCATCGTGCAGTTCAACCGGTCCACCATCTTCAGGTGCGTCTTGTGGCTGTACGCCACGCGGCCGAACTCCTCGCGCACCACGTCCAACAGCCCCTGATGCGGGGTAGTCCATTCTGAGTCGTTCATGTGCACACGCTCCAGCGGCCGGGGCGCGTCCCTATCGCAGCGCACCGTACAGGAATGGCCAGGTTTGTAGTCGGGCTCTTGCGGGCGCGGTTCATGAGGGGCTGCTGATGGCTACCGGGGTTATGGCGTCCGAGCGAGCGACCAATGAAACCACTCCTCGTCTGCGTGTCCACACAAGGGGCAGCTAACACCACGAGGTCTTACCATCCGTTGACACCGTGGACACCCCCATAGGTCTCCGTGTGCCGACACGTATTCTTTGCGGAAGTCCTCGTCTTCGAAAGCCTCTGACAAGCGGTAATGAAGAGCATCTGAAATGATTCTAGGCAGGAATCCAGTGGGCACACGTAGCTTGGGGTCGCGCGTCAGCAACATGGAAAGAATGGTGATGACGCACTGCCGCTCTGCCGAGGTGCCATCGGTTATTGGCGGGGGACTCCAATCTGCTGTCGTGATAGCTCGAATCTTCTCGACGTAATTGTCGGTCATGAATGGACGCTGGCCGCTCAAGAGATGATACAGGATGATTCCCAGCGCCCACACGTCAGACGACCCGGTAACCTCTCTTGGAGTTTCAAGTGATTCGGGGCTCGCATACGTAATCGCCCCCACGGGTCGAAAGGTAGGAGTTGCGGAACTGTATTCCCCTTCAATGAACAATCGCCACCAATTGGCATGGACACCGAGGTCGAGAATAGTCACTAGTGGCATGGTCTCGGCCGGGGTGTCGCCCACGCGGAAGTCTGTTCGCCGAAACGGCTCCTGAACGAAGAGATTGCCGGGGTGGAGGTCGCGGTGAACGTATCCAGCAGCATGCACCCTGGCGAGCGCTGAGGCGATGCGACCTACCATAGAAAGCGCCTCCCTCCACCCCCAAGGAGGCGGTTCTGCGACAAGAAGGTCTTTGAGAGACTGGCCGCGGGCCAGGTCCATCATGAAGTAGTGGACCGGCAATCCAGGAACCTGCCGCACCTCCGAACGGCCCATCACCACGAAATCTCCAAAAGTGTCTGCCAGCTTTCGACAGTCCAGCAATGCTCTAGCTTCACGTTCCATCCGGCGTGCGCCGTCGCTACGTGGCGGTGCGACAAGAAACTTTACAGCAACGGCGTCACCCGTAGATGAACGATACTCGCACACGGTTCCTTGCCCTCCAACACCGAGGGTCCGTGCGTAGCTGTACCCCTCCAAGTCGGCAAGCCCAAGACGCACCAGCAGGTTTTCGAAAGGGTCCGCCGCGAGGAACCGCGCCGCGCGCCGGAGCATGGCCGGGACGATGAGTCGGTGCGCTGGCCGAACCGGCAGGAAGTACACGCGACCGAGCGCTCCGTGAAACCGGACGAGGGTGCTGACCACACCCAGGCGCTCGGGTCGATGGTCGAGCGTTCGGACGGAAATGCGGAAGTCGAGGTGTCGGTCATCGAGCCCGAGCAGCACCTCGTCCGGCGCCGCGGCGAGGACGGGGAAGATGCCGATGCGGTCCCCGGTACCATTCGCACGAGCGGCCGCGCGTGCGAGGGCAGAGGAGCTGGCCACGAGTCCGAGTGGCCGAACGACAGTGTTCCGCAGCGCCATCAACGCGGCCACCCACCACGGAGCGGAGGCGAACACGGATTCGGCCAGAGCGCGGGCGCTGGCGATTAGTGGGATGGCGACCGCGAAGGCGTCGGCGTAGTCGACGCCTTGGAACACGCCCTCAGCGAGGCCGCCTTCGGGGACGGGGACGGCTTTGACCGCTGCGCGGTTCATTGGCGGAGTAATAGCGATTCGCGGGGTGTCCGCCCCGACGGCCTGTTGTGGGGGTTGGCCAGACTGTGACGAATCGGCAAGAGGCGGTCAGCTCTGTGCCCGCCCCCGCCCCTGCGCTGAAAAGGCAATGAGGAAGGCAAGGCTGCCGCGCTCAGTGACGCCGCCCGTCCCAAATGGTCGTGGTCTCCCCGTTGGCCATCGCACGCACGGTCATGCCCTTCGGGAGGGGCCAGCGAGTGTTGCACCCCAGACAGAGGAGTGTCGGCTGGTGACCTCCAGGCGGCTCGGCATGGTGGCCTAGCTCGACAGCAAGTTCGCCGGGGGACTCGCCCCGGACGTGGAACAGGCTCTCCATCACGAAGACGATGCGGAGGTCATCGCGTGTTGCGTCACACTTCCGGTTGGGGCACCGAAGTGCGCTAGGCGGGGTGGTCATTCCCCGGAGACTACCAACCACGCCTGACGGACAGTACCAAAGTACCAAGAGGGCGGTAGGTCACCCCCCGGAGGGAGCCAGGGACCTGGCTTCGCCTACGCCAGGTCCCAGTCGAACGCCTGACGCCTCGGCAGCGTTCCTGCCCGCCGCGCTTTCCTGAGTTCACGCGCGCGCAGCCGGATGGCCTCAAGGTCGAGCACGCCGTTCTGCCCGTTCTGCTGGTCGGCCACTGGCCTAGTCGGTCGGCCAGGAGAGGTTGCCGGTACCGGGTCGTTCCCGGCGGACGGAGTGAGAGCGACCAGCGCGCTTGAGCCGCAGGCAGGGATTCCGCTGATTTCTTCCCGCGGGACCGGGTCGCCTGACCCCGCCGAACCGGCATGCCAGTCGGCATGGTGCTCGATGCCGGAGAGCTGGTCTTCGTTACCGCCGTCGACTCGGCCGCCGCTTCGGCATCGAGGGCGGCGAGCGCCTTCTGGAGCTGCTCGATGGAGGCGACGATGGCCGCCCGCGCCTGGGCTTCGGGCCGCCGACCGGCACCGTACTTGGCGAGCCACTCACGGAGTGTCCTGTCGGAGATGCCGTGCTCGGCCGCGTAGGTGGGTTGGTCGAGGGACGAGTTCAGCCACCCCCTGGCGATTTGCGCCCGGGCCGCGTCGTCGAAGGTCATACGGCGTAGATTACTCGCGTCGATGGACCCCCATGACGGTCATGGGTTACCTGCAAGGTAGTGGATGGCGGCTGGCTGGGCTGGACGTTAAGGAAAGAGTGCGGGCGCTCGGACAAACGGACGCCCGTGAAAGGAGGGCCCCCGTCATCAAGTGGGTTCTCACTACGCCCGGCAGTGCCCGAGCCGAAGGAACTTGCTCGGGCCCGTGACCCCCCGGGCGAACTGCCAAAACAGGCTCACAGGGGCCTGAACGTTGTAGGGGTTGAGCGCGTCAGCACGAGTGCCACGGGCATTACCGCAAACCTGGCTGTGCGGTGTTCAACAGCCGAAGGGGCCTCCGCCGACCTGTGACCGGCGAGCCCCTTATCCTGCCCACGCGGCGAACGAGCGGGGTCGGCGCGGGGACCCGCCGACCTGCGTCTACCGCCCTTCTTATTTCAGGCGTCGAATGATAGCGCGGAAGGGTATCGCAGGACTATTAGTCAACGCCCCCAATCGGGCCCTCGCTTTGAACCTGCGACTCCCAGCTTTCCGAGACGCGATCGGCTTATCCTGCGAGCACCACGGGCCCGGGCGGTGAAGCTCGAGAACGCTCGATGACCGCTTCGCCCTCGCCCCCCATGAGCTGTTCGAGCGTTGACTTCGAGAGGGGCCTCACCCCGAACTCCTGGGACACCGGCAGGCGGCCGCGCTCCATCGCATAGCCCGCTCGGACGACCAGCACCGTGTCGCTCTGCGCGAGCTCGTTCGGACAGGTCGGCCAGAGCTTCCTCACCATCCCGTGCCACTCCCGCATCGCCGCCCGCTCGTTCCGCCAGTTCCGGGTGTCGCTCTCCTTCACCTGACTTCCGATCTGCGCGAGAAGACCATTCGCGCCGAGGATAGGGACGTAGCGATCGTTCTTATTATTTCGCGCGTGTAGGTAAGAGTTGTACGCCTCCCACTGGTAGAGACTGAGCGGCCCCATGTTCTCGCCCAGGGCGCGAACGGACTGCAGGTCAGTCGGGATCGCGTCTTCCCTAATGTCAGCCGCAAAGGACGGGTCGTAAACGAGGACGTTCGGCCACATCCGGAACTGGTTCGAACGCGTCGTGGCGATCTCCTTCGCGAGCCGCATGCGCCGCATGAGCTGGTAGCGCTCGCGCCGGATGGCGCCCGGCCGGCTGTCACTCGCAAGGAAGGTCGCATCGAAGAGCCGCAGGAAACCCGTCTTGATCCGATTCAGCTTCCGGCCAGCCGTGTCCTTCCCAAGCGCGCGCGCCACGGCCGCCAAGCTGTCGAAGGTGATGGCGTTCGTCTCAGGCGAACCGCTCACCTTGAACGCTGTCGCGAGCCAGATCACGAGCAGCCGGTCCTGACCGTAAGGTACCCCGTGCGTGCCCCCCGTGATCTGGAAAGTCTGCGCTCCATTCCTCCTTACGTATAGGAAGCTACCCGGATTCTTGTACGGGACCCCGAAGACAACGAAGTCCCTCGGCGTGAAGCCCAGGATCTGCGTGTCGTCGCCACCCCGGGCTGCCGCTGCCTCCGCCATCCGGCCGGCCGTGTTCATGAGCCGTGGACTAGAAAGAGGTCCACGTTCGCTGCCCCGTTCAAGGAGACCCGCGGGCGAGACCTCGGGAGGGCCGCCCAGGGCTGCGCCATCCACCGCCGCACTCATCCCGGCCCCGGCTCAGGACGGGCTCCGATCGGCGAAGTGCTAGCGTACGAGGCACCCGTCAGGTACTCGGCCAGGGCGTGCTCTGGAATCCGGATGGCGTTCGAGACTCGGTGATGCGCGAACTCGCCTCGCCGGCAGATCTCGCAACCGCTCGTCGGAGGTGGACGGGCGTCCGTCATCGGCCAGCCTTCTCCTTGTCTTCGTCGGGCGCTCGGAGCGCGTCACGAAGGAAACGCTGCGCTTCTTGGGAGTCGCCGGACTCGAGCGCCTTCAGCGCCCTCATCACAGAGACTACGGGGACAGTCCGCAGTTCCGGCGCAGTCCACTCGCCGCGATCCCGTGCGACCAGTGCGACGGAGCGCTCTCTTTCGCCCATGGCACGTTCAGTAGAATCAAGCGGTTGAGACTCCGTGCTACTCGGTGCGATGGGTGCAGAACCGGAAGCTGCGCTTGGGGTGCAAGTGGTCGCTGGTTCAAATCCAGTCGCCCCGACCATCGTAAGGCCCCGAGGTTCCTCCGGATTTCCGGGTGCCTCGGGGCCGATTTTTTCCGGGTTCGCGGGTCCCAGCAGCAGGCTAGCAGCAACTCGACCGGGTTCCGTCACTGCGGGTGCAAGTCGCAGCCGGTTCAGCCCCTCGCGCATGTCGTCCAGGTCGAGGTGTCCATAGACCTCTGCGGTGATCTTCGGATCGGTGTGGCGGAGGACGCGTTGGACCGTCGCGAGGGGGACACCGGCCTTGAGGAGCAGCGTCGCGGTCGAATGAAGGTTATTCCGCGCGCGGAGTAACCGGAGTTATCCCGACCGGCGGATTATCCCGATTCGATCGATAAGGACTGCGTGCGCACAGGGCGCGCGGCTCGATCGCCCACTGGCCCACGCGGGATAATCCTGGT
>Ga0335078_10012987_pt1 | contig 12347 bp, 7 predicted proteins | sample Lox_Sample_32_FD_206711 | JGI IMG/M metagenome (GOLD analysis project Ga0335078, IMG submission 206711) | Soil microbial communities from Loxahatchee National Wildlife Refuge, Florida, United States - Lox_Sample_3.2 | ecosystem: Environmental > Terrestrial > Soil > Wetlands | place: USA: Florida... | reverse complement strand
CCAGGTTGGAAGATCGGGGTCAGAAGGCCTTTAGACGAGAAGAGAAAAGAAAATCAAAAGGCAAAGGGCAAAAGGCAAAGGGCAAAAGTGAAGACGCGTGACACGTCGAGAGGGTTCGTGTGCTTGGTGCGCTTCGGGAGTTCTCAGGTGAGCAGCGTAAGGCAAAGGGAGACTCAAAAGTGAGGGGCCAGGGAGAAGACAAATCAAAAATCAAAAAGCAAAAATGAGAAATCAAAAATGAAGACCCGTGACCCGTCGAGAGAAGCGTTTGGTCCGCTGGGAAAAGGAGGAGAAATTAAGGCCAACAGGCAATGGCCGCCTTATTTTTGATTTCTCATTTTTGCTTTTTGATTTTTGATTTCTCTTCTCTTGGTTTTGAACTCGACAAGTCTGCTGCCTGATCCGAATGAGTTTTGACTCTAGCCGGTGAAGACATAATAATGCTGAGTATGAACCAATCCAATTCATCGCCTGCCAGCGGCGGCGCCGCCCGGCCGCGATTCCTCATCACCGGCGGCAAGGGATTTATCGGGGCCTGGGTGGTCAAAAGCCTGGTGGAGCGCGGCGACCGCCCGTGGATCCTCGATCTCGACAGCGACTCGCATCGCCTGGAGGCCCTGCTCTCGCACCAGCAGATGGCCATGATCAGCTTCGTGGCCGGCGACGTAACCAAGTTGGAAGACGTCGACCGCGCCGTCGCCGGGCACGGCATCACCCACGTCGTGCATCTGGCCGCGTTGCAGGTGCCGTCGTGCAGCGCCAATCCGCCCCTGGGCGCGCTGGTGAACGTGGTGGGGACGCTCAACGTGTTGGAAGTGGCCAAGCGGCGGCGCGACCTGGTGCGCAGCGTGGTGTACGCGAGCTCAGCCGCCGTGTTCGGGCCGGAAGAGTTTTACGGGCACAGCCAGGTCCCGGACGGCGCACCTCTATTCCCTGGCACGCACTACGGCGTCTTCAAGCAAGCCAATGAGGGCAACGCGCGCGTTTACTATGCCAACGACGGCATCTCCAGCGTCGGCTTGCGGCCCTGGGCGGTTTACGGGGTGGGCCGCGATCAGGGCATCAGCTCGGGGCCGACCAAAGCCATCAAGGCGGCGGTGCTGGGGCGCCCTTATACCATCCGCTTCACAGGGGGGATCGACCTGCAATATGCGCGTGACACGGCGCAGGCCTTCCTGCGCGCCGCCGAGGCGGCAGTGACAGGCGCCAAGGCTTATACCCTGCGCGGCACGGTGATCCAGATCGATGCGTTTATTCAGGAACTGGCGAGCGTCCTGCCCGGCATCCGCGAACCCGGCAGGACCATCCGCGCCGAAGGTAAGCCGTTGCCGATCGCGTCCGATCTCGACGACAGCGCACTGGTCGGCGACCTGGGAGAGCCGCCGCGCACGCCGCTGGCGGAAGGAATACGGGAGACGGCGGAGATCTTTGGGCGGCTTCGGGGGGAGGGAAAGCTTGATTTGAGCGACCTTTCGGAGTGAGGAAGACAAAAGCAAATCAAAAATCAAAAAGCAAAAGTGAGAAATGAGAAATGAAGAAGGGATTAGGCGATGCTGAGAATATCGCGGCTGAGAATATAACGGCGGTAACGGCGGCGGCGGTGATCGGTCGTCGGTTGCCGCGGGAGATACGAGCAGGTGGAGAAGCAGAAACGAAGACACGAAGAACCTTTCGGCAAGCTCTTCTTCATTTCTCATTTCTCATTTTTGCTTTTTGCTTTTTGATTTGCTCTTCTCTTTCCTCACTCTGGGGAACAAAAGACAGGGAAGGTTGAGAAAGCGGCGTAAGGCAAGGAGGAACCGGGAAATGGCGGCGCAGACGGAACTCAGCGAGCGTATACTCGACTACGGTACCAGGATCATCAAGGTGGTCGAGGCGCTGCCCAACACGCTGGTCGGGCGGAGAATCGCGGACCAGCTTCTTCGCAGCGGCTTGTCCGTGGGGGCCAATTTCGAAGAGGCGCAGGCAGCGGAGTCGCCAGCCGATTTCGCACACAAATTGCAGATCGCACTGAAGGAAGCGCGGGAAGCCAAGTACTGGCTTCGCGTTGTTTCGAAGGCTGAGAAACTGCCGGGGCGACGGCTGGAGCGGCTCGTCGACGAGTCGGACCAACTGGTGGCGATGCTGTCGAAAGCCGTTGCCAAGGCCAAGGGAAAAGCAAAGCCCAGAGAATTGGCCCCGTCTTCGGTTGGAGGCGGGCTCGAGAGCGGTGTTGAGGGTGGAGAGAGATGAGGGAAGACAAGAGCAAATCAAAAATCAAAAAGCAAAAATGAGAAATGAAAAATAAGAAAAGACCCGAACCGTGATGATTTCTTCTTACTCTTATGGATTGGCACTTCTTTGGGATAGGCGCTCTTCTCCTTATTTGGTATTTTTGATTTCTCATTTTTGCTTTTTGATTTTCTTTTGCTTGGTGACTCCATGAAGGCGGCCATTCTCATCGACGCCGATAAAATGGTGGTGGACAAAGTTCCCGACCCCGAGGTGCCTCCGCGCGAGGTCTTGATTCGCGTGCAGGCGGTGGGCGTGTGCGGCACCGATCTGCACATTTTCCGCGGCCACGGAAACTGGAACTTCGATGCCAACGGGCGCCCGATTCCGCTCACCGTGCAGCCGCAGATCCTGGGGCACGAGTTCAGCGGCGAGATCGTCGAGGTGGGACGCGAGGTGACGGACCTGCGGCCCGGCGACCGCGTCCTGTGCGACCAGGGGCGCAACTGCCACAGCCGCGGCCGGACGCCTCTCTGCCCTTATTGCGCCTCGGGCGACTCCCACCAATGCCTCTACTACGGCGAGCATGGCATCACCGGCTTGCCGGGCGCCATGGCTGACGCCATCGCCATGCCGGCGGTGAATTGCCTCCAGGTGCCGGAATCCATGCCCGCCGCGCAGGCCGCGCTGGTGGAGCCCCTGGCCTGCATCACCCACGCCAACGATCTGCTCGGCCGCGCCCCGGCGCGCTACACCTTCGACGGCGACCCGCGCATCCGCCACGTGCTGATTTTCGGCTCCGGCCCGGCGGGCCTGCTCTTCTTGCAGGTGCTGCGCAACGTGCGGCGGTTCGACGGGTTGGTGCTGGTGGCGGACCTGCGCGAGGGGAACCTGAAGCTGGCGGCGGAGCTGGGCGGCACGCCGGTGAACGCGTCGCGCCAGAACCTGGCGGCGGCGGTCCGCGAGTTGACGCGTGGGGAGCGCATCCATCTGGCCATCGACGCGTGCGGCTCGGCCGGCGTGTTCGAGGACCTTCCCAGCGTGCTGGCCAAACAGGGGACGCTGCTGCTTTACGGCGGTGGGCACCACGGCCGGGATCTCGCGCTGCTCGACGCCGTGCTATTCCTGGAGCCTACATTTGTCATCCCCATCGGCGGTTCCGGAGGCTTCGACCCCGACCGCCGGCCCACCACCTACCGCCGGGCGCTGGAGACCATGGTCGCGGGCAAGGTGCGGGTGGCGCCGTTCATCACCCACCACTATCGCGGACTCGGCGACATCCACCACGCCCTCGAGCGCGACTTCACCCGCGCCGACTACATCAAGGGCGTGGTGGAACTCAGTTCAGAATGATGAACAAAGAGCGGAGTTCGCTGACGGAGCGCGGCGCGACCCGGCAGAAGGATGAGCCATGAATTGAGGGAGTCGAAAGCCAAAAGTCGAAGGCAGGAGGGCGCTCTTGACTTTCGACTTTTAACTTTCGACTTTCGACTCCCTGTCCTACGCGAATCCTAGAACTCGATACGTGCGGCGATCTGCCCCTGGCGGGCGCCCGCGAACTGGAACAACCCCTGCGCTGACGTTATGCACCCGAAACCGCAGAGGCCCGTCGCGGGGTTATTGACATCGGTGATCTTCAGGTCGGGATTCCCCAGGTTGAGGTGGTTCAAAACGTTGACAAAGGAAAACTCAAACCTCAACTTGAAGCGTTCGGAGAGGTTGAAGCTCTTGGCGATGCCGCTGTCCCAATCGATAGTGCCCGGACCGGTGACAATACCGACCCCGGAGGTCCCGAAACGCCCGATGGGAGGCGGCGTTGCCCCGCCCTCACCGATGCTGCAACTCCCCCCAGGGCACGCGAAGCCTGAGCCAAGGATCCATTCACTCGCGTTCGGATTGGAAGGAGTAAAGCTGCCGACACGGTCAGGACGTTGGGCACGCCCGATGATTCCTGAGCCCGTTCCCGAGGGGTCCCCAGAAGTGAAGTAGGGCGTCAGAAACGGCCCCGAATGAATCGTCAAAACGTTGCTTGTTTGCCATCCGCCAATCACGGCATTCACAAACTTGTTACTGGTGTTGGCAAAGCGTTTCCCCCCGCCGATAGGAAGCTGGTAGATCGCTGTGGAGACCCAGTCATTGGCGAAGGGAGCGTAGGCGTTGCCCTTTTCCGAGCGCCGGTCGTAAAAGTTCTCCGACCGGTTGCAAGCTGTCTCTCCGCACAAGCTGCCCGCGTTCCCGGCCCCGAGGTTGTCCGCCAGGTTGCGAGTCCAACTGTAAGTGCTGTCGAGGGTAAGACCTCCTCCCACCCGGTGGGTGAGTTCGATCTGCGCCTCTTCATTAGTCGCGGTGGCGCCGTTAGCCCGTGTATTCACAACCCCCCAATTGGGGTAAGGCCTGCTGCTAAGGGGTTGCTCGGAATACGGAATGGTGGAGGGAAGCGACTGGTTGTCGTCGGGCGCCCATACGAGGTTCGTCGTCTTCATGCCGATGTACGTGAGACGGAGGCCGGTTCCTTTCCCGAGGTCGCGCTCGAGAGAGAGGTTCCACTGGAGTGAGTAAGGCTCTTTCCACGCGATGGAGTTGGCCGTGCCGAAGTACGCAGAGCCGTAAGGAGCCACGCCGCCCAAAGTGGTATTAGAGGAAGTGGCTGGCCAAACGAAGGCGGGGCCGACGCCCGGAGTTTCAACATTGTAGTATTCATTCGTATACGCCTGGAGGGTTCCGGTAAGCGAGTAGTAGACGGATCCCAGGGTCGAGGCTTGATAAGCACCGATCCCGCCCCGCAGCACGGTCTTATCGTCGCTGGTGAGCTTGTAGGCAAAGCCGAAGCGTGGCAGGACGCGCTTCGAAGTGGCGCGCAGCCCCTGCGGGATACCCGCCTGAGACGCGGTTTCCACGGGGGTGCAGGGGGCGCCGTTGGCCGACATCGGGTCACCAGCGAGCCCGGGGATGGCGGCGTTCGGGCAGGCGTCAAACGACTGAAGGAACGAAACCGCCAGGAGCTTGGCAGAGCCATCCGGGTAGACGGCTCCCCCTGAAAGCGGGGCTTGAATGAAGTTGCCAATCTGCCCGCTGGCGTCGGTGTAGCCGGGATGATAGTCAAAGCGCACGCCCAACTCCAGGGTCAGGCGTTGATTGACGTTATAGCTATCCTGAGCAAAGAAGCCCAAGATGTAGTTTCGGCCATCATTATCCAATTCAACGTTGTCCAAGAACGACTTGGAGGGGGCTCCGATCAGGAAATCGGCGAAGTCGTTGCCCGTGAACATACCGTTGAACGAGTACGTACCGTAGTTGTCGGCGCCTTGAAAGCCCAAAGCGTCCACGGCACGCAATCTCTGCAGGTCCATCCCGAACTTCAAGGCGTGGCGTCCCTTAACCCAGCTCAGGGCGTCAGTAAACTCATAGGTCCGCGATTGACCTACGGAATTCAGCCGGTCGACCGTGAGACCCGTGGTCTGGCCGCTGAAATCGATCTCGGGAAGCCCGTTGTACCACAGGTCGTTGATGTTGGCGAAACCGAGAGTCTGTGTGAAGGGCTTGCCGTTATAAGGATTCGCCGTTCCCGTGAGATCATTGGTCAACCCGAAGCGGAACTCGTTCAGCAAGGTGGGCCTAAACGTATACGTCCCCGAGGCGGCGAGCATGCGCACGTGCTCATATTGTGTACTGGAAGGAATGGCCAGTTCCTGGGGCGACAGTGCGGGAATGTTCTTGTAGGTGAACCGTCCGGTGACGAAGAGTTTCGAACCGAAATACTGGTCTCCCCGGACGTCAAATCCATTGGAGTCCAGATTCGCGGGAACATTCGTGCGGTAGTTGCCGTTGGTGAACTCGGTTCCAACGTTGGGCATGGGATAAAACCCCAGGAACGCCGTGGACGCCGAATTGATCCCCGTAATGAAATCGTTCACATAAGGGCTTCCGTTAAAGGGATTGTAGAGCTGATTGGCCGGGTTGCTACAGATGCCAGCAGCATTGAAAGTGCCTCCTGATTGGGTGCAAAGGAAACCCAGATCGCCTTGGCGCATGGCCGCGGTGGGAACGGTGTTCTCAATCGTGCTGGTGCGCGGCAGCCGGAAGCCTTCGTAGTCGCCGTAAAAGAAGGACTTGTTCCTCCCATTATAGAGATGGGGGATGACCACCGGTCCGCCGGCGCTACCTCCGAAGTCGTTGGCGATTTGGGTGGGTTTGGTGACGGCGCCGTAGGGAAGGGCGTTGAGAGCGGTGTTCTGCGTGTACCAAAACCCGGAGCCGTGCAGCGTGTTCGAGCCGCCCTTCGAGATCGTGGTCACATCACCGGGTTGCTCAAACTCTGCCGGGCTTCCTACGCCTTGGACCTTGATTTCGGCAATGGATTCCGCGGAAGGGAAGGCATTGTGGAGCGGCGCGTTGCCGGTCGTATTGGTGATGGAAATCCCGTCGACGCTAAACTGCGACTGTGATTGCAGCCCGCCTTGAATTGAAAGGTTGCCGCTCTGGTCCGACTGCATGCCGGGCAGCACGCTCAGCAAGTAATAAGGACTGTTGCCGTTGCCGGACGCCCGGTAGTTGGTGGGCAGGTTGGTAATTTGAAGGGAATTGTAGGTCGAGGAGACCGTTTCCGTCTCCGTGGTAATGACGCCGGCATTGGCCTCAACCTGTACCATCTGAGTTGCCTGGCCCACCTGGAGCGCTACATCCACGCGCAGGGTCTGGCGGGCGACGATCTCCAGATCGTGGAGGTTCTCGGCCTTGAAGCCGGTCTTGGTGACCTCGACGGTGTAGTGGCCTGGTTTGGAGTTCACGGCTTCGTAGTTGCCGTTCGCGTCTGTGGTCAAGGTACGCGAGGTTCCCTCGTCGGTGTTGGTGATGGTTACCGTGGCGCCGACGATGACGGCGCCGCTGGCGTCCGTCACCGTGCCGAGAATCGTACCGAGCGTGGACTGCGCAAAAGCCCCGGTCGCAAAAAACAACAGTGCGCCCAGCGTATACGTGAGCCTTCTGGTCATGCACCCTCCTCTGTGAAGCTGAGTATTCGGTCCAATTCTTGCCCGAACCCGCCTCGAAGGGGATCGGACGTTCTTAGTTTGCGATCGGCCTGTTGCCAGAGTGTGAAGAAAAGATTACAGCAAGATGACAAAGGCTGCTTTTCTCCAACTTTGCAACGACCATGACTCAGTGTGAGGTGGCCGAAACTAGAAGTGAAAGAAAATGCCACAACTGGCGTGCCGCTGTCAACAAGTTTCGGTTAATTCTTGGAGTGCCCCACCGGCGAAATGGGAAGAGCGATGGTGGAGACTTGAAACGGGATCAATTCGGGGGCTGCGAGACTTCGGTATACAATTGACGGTCAACCTGTCCCAGGCTTCGCGGCCTGCGCGACGAGAGGGATTTGATTGCCGCGATCACGATCAAGTGGCCTGCGTCTTTCTTCCAATCGTCAATCGGCAATCTGCGATCGGCAATCGGAGCTAGCGGGGATTCTTCAGCGATGCAAAAGACCAAACTGCTCTTCACCCCCGATCCGCTAACCACCAGTGAAACGGTGAAGCAGGCCATGCTGCGGGACCTGGGCTCGCGGGACACGGAGTTTCTGGAGGTAGTGCGGAGAATCCGCTGCCGGTTGCTCGAGTTAGGGAACGTTGCCCACAGTGGCTATGAAGCCGTGCTGATGCAGGGCTCCGGCACCTTCGCCATCGAGTCCGTCATCTCCTCGGTTCTGCCGCACGATGGCAAGCTGCTGGTTCTGATCAACGGCGCTTACGGGCACCGTATGGCCAGGATCGCGCGGACGCTGGGTATCGCCACCGACACCCTCGTCTTTCCCGAATCGTGTACGGTCGTTACCGCCGAAGCTCGCCAGGCGATTGTGCAAGATCCGGCTGTCACCCACGTGGGAATCGTTCACTGCGAGACCTCCACCGGCATCATGAATCCGGTGCGGGAGGTGGGCTGGGCTGCAAGGGAACTGGGCCGCATCTTTCTCGTGGACGCTATGAGCAGCTTTGGAGGCGTCCCCATCGACCTCGTTGACTGCGGCATTGACTTTCTGGTTTCTTCCGCCAACAAGTGCCTTCAGGGCGTTCCCGGCTTCGGCTTGGTGCTTGCCCGGCGCGATCTCTTAACCTCGGCGGAGGGCCGCGCCCGCAGCCTCAGCCTCGACCTGGCAGCGCAGTGGAAGGGGCTGGAGGCCGACGGGCAATTCCGTTTCACGCCTCCCACCCACGCTCTCCTGGCCTTTTGGCAGGCCCTGCTGGAGCTGGAGGCAGAAGGAGGGATCGCCGCTCGCGCCGCCCGCTACGCCGCCAATCAACAGGCGCTCATGGAGGGTATGACCGCACTGGGCTTTGACGCTTACCTGGCGCCGGAACTCCAAAGCAGCATTATCACTGCCTTTCGCTATCCCAGCCACCGGAACTTCAACTTCCAGCAATTCTACGAGCGGCTGAGCGAGCAGGGCTTCGTGATTTATCCCGGCAAGGTGAGTGACGCCGACTGCTTCCGCATCGGTACTATCGGACACCTTTTTCCCGACGACGTGCGGCGGTTGGTGGCTGCTATTGGTTGTACACTCGACGCCATGGAGATCGATCCCGGGCGCACGACCGCGGGAAGTGATGAAGGGTTGACGATTGACGATTGAAAAAGCAATCAGCTTTCAGCCTTCAGCTATCAGCAATCACCGGACTTTCGTGCTGAGAGCTGATCGCTGATAGCTGAGAGCTTCGTTCAATCGGCAATCGAATCGATTCTTGTGAGGGAACATGCCATCTGAAACACGTACGCGGTATCGGGGTCCGGTTCGCGCCGTCATTTTCGACTGGGCGGGCACCATAGTCGACTACGGCAGCCTGGCGCCGGTGGATGCCTTCATGGAACTCTTCCGCCGCCACGGGGTCGTGGTCTCCGCCGAGGAGGCACGGCGGCCGATGGGTTCGTACAAAAAAGACCACGTGCGCCTGATCCTGGCGATGGAACCGGTGGCGCAGCAGTGGCAGCGATTGCACGGCCGTTCACCCTCGTCCGAAGACGTCGAACTGCTCTATGGCGAGTTTATCCCGCTCCAGACGGACGTGATTGGGCGCCACGCGAACCCCATTCCGGGCGTTGCGGAAACCCTGGACTGGTTGCGCCGGCAGGGCATCGCGACCGGCAGCACCACCGGCTATACGCGCGAGATGATGGCCGCCTTGCTGCCCCGGGCTGCCGCTGCGGGCCTTTTGCCCGGCGCCACGGTTTGCGCCGACGAAGTCCCGGCCGGCCGCCCCGCGCCCTGGATGGCGATCACCGCCGCCATGCAGCTTGGTGTCTACCCCATGGAGGCTTGCGTCAAAGTGGGCGACACGCTCGTAGACATTGCCGAGGGGCTGAACGCGGGAATGTGGACCGTCGGGGTGACTAAAACCGGCAACGAACTGGGGCTGACACGCGCCGAAGTGGAAGCACTGCCCGCCGACGAGCTGGCTTCCAGGCTCCGGGCTGCTTCGGACCATCTGCTGCGGGCGGGCGCACACTACGTCGTCGAGGAAGTCGCGCAGTTGCCGGCTATCATCACGGAAATCGGTGAGCGCCTGGCACGTGGCGAAAGACCTTGACCGTTACACGGTGGGGCCTGACGGGTTGGGGAGATGAGGGGGGAGGAAGAGGAAGTTTTCTAGCCGCTTCATTTCCTAACCGGAAGTATTAAATGCTGGTAATGTTTGGCAATGAACTTGCCTTCTTGACAAAGCCAGTACTGCCGGAGTACTCTTTATTGGATGCGGATTGAGCCGGGCCTAGGGCCTATTAAAGCTCAGTTTGCGGTTGGCGAGGATTCCATGTCGCGGAAGGGAATTAATTGCAGGTGGAGCGACGGACGGAAGGAGGCTGGCAGGGCCACGGACTGGAATGGAGGAGGTCCAACGCTTGTCGAGCGTATTTTTCATCCCAGGAAGGTCAATCAAAGCCGACAGGTGGTGTAAAATCAACAGCTTGACTCAAAAAAAACAAACCAAAATCAAACCGAATTCAAAGCCGCCAAGTCCTTTAGATTCGATATGGTCTCTTGGAACAAAGCCAATTCAAAGCCGCCAAATCGCTGATAACGGCGTGTCCTGGAGAACAAAGCTATTCTGGCAAAATGGCAGGCTTATGCCAAGCCAGCTTGTCAAAGGAGTGTGACGTGAGCGATTCCAGCGCCCGACTCTACCTTCCCCCGCCCGCCGGGTTCGGACCACTGCCGTTCAGCAGCGGAGTGCTGGTGGGAAACACATTCTACCTTGGCGGGCACATCGGGGTCGATCCTGCCACCAGGGAAGTACCCGCCGACCCGGAACACGAGGTTCGCTTCATGCTCGACGCGGTTCGCGACACTCTGGCCCGGGCCGGCCTTAGCATGGACGATCTGGTGATGGTCCAGGTGTTCGCGTCCGATGTCTCGTTGTTCGACCGGTTCAACGGCGTGTACCGTACTTACTTCACCGGGAACTTTCCCGCCCGGGCCTTCATCGGGTCGGGTCCGCTGCTCCTGATGGCGCGTTTCGAAATGCTGGGGATTGCGGTGAAGAAGTAGTGGTTAGTGGCGAGTGGCGAGTGGCTAGTGAAGACGTGGCACAGGATACTAGCCTCTAACCACTAACCACTAACCACTAGCCACTAGCCACTGGCCTCACTTCAATGCTCCAACTGGTCCAAGTCGCTGGCGGCGGATTCGATCAGCGCTGCTTCGCCCACCAGGATGTTGCCCACCAGCCCCATGCCACGGTCCGCCTCGCCCCATTGCTTCTGCTCGATGGCTTCCCGCACAAGGGGGATGGTTTTGACGCCGTATCCTGTGTAGAAGCCGGGCGCGTAAATCTCGTGCACGTACCACGGCCGGCGTGGCAGGCCCTCGGGCGAGGTGAGTTTCCGCTCGCTCTCCATCAGCGCCTGGTTCAGCCGGTCGAGCGACGCGTGGGCCAGAACGGCGCCGCCGTTTTGCTGCGCCTTCTCCAGCGCCTTCTGATAGTGCTCGGCGGCGCGGCTCATCTCCGCTACGCCGTTCTCGAGCGGCGCGAAGTTAAGGAAGGGCGGCACCGGCTCCACCGCCGGGGGCACGAAAGGCTTGGTGGGATCGGCCGTCGCCGTCAGTGCTCCGTCCTCGATTTCTTTGTTCTGTTCGATGATCCCGTCGCGCTTGTCCCTGGCCAGTTTTTGCAACTCGTCCAGATACTCGTGCAGCGTATCGGCGAACTCGGTAAAGTCGTAAGGCAGCAGTTCTGCGTCGGCCAGGCGCATCACCGCCGTGCCCGCGGTCTCGGCCAGGGTGCGACCGTAGATAAACTCAGGGTCATCAAAGTGGGTATACCAATAGAAGTCATCGTAGATGGAGTGGTAAATGCCCCCGCCGTCCTCGCCGCCGTAACCGAGGTTGAGCGAAGCAATGCCCAGGTGCTGGAGGAAGGGCGTGTAGTCGGAACCCGAACCGAGGGCCCCGATGCTGAAGTCCCTATGCTGGCGAATCCGGTTGCGAGCCTCGGCGTTGGGAGCGCGGACGATGCGCTCGAACTCGCTCCGCTGCCAGACGGAGATATGCTTTTCCGGGTCCTCGACGTTGCGCGCCACATTGTTGATGAACTTCTGGAGCGTGTGCGACCCGCCGACGAAAAGGTAGCCGCGGCTGTTGGAGTCGCTGTTGATGTAGACGGCGGCGTTGCGCCGCAGCTCGTCGGCGTGCGTCTCCGCCCATTCGGTGGAGCCCAGCAAGCCGGGCTCCTCGCCGTCCCAGGCGCAGTAGACGATGGTGCGCCGCGGCTTCCAGCCCTGCTGCACCAACTCGCCCAGCGCATGCGCCTCTTCCAGCAGCGCCACCTGGCCGGAGAGCGGGTCCTCGGCGCCGTTCACCCAGGCGTCGTGATGGTTGCCGCGGATGATCCACTCATCGGGAAAAACGGCACCGGGGATTTTCGCAATCACGTCGTTGATGGGTTTGAGATCCCAGTTGAACTTCACCTTCAGGTGGACCCTGGCCGGTCCCGGACCGATGTGGTAGGTGACGGGCAACGCCCCGCGCCACTCAGCGGGCGCCACCGGTCCCGTGAGCGCGGCCAGCAACGGTTGCGCATCGCCATAGGAAATCGGAAGGGTCGGGATCTTGGTGAGGACTTCCACCTTGTCGAGTGGCAGCCGCTTGGAAT
>Ga0335078_10012986_pt1 | contig 12347 bp, 11 predicted proteins | sample Lox_Sample_32_FD_206711 | JGI IMG/M metagenome (GOLD analysis project Ga0335078, IMG submission 206711) | Soil microbial communities from Loxahatchee National Wildlife Refuge, Florida, United States - Lox_Sample_3.2 | ecosystem: Environmental > Terrestrial > Soil > Wetlands | place: USA... | reverse complement strand
GTAATCGGGACGGCAACGCCTGCCGCGTCCGCAGCCGCCTTGGCATTAGCGAGGTCTCCCAGAGCCCGGTCGAGCGCCACCTGGTAGTCTCGCGGATCAAGCTGCACGAGCAGTGTCCCGCTTTTCACCACGTCGTTGTTTTCAGCGCCGACGCGAATGGCATGACCGGTGACCCGCGCGCTGATCGTGTAGATATTCCCATCGATCTGCGCGTCATCGGTTGTCTCGCGCACTGCATAGTAGCGCCAGGTCGCTGTTCCGCCTACGAGAAGGAACGTAACGCACGCGATCAGCAGCACGCGCGTTCGCGGCTTCGCTGTTCTCGACTTGCCCCCAACCGGCGGCGGAGCCGGTTCGGGGCCCCCGGGAGCCATCATCGGCTCGACACTCGCTTGGGGAATCTCCTGTTCTTCGACATAGGCTTGTTGTGCCATAAGTGACTCCGAAATCTACGCCAGGGACGCGGTGCTCATTGCCAACCCAGCTACGAGTTTCACGGACCTGAAACCCCGGGGTCAGTGATGGCCGTCACGTGAAGGCAGGTGCGAGGTCTCAGGTGCCGGGCGCCGCGTCCCGGGTGCCAGACCGTCCTCGAAATGATGAACGATGAACTGAGGACGTCCGTTGTCCTTGGTCCGTAGTCCTTGGCTCAAATAAACAAGGGAAACGAGGAGGGGTCGTGTCCGAACTCGAGGATCATCAGGCCGAGATCAGCGCGCAGGAGGAAATTTCACCGGCCGACGGAGTGAAAGTTGAGGTCGTCACCAAGGAGAGTCCGCTGCTTCTCGAACTCGTCCAGCACGCTCATCAGCGCCACTGCTCTCTTAAGCTGCTTGGCTTCGCCATTCGATAGTGTCACGCCACGCTCCTCCACGACGGCCTTGGGGTCGTGGAGTAGCCGGTCGTTGAGTGCGGGGTCCTGGTCGCATGCGTCCAACACCGTTTTGATTGCTGCCTGAGCCGACATTGCCTGCCTCCTTTCCAGCGGAGCGGTGAGTAGCTGTTAGCGCCGGCTGTAGGCCGGCACCCCGAATGCCGCATTGACTACTGGCGAAAAATGCCCAGCCAAAGGGCGATCTTTGCGTCGGAGGCGCGAGCGCTCCAAAGATTGCACTTCTTCGGATGCGGGAGCGCCTTCAGTCGCGCCCAATAACCTGTTTCGCAGTCAGAATGGAAGCCTTCCGCTCCTCTTGCAGTGACTCCCGTCACCGTTGACAGGGATAAGGACCCGAATCACAGAGTTGGTTACACAATTCTTCGTGCTAGCATCATATTGTCAGGCTATTGCGACCTTCTGTGGTACGCCAATCACTTCACGCAGCACATCAAGAGCCCTGGTGCAGCCTGCGCGATCCACGTCGTAGTGGGTCACCATGCGGATGGACGTGGGTGAAGTGGCGTTGGCGAGGACTCCCCGGGTAGCCAATCGCCGGGAGATCTCGTCCGCTGCCAGACCGGTTCCGGCAACGTCGAAGATGAGAATATTAGTGACCACTTTCGGCGGATCAATCCCGATTCCTGGAATCTCAGCCAGGCCGGCCGCCAGGAACTTCGCGTTTTCGTGGTCGATATGGAGCTTGGGAGGGGTCTCTTCCAGCGCCACCAACCCGGCAGCGGCGAGCACTCCGGCCTGCCGCATTCCACCGCCGAGCATCTTGCGCACGTGGCGGGCTTCGGCAATAAACGCTCTGCTGCCGACGAGCACCGAGCCGACTGGCGCGCCCAGTCCCTTCGACAAGCAAAACATCACCGAATCGGTTTTTCGTGTCAGCTCGACAACAGACCGACCCAGGGCCACGCTGGCATTGAAAATGCGGGCGCCGTCGAGGTGGACCGGCAAGCCGGCCGCGTGCGCGCGGTCGCAAATCTCGTCGGCAATCTCCGATGGATAAACGGATCCACCCGCCAGATTCGCCGAGTTCTCAATCTCGATCAGCCCGGTGCAGGCGCGGTGATCGCTGCGGCCGCGTACGTGAGGAGCGATGCGGTCCCAGGTCAAAATGCCGGAGTCGGCGTAGATAGCGCGTGGCAGGCATCCGGAAAACGCCGACATCATGGCCATCTCAAAATTGAGGATGTGTGAGCGCTCTTCGCAGATCACCTCACGCCCCGGCTGCGTGTGAGCTTTGATCGCCGATTGATTGCCCATGGTGCCGGAAGGCACGAAGACAGCCGCCTCGCGCTCGAAGATTTCGGCAGCACGCTCTTCCAGACGGTTCACCGTCGGATCTTCGTGATAGACGTCATCGCCCACTTCCGCCTCAGCCATGGCGCGGCGCATAGCGGGCGTGGGACGTGTGACAGTATCGCTACGTAAGTCGACGACAGACTCATTCATGAATAGACTCGTTCATGGGCAGTAAGATTTTACTATACGAAGTCCTTAAAAATCTCGTTCGAAACCAGGTAGGCCGCCTCCGGAATCCGAAGTCGTTGGTCGCACCGCACAATCGACCCCTCCCGCTCAAGCCTCGCAATGGTATCGCTCCAACGGGAGACGGCTGCTTTACCCCAGCGACGGGTCGCAACCGCCAGGTCCACACCTCGACACTGGCGCAAGCCCAGGAAAAAAAACTCCTCCAGTTGCTCACGCTCAGCAAGGACGCGGGCTTCAGCAATCGGAGACTCATCGCGCCCCAGCTTTTGCGCGTAGATTTCGGGCGACACCTCGTTAGACCATCGACGCATTCCGTCAAAGGAGTGTGCGCCGGCGCCCAGGCCGAGATAGGGTCTCAATTCCCAGTACTTGAGGTTGTGCCGCGATTCGTAACCCGCGCGCGCAAAATTCGAGATCTCGTACTGAGCGTAACCTGCTTTGCGGAGCGTCTTGCGCGCGGCTTCATAGGCCCATGCCATGAAGTCGTCGTCCGGCACCGAGGCCGCGTGATAGCGGCGACCGTGTTCGATCACTTCCCTTCCCAGGCGGCTCTTCTCGTCAATCTCGAAGAGATACACGGAAACGTGTTCCGGTTCCAAGTCGAGGGCGAAGCACAAGCTGTGCTGCCAGGAATCTTGCGTCTGGTGAGGCAGGCCACCGATCAGGTCGAGACTGACGTTCTCGAAACCGGCGGCGCGAGCCAGGGAGACCTGTCGGCTCGTCTCGGCGGCTGAGTGGAGCCGGCCCACCGAGTGCAGTTCCGCGTCGTCAAAGGATTGGGCGCCGATGCTGAGCCGATTGAAACCCAAGCACCGCAGGCACTCCAGGAAGCCTCGATCTGCCGAGCCCGGCGTAATCTCAATCGTGATTTCCGGCGACTCGATGAACTGGAACCGCCGCCGCAGGCTCGCAAAGAGCTCTTGCAGCAGATCCTTGCCAAGAATGGTGGGAGTTCCTCCGCCCAGATAGAGCGTGTCAACGGGGAGTGCGACGAGGACGTCGTGTGTTCGGTGGCCCCGCACAAGCCACTCCATTTCGTGACGGATCGCGTCGCAATAACCTTGGAACACCGACTCGCGCGCCACCCGGGAGCTGAAGTTGCAGAAGCTGCACTTCGAGACGCAGAAAGGAATCTGAACGTAGATGCCGAGCGTGTCCACTTGCATGTTCCCTGAAGTAAAGGGGTCACACCACTCGTCGCTGGTCCTTTGTCCCTAGTCCTTTGCCCTCTTCTCCGGACTGCTGAGCCCACCTAGAAAGTGAGAAAAAGGGGATGGCGCACAAAGGACGAGGGATAAGTGACTAAGGACAAGGGACAACTGACTCCTTCTTAATCCGCCACGATCTTCACCCGCACCGACCGGCGCCGCGGTCCATCGAATTCGCAGAGAAAAACCCCCTGCCATTGCCCGAGAACCAGCCGGCGGTCCTCCACCAGCAGCGTCTTCGAACACCCAATCAGCGCCGCTTTCAGGTGCGCGTCGCAGTTGCCGTCGTTGTGATGATAGTCCTTATCCCGCGGCGCCAGTTGCTTTAAGAAGTTATCGAAATCCTTCTGCAGCGACGGGTCATCGTTTTCCTGGATAAGCACTGCCGCCGACGTGTGCGGAACAAACACGTGGCAAACCCCGCTTTCGACGTTCGAATCAGAGATGAGCTTCTGAAGCGCGCCGGTGATGTCCTTGAATTCGACCCTGGCGTGAGTTTCCACCTGCAATGCGTGCACGCGAGCCCCGAGCTTGGCCGGAGCCGGCTTCACCGCATCGACTCCCATAAGTCCTCCCCTTGGCAATGGCGGGCCCCTAAAGCTGCCCGCTCAAGGTGCCCTTTGACCCTGAAATTGCCCTTGCTAGAAGGCATTATAGCACCGTGAATTTGACGACGTACGATCAGGATTCGGGATCAGTTCTCACTGGTAGCCGGTGCTCTGGGTTCCTGCACGGTTTGCTGTGTCTCAACTTTGAACAACTGATATTCCGAGTACTGGTGGCGATTCTCGAAGGTGTAGTCGTTGATGTCGATAAAGACGTTCACTTCCTGTGGAAGCCAGAGAACAGTTGGGAGACTCTCAAACTTGATCGGCACAAAGAGGACTTCGGTGGTAAGTTGCCGGAGACGGGCGTCCGGTTGTGGCGCGAGCAAATCGGTGCGCATGCGCACAATCTGGCCGGTCACGGGATCGATCCAGGCAAGGCCTTGCATGATCAGCGGAATCGAAATCACTCCCGATTGCCATCGTCCTCGGACCGCCAAGGGCATCACATGCTCGGCAAAGGCTATCACCTGGCATGGACGGTCGCCGACTGTTTGTGAACCCAGGGAGTGGTAAGTCGAAAGCGCCTGTGCGCCGGCCGCGAAGAAGAACGGCAAAGTGAGAAAGCCCGATGTCCTCGCGAAAACCGAACCGGCGGTAGACTTCACCTCATGGCCCTGCAGGTCAGTCCGATACTCTACCAATCCTCCGCCTCTCGGGTTGAGGAGCGTCACGTAGCGGAACTTCTCTTTGGTCGTTTCGGCCGCTGCCCCCTGAAGCGATCCCAGGAGTGCGAGAGTCTCGCTGGCGTTGAGGTACGTGTCGCCCGTGTCGCGGATGCGACTCTCGTCAATCGTTTCCAGCGAGGTCGTATCGGGGAACCCCTTGCGGAACAGCTCGAGGTTTCGGGCCACGGCACTCAGGACGGCAGGCAGACTCGATTGACTATCATCGGGCCGAAGTCCCTTCAGCTCCGGGATGAAGTGGAGAAGCTTCTTAAGCGGCCATTTGGTTATCGGGTCCGCGCGACGATAGGTCTCAAAAAACGCGTCGTCGTGAATGGCAGAATTCTGGGCCAATCCGGAGGGGAGTCGCAACATCCAGCCCAGGCACGCGAGCAGACAAGCGCTGAGCCACACAAACGAGGCGGGGTTCGAACGCGACATAACTGACCCCCTTTCTTGCATTGAGTCAATTATATGTCCAAATTGGAGGCCGAAACTGGAAATTGAAAAATCGACACTGGAAACTCGAAGCTCATCCGTCCGGTGAGACCTTAATAACTCGGCAAATCTCCATTTTCGAAGTGTCGATTTTCGATTTTCGAGTTTCCCGCTTCGGCTGGGCAAGTCAGTAGGTAAGCACCTGATGGTCGGAAAAATCGGTATGGATATGGGTGAGTATGCGGTCGAGAAGGTCGTAGCCAGCACGTCCGACAAACCAGGCGCCAGAAATCTGGCGCTCCTGCAAGTCCTTAAGCGGGGTCAGGAAATGCAGAAGCGCCTGCCGGTGTCGGACCAGCAAAGCTGAGCGGTCAAGTGCGGCGCGGGTAATCTTCCCCTTGAGCCGCTCCATCTGGTACTTCATTTTCTCTTCCACGTGCTTGAGAGTCTCGAGCAGGGTAGGATCGATGGTCTCGATGTCCTTTCTTAGGCGTGCCAACAGTTCCGTCAGATCATGCTCGCTCTGGTCCAGTCGTTCCGACCATCCTTCGGCAAAACCCGCGGCGGCGATCTTCCTTCCCAGATGATCTTCTCCCTGCCAGAGGTCCTCCACGCCTACGCGGTACTTCTCCATCAACCGCCGGGCGCGAGAGTCGACCAGAGTGAAACTGGCACGAGGAAAGACGACCGGCTGTGGCCGGCCAAAGCTCGAATAAAGCGCCTGGCTCTGACCGTGATAGGCGAGTTCGGAGGGTCCGGCGACATAAGCCAGTGTAGGAAATAAAGTGTCCTGGACAATCGGCCGCATCAACGCATTGGCAGAGAAATCGCCAGAGCGGTCCCGTAAGCGGGACTTAAGGTCCTCGATGCTCAACTCGATCGAGCCCGTCTCATCGTCCAGGACGAATTGACTGCCTCGCTGATGTACTGCCGTGCGGTTGCCATCCTGGGTGAGGAACAGCAAAGTCGATTCGTCCCCAACGTGCACCTGGGCATGGTATCCGGCATCGACCAGCGCTTGAGAACGGGCGAGCAACCGGGCTCGCAGGTCCGCAGACTCATCGAGAGCGCGCTCATAGGTGGCTGCGCTCAGCCGATGCAGCGACCCATCGAGGGCGTCCACCATCACTACGCCCCAACGGCGGAAAAGGCGGGTGATGAACTGGCCGAATGCCAGTCCCCACCCCACGCCGGGCTGATAGCAAGCGCGCAGATCGAGAAGAAGTTCATCGCGCGCGGTCCCGCCGTCGAGCGCCTTCTCCAATCGATCGAGCGACTCGATGACCTCGTCGGTAAAAGCGGTTCGGCCCACAGCACAACGCGGCGCCGGCCGCACCCCATGGTCCCGCAGTTTCATCAACTCATCCGCCGCGTCGAGGGCCGTCGTCTGCGACACTTCTTCCAGGTCGTGATCCTCGGTGGCCAGCCAGAAGACCGGCACGCAGGGCAGGCCGCGCTCGTTGAGCGATTGCGCGAGCCGCACCGCCGTAAGAGCCTTGTAGAGCGTGAAAACGGGGCCTGAGAAGAGTCCTACTTGTTGGCCGGTGACCACCGCGAAGGTGCCCGGCTCGCTTAAGCGCCGGATGTTGGTTAGCGTAGCCTCGCCGCCACCGAACGCTTCATTTTGGGCCCTCAGGATCGAAGCCAGTTGGGCGCGCGGCGTCTCGAACCTCTCCAGGTCCGCAGCCACGGCGTGGTAACTCGCAGTTTCGAAGGGGTTGCCACTAAAGAAGGCAGCGACGCGCTCAAAGTGAGCGACGTAATCAAGAAAAATGGCGCTGGACTTGGGAACGCGTGAGTGGGGAATACCGAGAGATTCCATAAAGACAGTGACGAGTGGCGAGTGGCCAGCGGAATCGACTCTGGCTGGCTGCAAGAATCACCGCGTAAGCGTCGAATCAGCTTAGATGCGGGTCTGTCGAGGTGAGCTTCAGAATTCCAGGCCGGCGCGTGCCTCTTGAAGCGCGGCGGAAATCTCCTGTCGGGCGTCAGCGTTCACAGGTAACAAGGGTGGGCGGGGCGCACCGCCCACGAAGCCGGCGAGGTCCATGGCCGCTTTGATCCCCGGCACACCGTGCGGCAGACTGATGTGGGTAGCGAGCGGCATCAAGCGCTTCTGGTACTCATGAGCCGCTTTCCAACGCCGCTGCCGGAAGGCCTCATAGGCGGCGACGCAAAGATCGGGAGCAAAGTCAGCTTGCCCCAGCACGGCCCCGGCGGCGCCCGACTGTAACGCCTCAAGCAGGATCGATACCGCCCCAACCAGAACCCGAAATCCCGGCTTGGCAGCCCGCAGCAGTTGGCGGACGAACGCCAGCTTGCCCGAGCTTTCCTTGAGTCCCACAATATGGGGGTGCTGGGACAAACGGGCCACCGTTTCCACGGGAATATCAATGCCAGAAAACTGCGGGATCGAGTAGATGACAAGGGGCCGTTTCACCGCATCCGCCAAGGCCCGGTAGTGGACCTCCATCGTGGCCCCGTCCATGCGCGACTTGTAGTAGTTGGGCGGAAGAACGAGCAGCGCGTCGGCGCCGCGAGCTATGGCTTCCCGGCTGAGCGCGATGGTCTCGCGTGTACTCTCGAGCCCCGTTCCAGTGAGGACGATTTCCGGAGGCTTGACAAGCTCCCGCGCGATCTCTGTCAGGCGCAGACGCTCTTCCGGAGTGAGGTATGGCATTTCCCCGGTCGAGCCCGAGACCAGGACGCCACCCAACCCGATCCCCACGTAGCGGCTAATGTTCTCGCGGAAGAGACCCTCGTCGATATCTCCTCGGCGATTGAACGGAGTGATCGCGGGGGGAAAGACGCCTTGCAGGTTTGCCACGACTTTTTGGGGGGTCATAGAGAGTCAGTCGAAAGTCGAAAGTTGAGAGTCGAAAGTAAAAAACCGCCCTTCGACTCTCAATCGTCGACTTTCAACCTTCGACTGGGGTCACTTCAACATTCCTACCTGGTTCAAAGGCCAGTAAACGAAGACCGCCTTTCCATAGATGTACTTTCGGTCGACCGTTCCCCACACTCGGCTGTCGTTCGATGACTCCCGGTGGTCACCAAGAACAAAGTAGTGGTCCGGCTCGACGTGTACGGGCGGGTAGCTTTGATGATCGAAGTACTCCGGCGGAATATACGTTTCCGCCAGAGCCTGGCCGTCGATGTAGACTCGGCCATCGCGCAACGCCACCCACTCCCCGGGCAGGCCGACTACACGCTTGATGTACGATTTGGTGGGATCGAGCGGATACCAGAAGACCACGATGTCGCCACGGCGAATCGGCTCAAAATGATACAGGAACTTGTTGATAAAGATCCGCTGGTGATTGGTGACTTCAGGCATCATGCTGGTGCCTTCCACCTGCACCGGCTGATAGAGAAAAACGATGACGATGAAGGAAAGGAGGACCGCCAGAATCAAGTCGCGCAGCCAATAACGCGTCTCAAAGAAATGCAGCCAGTATTCCAGGGCCGATTGCCGTTCAGACGAATTGGAAGCGGCCATCTGTTTGCCTTCCATAGCTCCTTATTCTTTTTTACCACAGCAGTCCGACGCCGGCAACGGAGAAACAGGTTGAGAACCAAAACGGAAAAGTCGAACCTCGAGGGAAATCGGACTCGGGCCAGCCAAGCTAAGTGCTGCGGTTCGCAGTTACGGTGATATATTTCGCGGGTTTCAGGGTTCGGGACTCGGAATTCGCAGAGGAAGATTGCGGGCCGGGAATTTGTTCTGCGAACCCCGAATCCCGAACCCCGTTTGTCTACGTCATCGTATTTACGAAAAACAGTACTAAGCCAAAGCCACTTCTTTCTTGATTTTTTCGCCGCTTTCGGATAAAAGCTAACCTCGTCGCCACGCCTACGTCGTTTGGCGACTGGTACCGTTCATAGCATGCATGTCACCGGAATAATTGCCCGCGGCGAGACGCTGCTGCTCGTTGCCGCGCTGACCCTGGCCGGGGCTCCGACCGCCCACGGCCAGGACCAGATCGCCTATGTCGCAAGCCAAAGTGGCTCCCCAGGCGCGGACCGGCAGGCAAGCCAACTGGCCGTTCAGCCTTCGAGCGCTCAACCCTCACCTTCGTTTTGGGCTAACCGGGGCCGCTTCGACTTCGGGGTACAGGTTGGCTATGCCGTTGAGGACGCCATCCCCCGCAACATTTCGCACATCAACCTCTTGATTCTTCAGCCCGCTGTCGGCTTCATTGCCTGGGACTCACCACACTCGGGTCTGCCGCTGAGCCGCTTCGAGGTGGTGCAGGAGGGGATCTTTGGCAACTCAGTTCATCCCGGCGGGCGAGTGACCGGCACGACCTTGCTTTTCCGGCTGGAGGGCAAACCCCATCGCCGGGTAGTCCCCTTCTTCGACTTCGGCGCGGGCGCTCTCAACACCACGCTAGACGAGCGCGTCCCGGAACTCACAGGCCACACCCAGTTCATGCCCCAAGGGGGTCCTGGCATTCAGTACTTTTTCAGTCCTCAGCGCGCCTTCGTCATTCAGTACCGTTACATGCACATGTCGAACGCCGACCTGCAACCGCCTAACCACGGGTTCAACGCCAATATGATTACGGTGGGGTTTCGCTGGTTGCGGCGGCCAAAACCGGCAGACAGCCGACGGTGAGTAGTGGCCGGTAAGCCACCCGCTTCAGCCGTTAACTCTCGGCACGAAGGCCGGATCTTGCCTAAACGCTGGGCCGATGCTTTTGTCCGGGCGCTAGTTGACTTGACGCGAGCTCTCGTTTCGCCTTACCCGTAATTATCCATCGCGCGCTTGGAAACACGGCGTTCCAGAGGCTTGTTTTCCACCCGCAGGCCCGGCGCCAACATCTCCAGAAACCGGCGCTGCTCGCGGTTGAGGTGAGTGGGCGTAATGACTTGAAGGACGACGTAAAGGTCGCCGTGACCACGGCCTTCGAGAGAGGGGAGGCCTTTGCCATGGATCCGAACCACCGAGCCGCTCTGCGTACCCTCCGGGATTCGCAAGCGCTCGTGGCCGTTCAGGGTGGGGACCTTCAGTTCCGCGCCCAGCGCCGCTTGAACCATAGAGATCGGCACGGTGCAATAGAGGTCGCTGCCACGGCGCTCGAACACCGGATGTTCGCGGACCCTAAGGATCACATAGAGGTCGCCGGACGCTCCCCCAAATGCGCCGCTTTCCCCCTCCCCGGCCACTCGCAGCCGGGTGCCCTCGTCGACACCGCTGGGGATCCGGATCGAGAGCACCTTCTCGCGCCGGACTCGGCCTTCGCCTTGACACTCCGAACACGCATCGCGAATCACCTGCCCGTGTCCGCCGCATTGGGGACAAGCGCGGCTGATGGTGAAGAAGCCCTGCTGGTGCCGGATCTGGCCCCGGCCGCCGCAGGCCGGGCAGGTTACGGGCGCGCTCCCTTTCCGCGCTCCAGTCCCATGGCACCCGGTGCAAGCCTCGGTGCGCGGGATCTTGATCTTGGTGTCCATCCCGGAGGCCGCTTCCTCGAACGAAATTTCGAGGTCATAACGAAGGTCGGCGCCGCGGCGCGTCCGCGCGCCTTGTCCACGCCCCCGACCGAACACATCGCCGAAGCCAAAGAAATCGCCAAAAATGTCCTCAAAATCCGAGAAGATACTGGAGGAAAAATCAGGAGAAGAGGCGCCGGAGCCGCTTACGCCGGCGAAGCCGAAGCGGTCGTACGCCGCGCGTTTCTCAGCGTCGGCCAACACGCTGTACGCCTCGGTGATCTCCTTGAACCTCTCCTCCGATTCCTCCTTGGCGTCGGGATTGCGGTCAGGATGGTATTGAAGCGCCAGCTTGCGGTAGGCGCTCTTGATCTCCTGGTCGGTGGCGCCGCGCGTCACGCCCAGCACTTCGTAATAGTCGCGTTTATTATTGCTCACAGGTCTCGATAGGTCTCAGTCCTGGAACAGGGGACGGGCATCTGAGATTCCGAAGCCGGCAAAGCCTCGCCATTCCTCTGCTCTTTCCCAACCCTCAGTCTCTAATCAGCTGGCCCCACTCTGATTACTTCTTCTCAGCGGCCACCTTCACGATGGCGGGACGCAGTAAGCGGTTCTTCAACTTGTAGCCGCGCTGCAACTCCTCGACAATTTCATGATCGCGATGCTCGTCGGACTCGACCGTTTCCACTGCCTGATGCAAGTGGGGATCGAAGATCTTGCCCTTGGTGTCCACCAATTCCAGCCCGGCGCGTTTCAGCGTATCCAGAAGCTGACGGTGAATGTGTTCCAAACCCTCGTAGAACGATTGCGGCACGTTCGGGTCGCGCTGCTTCAAGGCCCGGTCAAACCCGTCGAGTACCGGCAACAGGGAGCGCAGCAAATCGGCATTGGCAAATTGAACGAGGTCTTCTTTCTCCCGCTGCGTGCGCTTGCGGAAATTCTCGAGTTCGGCCTGCTTGCGCAGCAACCGGTCGAACAGCTCTTTTCTTTCGGCTTCGGCTTTTTCGTAGGCGGCGACAGCCTCGGCCATGCTGGCGGACCCGCCTTCATCAGCGGCAGGCGCAACTTCCCCGGGGGCGAACGAATCCCCCTCGGCTCCGCCACTCCCTTCCTCGCCCGCCTCTTCTGTCTCCTCTTTGAGGAGAGACTCTTCTTCTCCTTGCATGTGGACTTCCTCTTTCATCAGGTAACGACAGCTAGCCCTCAGTTTTCAGTCCGGGTGGACGAAAGACGCCCACTCATGTCACGTAGCCTTCAAAACTAGTTGTTACAACACGGGTTCTGTCATTGAACCCGAGAACCGACAGATAAAGACTCCTCCTAATTGACGCTCAAGAGCTTGCTGCAGAGGTGCGCCACGTGCTCCACCATTCGGATCGCGAGGTCGTACTCCATACGAATCGGTCCCACGAGTCCCACGGCCCCAACCGCCCGGTGGCGGTAATGGAAGGGCGCCACGATCAGCGCGCACTGCTGCATTTCGCTTTCCGGATTCTCCCGGCCGATGATGGCGCGGACGCCGGAGCCAGACTGCAGCAGGCAGGCGTTCACAATCCGCACTAGCCTCGCCTTCTGCTCGAAGGTGGCCAGGAGCTCTCTCATTCTTTCCAAGCCCTCG
>Ga0335078_10012985_pt1 | contig 12347 bp, 10 predicted proteins | sample Lox_Sample_32_FD_206711 | JGI IMG/M metagenome (GOLD analysis project Ga0335078, IMG submission 206711) | Soil microbial communities from Loxahatchee National Wildlife Refuge, Florida, United States - Lox_Sample_3.2 | ecosystem: Environmental > Terrestrial > Soil > Wetlands | place: USA... | reverse complement strand
TTCCTTTTCCCAGTGTTGGCGATTTGAAGTTTCCTCCGCTTCGCTCGCCGGAGATCCCCAAACCCGAAGAGTTCACGCTGCCCAACGGCATGCATGTTTACCTTCTGGAGGACCATGAGCTGCCGGTTGTGAACGGAACGGCGCTGGTGCGCACCGGCAATCTCTTCGACCCCGCCGATAAGGTCGGGCTGGCCGACATCACCGGCGCCACGCTGCGTTCGGGTGGAACCGCCAACCTCACCGGAGATCAGATCGATGTCGCTCTGGAAAACGTCGCCGCTTCGGTGGAGAGCGAGATCGAAGAGTCGAGCGGCAGCGTCACGTTCAACTGCCTGAAGGAAAACACTGCCCTCACGCTCGGCATCTTTCACGATTTGTTGACCGGGCCGGAGTTCCGGGAGGACAAAATCGAGCTAATGAAGACGCAATACCGCAGTGCGATCGCGCGGCGGAACGACGATCCGGCCGGCATCGCCCAACGCGAGTTCGCCGACGCCGTTTACGGGCACAACAACTCCTACGGCTGGCTCCCCGAGTATGCGACCATCAGCAACATTCATCGGGCCGATGTCGTCGCGTTCTACAAGCGCTACTATTTCCCGGCCAACGTCATGCTTGCCGTCTACGGCGACTTCAATTCCGCCGAAATGCGCGAGAAGCTGACGCGACTGTTCGCCGACTGGACCTATACTCAGCCACCGGTTCCGAAGTTCCCGGCCGTGAGCAAAGTGGATGCCGCCGGGGTCTTCCTTGCCGCAAAGACCGACGTGAACCAGACATTTTTCGAAGTCGGTCACCTGGGCGGCACATTCAACGACAAGGACTATGCCGCGCTGGCCGTGGCCTCCGACATCCTGGGCGGCGGTTTCTCCAGCCGTCTTGTGCAGCAGATTCGAACAAAGCTGGGATATGTGTACAACATCGGTGGCGGGTGGGGCGCCCACTATGATCACCCCGGCCTGTTCGAGATCTCAGGCAGCACGCAATCGAAGTATACGATTCAGACACTCCAGGCAATTCAGGAGGAGATTCAGAAGCTGCGCACTACCGAGGTGACGGACGAGGAGCTGCGCGTTGCGAGGGATAAAGTCGAGAACAGCTTCGTGTTCGCTTTCGATCGCCCCTCAAAGACCCTGGATCGCATCGTTCGTTACGACTATTTCGGCTACCCGCATGATTTCATATTCCGGTTCCTGAAAGCGGCTGAGTCGGTCACCAAAGCCGATGTCCTGCGAGTCTGCCGTGAACACTTCGATCCTCAACGGTTGACCATCGTGGCAGTCGGCAACCCGGCCGATTTCGGCCAGCCTCTCAGTGCCCTTGGGGTACCGGTGAAACCGATCGACTTAACCATCCCCGAACCCGCCAAGGCTTCAAAGTAACGAAAACAAGGGGATGTTACGTCCAACCATATGCAGGTTTCGTTCATGATGCATCGGCTGAGCGCGATCGGCGCTCTCGTTTTTTCAGTCTGCCTCCACGCTGAAGATTCACAGACCCGCGCGAGGCGGGTAATCGACGAGGCGATTGCGGCGCTCGGCGGTCCGGCATTTCTGAACATGCAGGACCGCAGCGAGAGCGGGCGTGTTTACTCCTTCTACCGGGAACAGCTCACGGGACTGGCCACGGCGACGATTTATACCCGCTATCAGCCACCCTCCGATCCGCACTTGCTCGGCGTTCGCGAGCGGGACTCGTTCGCAAAGAGCCACAAGGACGAACACGAGATGTACGCCGATCTTTTCACCAACGACGGCGTCTGGGACATTTCGTATCGCGGCGTGCGCCCCCTACCCAAAGACCGCCTGCCGCGCTACAAGGAGTCACAGCGCCACAACATCTTCTACATCCTGCGCCTGCGCCTGCATGAGCCGGGCATGATCTTCGAATCGCAGGGGGCGGACGTACTGGACAACCGTCCGGTCGAGATTGTGAACATCACGGATGCCGACAACAACACGACCACCGTATACTTCGATCAAACCACGAAGGTGCCCATTCGCCAGGTCTTCTATCGCCGAGATCCGGTGACGAAAGATCGGGACGAAGAAGTAACGGTTTTCTCGAAATACCGAGACGTGGGTGGCGGGGTGCAGTGGCCATTCGACATCCAGCGGATGCGCAACGGCGAAGTGATTTTCCAGATTTACGCCGAATCGGTAAAGATCAATCAGGGCCTCGCCGACAGCTTGTTTGAGTTACCGCAGAACGCGAAAATGCTCAAGGAAGTGGACTAATTCAGCGTCCCGGTGCTGTTCGAGTGTTAGCTCGGTCCCGCCCGCCGCGTCAGTTCCGCGATGTGCGCTTTGGCTTCGGCGGCGTGCTCGCCTTTAGGGGCCATCTGCAGGTACTGCTGGAATTCCTGTACAGCCATTGATCTCTGATGCGCCTTCGCTAGCACCAGCCCGGCCAGGAAATGCGCCTCCGGTAACTCGAGATTCAGATCCGTTTCGATCGCCGTGTGGACGCTGTCCGCTGCATCATTGAGGAGACCGAGATGATAGCAGGCCTCGGCATGATAGTAATGAGCGCCGGGGAAACTCACCGGATGCATCGCCAATGCTTCATCGGCGGTGTGCAGCTCTTCCTCCCAATGCTCCTGCCTGCCTTCGACGCCGGCCATCTGCACTATGGGCTTGATGTACTTCGGATCGGCCGAGCGCGCCTTCTGTAGTGCGTTCATGGCGTCGTCCAGGCGGTTCTGCTCTCTTAGCGAGCTGCCCAGTTCGCTCCACGCCGGCGCGTAAGTGGGGTAGATCGCTACCGCCTCTTCAAAATGCTTCTCCGCCTCCGCCCATTTCTTCTTCGCCATCGCCGCCTCGCCGCGATCGTATGCTTTCCGCGCGTTGGGAGGCGCGCTCAGCGCGGTGAGGGAGACCTCGGACCCTTCGTGCTCGCCGAGCCGCCGCAGTGTGATTGTGGTTCCCTCCTGCACCCAGCCCTGAAAGGTGCGATACCCAGGCACCGAGAGCCGCCAAATATAGCATCGGCGTTCTCGCTGACCGGGCGTCTCCGTATAATCGCCCCCGCTCTGCCAGTTGCTGTGTGTTACTCGGAAGGTTATGGTCCCACTCAGAAACGCGTTCTCTACACGGCAAGCCAACTCAGTGCGGGGAAGAATCACAACCGGAGACGAAAGCAAAGCGGCGCCGTCTTCAAGGGTCACATGAATCGTGATGGGTGGGCCGGGCGCGAAGCCTCGATCTGGCCCCATCGGGTCTCGTGCACCCTGGCCCGGCCCCTGCCCTTCCTGCGCATCGTACTGAGCGCTGCAGATAAAGGCGCTGAGAGCAAGCGATCCCACCATTCGGGCAAATGCCGCGCTCCGATTGCGAATAGAGCACCACACTGCACCGTCAGTCTACCACCGGCCCGCGCGGCGCGATTGCGGTACAATCGCCGGTAACGGCGCCTGAAATCCGCGCCGGGCGGTCCCGCCCCGTCAACAATGCCCATTGCTGAAGCCAGCGCCCGGTCCAGAGCCGGCGAATTCCGGGAAAAACTCAGCGACCACGTCTTTGTGGCCGATGGAGCAATGGGCACTGTCCTTTACTCCAAAGGCGTCTTTATCAACCGCAGCTATGACGAGCTGAACCTTTCCTCTCCTGCGATTGTGAAAGAGGTGCACGAAGAGTACGTGCGGGCGGGCGCGGAAGTGCTCGAGACAAATACGTTCGGCGCAAACCGGCTGCGCCTGAGCACTTTCGGCCTCGCGGACAAGCTCCGCGCAATTAATGAAGCCGGCGTGCGTTTGGCTCGCGAGGCGGCGCAGGAAGGGCCATACGTCGCCGGAGCCATCGGTCCGCTCGGCGTGCGTATCGAACCCCTCGGCCCGACCTCCTTCGCCGAGGCGCGCGACATCTTCCGCGAGCAGGCTGCGGCGCTTGTAGCGGCCGGCGTCGATCTGTTGATCCTGGAGACTTTCTACGACCTTCACGAGGTACGCGAGGCGATTTTCGCCGCGCGCGAAGCCGCCGGACCGGAGATGGTCATCGTCGCGCACGTGACCATCGACGATACCGGCAACCTTCGCGATGGCACAACCCCGGCGACATTCACGCCCAAGCTCGATGAGTGCCCCGCCGACGTCATCGGCCTGAACTGTTCAATCGGTCCCAAGGTGATGTTCGAGACCATCGAGCGGATGAACCGGTTAACCACCAAACCTCTCAGCGCCATGCCCAACGCGGGGCTGCCGGTTACCGTGGACGGGCGCAACATGTACCTGTGCTCGCCGGAATACATGGCGCAGTACGCGCGCCGCTTCCTCTGGTCGGGTGTTCGGCTGATAGGTGGCTGTTGCGGCACCACGGCGGAACACATCAAGGCTATTCGCTCCGAGGTCCGCTCGTTGCACCCAGGCAGCCGAAGCCTGGCGGTTACTGTTGAAGCTCCGGAAGCAGGCGCTCAGGCGATGCCCGGTGTTCCCTTGTCTGAAAAAAGCAAACTGGGCGCCAGTCTGGCAGCCGGGCGGTTTGTCTCTTTCGTCGAGATCCTGCCGCCGCGCGGCGTCGATGCCGTCAAGGAAATCGAGGGCGCCCGGCTCTGCGCCAAACACGGTATCGACTGCATCAATGTGCCCGACGGTCCACGTGCCAGCGCGCGCATGAGCGCCCAGGTTACCTGTCAGCTTTTCCAGCGCGAGGCCGGCATCGAGGCGGTGCTTCATTTCTGCTGCCGCGATCGGAACATCCTTGGGATCCAGTCGGAGCTGCTGGGAGCGCACGCCGCCGGAGTGCGCAATCTGATCTGCATCACGGGTGACCCGCCGCGCATGGGCACGTATCCGGACGCCACGGCGGTGTTTGATGTTGACGCCATCGGGCTGACGAACATCGTCAACAATCTGAACCATGGGCTGGACATCGGCGGAAATCCGATGGGGTCGCGAACTGCGCTCGCTCTGGGCGTGGGGGCAAACCCGGGTGCCGTGAATCTCGATCAGGAGATCCGCCGCTTCGAGTGGAAAGTGCAGGCCGGCGCGGAGTACGCGGTGACGCAGCCGGTCTTCGATCTGGACCTCCTGGAAGAATTCCTGCGGCGTACCGAACATGTTCATATACCGGTGATCGCGGGCATCTGGCCGCTGACCAGCCTCCGCAATGCCGAGTTCATGGTTAACGAGTTACGTGTTCCGGTCCCGGACGAATACCTGGACCGGATGCGCCGGGCGGAAAGCGTTGAAGCAGCCCGCCAGGAAGGCATCGCCATCGCTCAGGAAATGGTGCGGCGCGTGCGGCCCCTTGTGCAGGGTGTGCAGCTAAGTGCGCCATTCGGCCGCTACTCCATGGCCATCGAGGTCGCCGAAGCTATCGAGGATCACGGCGCCGGATCGGCGGTGACCTGATTTGGCGACCGACCTTCTCGAAATCAACCCGGAACAACCTCAGCCCGATGTCATCGAACGGGCGGCGAGCGTGGTGCGCCGGGGCGGCGTCATCGCCATTCCCAGCGACGCTTTATACACCCTGGTAGCAGATCCGTTCAACCTGCGCGCTGTCGGACGCGTCTTCTCGGCCAAAGGGCGGGAAGCAACCCGTTCGCTTCCGCTGTTGATCACAGGCACGCTGATGGCGGAAGAGTTATCCCGCGATCTCACCGGCCGTTTTCATCTGTTGGCCCGGCATTTCTGGCCCGGCCCCCTAACCATCATCGTACCGGCTTCTGCCGCAGTTCCCCTGAAGGTCACCGGTAACACCGGCCGTTTAGCCATGCGCCATTCCAAAGGCAAAGTCGCAAACGTGCTGCTCGAATACCTCGACCAACCGCTCATCGCTACCAGCGCGAACATATCCGGCAAGCCCACGTGTCGCAGCGGCATCGAGGTCTTTGGCGTGATGGACGGGCGCGTGGATCTGGTGGTGGACGGGGGTGTCTCCGCGGGTCCCGGCGCAACTACTGTCGATATCACTGAACCATGGTGGCGCATCATACGCGAAGGCGGCGTTCCGGAAAAAGACATTGCCGAGGTCCTGAAAGGGCATTAGTTCTTGTTGCTCGCCGAAAACCTGTCGCGTATCCCTCATCTGGTGCATGGGTTTGGCACGCGTGACCCGCGCGATTCGCCCACCATGCCCCTGGCCACCGTTCGCCAGATTCACTCCGCTCGTGTAGTCTTCGCCGAGACGCCCGGCGTTCACGGCGAGGCAGATGCGTTAATCACCGATCGAAGCGGGTTCATGCCTGGCGTGCGAACCGCCGATTGCGTTCCCATCCTGATCGCCGATCCACACAGCCATGCAGTTGCCGCCGTGCATGCGGGATGGCGCGGGACCGCTGGTCACATCGTGATAAAAGCGCTTGAGGAGATGACCAATCGCTTTGGCACGAAACCGGAAGAAATTGCCGTGGCTATAGGCCCCGCAATTGGCAAATGTTGTTTCGAGGTGGGACCGGAGGTGGCGGTTCAATTCGGCCTCCCGCCGGAGAAGCACCACATCGATCTTGCTCAGAAGAATCTGGAGCAGCTCACGTCGGCGGGAGTACGCCGCGGTCTGATCGCCGTCATCGGGCGCTGCACGCGCTGCGAACCTGCCGCCTTTCATTCATTCCGCAGAGACCACGAGCAATCCGGCAGAATGGTTTCCGCCATCGGCTGGCGCGAGTAGCGAGCCCAAATAGCGCCCTTTCACCCAGGAGAGACATCCTGGGGACGCCCAAACGCGGAAGGGGCGCGGAATTACCCGCGCCCCTGAATTCTGAAGACCGATTCGAAACTACGCTGCGTGCACGAGCAGATCGTCCAGATCTTCGCTCCCGTTGGTTTCCTGATTGCGATCAGCCATTTCCTGGCACCGAATGCAATAGGGCGTCCACGGTACGGCATTCAAACGTTTGGGGTTAATGTCTTCCTCGCAGTGCACGCACACGCCGAAGGTGCCCTCGTCCAGGCGGCGGAGAGCGGCACGCACGTTGCGCAGGAGGTTCGATTCGCGGTCGAGATTGCGAATCGCAAGTTCCCGTTCGGCCGCGTTCTGAACTTCATCGAGCGCGTCCGGACTCTTTTCGATGGTGATGCCTTCGCGGTTCCGGATGACCTGCGCAAGCTCGGCCTGCTTGGTCTCCAGAATCTCCCTGTATTTGTTAAGTTCGGTCTTCGTCATTGTAAATCTCCTTCTATCTACTACTTAACCAGTCAACACGATTAGACGTGCACACCCCCGGAAAAGTTCAAACCGGTCAAACAAACTTGCAAATCTGGCCTTGGAAGAGCGGTACGCCCGGAGGCGGATAGCCGAGGGTTCGAACTGGCTCCAAAAATCATACCACATCCGGCCAGCAATTCAAGTGCCATGTACATTGGACGTCCCAACCGGGAACTGCGACTCATCTTGATGCGGTCCACCCTGCCTTAGTTTCAACTCCATATCGTCTTTCGCCGGAAAAAGTATTAGACCCGCAGTGTGCTCTTTCGTCTGCACCAGTTCGCGCAAAGCGCCACGAGCGCACAGGCTTAGGGTGCGAACGAATACCGATTCTTCTCTGCTTTTTCTGGTGGTGAGCCCGTTCAGTTGGCTGGCTGTGCCGGCTGCGCGCTTCCGTTTTGCGAGTGCCGGCGTTGCTGCAGCGAATTCAGCAGTTGCTCCACCTGCGCCTCGGGAACCGCCAGCGCGACCAGCGTCACGTTCGCGTTGGTTGTCAGGTTCATGCCGCTGAGCAAGCTTGCGAACGCGCCCGCAGAGGGGTTCTTCTGACTGTTGGACTGAATCATGCCGGCAAGAAACCGAATGATATCCGCCATTGCCTGAGCGTCCTTCTCCGTGTCCATCACCAGTTGAGCGGCCACACGCACGCTGTCGCTGGTGAATCTGATCCCGCCGCTGGCCTGCTGCACCTTTTGAAAGGCGTTCAGATTCTGATGGGTGCCCCCACCGGCGCCATCGGGGGAAGGCGGGTTCAGCTCGGCCAGAGGAACCAGGCTCAGAAACCAGAGGTCGTTGGGCGCTCCGGCGGAATCCACGCTGGCCGCCTGAATCTGTTTCTGCAGGCTCTCGCCCGGAGCTGTTTTGGCACGATATCGCGCAATCGCCGCGTTCACCGAATCAAGGTCGCCCAACACCGCGGTCGTCGCATCCGGCAACGCAAGGGCGCCGTTGTTCTTGTCGCCGCAGTTTCGATAGACGGTAATGCCCATGACCATGGCGGTGGCGCAACCGTGCGCTCTCGCGAGACTATCGATCCTGGCCGGGTCAAATACCCCTCTCGCCGACACAATTCCCTGCCCCCTGGCGCCTGGAGTCGCCGTTGCCAGGAGCAACTCCGAAACATCGTGTCTTGGATCGAAACCGCTCGCGTCGATCAGTTGTTGCAGGCCCTGTTGCCCAGGCCCCAGGTGGGACAAAACGAACTGCCCGAAGGGCGATGAAGCGGCCTGCGCCGCACGCACGCCGGCCACGACCTTTGCGTCGGGTGGAATCAGGGTGAGCAGCGTGGCGTCGGTTGCCAGCGCCGATCCCGCGAGCAGCGTCGCGCAAGCGAAAAGCAGCATAGACGTTTTCATTCCGAGTTTCCTCTCTCCAAATACGATTCCCGGGGCTGACAAGTTCCGCGGCTGTTCCGCCCGGGGCCCTGAAGGGCGCGCTCAGAATGAGATCTGGTCGTCAATCTCGATTCCAAACGCTTCCAGGCCGAGTAATTTGCGTGGGTGGTTCGTCAGCAGACTAATGCGATGCAGGCCGAGGTCCGACAGGATCTGTGCGCCGAGCCCATTTTCGTGCTGCAGGGCGAGTTGCCGGTCCGGCGAGGTCAACGGCCGGTGATCGCGAAACCCAGGCCTGGTTTGGTGCAGATAGACGAGAACCCCGGCGCCCTGTTGCGCAATCCGCATTGAGGCGCGCTCCAGGAGAGCTCGGCAATCGCAATCCTGCCCACCGAGAATGATCCCTCCTAAGCAGTGCGATTGTACGCGCACGAGAACGTGTTCGCGGCCGGCGACATCGCCGTGCACCAGCGCCAGATGACGTTCGTCGTCGATCGTGCTCCGGTAGGTGATTACGCGAAAGACGCCAGCGGGAGATGTCAGGCAGCTTTCGTTCTCGCGCACTATGGAACGCTCATGGCGCAGCCGGTAGCGGATGAGATCGGCAACCGAGATCATGGCCATGTCGTGCTGAGAACAGAAGACCTCCAACTCCGGCGCGCGCGCCATGCTGCCGTCCGGGTTCATGATTTCGCAGATCACGCCTCCGGGACGAAAACCGGCCAGCCGGGCGAGATCGACAGCGGCTTCCGTTTGTCCGGTCCGGACGAGCACTCCCCCCTCTCGCGCGCGCAGGGGGAATACGTGCCCAGGGCGGGCCAGATCGGATGGACGTGTTTCCGGACCCATGGCAACTCGAATCGTATGGGCGCGGTCTGCGGCGGAGATCCCGGTCGTCACTCCTTCCGCGGCATCAATGGATTCACAGAACGCCGTGCCGAACTGCGATGTGTTGTGCACGGTCATCTGCGGAAGAGCGAGTTTTTCGCAAAGTTCGGCGCTCATGGCGAGACAGATCAGCCCACGTCCGTGAACGGCCATGAAGTTGATGATCTCCGGGGTGACCATCTCCGCCGCCACCGTAAGATCGCCTTCATTCTCGCGGTCCTCATCGTCAATCACTACCACCATGCGGCCTGCTCGAAACTCTTCGATGGCTTCCGGGATGGACGCGACTGGCATCTCAGTCCAGCATAGCCGAAGCCTTTGCGGCTACGACGACCGATGTTCGCCTGAGCTAAGCATTCCGCCCGTCGAGTACGCTTGAAAACCGGCCCTACCCCACTTTGAGGCTAAAGGGGATAACCATGGCTGGAATACATGGGGTCCATTCCACGGAAATTCCCTGTTTCGTCCGCCTCCCCGGAAACACTATCTTCTCTGGATGTTTCGGTCCGGCGGCACGACATTCCGCCTGTATTCTGTTCCTGACACATGGGCAGGCCCATCCTCGTCCGAGGCGCCCGGCAGCTCCTGACCCTCCGTGGTCCCGCCGGGCCGAGACGCGGGAGATACCTGCGAGAGCTCGGAGTCCTGCCCGATGGATCGGTTCTCATTCTCGACGGCTTGATCCATCAAGCCAACGTCACGCGGCGGATCGAGAACCTGGCTCTCGCTCGCGACGCCATCGAAATCAATGCAGCGGGCAAAGTAGTCATGCCCGGTTTCGTGGACAGCCACACCCATCTCATCTCAGGTGCTCCCCGTCTTGCAGACTTCGAGGCAATGATTGCCGGCGTGCGCGCTTCAGAGGCGGCGGCGCATCGCTGGGAGATAGAACTGACTTCCGGAAGCACTCTGGAGCGTCAGGCAGCGAAGATTCTCGATGACTGTGTGCGAGAAGGCACGACGACGCTGGAAGCGAAGTCGGGCTTCGGCGTCAGCGAAGCCGGGGAGCTGAAGATACTGCGCACTTACGCCGCTCTCCATGAGCACCCGGTTTCCATCGTCTCCACCGCCATGCTTTCGGCCTCCTTCGCGGGTGGTGGCGCGCAGGGCTACCAGGAGCGCCTGCTTCCCGTGGTCCAGCGGCGAAGGCTCGCCGAGTTCGTGGATGTCGAGTGCGAGGATGACGCCTATCGATACCACGAGTGCCGGGGGTTCCTGCAGGCCGCGCGGCAATTAGGCTTCGGCCTGAAGATTCATTCGGGCCAGCGATCGGCAACGCGCGCCGCGGAGCTCGCCATGGAAACCGGTGCTATCAGCATCGACCACGCCATTCACATCGATGAACATCAGACCACTTTGCTGGCCAACATCCCCACGGTGGCCACCCTTCTGCCCGGTTCGGTGTTCTACCTGGGCGGAGAAAGATACGCACAGGCGCGCCGCCTCATCGATGCCGGCGTGGCGGTTGCCCTGGCCAGCAACTACAATTCCCGAACCTGCCCTTCGCACAACATGCAGATGATGATCGGCCTGGCCTGCAGGGCTATGCGCATGAGTCCCGCCGAGGCCATTTCCGCCGCCACGATAAACGGCGCTCACGCCCTCCGCCGCGCCCATCGGATCGGCTCGATCGAAGAAGGCAAGGATGCCGACCTCCTGATTCTGGCCGTGCCCGACTACCGTGAGCTGCCGTATCACTTCGGCGTTAACCTCGTGGAGCAGACAATTCGGCGGGGACAGGTGATATATCGGCGTGGCAGCGTGGCGACAGCCCTCAGTTAGCGCGGCGGCATTCGTAGAATGGAGAAAGTGCTCGTTACCCTCGATGCCCGTCCCGCGCGACCCGCATGGTTGCGCGCCCCCGCCCCAGTTGGGGATAACTACCGCGAATTGAAGGAACTGGTCAACCGCCTGAATCTGCACACCGTGTGCGAAAGCGCGGCCTGCCCGAACGTCGGCGAATGCTGGAACCGTCGCACCGCCACCTTCATGATTCTCGGCAACGTTTGCACGCGCCGGTGCGGGTTTTGCGCGGTACAAAAGGGCGCGCCGCTCGCCGTGGACTACGACGAGCCACGCCGCGTCGCCGAAGCGTGCGCCGCCCTCGGCTTGCGCTATGCCGTGGTAACGAGCGTCAACCGCGATGACAGAAAAGACGGTGGCGCGGAGTTGTTCGCTCTGACCATCAACGCGGTCCGCGACCGGATACCGGCCTGCCGTGTCGAAATACTGATCCCCGACTTCCAGGGATCCCGCGCGGCGATGGAAACGGTCATGAACGCCCGCCCCGACGTCCTCAATCACAACATCGAAACGGTCCCACGTCTCTACCGCCAGGTGCGTCTGGGAGCGCGTTACGAGCGGTCGCTCGACATGCTGGCCTGCGCTCGCGACCTGCAGCCCGATGGGCCGGTGAAATCCGGTCTGATGCTGGGGTTGGGCGAGACCAGAGATGAAGTGTTGCGGGTGATGACCGATCTCAAACAGCACGGCGTTAACATTCTTACCCTCGGGCAGTACCTGCGCCCGTCGCCGAAGCACCTGCCCATCCTGCGCTATGTGCCGCGCGAGGAATTCGACGAGTTGCGCGAGCGAGGCCGCGAGATGGGCTTCACCCACGTCGCGGCCGGGCCGCTGGTGCGAAGCTCCTGGCATGCCGAAGAGGCGGTCTGAGCTTTGCGCCTCGCCGGAGGGCTGGCTTTGATTTTCGATCTCGACGGAGTTATCGTCGATTCGATGCCCATGCACACCAAAGCATGGCGTCTTTATCTGGAACGGCTCGGAATAAAGTGCGATGACATTGAGAATCAGATGCATGGCCGCAGGAACGACGAAATTGTCCGCGCCCTGATCGACCCGAGTCTTCCCGGGGAGAAAGTGTTCGATCACGGCGCACGGAAGGAGCAGTTATTCCGGGAGATCATGCTGCCACAACTGGAGCAACGCCTTGTTCCCGGAATTCGCCAATTCCTCGCCGCGA
>Ga0335078_10012984_pt1 | contig 12347 bp, 9 predicted proteins | sample Lox_Sample_32_FD_206711 | JGI IMG/M metagenome (GOLD analysis project Ga0335078, IMG submission 206711) | Soil microbial communities from Loxahatchee National Wildlife Refuge, Florida, United States - Lox_Sample_3.2 | ecosystem: Environmental > Terrestrial > Soil > Wetlands | place: USA: Florida... | reverse complement strand
CGCGATCGCGAACTGGGTATGCAGCGCAGAATCACGCGCCGGGACTTCCTCGATGGCGTGCGGGTTGCAGTGACCGGATCGGCGTTGGCGAGTGTGCCCTGGCTGCGCGGCCTGGAGAGCGGCTCGAGCGCTGCACCGGAAAAAGGCTTGGATTACGATCCTCCCGCATTGACGGGCCTTCGCGGCAATCATGAAGGCTCGTACACCATCGCCCACAGTTTGCGTGACGGCGATTTCTGGGACGGTGCCGGCAAGCCGGAGAACACCGGCGAGACGTATGATCTGGTGGTTGTCGGCGGCGGCATCAGCGGCCTGGCGGCGGCCTACTTCTGGCGCAAGAACGCGGGCCCAGGCGCGCGCATTCTGGTTCTCGACAATCACGACGATTTCGGCGGCCATGCCAAGCGCAATGAATTTCGCGCCGGCAATCGCCTGCTGCTGAGTTACGGCGGGACTCAATCCATCGAAAGTCCAGGACTGTACAGCAAAGTCGCGAAAAGCGTGCTCGCCGATCTAGGCATTGATACCCAGCGCTTCTACAAAGCCTACGACCGGAAGCTTTATTCCAAGTTGCAAACCGCCTGCTTTTTCGATCGCGAGACATTCGGCGAAGACCGGCTCGTAGTGGGCATGGGCGCGTTGGGCTGGCCGGAATTTCTGAAACAGACTCCGCTTTCCGAGAAAGTTCGCCGCGAGATTGCGCGGGTTTATACGGAAAAAGTGGACTATTTGGCGGGCTTATCGCGAGATGAGAAACGCGCGCGCCTTGCCAGGACCAGTTACGCCGATTTTCTTACCCAGATCTGCAAGCTCGACCCCGCCGCGTTGCCCTTCTTCCAGAAATTTCCCCATGATCTATATGGCGTTGGGATTGATGCAGTTTCCGCCCTCACCTGCTTCGAGAGTGGCGACGATTACCAATCATTCACCTACGCCGGCTTCGAGGGCATGGATCTGGGCGCGACCGGAAAAGAGGAGCCCTACATTTTTCACTTTCCGGATGGCAATGCATCCATCGCACGCCTGCTCGTCCGCTCACTGATTCCAGCCGCCATTCCCGGTCACAGCATGGATGATGTCGTCACCGCGCAAGCAGATTACAGCCGTCTGGACGATGCCGCGTGGCCGGTTCGCATCCGCCTGAACACAACCGCCGTTCAGGTGCGGCATGTGGGCGCGCCGGATTCAGCAAAAGAAGTTGAAGTAGCATTCATGCGTGGCGGCAAACTGCAAAGCACCCGCGCCCGGTTCTGCGCTCTGGCCTGCTACAACATGATGATTCCCTATCTTTGCCCTGAGCTACCTGCGCCGCAAAGAGACGCGCTGCATTCGCTGGTCAAAACGCCACTCGTCTATACACACGTAGCGATTCGCAATTGGACGGCTTTTCAGAAACTGGGCATCCACCAGATCGTCGCGCCCGGCGGCTACCACTCGTATGCGGCGCTCGACTTTCCCGTGAGCATCGGGACATACAAGTTTCCCAGCGATCCCGCGGAGCCGATGGTGCTGTTCCTGCTGCGCACGCCCTGCCAGCCGGGACTGCCCGAACGCGACCAGCATCGCGCGGGACGCGCAGAGCTGATCCGAACACCATTTTCCACGTTCGAGCGCAACATCCGCGACGACCTTGCCAGAATGCTCGGCGCGGCGGGCTTCGATCCCGCGCGCGACATTGCAGCAATCACGGTGAACCGCTGGGCGCACGGCTACGCCTACGCGCCCAATTCGCTCTTTGACCCGAACTGGCGCGAAGGCGAGCAGCCATGGGTGATCGGCCGCCAACGCTTTGGCCGGATCGCTATCGCCAACTCCGACGCCGGCGCCAGCGCCTACACGGATGTTGCCATTGACCAGGCCCACCGGGCCACGCAGGAACTCATGGCGCTCTAAGCTCTGGCACGGTTTCCGCGGCCCTACTGCACCGCGCTGGCCACGTCAGAAAACACATTGTTGGCATTCGAGCCGATCAGGCGAACGGTGCCGACTACCAGGACGAGGATCACAGCCAACATCACGGCGTATTCCGCGATGTCTTGTCCTTGGTCATCGGTCCAGATTTGGCGGACGAGATCACACATAGCATCCTCCAGGGGAAGGCAAGGCTGGTTTAAGCGCCTTCGATCATCGGCGGCGGATTGCTTCTTGTCAAACAGATCTGCAGGGGTAACGTCCTGCAGTACAGTCTCGGAAGTGCAGCTTTCCGCCAACCGGACACTGCGCGCTTTCAAGTTAGAATAGGGTGATGTCGGCCGTGCTGCAGTTCGAGAACGTCACCAAGGAATATCGAGCTTTTCCGGGCCGTCGTCTTTGCGCGCTGCGCAATTTCAATCTGGCGGTTGAGCAGGGTGAGATTTTCGGATTCTTGGGGCCGAACGGCGCCGGCAAAAGCACCGCCATTCATCTGGCCATGGGGTTTATGCGGCCAACCGCGGGACGGGGCCTTATGCTGGGCCAGCCCTTCGGACATGCCGCCACCCGCCGCCGCGTCGGCTTCCTCGCGGAAAATGTCGCGCTTTATCATCGCCAGGCGGAACATCTGGTGCGCTTTTATGGTGCGTTGAACGGGATGGGAGGCGAGCAGCTTTCCAGCCGCGCCCGCGGAGTGCTGGATCTGGTTGGCTTGTCCAGCCACACCGGCCGCAACGTGAGCAAATTCTCGCGTGGCATGCTGCAGCGGGCCGGACTGGCGCAGGCGCTGGTGAACGACCCGGAACTGCTGATTCTGGATGAGCCTACGTCCGCGTTAGATCCGCTGGCGCGGGTGGCCGTGCGCGAACTGCTGCTGGGGGCGCGCAACGCGGGCAAGACCATTTTTCTGAGCTCGCACTTGCTCTCAGAAGTTGAGTTGGTATGCGACCGCGTGGCCGTGCTGCACCGTGGCGAACTGGTTCGCCTGGGCCGCACCACAGACCTGTTGTCTTCCGCCGGCCAGACGCAGATTGTGTTTCGCGGTGTTGCGGCCAGCGCGGTGCCCGGTGCGGTGCAGCAAAATGGCGTCGGCCGGCTGCTGATTTCTGCTGCCGATCAACGCGCCGCGCTGGAGCGAGTCTGGGCCGCGGGCGGGGAAGTTGTGAGCGTGAACCCGGTGCGCCGCTCGCTCGAAGAGATGTTTCTGGAGGTCACCGCTGATCGTCCTACTGCGGCGCCATCAAGCCCGGCGCCGGCCATCTCATGAAGCCAGTCCTTCTGATTGCCATCAATTTTGTCCGCGAGCAGCGCTGGCCGATTTTCGTTTTGCTGCTGTGGATTCTGCTGCTCACTTTTCTTGGGCTGGTGAGTGACATTCCCCACGAACGCGAGGAATTGTTATTTCTCTTCAAGCAGGTCGCGGTGTATGCGGTCGCGTTCAGCATTTTTTTCGGCGGCTCGGCGATCTACAACGAGCGCAAGACGCGAAGAATTCTGGCCGTGCTGTCGAAGGGAGTTGACCGGCGGCAGTATCTTTCCGGCCTGGTGCTCGGAGTGAGCATGGCGTGCGGCATCTACTGCTTTTCGCTGGGAATTACGGGGAGCTGGACGCTCGGCCAGGCCGGCTTCCCCATGTCGCAGGTGTGGTTCTTAATGCTGTGCGTGATTGCGGCGTGCACTTTGGCGGGCACCGTGGCCTTGATGTTCTCAACTTTTCTCAATCCGTTTTTTGCCGCCGGGGCCACGGCGGCGGTGCTGGGCATACCGGCGGTCCTCAGCCGCACGACCCTTTCGCAGTGGGAATATCTCATGCCGGTGTATTTGCTTACGTCAGAAGTGTGGAAGTCTTCCTTTAGTTCGCCGGGGCGCATCTGGTGGCTGCCCATTGGAATGGCGATTTGCGAGACAGTTTTGTTCTGGGTACTGGCGGCGCGCATCTTTTCGCGGGTAGATATCGCCGTGGCGGTGGAGTGAATTTTGCACACGCGCGGATTTCTCATTGGGAAAGCAGATTTCTCGGGAATTCATTTCCTCGAAGTGACAATCAAGCAGCGACAATTAGAAACCGAAAAGGCGAGTCAGAAGACTGAGTTGTCAGGTCAGTGCATCAGGTCGGCGGCTGAGCGCGACGCGAATTCAAGCACGCGACCGGGAACAACGCCAAGATAGATCGTGGCCGCCACAGTCACGGCAAGCGCCGCCCCCAGCGGCAGCGGAACGGGCGCGACTGCAATCTCTTCCCGTGGTTCCCTCATGTACATCACGACGATGATGCGCAGGTAGTAATAAGCGCCGATGGCGCTGTTGAGCACGCCGATGATCGTGAGCCAGACCAGGTTCGCCTGCAGCGCCGCACTGAAGACGTAAAACTTGGCGAAAAAGCCGCCGGTGATGGGAATGCCGATCAGGGAAAGCAGAAAGATCGTAAGCGCCGCGGCCAGCGCGGGCGAGCTACGGCCGAGTCCCGCGTAATCTTCCAGGTTCACGTAGCGTTCGCCCGCGCTTGCGAAGTGGGTGACGACCGCGAAGGCGCCGACATTCATCGCAGCGTATGACGCGGTGTAGAACATAGCCGCGGGAATACCGTTCTGGGGCAGCGCCGCGAAGGCCACCAGCAAATATCCGGCGTGCGCAATCGAGGAGTAGGCCAGCAGGCGCTTGACGTTGCTCTGCACCAGCGCGCCGATATTGCCGAGGGTCATGGAAAGCGCCGCCGCCAGCCAGATCAGCCAGACCCGGCCGGGCGCGCCGGCTTCAAACATGATGCGCAGCAGCACGGCAAACGTGGCTGCTTTCGGCGCTGTGGACATGAACCCCACAATCGGCGCGGGTGCGCCCTCGTACACATCGGGCGTCCACACATGAAAAGGCGCGGCGGCCACTTTGAAACCCAGGCCGACGAACATGAGCGCGATTCCCACATAGGCGAGGACGGGGACCACACCCGATCGCAGCGTTTCTCCGATTACGCTGATGCTGGTGGACCCCGTCGCCCCGAACATCAGAGCGACGCCATACAGAAAAAACGCCGTGGCAAACGAACCGAGCAGGAAATATTTGACGGAAGACTCGCTGCTGATGGCGGCGCGGCGACGAAATCCGGCAAGAATGTAGGTCGAGATCGAAGAAATTTCCAGCGCAATAAAGATCAAAACCAGTTCCACGGCCGACGACATCAGGCTCATGCCAAGCGCGCCAAACATCAGCAGCGCGTAGTATTCGCCGGCGCGAATCTGCTGGACCTCCATGTATTCGTAGGAGGTGAGAACCACGATTGCGGTGACCGTGGCCACCAGAATGTGGAAGAAAACGCTGAAGCTATCCACGCGAACCATTTCCCAGAAGGCCAGGCCCGGGAGCTGCGACTGGTACAAGGTTGCCCCGATAGCCGCCAACGACCCGATAAGGGAAATTCCGCCCAGCGTCTTCTGGCTTTCGCGTTCGTCGAGCATGGGGTCGAGCACCATGATGAGCATGCCGAAGACGGCGAGCACGATTTCCGGCAGAATGCGGATGTAGTCGGCGGAATCCGGAGCGGATTGCAACAACTGCATGGCGAAGGTCACGGTATCGCCGCCTTGCTGACCAATTGCGCAAACGGAGCCAGGACAGCGTGCGTGGCCGGACTGATGGCATTGAGCCAAAGCAGTGGCGCTACGCCCATGGCGAGCGCGACAATGGCAGCGGGCCACAGCGCGGTGCGCTCGCGCGCGTTCACGTCTGCAATGGTGGCGTTCTCTTCATGGGTGACTTTGCCGAAGAAGACCCGCTGATACATCCAGAGCAAATAACAGGCGCTCCAGATCACGCCGGTTGCGCCCAGAATGCCGAACACCGGCCGGGCTCGGAATGCGCCGCTCAAGACCAAAAATTCGCCGACGAAGCCGTTGAGCAGCGGCAGTCCCACGGAAGCGAGCACCACGAAAGAGAAGAAGGTCGCGTAAACCGGCATGGGCGTGGCCAGGCCGCCGAATTCGGACATTTCATAGGTGTGGCGCCGCTCGTAAAGAATTCCAGCCAGCATGAAAAGCGCGCCCGTGGAAACCCCGTGCGCCAGCATCACGAACATTGCGCCGTCGAGCCCGGCCGGAGTGAAGCTGAAGATGCCCAGCACCACAAATCCCAAATGGCTGATCGAGGAATACGCGATCAGCTTCTTCATGTTGGGCTGCACCATGGCGACCAGCGCGCCGTAAATGATGCCGATCACCCCCAGCACCATGATCCAGGTGGCGTTCGCCCGCGACTGCTCAGGAAACAAGCCGAGGTTGAAGCGCAGCATGCCGTAGGTGCCCATTTTCAACAGAACGCCGGCAAGCAGGACCGAGCCGGCAGTGGGGGCTTCGACGTGCGCATCCGGCAGCCAGGTATGAAACGGGAACAAGGGAACTTTGACGGCGAACGCAATAAAGAAGCCGAGGAAAAGCCACAAAGCTGCGCCGCCAAACCCCGGCACATGCGCGGCGCGAATAGCTGACTGGATGGTCACGAAGTCGAAGCTGCCGACTTTCGCATACAACCACAGAATCGCCGCCAGCATGAAGGCCGAGGCGATCATGGTGTACAGGAAAAATTTCACCGCGGCGTACACGCGCCGCCCGTGGCCGTACATGCCGATGAGCAGCGCCATGGGAATCAGCGTAGCTTCCCAGAAGAAGTAAAAGAGAAACAGGTCGAGCGCGACAAAAACGCCGATCAGCGCGGTTTCAAGGACCAGCAGCAGAATGAAAAATTCCTTGACTCTTTCCTGAATGGATTTCCACGAGATGAGGACGCACAGCGGGGTGAGAAAAGTAGTCAGCACTACCAGCCACATCGAGATGCCGTCCATCCCCAGGTGGTAATGGATATTGGGGGTGGGGATCCAGGCGTGGTCCACTTCATACTGAAAGCCCGGCTGGCTGCGATGAAAATGCACCGGAAGATGCAAGGAGACTACGAACGTGAGGAGCGAAATCACCAGACCAAAGATGCGGATGTCGCGGTCGCGCCGGGGAAAAATGAGCAGCAGCACGCCGCCGGCCAGCGGAATGAACGTCACCAGCGAGAGGATGGAGTTGTCCAGACCGTTCATTTCACGCCCATCCAGATCATGTAGGTGATCACGGCCGCAGCGCCGGCCGCGATCCAGCCCGCATAGGAACGCAGATTGCCGGACTGCATCTGCCGCACCACGTCAGAAACCTCGCGCGCGCCATCGGCGCTGTCATTCAAGGCCGCGTCAATTACGTTCTGGTCCACGCCGTGCCACAAAAGGCGGGCCGAGCCATCCACCAGTGGCTTGACGAAGAGCACCGAGTAGAGCTCATCCACGTAATATTTGTTCGCGACCGCGTTGTAGAACCCGCCCAGCACATGGGCAATTTGCTGCGGCAACTGAGGACGGCTCTGATAGAGCAGCCACGCCAGGTAGAGCCCAAGCAGCGCAGCCGTCACAGAAATTCCGGTGAAGATGAGTTCGGTGGAGTGCCCGGTTTCCGGTTCGCGGCCTTCGGTCTGCTGTTCCGGCGGGGCTGTTTCGCCGGCGTTCGCGTGACTGTTATTGATTGCGGGCGCGGACGAGCGAAACACCGGCCCGAGGAATTGATCGAAGCGGTTCTTGCCGCCGAGCGACCCCGGAACGCCAAGCCATCCGCCGATGATGGAAAGCACGGCGAGAATCACCAGCGGAACCAGCATGACCTTCGGGCTTTCGTGAATCCCGCCATGTCCGTGTGCATGATCGTGTGGTGCGGACATTCCTGTCTGCGCAGGTTCTTCCTGGGCATCTCCGGTTTGTTCTCCGCGATACTCGCCGAAGAACGTGAGGAACCACAGCCGGAACATGTAAAACGATGTGAGAAAAGCCGTGAAGACGCCGATCAGCCAATAAGCCCAGCTCGCCTGATAGGCCCGCCACAGAATTTCGTCTTTGCTGAAAAAGCCGGCAAAGGGAGGAATTCCAGCGATGGCGAATGTTGCCGCAGTCATGGTCCAAAACGTCCAGGGAATTTTGGTGCGCAGGCCGCCCATCTTGCGCATGTCCTGCTCGCCGCCGACGGCATGAATCACTGATCCGGCGGCCAGAAAGAGCAGGCCTTTGAAGAAAGCATGCGTCATCAGATGAAAAATCCCGGCGGAAAAGGCCGCCACGCCGCACGCCAAGAACATGTAGCCGAGCTGCGAAATCGTGGAGTAGGCCAGCACTTTCTTGATATCGGTCTGGCAAATGCCAATGGTAGCCGCGAAGATCGCCGTAAGTGTTCCGATGATGGCAACGACGGTCAGCGCCGCCGGTGCGCGCTCAAAAATCACGTGCGAGCGTGCCACCATATAGACGCCCGCCGTGACCATGGTGGCGGCGTGAATCAGCGCGGAGACCGGCGTTGGGCCTTCCATGGCATCGGGCAGCCAGACGTAAAGCGGAATCTGCGCCGACTTGCCGCAAGCCCCGACCAGCAGCAGCAGAGCTGCGGATGTCAGCAGCCCGGCGCCGGCCGTTTCCGGCGCCAGCGGCGCGATGCTTTGCGCCAGGGTTTGAAAATTGAGCGAGTCGAAATGTTTGATCAGCAGAAACAGCGCGATCAGAAATCCAAAATCGCCAACCCGGTTGACAATGAACGCCTTCTTTCCTGCCGCCGCCGCGGAATCTTTGGTGAACCAGAAGCCGATCAGCAGATATGACGCCAATCCAACTCCCTCCCACCCCACGAACATCAGCAGGTAATTGCTCGCCAGCACAAGCGTGAGCATGAAAAACATGAACAGGTTCAGGTAAGCGAAGAAGCGGTAGAATCCGCCTTCCTCCCACATGTAGCCGACGGAATAAATGTGAATCAGGAAGCCGACGCCCGTGACCACCAGCAACATCACGAGTGAGAGCTGATCGAGATAGAAGCCGAAGTCTGCCTGGAAACTTCCGGCCCGGATCCACGGCGCAACGACTTCGATGTGCGGTTTTGCCAGGGCGGCGAATTGCGCCGCTACCCACAGCACGTCCGCAAAAGCGGCGCCGCAGAAAAAGAGCGCGATCGCCACAACCACCGGCCGGGAAAACTTCTTGCCCAGCAGACCGTTGATCGCCGCGCCGGTCAAGGGCAGAAGCGGAATGAGCCACAGATGCAGGTTCGCGGTCATAGTTTGAGCAGGTTCACCTGGTCCACGTTCAAAGTTTCGCGGGTGCGGTAAACCGCAATGATGATTGCCAGCCCGACCGTGGCCTCGGCCGCCGCCACCACCATCACAAAGAAAACGAATATCTGGCCGCTCAGCGCATGCCAGTGCGCGGCGAAGGCGACAAACGAAAGATTCACGCCGTTCAGCATGAGTTCAATGGACATGAAGATGCTGATGATGTTGCGCTTAATCAGAAATCCGGTCACGCCGCAGGCGAACAGAATGCCGCTGAGCACGAGATAATACGAGAGAGGGACCATCAGTCCTCCCTCGGCGTGGGCGCCGTCGAAGGCGGTTTGGCGGCAAGCACCACTGCGCCCATGATCGCGATCAGCACCAGAATGGAAGTGACTTCAAACGGCAGCAGAAATTCGTGAAATAGCAGCCAGCCCATGATGCGCGGCGGGCCGGGCAGCGCCCCCACGGCGACCGCTTCCGTGCCCGAGCGCGAGATGAGCACCCAGGCGATCAGCAAACTGCCGATGAGCATGCCGGGAACGCCGAAGAGCAGCGCGACGCGGCTGCCCGTGGTGCGCTCCTCCACGCCTGCATTCAGCAGCATGATGACAAACACGAACAGCACCATAATGGCGCCGGCGTAAACGATCACCTGTACGGCGGCGACAAATTCCGCGCCGAGCAGCAGGTACTCCGCGGCCAGCGAGCCCATCACAACCACCAGCGACAGCGCGCCGTTGATGGGATGGCGCTGTACGAGCAGGTTCACCGCTCCCGCCACGCAGATTGCGCCAAACACCAGAAATAGAATCAAGTGCAGCATGGCTCGTGTCTTGCCTGTTTCCTCCCGACCGTGCCTACGACTTCAAGGCTACAATCAACGCCGTCACCATTAGATTCGCAATGGCCAGCGGCAACAGAAACTTCCATCCAAACGCCATTAACTGGTCGTAACGAAAGCGCGGCAGTGTACCGCGCACCCAGATGTAGATAAACATGAACACGAAAACCTTGGCCACAAACCAGAACACCGGCAGAAGTGCCTGCAGGATCGGCGGACCGAACACCGGGCCGCGCCATCCGCCCAGAAACAAGAGGGTCGCCAGGCATGCCACGGTAATCATGTTGGCGTACTCCGCCATGAAGAACATGGCGAACTTCATGGCGCTGTACTCGGTGTGGTAACCAGCTACCAGTTCCGTTTCAGCCTCGGGCAAATCAAAAGGAATGCGGTTGGTCTCCGCGTAGGCGGCAATCAGATAAATCAAAAACCCGACAATCTGCCCCTGAAAGATATTCCACCGCGGAATGAATCCCAGAAACCGGCCGCCCTGCGCGTCCACGATATCGCGCAGGCTGAAGCTGCCGGCCATGATCAGCACGCCGACCAGTGAAAGCCCTAAAGCAATTTCGTAGCTCACCATCTGCGCGCTCGCCCGCAGTCCGCCGAGCAGAGAATACTTATTGTTCGAGGACCATCCCGAAAGCGCCACGCCATAAACGCCGAGCGAGGTGACGCCCAGAACAATCAGCAGGCTGATGTTCACGTCGGTGATCTGCAGCGGAATGCTCAAACCGCCGATCTTCACCCAGTTGCCGATCGGAATTACGGCAATCGAGGTGAGGGCGAAGACCACCGCGATCATGGGCGCCGCAATATAGAGCGGCTTATAGACGTGCGGCGGCGTGAGGTCTTCCTTGAAAAGAAATTTCACGCCATCGGCCAGGGGCTGCAGCAGGCCAAACGGTCCTACGCGGGTCGGCCCCCAGCGGTTCTGGATGTGGCCGACGACCTTCCGTTCCAGCCAAACGCTGTAAGCCACCGCCGTGAGCAGAACAAACAGGGCGATTACGATCTTGATGACGGAAACGAGGATGAATGTGCCGATGCTCAATCGTCTTGCCTGCCACTTCTGTGAACTCAACGGTCCTTCGTGGCGCCGCGATTCTAATCGGCGGCGACTTCGCTTTCGGCCGTTTTGTGTTCGCGTTCCACCACTTCATTCAAAGTCCGGGAGTACCGCCCCAGGGTGCCGGAAGTAAACAGCGCATCTTGCGCGGGAACTATAAGCTCGGGCCTGTGCGGCGCAATCGCCGGGTCAGCCGGCAAGTTCGTGTGCTGATCGTTGCCGGAGAGCAGCGCAAAGCGGGAAACCTCATAACCCGGCACCAGCCGCAGAATCTCATCGAGAATGGCCATGGGATCGAAAGGGCTCATTTTGGGTTCGAGCCCCTGCGCCTCAAGCCACACCGCCTGGCGGTCCGCCTCGCCTGATTGCGCCCCGCGCGATTGCCCCATATCGGCCTGGCTGCCCCCGCCGAACCGCACCAGCTTGTGCACATCAAATCCCATGGCGTCGGCGATGCGGACAATCATCTCAAAATCGCTCTTCGTCCCGGTTACCTCGCCTGCTTTTTTCAGGATCTGCAGATCGCCGCAGGTGTTGGTGAACGTGCCGGATTTTTCGTAGGCGTTGGCCGCCGGCAGCACTACGTCGGCGATGGCGGCGGTCTCGGTGAGGAACATGTCCTGCACCACAACGAAGCTGCGCGAAAAGAGAAATGGATCAATCGCGAAGCGGCTGATCGGGTTCGACCCCACGACGTAGAACGCCTTCAGCGCGCCGTTCTTGGCGGTCTCAACCATCTGCGGCAGCGCCATTCCCGGCGTCGCGGGGACCGAACCCCATGCCTCGCCGAACGCGCCGCCATTCGAAAGCGATTGATACCCAGGTAGCAGGTCGGGATAAAGCCCCATATCGGCCGCGCCGCGTGAATTGGCGTAATCGCCGAGGCAGATGAACTTTGCGCCCGGAATTGCCATGCCAAACTTCGCCAGGGCTGCGACATCGCTGCCGCGAATCTCGGAGCCGAAAATGATCACCAGGTTCTGCTCGCCGCGCAGTGTGTCGCGCATTTCATGCGGAGAAAGCCCATGTGGGGACTGGCTCCCTCGCGAGCCTGCGCTGAGCGTAATCGAAGCGTCCTGTACCTGGGGGCCGGCGGCCCCGGCAGCAACCTGCAGCGCGTCCGCCGCCGAATCATCTCCCGCCAAAAACGCCGCCAGCGTGCCTTCCGCGCCCGCCGGAATCTGCAGGAAACCGGCCGACTGCCGCCGCAGCTTGATGGATTCCGAATTAATGACATACAGCCGCGCCCGATGCAGGCGAACGTTGTTGCGAATCTGCCACGCCAGCAATGGATGCTGCTCGGTGGGATCATTGCCGATGAGCAAAATCGCCGGCGCGTTGTACACATCGCGCACGCTGGCAGTTGAGTTTGGTTTTCCCGCGACAGCGGCGGCAAACGCAGGGAAGTCGCCG
>Ga0335078_10012983_pt1 | contig 12348 bp, 10 predicted proteins | sample Lox_Sample_32_FD_206711 | JGI IMG/M metagenome (GOLD analysis project Ga0335078, IMG submission 206711) | Soil microbial communities from Loxahatchee National Wildlife Refuge, Florida, United States - Lox_Sample_3.2 | ecosystem: Environmental > Terrestrial > Soil > Wetlands | place: USA... | reverse complement strand
ACCGATTCCAAGGCCAGCGAAGCCCCCACCCCCCACTCCCCCCCCATACCCACGCCGTAGAGCAGGCGCAGAACCAGAAAGACGCTGTAAGACGGCGCCAGCCCGGAAAGCACCTCCATCACCGAGTAAAACAGGATGTTCGAGATCAGCAGCTTGCGCCGGCCGTAACGGTCGGCCAGCAGCCCGAAGGCGAAAGCTCCCACCGGGCGCATCGCCAGGCTCGCGGTGATGGTGAGCGCGATGGCCGGTACGGAGCGGCCAAAATCATGCGCCACCGGCAACAGCACGAACACCAGAATGAAGAAATCGAAGGCGTCCAGCGTCCAACCCAGGAACCCCGCCAGCACGGCGTTGCGCTGATTGGCGCGTTCCTCGGCACTTGCGGGCGTGGTCATACGCGAAAGCCGCGAACCCCCAGCATACGTCAGTCCCGCGGGCGGTGTACGCTATGCTTTCAGAGCCGCCCGAGAAAACTGGGGAGGAGGTGACTATGAAAGAACGGCAAAGAACCGGCGTCACACGCCGCTCGATGTTTCAAAACGCCGCCGCTGCGGCTATGTTCGGCCCGTTGTTCCAGGCCACCGAAGGGTCCGTTAGCGCCCAGCGGAATGTGAATCGCAACTCGGCGCCCAGCACCCTGAAGATCACCGGCATGCGAGCCTGCCGGGTGGCCGCCAACTACGATTACCCGCTCATCAAGATCTACACCAACCAGGACGTCTACGGTCTGGGCGAAGTGCGCGACGCGGGGGTCGAAGGCATTGCCCTCATCCTCAAGGCCCACCTCGTTGGCAAGAACCCGCTGAACATCGAGAGCAACCTGAGAACCCTGCGCCAGTTCGCCAACCACGGCCGTATGGGCGGCGGCTACAGCGCGGTCGACATGGCCCTCCACGATATTGCCGGTAAAGTCTACGGCGTTCCCGCCCACCGCCTGATCGGCGATAAGAACCGCGATCGCATTCGCATCTACGCCGACACCACCAGTCACCCGGATCCTAAGGTGTATGCCGAACGCATGCGGAAGCGGCGCGAAATGGGTTTGACCTTCTTCAAGATGGACCTCGAATCCAGCATGCTGAGCGACCGCCCCGGCGCGCTCGACGAACGCGGGGTTTGCACCGAAAAAGGCCTCGGCTATCTCTGCGAGTACATCGCCGCCATCCGCGATGTTTTGCCGCCCGGCGCGCCGCTGGCCGCCGATCATTTCGGCCCGCTCAATCTCAATGATTCCATCCGCTACGCGCGGGCCTTCGAACCCTATCATCTGTCCTGGGCCGAAGATCTGCTCCAGGTGTCGAAGCGCAACCAGCATCCCTACTTGAACTGGGAAGCATACAAGACCATCTCCGAGGCGACCGTCACGCCCGTGTTGACCGGCGAGGACATCTTCGGACTCGAAGGCGGTTTCGAGCCGCTCGTCGAACACCGCGCGGTGGACGCCATCCATCCCGATATCGAAACTTCCGGCGGGCTGCTCGAAACCAAAAGGATTGCCGATTATGCCGCCCTGTGCGGTGTCCAGGTCGCCATGCATCATGCCGGATCGCCCATCGGCGCTTTCGCCGGCTACCATTGCGCCGCCACCTTCGGCGATAACTTTCTGGCCATGGAGAACCACGCCCTCGACATGCCCTGGTGGCAGGACCTCGTAACTGGCATTCCTAAGCCGATCATCGATCACGGCTATGTGAAGGTTCCGGACGACCGGCCTGGACTCGGACTCGAGTTGAACGATGCTGTTGTCAAGGAGCACTTACGCCGGCCCGGCTACTTCGAGCCGACTCCCATGTTCGACGAACTCATTGTCTCCGGGTTTCACACCGGCGGCCCTTGGCCGCATTACGATGAAACGGGTAAGTGGTGTAATTGTGTCACGTACGAGTGAAGCTATGATCCGGCTCATTGGAATTGGTCTGGCTGCTGTGGCCCTCGTGTTGGCGGCCGACCCCACTTTTCTGAGACGCTACCTTCCGGATGTGAAGGCGGTTCCGGACGAACTTACCGCGAACTCGAAGGGCGCCTCTTACCGGCCGCTTTTTGGTGCCGATGACTCCCAAGCCCGCCAACCCAAAAGCGTGGCGCGCTACGGTGAACTTACTGTCGCGTCAGGCGGCTCCAGCGCTATCGTGAGTTATCCCGCTGAAGAGCAGATTTACTATGTTCTCGATGGCAACGGCATCCTGATTTACGGCGCTCAGAAAATTCCCGTGAAGAAGAACGACTACATGTATCTTCCGGTCGGCATTCGGCACGGCATGGCCAACCAATCCGATCGGCCCGTGCGAGTGATGGTGATGGGATTCAGGATTCCTGCCGGCGTGCATGTCGCACCCACCCCCAAGCTCATGCTCGCCAACGCCGATGACGTGCCGTTCGTTCACGTATCCGGGCACGGACCCACCGTGCGCTTCAAGCTGTTGATGGGCACGACTGACAGCATGCGCGACAGGTTGGCGGCGGCCAGCCAGATGGTGAGCCTCTTCCTCATGGATTTTGCCCCTGGCGGCACCAACATCCCTCACCATCACGAGACGGCCGAGGAGATCTACTTTATCCTCCGCGGGCGCGGCGACATGGTGGCCGGCGGTGGACTCGACGGCAACGAAGGGCGTCACCCGGCCCGGGAAGGGGATGCCTACTTCATCCGGCTGAACGCGACCGTCGGCTTCTACAGCGGCTCCCGGAGCGGAGAACACGACCAGGTCCTCGCCGTCCGGTCGCGCTTCCCGTTCGGGCGGCCTGACGAGTAAGCCCTTCTGCGACCCCCAGCCGCCCTCCGGCATCCATACTCCATATGGAGTTGGCGCGCCCAGCCATAAGACCAGCCGTCCTGACCATCGACGACGATCCCGACGTACTGAAGGCCGTCGAGCGCGATCTGCGCAGGCGCTACGCCGAGTCGTATCGTATTCTTTCAGCCAATTCCGGCCAGGCCGCGCTCGACCTGCTCGATAAACTGCACGAGCGCGGCGAACCCGTGGCCCTCCTGTTGGCCGATCATCGCATGCCGCAAATGACCGGCATCGAGTTGCTGGCGCGCACTGTGGAGCGCTTGCCCGAGGCCAAACGCGTCCTGCTCACGGCTTACGCCGACACCGACGCAGCCATCCGCGCCATCAACGAAGTCAAGCTGCATTATTACCTGCTAAAGCCCTGGGACCCGCCCGAACAGAACCTCTATCCGGTGCTCGATGACCTTCTGGAAGATTGGAAAGGGTCCTACCGGCCGCTTTTTGAGGGGTTGCGCGTGCTGGGAACCCGCTGGTCGCCGCGCTCCTATGAACTCCGGCAATTCCTGGCGCGCAATCAGGTGCCTTACCGTTTCCTGGATGTCGAAGCGGCCGACCACGATTCGGAAGTGCGCCAGGCGCTCGATCTGCTGTCGCCCGAAGAGCAGCGCTTCCCCACCGTCTTGTTTCCGGATGGCATCCGCCTGCCCGATCCCACGCAGGCGCAGTTGGCGGTCGGACTGAACCTGCGCACGCGCGCGGGTGCCGAATCGTACGATCTGATCATCGTGGGCGGCGGACCCGCCGGATTGGCGGCCGCGGTCTACGGCGCGTCGGAAGGTTTGCGCACGGTCATCGTGGAGCGCGAAGCGCCGGGCGGGCAGGCGGGCTTGAGCGCCAGGATCGAGAACTATCTGGGCTTCCCGGCCGGGTTGAGCGGCAACGACCTGGCCCGCCGGGCAGTGGCTCAAGCCACCCGCTTTGGAGCGGAGATTCTGGCGCCCCAGGAAGTCACGGCTCTGCGCGTCAAGGATGATTACCGCATCGTGCGGTTGGGCGATGACGCCGAAATCTCCTCGCAAGCGCTGCTCATCGCCACCGGCGTCCAGTGGCGCACGCTGGATGTGCCGGGAATGGATCACCTGACCGGCGCCGGCGTCTATTACGGGGCCGGGTCCACCGAAGCGCGATCCTGCCGCGGCGACGACGTCTACATCGTCGGTGGCGCCAACTCCGCCGGACAGGCTGCCCTGAACTTCGCGCGTTTTGCGCGCCGCGTCATCATGCTGGTGCGCGGCGAGTCCCTGGCAGCCTCCATGTCGAAGTACCTGATCGACGAAATCGGCCGCACTGCCAACATCCAGGTGGAATACCAGACTCAGGTCGTCGAGGTGCACGGCCAGGATCGCCTGGAAGCCATTACGGTCGATTGCCGCCGGAGCGGCTCGCGTGACAGGGTCGCAGCCGGCGCATTGTTCGTCTTCATCGGCGCGCAGCCCCGCACCGGCTGGCTCGAAGGATTTGTGGAGCGCGACAAACACGGCTTCATCCTGACCGGCCCCGATCTGCTGCACGACGGCAAGCCGCCCAAGAACTGGCCGCTGGAGCGCGATCCCGGCCTGCTGGAGACGAGCCTGCCTGGGGTTTTCGCGGTCGGCGACGTGCGCCACGGATCGGTGAAGCGCGTGGCTTCCGGAGTCGGCGAAGGCTCCATCGCCATTCAGTTCGTGCATCAATACTTGAACAAGGTCTGATATGACGCTCGCCGAAGAACTACGCGCCGTGCCGGAGTTCGCCGATCTGTCGGACGAGGATCGGGAGTGGCTGGCGTCCCGGATGACCATGCTCGAACTGGCGCCCGGTGAGATTTCCGTCCGCGAAGGATCCCCGGCCGACCGCATGTTTGTGCTCCTCGAAGGCGAGATCCGTTCCCAGCCCCCCACTCCGGACGCCCCTACGTACGCGGCCCGCGCGCCCGTGGTAACCGGCATGCTGCCCTACTCCCGCATGACGCATTTCCCGGCTACCATTCGCGCCGTGGTCCCCACGCGCGCAGCGGTGTTCCCCGTAGACCGGTTCCATGAAATGTTGGAGCGGCTCCCCGTGCTTCGCGCGCGCCTGGTGGGCGTGCTGACCGACCGGGTTCGCCGCGCCACCCAGATCCAGGGCCAAACCGAGAAGCTGGCGGCATTGGGCAAAATCTCGGCGGGACTGGCACACGAGCTCAACAACCCCGCGGCGGCGGCACGCCGATCAGCCGGAAGCCTGCGGGAAGCGTTCCAGACCTTCCGCGAGGCCGCCGCGCGGCTCAATGCACACGAATTGTCATGCGCACAGCGGGCCTCCATTCCCGTGCTCGAAACCGAACTGGAGAAGCGCGCGGCCGTGCACCTGGATTCACTCGAGCGCAGTGACTGCGAGGAACGGGTCGCCGCAAGCCTGGCGCGCCATGGCGTCGCGCGCGCCTGGGAATTGGCTCCCGCACTGGTGGACGCCGGTTGCGACGCCGCCTGGTTCGAAGACGTCGCCGCGCAATTCCCCCGGGGAGCGCTGCCCGACTTGCTCGCCCGTATCGCCGCCTCCCTGGTCATTCGCAACCTGCTGGAGGAGATCGAACATTCCAGTTCCCGCATCAGCGAGTTGGTCCGTGCGATCAAAGAGTACACTTACATGGATCAGGGCCCCGAGCAGGACGTCGATGTCCATCATGGCCTGGAGAACACCCTGATCATGTTGCGCCATCGCCTCAAGCATGGCATCGAGGTCAAGCTCGATTTCGACCGCGGCTTGCCCAAAATCTGCGCGCGCGGCAGCGAACTGAATCAGGTGTGGACCAACCTCATCGATAACGCCGCTGACGCGATGAACGGGAAGGGCGAACTGCGCATCCGCACGGCTCGCGAACTGGATCGTGTGCTGGTGGAGATCAGCGACAACGGCCCCGGCATCCCGCCGGAGATCCGCGACCATATCTTCGAGCCGTTCTTCACCACCAAGGGCGTGGGTAACGGCACCGGCCTGGGCCTCGAGACCGCCCGCCGCATCGTGCAGGAACACGGCGGCGACATCACCGTGGAATCCGCCCCGGGCCAGACGCGCTTCCAGGTGCGCCTGCCCATTCAGCGCGAGGCACGCCCGGCGTTCCTAAAGTGACCCGGGCCGCCTGATGTGCGCATCACCCGCGCGTCTTCCCACGTCATCCAATGCTCGTTCAGGATCTGTGCGCCATGCCTCGCGTAAAGTCTGCGTGCTGTCACGTTTGAAGGGTCGACGTTTACGCAAATGCGTCGCGCATGCTGAGCGGCAAACCAGGCCCCCATCGTTGTCATCAATAGGTCCGCCACACCCTGGCCGCGTCTTTCCTTGACTACATTGATCCATTGCAACTCGCCGTCGCACCCGAACCGTCGGGTTTTGTGTCCCGCGACGAAGCCGGCCACATGGCTGCCATCTGTGGCGACAAAGGCCGTACGCGCCGCCAAAGCCTGCCGCGGGGAGTGCTGCCCTCTAAGGTAACGGCTGATTCGATCTTTCCAGAATGCCTCCGTTCCCCATTCCAGCGCACGGATCGCAGCCATCGAGGGAACGTCACTTTCTTCGGCCAGTCTGAGCCTTACTGCCATGGTTGCATTCTAGCGAGACTTTTCACCTGGACGGATAACGCCCGGCGCTTCGCGGTCTCAGCCATCTGGATAGATATAATGCGCAACGCTTTATGGAAACGGCGTCAGCCGTCGGAGATGCTATCGCGCTACGGAGTGATCTCAAACACCACGCCTGCGCCATGTGGACCTGCGAACGCCGCTGTGCCGACGAGATGACCACTCCTGTTCAGCAGCAGACTCGCCAACGAGCCGCTCCCTCCGGCTCCATCGCCGAAGCGAGCCAGAACAGGCTCGGTGTAAGTGCCGCCCGCGCCTGATATCAGCGCATATATGGTGCCGCACCCAGCCGGGCAAGCACTGTTGTCGCCGCCGCCATCCGCCGTGGTTCCGTAAACGTCGCCCGAGGCATCCAGAATCGGGTTGCCGTAGGGATAAGCTCCATCGCTTCCGGCGTGGAAGGTGTGAATCACGTTTTCATCCCAATTGCCGGCCGCGTTGCGCGACAGCTTATAAACCACACCGTCCCCCGTACGATCGCCGCCGCCCACGGTTGTTCCATACAGATCTCCGGCTTTGTCATAAACCAAACCGGAATACGGCGAGCAGCCGTCGCTTCCGCACGAGAAGCTGTAGAGGATCTCCTCCTGCCAGGAGTTGCCCGAATGATGCAATCCGAATACGGTGCCTCCGCCGCCCGCCGAACCGCCATAGAAAGTGGTGCCATAGAGATTCCCCGACCGGTCCATGATCAGCGTGGAGAGCGGGTTCCAGCCATCCTGATGATCGTTGGTGAAATTGTGCAGTATGGTTTCCTGCCACGTGCCGCTCGAATCGGGCGTCAATTCAAACACGATTCCGCAACCCGTCCCGCCATTGCTGGTTGCGCATCCAGTGCCCGTGCCCCCTCCCGCGGCCGTGCCGTAGAGGTTGCCCGCTTGATCGAAGATCAGGCCGCCCTGCGGCTCGCCTCCGTCCGTGCCGCCAACCAGGGCGTCATTGAAGTTGTGCAGCACGGTCTCGGTCCAGGTTCCATCGGCGTTGGGTGAAAGTTCGAATACGGTGCCGGAGGCCGCCGTGACGATCTGGCCGCCGGAGAGAGTGGTTCCGTAAAGATTGCCCTGCGCGTCCAGGACCAGCGGAGCCATGGGCTGCTGCCCATCGATGAGGGGGCCTTGAAAACTGTGAATGACTCGCTCGCGGTAGCTGCCATTTGAATCCGGGCTCAGCCGCCTGTGCATCGCCCCGTGCCACCCCCATAGGTGGTGCCGTAGAGATTCCCTTGCGCGTCGCGGATGAGACTGGCTTCCGGAGCCGCGCCGTCGGGAACTGGAAGGCGAATACGTCAGCCGGTCTCCCACTTCAAACTGGCAAGCGCTCGGGGCTGTGCGCGCCGGAAAAGCCGCTAACCGAACGGTATTGGCTCTCTAGCCTCGGATGTGAGCGCTGTACAATTGGTCCGAACCAATGATGTGGTGCTCCAGCCAATTCTTCAAGAACTCCATCAGCTCAACCGTCAACAGTGCCTCTCCGCTGCGGAACCGGTTTTGGAAATCCAGTACCTGCGTGGTGAGCTGCACATGCTGCGCCTTGTGCGCGTCGAGCTGCGGGTACTTGTGCCTGACCATGAGCTCTTCTTCGCTCGCGAAATGAACCTTGGTGTAATCCACCAGGCGGGCCAGAGACTGCTCGAGGACAGCTTTGCCCTGCCCTTGCTTCATGGCGCTGTTGAGTTCCCCGGCCAGGTTGAACAGGCGTTGATGCTGGACATCGATCGCGGGAATATGAACGCTGTATTCAGGTTTCCATTCAAACATATCAGTCTTTTCATCGGTACATAGGACGAAGGACTTTACGGCGGCCGGGCTGGCAGGCCATTGATCCATGCACGCAGTCCGCCTGGACCCGCCCGCGCCTCAATAAGTGAACGACTGAATCTCCGGCACGCCCGCGTCCTGATCGTCCACGAACCCGCTCCGGTTGTTCGGGTTCAACGCAATGTGTATCGGGACCACTGTGGACACGTTTGTAAAACTGAATCCGTTCAGCGCCTCCTGTACGTTGCCTTGCGTGTCGTAGACGTAGATCGTACTGCCGCTGCCCGAACTCGAGATGGGCTGCGCAACCAGAAACAAGCTATGCACGGGATCGAACTCGACATCCGCACCGCTGAAGAGCTGTTGCCCGCCCGAACCCGGTAACACCACCTTGGAAGCCGTCTGCGTCGCCAGGTCGTAAAACTCCACGCCCGCGTCGTCCTCCGTCGTGGTGCACACGATGCCGTCCGCCGAGTCCACGGCGATGCCATTCACAAAGCCAAACCCGATTCCCCTGAATTCGCTGAACGCGCCCTGCACCAGGTCCACCACGCCGATCACCGGAAAACAGCCGAAGCAGCCGTCTCCGCCTCCCAGAATCGCCCGGTTGGTCTTGCTGTCATACGCGATGGGCGGCGGCACACTGCCAAAATTCAAGGAGTCGGTAATCTTCACCACCGGCCCGAACGTGTTTGCGCCCACGTTCGACGAGAATACCAGCGGAATGAAATTCCCGCTGTTGTCGTACGCGAACACCGCCACCTCCGGAACTCCCTGGCTGCGGCTGACGCCGCCCGGCATGATGATGTGCTGCTGTCCAATGGGCGGAGTCCAGGAGCCGGTCAGCATGTTCGCGCTCAGGGGATTGATCGTCCTGAAAATGCGCCTGGCTACGTACATCCCTTGCACATGTTCGCGCTCCACCAGTCCCACACTTTCGCCGGTGACACCCATAGTAACGAAATCGTCTTGGGTGGCCGTCTCGGCCAGCACCTGCAGAATCTGCCCGGTGCTCTGGTCAAACGTCTCGACGGCCGCCAAAAAGTTTCCGTTGGCCAGGCTCCGGGACTCGCTGAGCACGCCTTCCGTGCCGTTCTGATCGATATCGAAGCCGAAGATCTGGCCGCCGAACTTGCCGTGGACTACCACGTCGCCCGGTCCGGCGTGCTGCTCCTGGCCGAACATCGCAAAGCCGCAAAACAACAGCACGATTCCAACATTCCGCATTTCATCAACCTACGCCGGCAGTCCCTCAGCCGGGTTATGCACTTGTCAAAGATTTGTAAAACCTGCCGCGACAACAGCAATAGATGCACGTCTGGCCGCGTGTTATCCTGGCGGAAATCTCAAAGAACGGAGCAGTTCCCATGGACCCAAAGCTCGCGGCGCAACAACGCTTAGAGTCCGCCCGCAACGGACTCGTCGAGCTCAGCCACCGCATTCACGCTCATCCCGAGTTGGGCTTCGAGGAAGAGCAAGCCTCCACCTGGCTCTGCGAGGCGTTAGCCGATGCCGGCTTCACCGTCGAAAAGGGCATTGGCGGCCTGCCGACGGCCTTCCGCGCCCGCGCCGGATCCGGCCCCCTGCACATCGGCATCTGCGCCGAATACGATTGCCTGCCCGGCATTGGCCACGCCTGCGGGCACAATATCATCGCCGCCTCCGCCGTCGGCGCCGCGCTTGCCGCCGCCACAGTGGCTGACGAGTGTGGCCTCACGGTCACCGTGATCGGCACGCCCGCCGAGGAAGTGGGCAACGCCAGCGGAAAGATTCTGCTGCTAGAAAGGGGCGCCTTCGCCGGCATGCACGCCGCCATGATGGTGCATCCGGCGCCCTTTGATATGCTCCGCGCAAAGATCATCGCCGCTTCCATGTTCGAGGTCCACTGCACCGGAAAGGAGTCTCATGCTTCAGCCTTCCCGGAGTTGGGCGTGAACGCGGCCGATGCGCTGACCATCGCGCAAACCGCGTTGGGCCTGCTGCGCCAGCATATCCGCTCCTCCGATCGCATCCACGGCATCATCACAAAGGGCGGCGACGCGCCGAACGTGGTTCCCGCTCACACCTCCGCCAAATACATCATTCGCTCGGAGACCCTCGATCAATTGACTGAACTGCGGCCCAGAGTCTACCGCTGCTTTGAGGCAGGAGCCCTGGCCACTGGGGCGACGCTCTCCATCACCGGCGGCGACAAGCCTTATGCCGAAATGCGGCACCACGCAGCCATGGCCGCGCTTTACCGCAAGAATTCCGAGGCGCTCGGGCGCCGGTTTCCGGATCTCGGCGAGTGGGAAACCCGGCCCACCGGCTCCACCGATATGGGAAACGTCTCGCTCCGGATCCCGTCGATCCATCCCATGATCGGTATCAACTCCTTGCCCGCCGTCAACCACCAGCCGGAGTTTACCCAGCACTGCATCACTCCGGACGCGGATAAAGCCCTGGGTGACGGCGCCCTGGCCATGGCCTGGACCTCCATCGACCTGGCAACCAACCGTGAGGTGCGCGAACAGTTGATGGCTCGCCGCCAATAGCGTTATAGTGAAGTGAAATCGGAAACAAGGGTCCGATTCAACGAGAAGCTTCTGGGCTTCGCGCCGGGGGGTATGCTCCATCGCCGTCTGTCGCCGCCCCGCTTGAAAAAAAATGCTGTTGAGCATCGCCTCTCGTGGCCAATTCTGGAGCAAATCATGGCGTCTTATAACAACACTCCGATCCCCGCGGATGGAGAATCCATCCAGGTCCTGAACGGCAAGCTGAGCATCCCGGACCACCCGATTATTCCTTTCATCGAAGGCGACGGCACGGGGCCAGACATCTGGAGGGCCTCCCGCACGGTGTTTGACGCCGCCGTCCAGCAGGCCTACGGGGGCCGCCGCCGCGTGGCTTGGTACGAAGTCTTCGCCGGCGAGAAGGCCAACAGCCGGTTCAACAGTTGGCTGCCTCAAGGCACCCTCGACGCCATCCGGCAGTTTCACGTTGCCATCAAGGGACCCCTGACCACCCCGGTCGGCGGCGGCTTTCGCAGCCTGAATGTCACCCTCCGCCAACTGCTCGACCTGTACGTCTGTCTCCGCCCGGTGCGCTATTACCCCGGCGTGCCGTCGCCCGTGGTGCATCCCGAGTTGCTGAACGTCGTCATATTCCGTGAAAATACCGAGGATGTCTATGCCGGCATCGAGTGGCGCCAAGGCACGCCCGAAGCCGCGAAACTCATCGATTTTCTGACCCGCGAGATGGGCGCCAAAATTCGTCTGGATTCCGGCATCGGGATCAAACCCATTAGCGCCACCGCTTCCAAGCGGCTCATCCGGCGCGCCATCCGATACGCATTGGAAAACGGCCGCCGCAGCGTGACCATGGTGCACAAGGGAAACATCATGAAATTCACCGAGGGCGCTTTCCGTGATTGGGGTTATGAGTTGGTCAAAGAGGAGTTCTCGGATGTGTGCGTCACCGAAGCCGAGGCCGGCAGCGAGGTTCCCCCGGGCAAGGTCCTGGTGAAGGACCGCATCGCCGACTCCATGTTCCAGCAGGTGCTTTTGCGGCCCAGCGAATACGATGTGGTCGCCACGCCCAACCTGAACGGCGACTACCTGTCCGATGCCTGCGCCGCGCAAGTGGGCGGACTCGGCATGGCGCCCGGCGCCAACATCGGCGACCAGCACGGCGTCTTTGAAGCCACCCACGGCACCGCGCCAAAGTACGCCGGCCAGGATGTCATCAACCCCTCCAGCCTCATCCTCTCCGGCTCCATGATGTTCCAGTTCATCGGCTGGAAAGAGGTCACGGACCTGATCGAGCAGGGCATGACCGAAACCATCCGGCAGAAACGCGTGACCTACGACTTGCACCGCCAGATGCCGGGTGCAACGAAAGTGAAGACCAGCGAGTTCGCCGCCGCCATTGTCGCCAACATGAGCGCTCCCGTAGCGGCGGACTGAAGAATTTCGCCGCGCCGCATCTGAGAGTCACACTCATTCGGGTGGAGGAGTCGGCCCGCATCCTCATCCAAACAAACCACCTGCCGTCCGCACCCCGCCCGTGCCCCCAAAACCCGCCATCTTGAGGCATTACCCTCGAAAAGCGCAAAGGGGCGCGGTTTCCCCCGCCGCCATCCAGGAACCACTTCGCTAAATCATGCGGCGCGGGTCGCCCCGTTTTGCGCGAGCTTCTCAAACGAGGTAATCCCAAAAT
>Ga0335078_10012982_pt1 | contig 12348 bp, 10 predicted proteins | sample Lox_Sample_32_FD_206711 | JGI IMG/M metagenome (GOLD analysis project Ga0335078, IMG submission 206711) | Soil microbial communities from Loxahatchee National Wildlife Refuge, Florida, United States - Lox_Sample_3.2 | ecosystem: Environmental > Terrestrial > Soil > Wetlands | place: USA... | reverse complement strand
CGAACTCGTCATGCGCGGTAGCGTCACTCGGCAGCGAGCTGTAACCGTGGCGACTGCCAGGTATGCAGCGAATCGGAGGTATTCGTGCGCTGCGCCCCACTGCAACATCGCTTTACCGAACATCACGGTACTGGCGAGCACCATTGCAACCACCAGGATTTTGGCTTTTGTAGGGAGTTTCTGCATGTTAGTTCTCCCCATCCTGGCCGTCACTGTAGGCCGAAGTTGCCGACGAACCCCAGATCACGCTGGTACCCCAGATCACGCTGAAGCCCTGCGTAGTGCTGTTGCCCCAGATTACCGAATTGCCCCAGATCACGGAACTGGCGTTCAGCACAGACGTGCCCCAAACCACGCTGGTTCCCCAGATGACCGATGTTCCCCAAATCACGGAGCTGCTATACAAGCCAGAACTCGTGTTGGTTAGGGAAACGGTTCGGGACTGTGAGTTGTAGACCGCCGTCGGCGAAAGGGCCAGGCCATTGGCGACATCCGCACTGCCGAGCGCCGCTTCGACGTTCAGATAGCCTGCGCCGTAAGTGAAGACGTCGTATTGGTTGTTGTAGAGATTGTTAAAGATGTCGAACGAGGTACAGTAGGTTCCGAACTGCTTCCAGGCTGTCTTCATCATGCGAGCTTTGACAGTGTCTGGAGTCAGAGTCGGGTCCTTCTGGATCAGAAGCGCCGCTGCACCCGCAACGACCGGAGTGGCCATGCTGGTGCCGCTTAAGCGGAAATATTGCGGCGCGCAGGTACCGGTGCAGGACTGAGGCGCGATCTCAAGCGATGGATCTGAAACATCGAGTGTGCTTCCCCTGTCGATCAGCGAGATGATGCGGTTGCCGGGGGCAACCACGTCCGGCTTCACGATGTGGTCGAGTAAGCTGGGACCCTTGGAGCTGTAGCTGGCAATCGCGTCGTCGTTCGGCGACGGCGTGCCCATGGTCCTGGTCGCACCGACCGTAATCACATAAGGATCGTTTCCGGGAGCGGCGATGGTGCCGAAGCCGGTGGTCCAGTGAGAGTTGTCACGGCCGTAGTTACCGGCGGCAACCACCACCACGATTCCGGCTTTCCATGCCTGCTCGACTGCCTGACAGAGCGGATCGAGCGTGTAGCTCTCGAAGATCGGGCGTCCAAGCGAGAGATTGATTACTCGAATGTTGTACGCGCTCTTGAGCTGAATGGCTTGCTGAATGGCAGCGATGACCTGGCTGTCGGTCCCGCTACCGGTCGCATCCAGAACTCGCAGGTTGACGATGTTAGCGTTGGGTGCGATGCCGGCGTACTGGTTGTTGTACCCAGAACCGCTGCCGGAGGCTGCGCCATTGCCCGCCACAATGCCGGCAACGTGAGTCCCGTGTCCATAAGCATCCGCGGTGGATGAATCTCCAGTCACGAAGCTCTGGCTATAGACCACGCGCGATGCCGATCCATTGTGCAGGTCGGGGTGATTGGAAACGCCGCTGTCGATGATGGCGATGCCGATGCCGGTGCCATCAAAGCCGTATTGTTGCGCGGCCACATCCGCCAGGACTGCGGAATCGTAAGGCTCGAAGGCGACATCGGTGAGGTTCACCGTACGATCCGGCGTTACGTAAAGAATGTCAGGATCGTTTTCAAGCTGGCCCAACGCAGATGCAGGAATACGGAAGGCCGCGGCGCGGATACCATGCAATTTGGTTTTGACCAGAGCGCCTCGCGATGCCATCCTCGCATAGTGGGCAGCCGCAGGCGTTTGCCGATACTGCACGATGACATCGATCATCTGCTTCTGATTGTGCCCATTGGACTGGCGCTGTTGCAGTTCCCAGGCGAGTTTGCCATGGGAAGAGACTGACTTTCCTGACATCTCGGCGGCATACGAAAGCAGCGGAGTCGCGAGCAGCACCATAAGCAGCATCGCTCCCAGCCGTCGCTTGCCGCTAGGACTGGCCATCTTCGATTTTAATTTTTTGAGTTTCATGATGGTCTCGTGTTTACCTTAGGAACCCCACACGGCGGAGGCTACTGCCGCCATGGCACGGTGAAGCATTCCCGGAGAAACAACTTGGAGAAACCCGGTCATGAGGCTGGCTACTGCTATCAGCGCCCCTGTTTTCAGCAGACTTCTTGAATTCATAGACATGACCCCCAGGGCGATAGAAGCAGGGCGATGTCCAAAGGCAGAATCAGGCTATGTTGCTGAAAATACAGAGCCTACTTTCCGATTGAGGATGCGCTGGATGGGACTGCTTGACCTCAGTCGCTCGCTGTTTTCGGCGCAAATCGTTGGGGCTTAATGAGTTCGCCCGAACAACGACCACCGGACAAAGTGTCCCATGCGACTTCTGTTGGCGGACAAGCACGGTGATGAAGCTCACCGTCAGCCGCCTTAGCTTCTGTAAAATCGAGGTTACTTTCGAGTACGCGAAAGTAATTCGCAGGTCCAAAAATGATCAGTTTGCTTTCGATTATCGCGTTGGGTTTCTTCCTGGGAATGCGCCACGCGACCGACCCTGACCACGTGATCGCGGTGACCACGATTCTCAGCCGCGAACGAAGCATTTTGAAATCTGCGGCAGTCGGCGCTTTCTGGGGTTTGGGTCACACCTTGACCATCTTCGCCGTGGGCGCGGCCATCATCATTTTCGACTTGGTGATTCCTCCTCGTGTCGGGCTGAGCATGGAGCTTTCGGTTGGCTTGATGCTGATTTTTTTGGGCATTTTGAATGTAGTGAGTTTCCGGCGCGTGCTCCCGGCGGAAACGGCCGCCGCGGATGGCGATGGCGTCGTCCATTCTCACCATCACAGCCATGGCGACCTGGTGCATAGTCATGCGCACGCGCACGGCCTCGAAGGGCATGCGCATTCGCACGCACACAACCCGGTGGCATGGTTCGACCGCATGCTTGGGAAAACCCGGATCTACCGCCCCATACGGCCACTGCTGATTGGCATTGTTCATGGATTGGCTGGATCGGCTGCGGTGGCGCTGCTCGTGCTGACCACCATCCGCGACTCGCGGTGGGCGGTGGCTTACCTGCTGGTCTTCGGAGTGGGCACGATCGCGGGAATGATGCTGATTACCATGAGCATCGCGTCCACATTCAAAGTGGTGAAGGCAGGGCCTCGCTTCACCCAGCGGCTCGCCATTGCGTCAGGGCTGGTGAGTCTTGGGTTTGGATTATTCATCGCGTACCACATCTGTTTTGTTGATGGGCTGCTGCGTGCGAACCCCATGTGGACGCCACATTAACGACGCGGTGCGGTTTTCGTTAAACCTAAACCACAGGGGACACAGAGGCGTACAGATTAAAGAGCATAACCGCTAAGGCGCCAAGGATTGGCGAAGTTCGCAAAGATTCAGCCAAATTCACCCCGTCATTGAAACCGCGTCGCGCTCTTCGTATACTTACAGCCCGCTATGAAGGTAGTCGCGATTATTCCGGCAGCTGGTCTTGGGACGCGAATGGCGTCTGCGCCCGCGGCAAAAGGCAAGAAGCCAGTCGCTCCAAAACAGTTCGCCGAACTGGCCGGAACCCCGATTCTCCTGCATACACTGCGGCGGGTTTGCATCCCGGAACTCGAGCGTGTGTACATCGCGCTGCGAACTACGGAGACATCTTCTTTCCAGAAATGGCTTGACCGGGAAGAGGAAGCGCTGAGAAGCAAAGTCCGGATTGTCGAAGGTGGCGAGCATCGGCAGCATTCGGTGGCGAACGCACTGGCCCAAATCTCAGCCGCGCCGGACGACATCGTTTTAGTGCACGATGCGGTGCGCCCCTTTGTCACCGCGGAAATTGTTCGCGAAGTGATTCATGCTGTACAAAAATATGGCGCCGCGATTGCCGGCGTGCCTGCGGTTGATACAGTCAAACAAGTGGAGCGCACCGCCGAAGGCGCCTTGATCACGGCTACTCTTCCTCGCGAACGCGTGGTCATGGCGCAAACGCCGCAAGGCTTTCGCTACGATGTGCTCAAGAAAGCTTTCGACGAGGCTGCGGCGGACGGCTTCCTCGGCACCGATGAGGCCTCGCTGGTCGAGCACTCGGGTCACGATGTCGCCGTCGTGATGGGCTCGCAACGGAATATCAAGATCACCACGCCGGCGGATCTCGATCTCGCCGAGTTTTATGTCAAAGCCGCGTCCTGATTACTTCGCGTGCTTCACCGCGATTCCCATAATTTCGAATCTTCCGCCACGCAGTAGTGGTCCGCTTCCCAGAAAAGCGCGAGCGGGATAGGGCGGGTGAAAATACGAGCGATAGACAGTGTTAAACATGTCGTAGAGGCTCAGGTCCGGGCAAAAGACCTGCATGGAAACCATGTCATCCATGCTCATGCCCTCCGATTCCACCAGTTGTTTGATTTCATCCATAGCGATTTTGACTTCCTCTTCGGCGCTGGCCGGTGGTTTGCCAGTCTTGGGGTCGAGTCCGATGTGGCCGGCGATGTAGAGCGTGTTGCCCACCAGAACGCCATCGCTGAACGGCAGTTTCAGTTCCGCGGTGCGCTTGGTCACGATGTGCTTGCGGTCCGAGTCTTGCGCGGAAGACGACAGGGCGTAAAGAACCATCAGCACCATTCCAAATGCGAGTAGTTTCATGATCCCCTCGAGAGCTTGAATTTCGCAATGCGGAAGCAGAGTAGCAGCTTGGCAGCGAGCTTGCCACCAGCTTGAGGCCGCTGTGTTTAGTAGTTCACGCTGGTCGCTGACAACCAGTGTAGGAAGAGGATCATCCAAAGCCTCCGTGTACAAAGAATGTCGTTATGTGTGAAGGAGGAGAAGATGAAATCAGGAATGAGCAAGTTATTTCTGGGTGTAGTGCTACTGGTGTTTAGCAGTTGCTGGCTGATGGCCCAGGACGACACCAGCGGCAAATCCAAGTCGAATGTCAGAACAGTTACCGGCTGCCTCACAAAGGGCGACAGCGCTAATGAATACGAGCTGAAGAGCGCTGACGGGAGCACCTGGGAAGTGCGCAGTGACAGCGTTTCTCTCGCCGATCATGTCGGTCACACGGTTACCGCGACCGGCGCTGTCAAGAATTCGACGATGCATAACATGAAAGAAGACGCGAAGGACACCGCGTCCGATGCGCACATGACCAAGAGCAATAACGAGCATGGCCATATGACAGTCACCAAGGTCAAGATGGTCAGTGATTCCTGCCAGTAAGACGTCAGGCAGGATGTTCAAAGCGCAGCTCAACCGCTGCGCTTTTCTTTTTGCAACTTTTTGCAATTTTTTGCAGCGATTCCTGTACCATGTGCCGGTTACAAAAACTCCGGAGGGCATGACATGAGAAGAGCCGCAGGGTTCGTTGTGTTGGCGGTTGTTGTGTGCAGTCTGCAAGCGGGAGTGGTTGCCCAGGACATGGGCAACAAAGGGGCGCCGAAACCGGCCTCAGGACCGTCGCAAGCCGTGTTGGACCAGTGGAACGATATTGGCCGGAAATTGATCGCGATGGCAGAGGATTTTCCCGAAGACAAATACGACTCTAAGGCAGCTTCGACAACACAGACCTTTGCCCAGCGGCTGATCCATGTGGCTCATGCCAATTATTTTTTCACCAATGTGGTGCAGGGCCAGAAGCCTCCGGGGATGGACGATCCCACCCGTGATCAATACAAAACCAAAGCGGACGTGGTCGCGTTCGTGAAGAAATCGTTTGCCGATGGCGCAGCGGCGATTACGGCCAAAGGCAATAAGGGCATGGGCGATCTCGTCGTGGATCCGTTCAGCAATCAGAAAACGCGCATCAGCGATTTCGCCTACGGCTTCGTGGAACATTCCGGCGAAATCTACGGACAACTGACGGTGTACTACCGCGTGGCCGGGATGGTCCCACCCGAGTCGCGTCCGAAGAAATAGATTCTCCGATATGGAAACCAATCAGCCCCGGAAACCTGCGACGGTTCCGGGGCTGTGTGGTCATTGCCAGCACGGGTCCCTCATCGAATCCGACCGCGGCTCAGTTTTTCTTCGCTGCGAATTGGCGTTAACCGATCATCGATTCCCGAAATATCCGCGACTGCCGGTTGTGGTGTGTGCGGGGTATAAAGAGCAAGGGTGATGCGCGAAAGACCAATTGGTGGAGAGAATTCCCTGGCAGGCAACCGGTAAAGGCGAATAACGCGAGGTCCTTCGACTGCGCCAGATGATTCGCAAGCGAATCATCTGGCTTCGCTCAGGATGACATTTGAGTTCAGTGCGCGATTGCTTCCCAGGTTTCGCAAAAGCGGCGAAACCTGGGGCACCCTGATTTTTGCAGTCTCTAGGATTTCTCGATGCGGATCGAGCCATCCCCAGTGTGAACCGTCAGCAGATTTCCGCCGCCATTGATTTTCCCGTGAATATTCTTATCCCCGAGATTTCCCTCAACCGTTACCGGTATGTCGACGTTGATGTGGCCATCGCCGGTGCGAAGATCCACGTTGGCGGCGAAGTCGTCCGGCAGTTGCAGGGTCACGCTGCCATCTCCTGCGCGGATATTCCAATCGGAGCTCACTTTGGAGCCGGGGAGAGCGCGAGCTTCGATGCGGCCATCGCCGCTCCTGAGTTCGAGGACTTCGAAACGACCGTTGGCAGTGATGTGGCCGTCGCTGGTGTGGGCACGGAGGTTGCCGTCTACCGATTCAATTTCTTCGTGGCCATCGCCGCTCTCCAACTCCATTTCGCCCTTGAAATTCGACAGGCGAATGGCGCCGTCGCCGGTATGCAGGTTGACCCGGCCTTCGCGCGGCATATGAATGTCGACGTCTACTCGGTATCGGCCCGAGCTGCCAAATTGAATGTTGAAGTTGTGATGCGGGTAGCGCAATTCAATGTCGACGGAGTCGCCGTTCTGATGTTCGTCGATGGTGATTCCGCCTTCGCCGATTTTGTAGTGGGCGCTGGTGACGTGGACGTCAATGGTGTTCTTGTCCCACGTGTCCACGTGAAGATTGGCGTCGGAGGTTCGCACGCGCAGTTCCGGCTTGCCGCTAATGGTGTAAGTCTTGTTCCAGTCGTCGGCATAGGCAAATGCGGTAAGCGCCAGGCATATAGCGAAAAGTCTCAGTTCGAAACGTTGCATACGCGCTCCTCCGACGCAGCGGTACTCACGTCTTAGACGATGATACGGGGCCGATGTCACCGCGGTTCCGTGTACCTGGGGTGGATTCGCCGGAATTTTTGTTCCCCGGAACCGTGACGCGAGCACGAGAAACAGCGTCAAAGAGATTTCCAGTTCCTACGATGATTCCTTACAAACGCACTGATAAGAAAATACTTGGGCTGTTGGCGATGCTGATTGCCAGCCTGACCAGCTCGGCGCAGAAGCTCCAGCCGGCAGCCACGCCCGCGAACCAGCAGACCCCGCCTGCGGCGCCGGAACTGCATCTGGACGGCGCGGCCGCTTTGCAGCACTTGAACCAGGTGATCAACTGGTATCGCCACTCGACCACTCTGCAGTCGGCCGGGCTGCCCAGCGATGCGGTGTATCAGGACAATACCAAGAACCTGGGCGCACAGGTGGTCCAGTTGGCATTTCAATCGGCCAAGGCGGAAGCGGCGCTGATCGCGGCCCAGCAGAAAACAACTGGCAGCCAGCCTCCGGCCGAAACCACGCAGCAACAAAACCTGGCACAGCTGCAGGCCAAGACCTCGGCCCAGATTTATCAGCTGCAATCACAGATCGAGCAACTCAACGCCCAGATGGGGAAGACGCCAGCTTCCCGGCGCGTGCAAATGGTTTCGCAGCGGGATGCGCTGCAAAGCGAGTTAGAACTGCAGAAGGCGCTGCTCGATGCCCTGCAAAAAATGACGGTATTCGTGGAAACCAACGGCGAGATTGCGGGCGGTCTCGAAGGCAGCATCAATCAACTGGCGCGATCGATTCCCGAGGTGCTGGGCGCTACGTCAACTTCGGGAAAAACGACAACGACTGCGACTTCTGCCACGCCGAGTAAGTCCTCTTTAGCCAATGCCGGTGGACTTCTGAGCGAAGCCATGACGCTGTATGACTACATGCGCTCGGTTCACGACATCGAGGCCGCGGTTAAGAGTACGAATTACGTTCGCAGCTCCACCGATCGTTTGCGCACGCCGCTGCGCACCGCGATTCGCGTCACCATGCAGCAGAGCGAGCAACTCGCCAATCAGCCGCCGGTCACGGATCCGCAGCAACTGCAGGCTGAGCGGCAGCAATTCCAGGATCTGACAGAGCGATTCAAGCAGCTTTCGGCTGCGCTCCTTCCGTTGAGCCAGGAAATGATTGTCCTGGACGACGCCAAAACCAACTTCGATGAATGGAAAAATTCCATAAGTCGAGAGTCGAAGTATGTGCTGCGGTCGGTGTTGCTGCGCGTGTTTGCCATCGTGCTGGCTCTGGGACTGATCCTGGTGCTTTCGGAAATCTGGCGACGAGTGACGTTCCGCTACGTCGGCGACCCACGAAGGCGACGGCAATTTCTGGTTCTGCGCCGAGTGGTGATTGGCTTTCTTATTGTGATTGTGCTGGTGCTGGGCTTCGTGAGTGAGTTCAGTTCCTTAGCGACGTTTGCCGGGTTCATCACGGCGGGGCTTGCGGTCGGGTTGCAGGCAGTCTTGCTGTCGGTCGCGGCTTACTTCTTCATTATTGGGCGTTATGGAATCCGGGTGGGCGACCGCATCAGCGTTTCTGGCATTACCGGCGACGTAGTCGATATTGGGCTGGTGAGGCTCTATCTCATGGAACTGGCCGGAACCGGCGTGGACTTTTATCCGACGGGAAGACTGGTTGTGTTTTCAAACTCCGTGCTGTTTCAAACGGGAACGCCGCTGTTCAAGCAGATCCCGGGAACAGAGTACGCCTGGCACGAAGTTGTGGTGAACATCGCGCCCGAGGGCAATCACAATGCCGCCCAGCAGAAACTGGTTGCCGCGGTGAATGAGGTGTATGCGGGGTATCGAGCCGAGATTGAGCGGCAACACGGCGAAATCGAGCGGCGTGTCGATATTCAAATCGCAGCTCCACGTCCGGAGGCGCGATTGCAGTTCGGGGATTCTGGATTGGAGCTGTTGGTGCGCTATCCGGTGGAAATTCGCAAAGCCCCGGACATTGACGAAAATATGACTCGGACGGTGCTGGCGCTGACGGAGAGAGATCCGGAGATCAAGGCTGCCGTTACAGGAAATCCGAAGATACGGTCGGCAATCAAGGGATAAAGCATCTCAGCGGGAGCTGGCGGATGCGCCCCGGGCCAGCAACGCTGGCGGCACAGGCAAAGCAGCGACCAATTGCTTCGTGTAGGGATGGTTCGGAGAGCTGAAGATTTCCGCGGTCCTGCGGCATTCGAGGATCGTTCCCTGGTCCATCACCGCAACCGAGTGGCTGATGGTGGAGACCGAAAGCAGATCGTGGGAAATGAACAGAATGCTCATTCCCAGTTTCTGATTAAGTGTCGCGAATAGATTGAGGATTTCAGATTGGGTGATCAAGTCGAGAGCGCTGGTGGCTTCGTCTGCGATCAGCAGCGCGGGACGGTGCATGACTGCCATGGCAATCAGCACGCGCTGCGCCTGTCCTACGCTGAGTTGTGAGGGGTAGCGGCGGAGGAATTCTTCCTCCGGAGGCAGGCTGACGTTCTCGAGCGACTGCAGCAGGATTTTCCGGCGCTCTTCGCGAGTGCCTCGGCAATGGACTCGCCAGTTCTCCGTCATCTGCGTGCCGATGCGAAGGGCTGGATTCAGCGCCGACATAGGACTTTGCAGCACAAGAGCGATGTCTTTTCCCCGCAGGTGCCGCATGTCGCGCTCGGGTACGAGCATCAGGTCGCGCCCCTGGAAATGGAGAGTGCCCTCCGCTTTCGCAGACTTGAGGTGCAGAAGTCTTAAGATCGCGAGGGCGAGCGTGCTTTTGCCGCATCCGCTCTGCCCGACCAGGCCCAGCACTTCGCCCTGATGAATTTCCAAAGCGACGTTCCGCAGAACTCCTGGTTTCTGCGGATAATCCACCGTGAGATGAGCCGAAAGCAGGACTTCACTGCTCATCAACGCTTCTCCGCCAGCTGAGGCGCGAGGGTGAGTTGCTCGATGTTCCAATAAACCTGCGGACGCAGAACGGCCGGTTGCACGTTTTGAACGGCAGGCGAGACAGCGGACAGAGCGTCACGGTTCACCAGGTAAATGAAAGGCTCTTGCTCCCAAACGATTCTCTGAACGTCGTCGAAGTAGTTCTTGCGCTGGTTTTCGTCCAAAGTTGACGCCTGTTCGTGCATGAGCTTGTCCATTTTCGCTTCCCATTCGGTTTCCGGAGTCTTCTGCATGGGGTTCCACTGGTGGTTTTCGGATGAACTCAGCCACAGGTTCATCTGCGAGTCCGGGTCGAGATCGTTGTTGATCAATCCGAGCAGGCAAGCTTCGTAATTGAAGGTTTTGGTAATGCGTTCGATCAAGGATGGGAAATCCAGGGTGACGACGTTCAGCTTTATGCCGATACCGGAGAGATCCTGCTGGATCATGGTCGCCATGCTCTCGCGATACTTGTTTCCGGCATTGGTGATGACCGAGAACTCAACCGGATGTTGCTCACCGTCCCGCAGTACGCCGTCCTTAAGCTGGAATCCATCCTGTGCCAGGCGACGCAGAGAAGATTTCTGGTCGAAGGGATGCGGTTGCAGGCGTGAGTTGAACCAGAACTTGTTAGCCGGTGAAATTGGGCCGATCGCGGGATGCGCATATCCGCGGAAAGCTACGCGGGCCAGGTCTTCCCGATTAATGGCTTCAGAGATAGCGCGGCGGAAATTGGTGGAGCGGAACCATTGCTTCTTGTAATCCGGAATAGGAGCTCGCGCCACCTGGTTGAACCAAATCTGTTCGGAGTCGAGCGAGACCCCGGCGTCGTGCGCCATTCCTGGATTTTGCGCCGCTAGCTTTTGGAAATACTCAGGGTTCAGAGAGTTGATGAAGTGAATATCGCCGCGGACCAGGCGGAGCAGTTCGGTGTCCTGGCTCTGAACGATGTCGAGACGCACCGAATCAATGTAGGGCAACTGGCGGCCGGACGCATCATGCTTCCAGTAATAAGGATTGCGTTTTAGGACCAAGTAGGCCCCCGCCTTGTTCTCGGCCACGTAATAAGGACCGAGTACGGCCATCTCTTTCTGCGCAGACTTGGCTGACATGATAGCGACCTGATCGAACAAGCGTTCCAGGCCGGCGATCGGGGCAGGAAAGGTCACCTGCACGTGATCGGTACCCGCAGTTCTTACCAGGACTTTGCCATCGCCCGAGCGAAATGCGTCGCCGGTAGGCGAATGGACCGCGGGATCCATCAATTGCGTCATGGTGTAGGCGACGTCATCGGAGGAGAACGGAGTGCCGTCGGAAAATCGCACGCCTTTGCGCAAATCGAAATCGATGCTGCGGCCATCTTTGGAAAGCTTCCAATGCGTAGCCAATTCTGGCGACATTTCCTGAGTTACGCGATTCACCCGAATCAGAACTCCGCCGGTCAAATAGCGGATGCTCTCCGAGGCGTCATCCTCTACGAGGAGAGGGTTGAAGGTCTTTGGCTCGGAGTGCAGCACAAACTTCAATTCGCTGCCGGTTTGGCAAATTGCTGAGTGCGGTACGAGCGCCAAGGAAAGAAATGCGAGCACAAATAACTTCTTCATAAGACCGACTCCTGTGTGCGGAGAACAAAATGGAATGAGCCGACAACCATCACGAAAAGAACCAATGGCGCGAAAAGCCAGGGCTGGCCGGATACCGCCGGGTAGCTCTGCAATTCCCGGAGCAGGCTCCCCCAGGACGGTAGCGGTTCCGCGACGCCCAAGCCGAGCATGCCCAGATTCGCTTCCGCGAGAATGAAAACCGGAATTGAGATCCAGAACTGGGCGAGAACAACGGGCCTAAGATTGGGCATCAGATGTCGCCAAAGCAGGCGCATACCGCTGTGTCCGGAAGCGCGCGCGAGCAGCACGAAATCGGCGAGGCGCTTGGTGCGGGAATCGGCACAAATGACGCGGGCGGCGCCAGCCCATCCCAGGCAGCCGAGCAGCGCGAAAGTGATCACCACGCTGAGAATTGGGGAGGTGTTCAACGGCAGCAGGGCACGAACCGTCAGCAGCAGAAAGAGCCATGGCATGGAGAGGAAAAGATCGGTGGCCGCCATGACCACGCGCTCTACCCATCCGCCGACAAATCCGGCGAACCCGCCGATGATCAACGCCAGCAAACTCGAAATGAAAGCGGCGGAGGGCGCGAGCAGGAGAGAAACGCGCGTGCCGTAAAGCACGCGGGCGAGGCGATCTCGTCCGAGATCGTCGGTTCCCAACGGATGTTGGTGCGAAGGCGAGGCGTCAGGAAGTTCGCGAAATTGATAGGCGTAATGGGCGGGC
>Ga0335078_10012981_pt1 | contig 12348 bp, 13 predicted proteins | sample Lox_Sample_32_FD_206711 | JGI IMG/M metagenome (GOLD analysis project Ga0335078, IMG submission 206711) | Soil microbial communities from Loxahatchee National Wildlife Refuge, Florida, United States - Lox_Sample_3.2 | ecosystem: Environmental > Terrestrial > Soil > Wetlands | place: USA... | reverse complement strand
CGCGGCTGTCAGGTTCACGGTCCCGCCGTATTCGCCACCCGACTCTACCATATTGGTCACCACGACCTCCGTGGTGCTTGGGCTGATCACCCAGCTGGTCACCCGGAGGGTCGTGGACCTCAACAAGGAAAGGAGGATGAGGGCAGAGCTGAACGCCTTCAACAAGGAGAAGCGCGAAGCCACCCTGGCCAACGACAAGGTGAAGCTGGAGAAGCTCAAGAAGCGGGAGGTTTCCATGCGCCAGGAGCAGGCCAAGGTCTCGACCGCCAGGCTGAAGGTGACCGCCATCACCTTCATCCCGCTCCTGCTGGTCTACTACCTGATGGCGACCTTCCTGGGCGGCTACAGCGTCATCGTCGCGTACACTCCGATCCCGATACCGGTCATCGCGGCTCCGACCCTGAACCCGTCAATCTACGAGGTGAGCCTCTTCTGGTGGTACTTTCTGAGCTCCTTCACCTTCTCGACCATGCTATCCAGGCTCCTCCACACCACCCCATAGGTGCGAAACCGATTGAAAGCCATAGTTGTTTCGGGGTTGCCAGCGGTGGGAAAGACGACCGTTTCGCGGAGGGTGGCTGAGGAGCTCAGGAAGCCGATCGTCGGAGGAGGGGACGTCCTCAAAGAGATGGCCATCGAGGAGGGGTACAAGCCCGGCGGGGAGGACTGGTGGGACACTGCCGAAGGGATGCGGTTCCTCGAGGAGAGGAAGAGGAAACCGGGGTTCGACAAGGAAGTGGACGCCCGACTGATCCAGAAGGCGAAGAAGGGGGACGTTGTGATCACGAGCTATCCAGTGCCGTGGCTCACAGAGGACGGGATCAAGGTCTGGCTCACCGGGAGCGTCAACAGCAGGGCGGCCAGGATGGCAAAGAGGGACGGCATCCCCATGTCGAAGTGCAAGAGGATCCTATCCGTCAGGGACATGGAGAACTACAAGCTGTATAAGAAGTTCTATGGCATCGAGTTCGGCAAGGACCTGAAGCCCTTCGATCTGGTCGTGGAGACCGACGACATCGACGAACCAAGGGTCGCCGACATCGTGCTTCGATACGTCAAGAACCGAAGGGACTGAAGTGCAGCCCCCCAAGACGATCGTCATCGACGAAGAGCCGACCGACCCGAAGTACGGGTCTGTCCCTGAGAAAAGGTCCGTGGCTGCGACGCTCGACTACGGGCTGATTCCCCTCGACAAGCCGCGCGGTCCCACGAGTCACGAGGTCGTCGCCTGGACCAAGAAGCTCCTCGGAGTGGAGAAGGCTGGGCACAGCGGCACCCTGGACCCGCCGGTCTCCGGGCTCCTCCCCATAGGATTGGGGCAGTCGACCAGGGCCTTGAGCCTCCTCCTGCTCTTCCCCAAGGAGTATCGGGGGGCGATGAGGGTCCACTCCTCGGTCCCCCAGAAGCGGGTGGACGCGGTGGTCTCAGAGTTCACCGGGGAGATCTTCCAGCGGCCCCCCCAGCGCTCTTCGGTCAGCCGGCAGACCAGGAGCAGGACGATCTACGAAATGGAGCTGACGGAGTCGAAGGGGAACCTCTACCTCTTCAGGGTCCTGTGCCAGTCGGGGACATACATCAGGAAGCTGGTCTACGACGTCGGCGAAGTCCTGGGGGTGGGAGCGACCATGGTCGAGCTCAGGAGGACCAAGGTGGGTCCGCTCGCCGAGGAGGGGGGGTTCGTCACCCTCCACCAGCTCAACGACGCCGTCTACCGGCTCAAGGCCGGGGACGATGAACCGCTCAGGGCGCTCGTCCGGCCCATAGAAAGCTGCCTCGGCGACCTCGGAAGGATAATGGTCCGCGACTCGGCCGTCGACGCGATCTGCCACGGCGCGAGACTCGGGATCCCTGGGATCCTCTCGGTGTCGGAGGGGGTCAAGAAGGGGGACACGGTCGTCCTGATGAGCCCGAAGCGGGAGCTCGTAGCTATAGGAAAGGCACTCCTCTCCTCGGACGAAGTGCGGTCGCTCCGGAGGGGGCTTGCCTCGACCACGGAACGGGTGGTGATGAAGGCCGGTACCTATCCGCGCATGTGGAAGACGCAGTCCAAGAAGTCTCGGGCGCCGAGCGTTTCAACGCCGAATTAGGTTTTAAGCGGCTGGAATCCGGGCTGACGACGCCGGGATCGCCTAATCTGGTAGGGCGCAGTACACGCCTTGCGTAGGCCTGGAAATCCCATCCAAACTGGCGAGCCTGTCTCGCGAAAGCGGGTTCTGGGTTCAAAATCCTTTCGGAAGAAAGGAGGAAAGTCCCAGTCCCGGCGCCTCCAAATCCCACAAACTGTATAAACCCAGAAGGAAAGTCGAAGTCAAGTGAAGGATTCTGTCCCCGGCCCGCGGGTCGGCCTCACTTTCGACGACGTCCTGCTGGTCCCGAAGTTCTCAGACGTGAAGTCCAGGAAGGACGCAGACACCCAGACCAGGTTCTCCCGCCGGATTCAGCTCAAGATACCGGTGGTGAGCGCCAACATGGACACGGTCACCGAGTCTGCGATGGCGATAGCCCTAGCCCGCCTCGGCGGGATAGGGGTGATACACCGTTTCCTCTCCGTCGACGAAGAGGTGGCCGAGGTCCTCAAGGTGAAGAGGTCTGAGGGGGTGCTGATCGAGGACCCGATCACCCTCGGCCCGGATGGCACCGTCGGCGAAGCCTGGCAGATCATACGGGAGCGGGAGATCGGAGGGATAGTGATCGTTGACAGGTCGCGGCGGGTGCTGGGGCTCCTTACGAGGCGCGACATCACCCTGGAAGACGACCTCGACAGGAAGGTGAAGGAGATCATGACGCCAAGGAAGGAGCTCATCACGGCACCCAAAGGGGTGACCCTCGAAGAAGCGAAGAAGATACTTCACGCCAACAAGATTGAGAAGCTCCCGGTCCTCGACCGGCGCGGGAACCTCGCAGGCCTGATCACCTCAAAGGACATAATGAAAAGGCGCCAGTTCCCGTCGGCGACGAAGGACTCCAAGGGCCGCCTGAGGGTCGCCGCAGCCGTGGGGGTGAAGGGGGACCACCTGGACCGGTCGAAACGACTGTTGGACGCGGGGGCCGACGCGCTGGTCGTCGATATCGCCCACGGGCACTCGGACTACGCCATCGAGACGGTGAAGGAAATCAAGAGAGAGCTCGGAGACGTGGAGGTGGTCGCAGGGAACGTGGCGACCGCCAGGGGCGCAGCGGACCTCATCAGGGCGGGGGCCGACGCGGTGAAGGTTGGGGTCGGGTCCGGAAGCATCTGCGTGACGAGGGTCGTGACGGGGTCGGGGGTACCCCAGCTCACCGCGATCCTGGACAGCACCGCAGGAGCCAGTGACAGCGGCATCCCCATAATCGGGGACGGCGGGATAAGGAACCCTGGAGACGTGACGAAGGCCCTGGCCGCGGGCGCGTCATCCGTCATGATAGGCAGCCTGTTCGCCGGGACCGAGGAGAGCCCTGGCCCGACCGTCCTCCGCGACGGCGTGAGGTACAAGCTCACCCGCGGGATGGCCTCCCTGGCAGCGACGGTCGACCGGAGGGTGAGGGAAACCAATAGCACGGGCCCGAAGGAGGACGAGTTGATCGAAGAGATCATCGAAGAGAGCGTCCCAGAAGGGGTCGAGGGGCTGATCCCCTACAAGGGGAAGGTCGAGGAAGTCGTCAAAGAGCTGGTCGGCGGGCTGCGCTCCGGGATGAGCTACTCTGGGGCCCACAGCATCAAGGAGCTCAGGAAGAACGCCGAATTCATGAGGATCACTTCCGCCGGCTACAAGGAGAGCCTCCCGCACGACATACGGAGGGTCGTCTGACACGGCCAACCTCTCGGCGGTCGGGCTCCAATGGGGGGACGAGGGGAAGGGGAAGATAGTTGACTACCTCGCCGGAGGGTTCGAGGCGGTAGCGCGCTTCAACGGAGGGAGCAACGCGGGGCACACCGTGGTCATCGGAGGACGAAGGCACACCTTTCATCTTGTCCCCTCTGGGGCGCTCAAGGGCAAGGAGCTGCTGGTAGGAGCGGGGGTCGCCGTAGACCCCGTGGTCCTCGGCGAAGAGCTCGCCCTGCTCCCTGGCGAAACCAGACGGAGGCTGCTGGTCGACGGAAGATGCAGCCTGGTCTCCCCCCTTGACAAGGAGTTCGACGGTGTCCTCGAAGAGCTGCGAGGTGCGTCAGCCATAGGCACCACGAGGAGGGGGATCGGCCCCGCCTACGCCATGAGGGCGCTGAGGCTCTCCCCGAGGGTCTCCGACGTCATCGCAGGCTTCGATTTCGAGTCCCTGATCAAGTTCTACAAGAAGTTCGACATCGACACTGCAGGGCTCCTGGGGTGGGCAGAGGACTCGAAGCGACTCCTCTCCCCCCTGGAGGGGAACGTCAGCGAAAGGGTCGTTGCCATTTGCGACAAGGGCGGGTCGGTCCTCTTCGAGGCCTCCCAGGGATCCCTCCTGGACCTCCTGCACGGGTCGTATCCGTTCGTGACGAGCACGCACACCACCACGAGCTACATTCCCGCCGCCCTTGGGATCGACCCCTCCCTGGCTGGGACCGCGCTCGGCGTGACGAAGTGCTACACCACCCGGGTCGGCGGCGGCCCGTTCCCGACAGAGATTGCCGGGCCGATGGCTGAGAACCTGCGGGGGCTTGGAAGCGAGTACGGCGCCACTACGGGGAGGCCCAGGAGGGTCGGGTGGCTCGACCTGGTCGCGCTCAGGTACGCCATAAAGCTGAACGGTGTGAAGGAGATTGCGCTCTCAAAGCTCGACGTGCTGGCGAAGCTGAACGACCTGAAGGTCTGTGTCGCCTACAGGCGCGACGGGACGGAGACCACGGACTTCCAGTCTTCCCTTGGTCATCTCGGCGAAGTGGAGCCGGTGTACGAGACCCCTCTCCGGATCCACGGTGCCAACTTCGACGCCGGGCTCCCCACCGAGGGGAAGGAGTTCGTCGGGTACCTGGAGAAGGAACTACAGGTGAAAGTCAAGCTGGTTTCACATGGGGAAGAGAGGTCAATGACCATCGAGCTCTGACCCCGCCCGGGAAGCCAAGCCGACGGGGGCGCAGGTCAGGATCTAGTTCTTGAACACCCACCCCAGGTCGGGTGGGTAGCTCCTCTTCGAAACCTTCTCGTTCAGGGCGTGGGCCACGATCGGTAGGGCGAGGGTGATGTCCGCGTAGAGGGTCGCCTTCTTCGCGTCGGATGCGATCTTCCCCCAGCTTATCGCCTCTTCAAGGGTGCACCCAGACAGACCCCCCCACTGCGGGCTGTCGGCCGTTATCTGGATGGCATACTCGTGCGGCGTCTCCTCTTCCCCACCCTTGGCCAGGGACTTGATTATGGTCGAGAGCTGTATGGTGTCCTTGGGGACCCCTCCGCCCAGATATACGACCCCTGTCCTCTTGGTCCTCTCCGCGATCTGGGCGAGCTCTTCCATGTCTTTGGTCTGGTCTAGTCTGATCATCTTCCCCTTGTCCCTCTTCAGGAGGCTCAGGGCGACCCCATAGCCGCTGTCTATCAGCCCCGGGGAGTAGATGGGGACCTTCGCCCTGTAGGCCGCTGCAACGATGCTGTCTATCCCCTTCTTTGCCAGGAACTCCCCGAAGCCGTAGAGGAACTCCCTGGTGGAGTAGATCCCGTCCTTCTTGAGAGTGGCCCCGTACCGATAGATGGTGTTCTCGAGCTTCCGATACTGCATCTCGTCGGCGTACACATCGTAGAATCTGTCGATCTTCATCCTCAGCAACTCCTCGTCGTCCGCGAGCCAGGTCCCCTGGTAGTAGTGGTACCCCAGCGCCTCGAGGATGTCCTCTGAGATGTTGGCCCCGGTGCTCACGATGACGTCGACGTACCTGTTCTCGACCAGCCACCTGATTATCTTCCACTGCCCGGTTGTGCTAAGAGACCCCGTGAGCCCGAGGAAGACGGTGAGGTCCTTCTGCTTCGCCATCTCGGCCCAAATCTTCGCGACTTCGCCGAGCTTCTTCCCCTGGAATCCTGTCTGAGCCATCTCGTCCAACAAAGCGGAGACGCTCTTCTTTCCGACCTCGATGGTCGCCACTGGTTTCGAAAGCACTTCCTTCTTTGATACCACGCCATGGCGTCGACGACTTTCCTTAATTATCTTGTGAGTCCTCGCGGACTATTTTACGGTCACAGACTTCGCGAGGTTCCGCGGATAGTCTGGGTCGTTCTTCTTGGCGAGCGCGAAATGGTAGGCGAGGAGCTGCAGCGGGATAGCCTCCACTATGGGAGTGAACTTCGGCTGGACCTTCGGGACCATGATGAAGTGCCTGTAGACCTCGTCCCTGACGTCGGAGATGCCGATCACGTCCGCTCCCCTCGCCCTGAGCTCCTCTGCGTTCGAAAGGGAGTCGGCGTGGTTGTCTCCGCTGGGGTTGAGGATCACGACCGGGGTCCCCTGCTCGATCAGGGCCAGGGTCCCGTGCTTGAGCTCGCTGGCAGGCATCCCTTCGGCGTGCACGTACGACAGCTCCTTGAGCTTGAGCGCCCCCTCCATGGCCACCGGGCTCTCGTAACCCCGGGCGACGAAGTAGAAGTCCGGCCTGTCCCTGTACTTGTAGACGAGCGCGCACACCAGCTCCTCGCACTTCAGGGTCTGTGCGACCGCATCCGACAGCTCCTTGAACCCGTTCGAACGCCTCCTCCCCAGCACTGCGTCGACGACCAGGTTCGCCACCACCACCTGGGCGGTGAAGCTCTTTGTCGCCGCCACCCCGACCTCCGGCCCGCAGTTCAGCAGGAGGACTCCGTTGCTCTCCCGAGCCAGGGTCGAACCGGCGGCGTTGACTATCGAGTATATCTTCGCCCCGCGTTTCTTTGCCTCCTTGACCGCCTCCAATAGGTCCGCGGTCTCACCGCTCTGCGAGAACGCCACGACCACCGACTTTTTCCCGATGAACCCGGCGTGCTCCTTCAGCTCACCTGCGACGACGGCGTCCGCCCTGATGCGCGCTTCCTTGTTCAACCGGTGCTTCATCAGGAGGGCGGCGTGGTAGGACGTCCCTGACGCGGTCAGATACACCGCGTCGGCCCTCTTCAGGGCCCTAGCGAACTCCTCGACCTTCCCGGGCTCCTGGACCGAGGCAGCCAGGACCGTCTGCGGCTGCTCGTTGATCTCCTTCAGGGTGAAATGGGCGTAGTCGCTCTTCGTAAGGTCGGAGAGCTCCCAGGCGACCTGGGTGGGCTTCCGTTTCACGTCCTTCCCGTTGGGGCCTACGATCTTCACGCTGTCCTTTGTGAGCAGGACCACCTCGTGGTTGTCGAGGAAGATTGTCCTGTCGGTCTGACCGATAAAAGCCAGTACGTCGCTCGCGAGGAACATCTTGTCGCTCCCCACCCCCACAATCAGGGGGGCGTCCTTGCGGGCCCCCACGAGCACGTCCGGCCTGTCCTGGAACATCACCACCACCGCGTACTGCCCCTTCAGCTTCTTGGTCGCAGCCAGGGTGGCCTTGAGCGGGTCTCGGTTCCGCTTGTACTCGGCTTCTATCATGTGGGCGATGACCTCCGTGTCTGTCTCGCTGGTGAACCTGTGCCCCTTCGCAGCCAGGGCCTTCTTCAGGGGGAGGTAGTTCTCGATTATCCCATTGTGTATCACCGCCACAAGTTCCCTGCACGAAGTGTGGGGGTGCGCGTTGGCGTCGGTGACCCCACCGTGCGTCGCCCAGCGGGTGTGCGCCATTCCGGTCTTCCCCCCCATCCCAGAGAGCCCCACCTTCTCCTCGATCTCCTTGACCCTTCCGACCCCCTTCCGCACGCCCAGGACCCCCTCGCTGATGGTTGCCATCCCTGCGGAGTCGTAACCGCGATACTCAACCCGTCTGAGACCGTCGAGCAATATTCCGGCTACCGGCTCCTCAGCTACGCAGCCAACGATCCCGCACATTCAGATGAGGCTCGGCCCGTGTCTCTTTAAACCCCGCAAAACATTCTACCATACCATGAACTGATGCCCTTGCATGGTCCGACCGTGAGGCGGTTCCTCTGTCGTGCTACCATGCAAAGCCGTTTATGTGGGGTCGTCTGACCTGACGACGTGGCCAGGGAGAAGATACTGTTCGACCCGAAGTCCGAGTCCGGCATTGCGAAGAGGGTCCTTGTCGCCGACAAGCCTGACGGGTTCAGGCCGGCCTCCGGGAGGCTGGGGCAGAGAATCCTTGTGCTGCTCTCGTCCGGACCGAAATACCCGGCGGAGATGGCACGGTCGCTGGGAGCGCACCATCAGACGGTGTACTACCACATTGGCAGACTCGAGAAGGCGGGGCTGATAACGCGGGTCCGCAGCGAGCACATCAGGGGAGGTGAAGCCAACCTGTTCGCCCTCGCCTCAGACGGCTATGCGGTCGAGTTCCCCGTCAGAGGGGAACCCTTCCCCACCATGAAGTCCTATGGGCGCTCGAGGGCCCTCGGCCGATTCTTCAAGGAGTTCGTCAAGGACGGCGAGCTGGACGGGTGGATGGTGGTGGGGTCCCCGATTCAGCACGGAAGTGCCGGGACCCAGGCCAGGGACGGGCACTATGCCGTCCAGCTGGGGTTCGCTCTGGGCCAGTTCGTCAATCTCCCTGCGAATTTCCCGGTCAAACTCGACGTGGACCTGAAGGCGGAGAAGCTGCTCTCGTCGAACCTGATAGTCGTGGGCGGACCTAGGAACAACTCGGTCGCCGAAGAACTGAACCCTCACCTTCCGCTCCGCTTCAGCCAGGACGGGTGGGGGTCGATAGTCGACAACGAAGGGAAGTCATTCGGGTCTGAACTCGACTGCCTGGTCGAGAAAATCCGCAACCCGTGGGACCAGTCCAAGACATGCGTGATAGCCGCCGGGCTGACGGGGGCGGGAACCAAGGCGGCGATCATAGGGGTGTGCAACTTCGCTGAGAACCTCTTCAAGGACTACAGGGGAGGGGACTTCGTGGCCCTGTTGCGAGGAGTAGACAGAGATGGAGACGGAAAGGTTGACTCTGTAGAAATCCTCAAGCGGCTCTAGTGGCCTATGCCCTTCTTCCTCTGCGGCCGCCCTTCTTCCTCGTCGTGTCGTGGGGTATCGGGGTCGCGTCTTCTATCCTGCCTATCTTGAACCCCGCCCGCGCGATAGCCCTGATCGCGGCCTGCGCTCCGGGGCCAGGGGTCCTCGGCCCGGTCCCGCCTACGGCCCTCACCTTGATGTGGACGGCGGTGATTCCCTTCGACTTCGCCACGTCAGAAGCTGCCGAAGCGCTCCTCATGGCCGCGTAGGGGGACGACTCGAACCTGTCCGCCTTTACGTGCCTTCCACCCGACGAGAACGCTATGGTCTCTGCCCCGGTCAGATCCGTAATGTGGACTATGGTGTTGTTGTATGAGGAGTAGATGTGGCAGACACCCCAACGGTCCTTTGAAATCTCCTCTTCCGAGCTCAATATTTTCGTTCTACCCCCCAGGGATTCGGATGGGCGATTTTGCTCGCACTATAAATGTTCGTGGAGCGCCCATGAAACCAGACTTTCGCATCGGTATCCCCGCCCGAACCGGAGTGGCGTCGACTCTAGAAATATGGTAGTTGGGCGGCTTTGGGCAAATACTTTGACGGTGATGGGAAGGTGGAAGAATCAGTTGGAAGGTTCGCGGTTGGGGCCGGGATGGAATCTTCTGATGACTAACCCGACGATGCCTATGACTGCTGCTGAGCCGGAGCTTCCTGGGTCGACTGTGGCTCCGCGACTTCGGACGGCGCTCCCTGTGCCGTGCCGCCGATGAGCGCGATGGTGCCTTCGTCCTGGCCCCCCACTTCGTATCCGGGCACGGTGATGATCCTTCCGCCCACCGAGACGTGTCCGTGCACGATGAGCTGTCTCGAGTGCAGGGGAGAGATCGCCATCCCCTTCTTGAACACCATCGATTGAAGCCTCCTGGCAAGGACGTCTTCGACCGTCAGACTGAGTATGTCGTCGAGGGTGGCCGACTCCCCGACCAGTCCCCTCCTCCTCAGGCTGTCCAGGAGCTTCTTCTCCTCGCGTAGTCTGACAGTCTCCGTGGCTGCTAGGAGGGTCCTCGCCTGCTTCCTGACCGAGCTCAGCTGGGTCTGTGCCTTCCAGAGTTCGCGCTTGTTCCGGAGTCCGAAGGTCCCGAGAAGGTATAGCTCCTGGGCAAGCTGGTCAGCCCGCCATGGACTGCGCGGCCTGCTGTACTGCTTGCGGGCTTTCTTCGGGTCTCCCAAATCTTACTTCTCTTCCTTCTTCGCTGCGGCTTCCTTGGCGGCGGCGACGAGGGTGGCCTTCCTGACCCCCACCGTCCTCCCCTTCCTCCCTGTGGTCCTCGTCCGCTGTCCTCTCACCTTTAGCCCCAGACTGTGCCTGACCCCCTTCCAGCTCTTCATGTTCTTCTCGTCTTCGACGTCGTTCTTCTGGATGAAGTCAAGGTCAGAACCCAGGAGCTGCTTCGCCTCCCCGGTCTCCGGGTCGTTGCGCCTGTTGTAGTACCACGTCGGGAGCGCCGACTTCGAGGAGTTCTGCACGGCCTCCTCTATCTGCTTGACCTGCTCCTCGGTCAGGGTCCCCAGCCTGATGCGCGGGTCCAGGTCGAGTCGCTCCGTGATCACATTGGCGAAGTTGTATCCGACCCCCTTCAGGTCCGAAAGGGCGGCTATCAGCTTCTTTCCGCCGTCCAGGTCCCTTCCAGAAATCCTGACGAGGTGCCTGAACTCCGAGGCTTCCGACATTTTCCGGACGTGCCCTTCCCCCTTTGGATATAAGGTTTGAACGCTTTCATCCGCCTCTTCGGAGGACCCGACATCTCTTCCTCCAAAACAAGTTGAAACCCGCTAAAACTTTAAAGCCACTGTGAAACGCCGAAGCCAAAACGCGGCGTCTCATGAGAGCTCGTATCCTTCCAGCAGGTGTAGTCCATGGTTGAAGTGAAGGTGCTGGAGGAGGGCGGGAACACGGTCTCCCTCCAGCTCGAGGGGATAGACAGGTCCTACGCGAACGCGGTCAGGAGGTTCTGCATCTCCGAAGTCCCCGCGATGGCCATAGACGACGTGGTGATTCTGGAGAACTCCTCGGTGCTTTACGACGAGATACTGGCACACAGGCTCGGGATGATTCCGATCAAGACCGACCTTTCGAAATACAACCTTCCCGAGGAGTGCGACTGCGGCAACCCCCTCGGGTGCCACAAGTGCAGGGTCCTGTTCGTCCTCGACGCCAAGGGGAAGGACAAGGTCTCCACTGTGACTTCGGGGGACCTGGTTTCCGAGGACAGGGAAGTCAGGCCTGTCAGTGAGACCATCCCACTTGTCAAGCTGGCCGTCGGACAGTCGGTGAAGCTGGAAGCGTACGCCAGGCTGGGGCGGGGGAAGGAGCACGCAAAGTGGCAGCCGTGCACCGTGGCCATACTCACAGACGGCAAGAGGGAAGGGGTATTCAACCTCACCGTGGAGTCGGCGGGAGGACTGCCGGCGAGGGATATCGTCCTCAAGGCCATCGAGCTGCTGGAGAAGAAGCTGAAGGAGATCCAGGTCGCTGTAGGTGGAGCCGAATGACCGCGAGCAACCCATCGAAGAGACGGGCCGCAGTCATGCTGGAGAAGGCTGGACGGAAGCAGAAGGCCCCCATATGGGGAGACGCGTCGGTCATGCTTTCGGGGGAAGCAAAAACCCGAATCGAAGTCAATCTTGGGAGGATTTCGAGGGTCGCCGGAGATGGTGAAGCCGTCTTCGTCCCCGGGAAGGTGCTCGCCACCGGCGTGATCGACAGGAAGATGACCGTGGGAGCCTTCGCGTTCTCCACAGGAGCGAAATCGAAGATCGAAGCTTCGGGGGGGTCCGCGCTGACGGTCGAGGAGTTCATCAAGAAGTTTCCGAAGGGGAGCGGCGTGAAGCTTGTCAGGTGAGGATACAGTCTACGTCGACGCCACCAACCAGATCGCGGGGCGTCTCTCTTCGAAGGTCGCCAAGCTGATTCTGTCGGGGAAGAGGGTGGTCGTGGTGAACGCCGAGAAGGCTCTGATCTCTGGGTCGCGGACGTCTGTGATCAACCAATGGATGGAACGGTTGGAGCTCTCAAGCAGGGTCAACCCGATCTACGGGCCGATCCATCCGAGGCGGCCTGACAACATACTCAGGAGGATGGTCAGGGGGATGGTCCCGCGCAAGAAGCCCAAGGGAGCCGACGCGATGAAACGTCTGAGGGTATACATCGGGGTGCCGGCTTCGGTGAAGGTTCCAAAACTGACGAAGTTCGAGGACACCGCCGCTTCCCGCCCGGTGCCTGTCTACGTGACCATGGGGGACCTGTCGAAGAGCCTGGGGTGGCACGAGTAGGATGCCAGCTTCGTCCCAGAAGGCGCAGCAGAAGAAGCCCCCGAAGCTGTACTCAGG
>Ga0335078_10012980_pt1 | contig 12349 bp, 10 predicted proteins | sample Lox_Sample_32_FD_206711 | JGI IMG/M metagenome (GOLD analysis project Ga0335078, IMG submission 206711) | Soil microbial communities from Loxahatchee National Wildlife Refuge, Florida, United States - Lox_Sample_3.2 | ecosystem: Environmental > Terrestrial > Soil > Wetlands | place: USA... | reverse complement strand
GCACGTCGCCGTCGTAGTTCTTGGTGGCCCAGACGATGCCGCCCTCCCACTTGAGCACCTGGGCGACCATGTCGTCGATCAGCCGGTGCTCGTAGGTGATGCCGGCCGCCTCGAACTCCGCCTTGAAGTCGGACTCGAAGGTCTCCGCGAAGATGTCCTTGAACCGGCCGTCGTAGGCCTTCAGGATCGTGTTCTTGGTCGACAGGTAGAGCGGGAACTTGCGGTTCAGCGCGTAGCGCATGGTGGCCCGGGCGAAGTCGCGGATCGAGTCGTCGAAGTTGTACATCGCCATCGCGACGCCGCCGCCGGTGTACCTGGCCACCTCTATCTCGATGGGCTGGTTGCTGTTGCCGTCGGGGACGTAGGTGATCGTGACCGTGCCCGGGCCCGGCACCACGAAGTCGCTGGCCTTGTACTGGTCGGCGTGCGCGTGACGGCCGATGATGATGGGCTTGGTCCAGCTCGGCACCAGCCGGGGGATGTTGGAGATGACGATCGGCTCGCGGAAGATGACGCCGCCCAGGATGTTACGGATCGTGCCGTTCGGGCTCCGCCACATCTTCTTCAGGCCGAACTCGGTGACCCGCGCCTCGTCCGGGGTGATCGTCGCGCACTTCACGCCGACGCCGTGGCGCTGGATGGCGTGCGCCGCGTCGATCGTGACCTGGTCGTCGGTGGCGTCGCGGTGCTCTATGCCGAGGTCGTAGTACTCGAGCTCGATATCCAGGTAGGGCAGGATCAGCTGGTCCTTGATGTCCTGCCAGATGATGCGGGTCATCTCGTCACCGTCGAGTTCGACGACGGGGTTCGCCACCTTGATCTTGGCCATGGTGTTATCCGGTTCCCTTCATGGACGTGCTGCTTATGGCAGCGCGATGGCGACGGCGAGCACCGCGGCGCCGAACACCGCGAAGCCGAGCACGTCGGAAGCTTTTCGGCGGGTCGCCAGCGGGCCCGCGTAGCGCACCGGCAGGATCAGCCGGGCCAGCGCCGCGACCAGCAGCGAGGCGCCGATGAGGCTGGCCCCGCGGCCCGCGGACTTCGACCCGTCCCAGACCACGAACATCCCGGCGGCCGTGCCGGCCAGCACGGTCAGGTACGGCAGCCAGGCCAGCTTGCTGGGCCGGGGATCGCGGGCGGCGCGGGCGGCGCGTTTGGTCCGGGTGGTTCTGGCGGCGCGGTGGCCGGCGGGGGCGGCGGGGGCGGCGTCGTGGTGGACGGGCGGGGCGGCGTCGTGGTGGACGGGCGGTGGCGCGGCGGCACCGCCAGAGCCAGTGTTCACCGGCCTATTCGCCATGCACGCGCCTCCCGGGTTTCCGCTCGGAAGTTTACCGGGGCCAGGCCAGCCGCCCGCCCCCGCCACGGCAAGTGGATCTTCCGGCGCCCGTGTTGCCCCCGCCCGGGTCACGAAAGAGTGATGCTAGCGCATGAGCACCGGGAGTTACGGGGTCATCCGGGGCGACGGGCATGATCTGACGGCATTGCGCCAGGGACTTGTGCCGGGGAGATATCGAGGACGATTCGGCTAGGCGTGGCCGGTCCGGCGGAGGCGCCGGAGAGGGTTGCGCCGCGCAATTGATCGATATGCAATTTCTCCCGGAAGGACCGTGACACGGGGGGTAACCCAGTGGTAAGACGATAGTCACGGCTCCGTTAGAAAGGAGGGCCTGCGGTGGATACACCATTCCTTCGCATCGAGGAAAGCGGCGACGTCTTTCCGTTGCGTGACGAGGTGACGACCATCGGCCGTGGTCAGGGCGTCGATATCCGCCTGGACGATCCCAGCGTTTCCCGGCTGCACGCCGAACTCTACCGTCGCGGCCCCTACGTATACGTTGTCGACCTGGGTTTATCACGTAACGGAACCCGGGTGAACGGGCGGCCCGTGGCCCGCCGGGTCCTGGACGAGGGCGACGTGCTGAGTTTCGGCGCGGCGCGCTGCCGGATCGGCGGCATCCCGCAGGAAGAGATCACCGCCGAGGCCGAGCTGCGGCGTTCGGCCGTGCCCGAGCTCACCCGCCGTGAGCTGGACGTGCTGACCTCGCTGTGCCGGCCCGCGCTGTCAGACGAGGCCTTCGCCACCCCCGCGACGGCGCACGATATCGCCTCCGACCTGGTGGTGACCGAGGCGGCGGTCAAGCAGCACCTGCTCAGGCTGTACCAGAAGTTCCGGATCCCCGAGGGCCCGAACCGGCGCACCAGGCTGGCCAACGAGGTCGTCGCGCTCGGCCTGGTCAAGCCGATGCCGCCGGCCGACCTCGGCGAGCAGTTAAAGGTGGGTGTTCCTGAGCAGCCAGTGCGAGACCGACATGACCAGGTCATGCAGGCTAGGTAGGTGCATGGCCACCGCGGGCCAGTAGTACGGGGTCTGCGACGTGGCGAACAGCACCGCGGCGACCGCGAGCGCCCACACCGACAGCGTGATCGCCGCCGCCGAGGTCCGCGTGCGTGCCACCGCCCCCGCCATCCGGTTCAGCTGCCGCCGCGGGGAGCCCGAGCCCGGGCCGAGGGCGTACCAGGCGACGGCGGCCGCGGCCGCGTACGCGCCGGCCCGCGACATGTCCGCGCTGTGCGTGACCACGACCGCGAGACCGTAGGCGGCCGCGCCGACGATGACCGCCAGCGGCGCCATCAGCGCCTCGGTGAGCAGCGCCCTGGCCACGGTCAGCGGCGCGGTGACCAGCACCACGACCAGGTCGCTGGCCCGCGGCCCGCGTACCGAACGGCGCACCGCCAGCTTGCTCTGCGCCCGGTCCGCCGCCCGGAGCAAGGTGATCACCGCCAGCGACACGAGCAGCCCGGCCACCGGCAGCACCAGGGTCAGCGCCACCAGCGCGACCATGATGGCGAGTCCGGCGGCGGTGTTCGGCCGGGCGGCGGGGCGGGAGGCCGAACCGGAAGCGGGTGCGGGTATGGCCCCGGCCGGCTTGGGGCCCTGCGGGCCCCACGGGCCGGCCTGGTCCCGGTACGGCGGCTGGTTCTGCGGCTTGGAGCCAGGCGGGTAGCTGACCGGCGGCAGCAGGTCGGCGACGTCCCTGGCCGCCTGCTTGGGCGCCGGCGGCGCGGCGGCGACCCGGGCCGCGGGCGGCGCGGCGGCCGCGGGCGGGGCGGCCGAGGGGACCGCCGGGATGGACACGGCCTCGCGCGGATACTGGGTCTCGGTAAGCGGAGTGCCGTTGTAGGTGGCGGTCGCGGTCGCGGCGGACATGTCGAGCGTGACGGCCTGGGCGCTGAGCCAGCTGGCGGAGGGGCGGTGCGAAGGGTCGCGCGCCAGTGCTGCCGAGATCAGCGGGACCAGCGGCCCGGGGACGCCGCTCAGGTCGGCGCGGCCGGAGATGATCCGGTAGAAGATCGTCTCGTAGGAGCCGCCGCCGAACGGCAGATGCCCGGTGGCCGCGAACACCATGGTCGAGCCCCAGGAGTGCACGTCCGAGGCCGGGCTGCTGGGCTCGCCCTCGATCACCTCGGGGGCCAGGTAGCCGGGCGTGCCCATCACCAGGCCGGTCTGGGTCAGCCGGGTGGCATCGCCGGCCTGGGCGATGCCGAAGTCGATGACGATGGGCCGGTCGTCGGAGAGCATCACGTTGCCCGGCTTCAGGTCGCGGTGCACCACGCCCGCCGCGTGGATCGCGGTCAGCGCCTCGGCCATGCCGTGGCCGAGCCTGCGCAGCCCCGGGCCGGACAGCGGGCCGCGGGTACGCACCATCTCCTCCAGCGTGGGCCCGGTCACGAACCGCGTGACGATGTACGGGAAATCGCCGGTGACGTCGGCGTCGAGGACCTCGGCGACATACGGGCTGCGGACCCGGCGCATGGTCTCGACCTCGCGAGCCAGGCGGCGCCGGGCGTTGACGCCCTCGCTGCCGAGCGGATGGAGCACCTTGACCGCGACCGCGCGGCCTTCCGGATCGCGGGCGAGGTGGACTACCCCCATGCCGCCTTCCCCAAGGCGGTCCTGAAGGCGGTACGGGCCGAGAGTCCCCGGCAGATTGTCCGTCGCAGGCATCGCGGATTCCAGAGTACGAAACAGATCGCGTGTTGTGGAGCGAACACTATGTTGCCTATCTGTAACGTCGCGGCTGCCCTAGGCTCGATAGGGGCCGATCAGGCCGGGAGCACTAGAATCTCTAACCGTGGGACGGACCGATGACTGAGCACGACGACGCGCTCTCGCTGGACATGGTCACCGCCGCGCTGCGCGCCGACAGCACGGACGTGGCCATCTACGCCCGCGTGCTGGCCCAGTCCCTGGGCGAGGCGCTGCCCGCCGACTGCGTGTCGGTGGAGCGAGAGCGGTCCATGTCCGACCGGATGCGCGGCCGCCCCGGCGAGATCTCCAAGGTCGTGGCGCGGCTCGGCGAGCTGCAGATGACGCTGGCGGTGCGCAACGGCCAGCCGGTAGCCGAGGTCTGCCGCGCGGTGCGCGGTGTGGTGCTGTCCCGGCAGACTGTGCCGATCGGCGACTGGGCCGCCACCCTGGCCGGCGCCCTGGTCAGGTACGCCGAGCAGAACGCCCAGGCCGCACAGGCCCTGCGCAGGCTCGTCGCGGGCAGCTGAGCCTGGCTCAGGGCCGGTCCTCGCCGGGTCAGTCCTTGACGCCGATCCCGCATAGATGCCAGCCGACACCGCGATCGGGTTCGGCCGGCTCGGGGACGATCAGCCTGAGCACGGGTACGTCATCGCCGCCGTGCTCGTGGCGCTGGCTGAGCGGGTTGTCCAGCTCGGGCCGCCACTGGGCGGGAGCCACCAGACCGGGTTCTACCAGGGTGAACCCGTCGAAGAAGCGGGCGATGTCGGCGCGGCTGCGCGAGATGAGCGGTGTGTTCCAGTGCAGTTCCTGGGTCATCCGGAAGAGCCCCTCGGCCGCTTCCGGGTGGGCCTCGTCGGTCATGTGGCTCAGGGCCAGGTAGCTGCCCGGCACTATCGCGTCCCGGAACTGCCGGACGATCTGCCACGGGTCTTCTTTGTCCCACAGGCAGTGCAGGACGCACATGAACATGATCCCGACCGGCTGCCCGAAATCGAGCAGGCCGCGGACCCGGGCGTCGCCGAGTACCTGCTCCGGCTCGCGCAGGTCGGCGCGCAGCGTGACGACGTCGGCACCGGCCATCAGCGCGGCGGCATGGGTCGACACCATCGGATCGATGTCCGTGTAGACGACGCGCGCGCCGGGCGCGGCCCGGTGGGCGATCTGGTGGGTGTTGGCCATGTTCGGCAGGCCGGAACCGAGGTCAAGGAACTGGCGGACACCCTGACCGACCATGTAGTCGACCATCCGCTGCAGCAGATGGCGGCTCTCGACGGCGGTGTCGGTACCGGCCGGAACGCCCAGTCCGGAGACCATCGCGTTGGCCGCGTCCGAGGCCGCCCGGTCGACGGCGAAGTTGTCCTTGCCGCCGAGCTGGTAGTTCCAGATGCGGGCTGTGTTGGGATAGCGGACGCCGATCGGGTCCTCGGCGACCGGTTCGGATGTTGCCGGCGGGTCGGCGGACATCGGGTGTCTTCCTCCGTACGTCGAGAGGTGGGCGGGCTAGTGGGCGGCCTGGGCGAACTCGAGCAGGGCGTGCAGGTCGCGGGCGGCTTCCGCAGCGGAGGCGCCGGCGGTGAGGATCAGGATAGCGACGATGGCCAGCAGGGCCAGCTGGCGGCGCGGGGGCGGGGCGAGCAGGGCGGCGACCCGCCTGGGCACCGGGCCGGCCCAGGCCAGGGATACGGAGCGGCCCCGGGCACCGGTGATGGCGAGCGTCGCACGCAGGCGGGCCGGGCGGGGGCCGGTGGTGAGCAGGGCGACCTGGCCGATCGTGCTGGCCACCAGGCGGCGGTCGCCGGTGATGGCGGCGGCACGCTCGTCGGCCCAGCGCTCCACGGTGTAGTCCACCGCGCGGGCCACCGGGAGCAGCAGCGGGTTGGCCGCGGCGGCGAGGTGCGCCACGGTGGTGAACAGGTGATGCCGGCCGGCCAGGTGCGCGTGCTCGTGGGCGAGCAGCGCCGCCCGGCCGCGGTCGTTGAGCGCGTCGAGCAGGCGGCCGGACACCACGATCCGGCCGGGCGATCCGGGCAGCGCGTAGGCCTCGATGGAGTGGCCGGGTACCACCACGACGCGTCCGCCCGGGGCCATGCTGGCGGCGCGCCGGTAGGACTCGGCCAGCGCGCGGGCGCGGGCGCGGATCACGACCGCGACCGCCACCGCGGCCGCGGTGAGCAGCAGGGCCGCGGCCATCCCGGCCAGGGCCGGGACGGGGTCGCCGCGCCGGAGAGCCGGCTGAGAGTAGTCGCCCAGCGCGGCCAGGAGCGGCGACCGGGCGAGCGCCGAGGCGGTCATCAGGGCCAGCGCGGCCGTGCTGAACGCGGCGAGCGCGACCGTGGTCGCGGTCAGCAGCCACGTCGCCAGGCGCGGCTCCAGTCGCGCCGCCAGCGGCCGGGCGGCGGCGGCCGCCAGCACGGGAACCAGCAGCGGCAGGTAGACGAGCGCGCTCATCCCGGCTGATCCTCGTCCTCACCGAGCAGCTGGCGCAGCAGCCGGGCGTCCCGGCCGGACAGGCCGGACACGAACCTGCTGAGCACGGCTCCGTGATCCGTTCCGGCCTGCAGGGCCTGGCTCATCTGGCTGGCGGCCAGGCTGGCGTCGTCGACCGGCCGGTAGGCGAAGGCGCGCCCGGTCCGCTCGCGCTCCAGCAGGCCCTTGGCGTGCAGCCGGGACACGATCGTCACCACCGTGCTGTAGGACAGCTCCTCCAGCTGGCGCGCTGTCAGGTGCTCGCGCACCTGGCCCGGGCTCAGCGGGGCCCCGGCCGCCCGCAGCACGTCCATCACTTCCGCCTCGAGCGCGCCGGGCGGACGCCGGGATGTACCCGGACCCGCGTCCCTGGCGAGCTCCTCATCGGGCATTCCAGGCCCCTTCCGTCACGAAACTTCTACAAGGCTCGTAAATGTTCTACATTGTTTGTAGAACACTAGCGGACCCACCTACGAGCCTACGGCACCGCCCGGTCCGCAATCCGAGCCAAAGGTGGTACTGCATGACGCACCTGACCTACCTGGAGGCCGGCGTCGTCGGGCTCATCCAGGGCGTGTCCGAGTTGTTTCCCGTTTCCAGCCTCGGGCACAACGTGCTGATTCCCGCCCTGATCGGCGGGTCGTGGGAGGCTGACCTCAACGTGTCCAAGGCCGAGTCGCCCTACCTGGCGTTCATCGTCGGTCTGCACGTGGCGACCGCGCTGGCGCTGCTTGTCTACTTCCGGCGGGATTGGGTCCGGATCATCGGCGGGTTCGGCAGCTCGATCCGCGGACGCCGGGTGGAAACCGCCGACCAGAGGCTGGCCTGGATGATCGTCCTGGCCACCATCCCGGTCGGGCTGGTCGGCCTGGTGGCCGAGCACCCGTTCCGGGTGCTGTTCGGCAAGCCCGTCGTGGCCGGGGTCTTCCTGGCCGTCAACGGCGTGATCCTCATCGCCGGGGAGCGGTTCCGGCGCCCGGACTCGCTGAAGGCCGACGAGCGCATCGCGGCCCGCCGGGAGGCGGAGCTGGTGGCGGCCGGCGGCCGGGCCGCCGCGCCGCCGCCACCGGCAGGGCCGGCCCACGCCCGGCCCCGGGCCGCCAGCACCGGGGGTACGGGCCAGTCCGAGCAGGCGGCGGCGGTCGCCTCCGACCGGCGGCTGTCAACCATGGGCTATGGCCGGGCCATCGTCATCGGCTCGGCCCAGATCCTGGCCCTGTTCGCCGGGATCAGCCGGGACGGGGTGACCATGGTGGCCGGCCTGAGGCGCGGCCTGTCCCGCGAGGACGCCGTCCGATTCGCCTTCCTGCTGTCCACCCCGGTGATCTTCGCCGCCGGGATGCTGAAGATTCCGGACCTGTTCGGACCGCTCGGCCAGGGCATCGGCGGCCCGATCCTGATCGGCAGCATCCTGTCCTTCGTCGGCGCCTACGCCGCGATCCGGTTCCTGGTCCGCTACCTGCGCACCAACACTTTGTATCCGTTCGGCATCTACTGCCTGATCGCCGGGCTCGCCAGCGTGGTTTACCTCGGCCTGATCAAGTAAGGGCAAGCTCGTGCAGCAATTCATAACGAACTTCGGCTATCTGGCTATCTTCCTCCTGATGCTGGCGGAGTCGGCCTGCATCCCGGTACCGTCCGAGCTGATCATGACGTTCGGCGGGGCGCTCGCAGCCGGGGCCGTGCCCGGCACGCAGCTCAACCTGATCGGCGTCATCCTGGCCGGCACCGCGGGCAACGTGGCAGGCAGCTACCTGGCCTGGGCCGCGGGGCGCTACGGCGGCCAGCCCTTGCTGCGCCGGCTGAGCGAAGGCCACCTGGGCCGGCGCCTGCTCCGCGAGCACGACCTGGATCGCGCCATCGCCTGGTTCGGCCGGCACGGCGGCAAGGCCGTGCTCATCGGGCGGATGCTCCCGGTGGTCAGGACCTTCATCTCGCTGCCCGCCGGAATCGCGGAAATGCCCGCGCTGCGGTTCGGCGTCTACACGACCATCGGCTGCATCCCGTGGACCGCGGCGCTGGCCGTGGCCGGGTACGCCGTGGGCACCAACTGGGAGTCGATCGCGAATGCGTTCCACGGTCCCAGCTACATCATCGCCGGGATCGTGCTGGCGGTCATGGTGCTGGCCGGATGGCGCTATGCACGGCGGCGCCAGACCCAGGTGCAGCCCGAGGCGCGGCCCGCGAGACACACCCGGAACGCCGCTGGCCCGGTCTTTCATGATCGCGAACGATTGTTAGTCCGGGCAGACTAAAGATCCATCGGGATCATGGTAAAGGCGACGCTTCGGAGTGGTTTTCGATGATCCCGGAGGATTTGGTACTGCAGAGCGTACTAGATCATTCAGGATCATGAACTGGTCGGAGCATAGCCTCAACTGGGCGGTCCACGGTGGCAGAAGAGGCTGATGTGACAACGACGTGGGGCGCACCCGCGGCGCGCACCGCCAGCTGGGGAACGGGGCGGCCTCAGCGGCCGGTGAAGGTGGCCTTGCCGGGGCCGTTTTCCAGGAAGCTGCGCATGCCGGCCCTCTGGTCCTCGGTGCCGAACAGCGCGGCGAACTGCACCCGCTCGATCTCCAGGCCGGTGGCCAGGTCGACGCCGAGGCCGGCGTCGATGGCCTGCTTGGCGGCGCGCAGCGCGAGCGCGGGGCCGCTGGTGTAGCGCCGCACCAGGTCCAGCGCCGCCTGGTAGACCGAATCGTCCGGCACCACCTGGTCTACCAGGCCGATCCGCAGCGCCTCGGCCGCGCCGACCATCCGGCCGCTGAACACGATGTCCTTGGCCCGGGCCGGGCCGACCAGGCGGGACAGCCGCTGCGTCCCGCCGGCCCCGGGGATGACGCCGAGCAGGATCTCGGGCTGGCCGACCCTGGCCCGCTCCCCCGCGACGCGGAAATCGGCGGCGAGGGCAAGCTCGAGCCCGCCGCCCAGCGCGTAGCCGGTGATCGCGGCGACCACCGGCTTGGGCAGCGCGGCGACCAGGCCCGCGGCTTCCTGCAGCCGCCCGGACCGCAGCGCCATCTCGGCAAAGCCGGCCTCCGCCATGACCTCGATGTCGGCCCCGCCGCAGAAGACCTTCTCGCCGCCGTAGACGATCACGGCCCGGATTTCGTCCGATGCGGCGGCCTCCCGGGCGGCCGCCGCGAGCTCGGCGGTCACCTGGTCGTTCAGCGCGTTGACCTTCGGCCGGTTCAGCCGGATCGTGCCGATGCCGCCGTCGGTCTCCAGCGCGACGAACTCGCCCATGGGCGGCACCTTAACGCAGGTCGCCGTTGGTCATGCCGGCCGGGGCCTGCGGGTAGGTGACCAGGCCGAGCTCGGCGCGGCTGTCGAGCAGCGGGTGGTTCGGCAGCACCCGGACGGTGTAGCCGAACGGGCCTGGCTGGTCCAGCGGCACCTCACCGGAATAGCGCACCCCGGGCGGCACGGGGGCGCGGGGGGTCTGGGGGGGATCGTCCCCCCGGGCCAGCACCGCGTAGGCCGGCGCGATGATCTCGTCGGCGTCGTCGGGCCGGCCGTAGACCACCTCGACCGTCACGTCGTCCGGGGTGAGCTCGCCGAGCGCCACCGAGACCCGCACGGTCAGCGCCGAGCCCGGTGATGAGCTGGGCGCCTGCCCGGCGGCCTCCGATTCCACGTGCTCGACCCGCACCTGAGGCCAGGCCTGGATCACGCGGCGCTTCCAGGCGGCCAGCTCGCGGGCCGGGCCGAACCCCCTGGCGTCCGCGAGGTCGCGGGAGGCCGCCGCCGCGGGCACGTACAGCGCCGTCACGTACTCCCTGACCATCCGCTCGGCCTGCACCTTCGGGCCAAGCGAGCGGAACGTGTGCCGGATCCGCTCGACCCAGCCCTGCGGCACGCCGTCCGCGTCCCGGTCGTAGAACAGCGGCGCCACCGACTTGCTCAGCAGCTCGTACAGCGCGGTGGCCTCCAAGGCGTCGCGGCGGGTGGCGTCGGCCACGCCGTCGGCCGAGGGGATCTCCCAGCCGTTCCCGCCGTCGTACCACTCGTCCCACCAGCCGTCCCGGACCGAGACGTTGAGCCCGCCGTTCAGCGCGGCCTTCATGCCCGAGGTGCCGCACGCCTCCAGCGGCCGCAGCGGGTTGTTCAGCCACACGTCGCAGCCCTGCACCAGCGCGTGCGCCATGGCCATGTCGTAGTCGGGCAGGAACACGATCCGGCGCCGCACCTCGGGTGAGTCGGTGAACTGGACCATCTGCTGGATCAGGCCCTTGCCGCCCTCGTCGGCCGGGTGCGCCTTGCCCGCCACCACGATCTGGACCGGCTGGAGCGGGTCGTTCAGCAGCTGGCTGAGCGTGGCCGGGTCGTTCAGCATCAGCGTCAGCCGCTTGTAGGAGGGCACCCGGCGGGCGAAGCCGATCGTCAGCACGTTCTCGTCCAGGACGTCGTCGATCCAGGTGAGTTCGGCATCGGAGGCGCCGCGCTGCCGCCAGGAGGCGCGCAGCCTGCGCCTGGTCTCGGCCACCAGCCGACCGCGCAGCAGCCGCCTGGTCTCCCACAGCTCCCCAGCCGGGGCCGTCGCGGCCCGCTCCCAGCCGCCTTCGGCGAGAGCCGTAATCTCGGGTGCCACCCAGGTGGGGGTGTGCACGCCGTTGGTGACCGAGCCGATGGGCACCTCGCGGGTGTCGAAGCCCGGCCACAGGCCGGCGAACATGTCCCGGCTCACCTGGCCGTGCAGCAGCGAGACGCCGTTGACGCGCTGGGCCAGCCGCATGCCCATCACGGCCATGTTGAACACCTCGGGGTCGCCGCCCGGGTAGGTCTCGGCGCCCAGCGCGAGCACCCGCTCGACGGGCAGCAGCGGGTCGTCGGAGAAGTGCTCGGAGATCAGGCTGCGCTCGAACCGGTCGATGCCCGCGGGAACCGGGGTGTGCGTGGTGAACACCGTGCCCGCCCGGCAGACCTCGAGGGCCTCGTCGAAGCTGAGCCCCTGCCCGGCGTACTCGCGGATGCGCTCCAGGCCCAGGAATCCCGCGTGGCCCTCGTTGGTGTGGAAGACCTCGGGCGAGGGGTGCCCGGCTAGCGCGCAGAAGGCCCGCACCGCGCGCACCCCGCCGACGCCGAGCAGCAGCTCCTGGCGCAGCCGGTGGTCGCTGCCGCCGCCGTACAGCCGGTCGGTCACCTGGTGCAGGTCGGCCTCGTTCTCCTCCACGTAGGAGTCGAGCAGCAGCAGCGGGACGCGGCCGACCTGGGCCACCCAGATCTGCGCGGCCAGCTCCCGGCCCGCGGTCAGGCCCACCTTCACGTGCACCGGCGCGCCGGAGGCGTCCCGGAGCAGCTCCAGGGGCAGGCCGTTCGGGTCGTCGGACGGGTACCGCTCGGCCTGCCAGCCGTCGGCCGACAGCGACTGGGTGAAGTAACCGTGCCGGTACAGCAGGCCGACCCCGATCAGCGGCACGCCCAGGTCGCTGGCTGTCTTCAGGTGGTCGCCGGCCAGGATGCCCAGGCCGCCGGAGTACTGCGGCAGCGCGGCGGTGATGCCGTACTCGGGCGAGAAGTACGCGATCGCGGCCGGGGCGCCGTCCTGGCCCGCGTACCAGCGCGGCTCGGACATGTACCAGTGCAGGTCCTGCTCGGCGTCGCCGAGCCGGCGCCGGAAGTCCCTGTCGGCCGCGAGCTCGGCGATCCGGGCCGGCGGCAGCGCGCTGAGCATCGCGATCGGGTCGCCCCCCGACGCCGCCCAGGCGGCGGGATCGATCGAGGCGAACAGGTCGGCGGCCGGGCGGTGCCAGGACCAGCGGAGGTTCAGCATCAGGCCGTGCAGCGCGGCCAGCGGCTCGGGCAGGGTTACGCGGACGGTGAACCGGCGAATCGCTTTCACGGGCAGAC
>Ga0335078_10012978_pt1 | contig 12350 bp, 14 predicted proteins | sample Lox_Sample_32_FD_206711 | JGI IMG/M metagenome (GOLD analysis project Ga0335078, IMG submission 206711) | Soil microbial communities from Loxahatchee National Wildlife Refuge, Florida, United States - Lox_Sample_3.2 | ecosystem: Environmental > Terrestrial > Soil > Wetlands | place: USA... | reverse complement strand
GAGCGCAGGATAGCAGAGCTGCTGAAGGAACGCCACGTGCACTGTTTCGCCGCCTTCCCCGACTTCGAGGTGTTCGACCAAGGCGTGGAGTGCCAAGCAGTGCTTGCCAAGCTCAACGAACTTTTGGAGAGGAGCACCCCGGGGACCGTAGTGCACGTCGTCTCCGACGACAGCAGCGCCGAGGTGGAGATGCAGCGGTGGTCTGATCAGACGGGGAACTCCATCGTCGACATGCAGAAGGAAGGGAAGCTCTTCCACTACATCGTCAGGAAGGAGCCCTAGAAGGCGACCGGACCCTATCGCTCGATGGGGAGCATCACCGAGTTTCCCCACTCGGTCCAGGAACCATCGTAGTTTCTGACATCTGGATATCCGAGAAGGTACTTCAAGACGAACCAAGAATGCGAAGACCTTTCTCCTATTCTGCAGTAGGTGATCACGGTCTTGTCCCTGTCGACCCCCTTTGAACGATACAGGTTCTCCAGCTCCGGCCGGCTCTTGAATGTCCCATCGGCGTCGTTCACCGCTTGCGCCCACGGTATGTTCTTCGCGCCTGGGATGTGCCCGCCCCTTTGGGACTGCTCGTCCGGATACTCGGGAGGTGCAGTGATTTCCCCTGAGAACTCCTTCGGCCCTCTCACGTCGACAAGCACTCTGTCCTTTTGCCCTATCGAAGCTCTCACGCTGTCCCGGTAGATCCTAACCCTTGTGTCTGGGCCTCCGATGCGAAATTCCTTGGGCTCGTATGAAGGCACTTCCTTGGTGAGCGGCCTGTCCTCGATCAGCCATTTCTTCCGTCCGCCGTCCATCAATCTAACATTCTCGACCTTGTAGTACTTTAGATCCCAAAAGGCGTAGGCGGCGAACCAGTTGTTGAAGTCCCCGTAGAGGATGACAGACATCTCTGGAGAGATGCCGCTTCTCTTCAACAGGGCTTCCAGTTGCTCCTTCGAGAGTATGTCCCGGGTCGTCGGGTCATTCATGTCCTTCTTCCAGTCAAATACTACCGCACCCGGTATGTGACCCAGAAGGTAGTTCGAGGCGGGGTCATAGTCCACTTCGATCATGCGGACCTTTGGATCTTCCAAGTGCTCGGACACCCACTGAGTAGTTACCAGGACCTCGGGATGAGCGTACGCTTCGGACATGATATAACATATGTAATAATGCCAATATAAGTTTGGCTGTTTGCCCGGGCCGAGCACCGGCGGACGGTGTTCCTGCGCGTTTACAGGGTTGCTGGGTCAGCGCCTCCGCGCATTCCAACCAGATAGCCGAGTGCCAGACCGAGCAGGGCGCCGCCGGCGTGTGCTATCCAGTCCACGTACACGGACGTGAAGCTGCTTATGATGAAGATAAGAGCGAACCAAAGCATCAGCACCACGTTCACCCTTCTGTTCGTTACAAAATCGAATGAAACCACGCCCGCGAGGAGTCCGAAGATCCCGCCCGAAGCGCCGAAGCTTCCCACATTGGGGCCGTTGGCCAAGCTGAAGATGTTGCCAGCTATGCCCGTGGCCAGGAACACCGCGTAGTACTGCCTCTTGCTGTAGGTATACGAAAAGATGCCGTCCAGCCAGGCTAGGGCCAGGGCGTTGAAGGCCACGTCTATGATTCCCAGGACAGTCGGAGGCACTACGATTATCGACGTGACGAGCTGCCAGAATCTCCCGGCGAAGACATCTCCGTTGTCCTGGAGGAGGAATAGCGTGAGGGGGCGGCCATCTATCGCGATGAAGGCGAGGGCTGTGCCCACGACCAGCCCTCCGATGACCGTGTAGACCAGGTTCCTTCCTTGTTCGGAAAGCTGCAAGTCTAATCTCCGGCGATCAGACGTTCGCCGATTCTGTTCTCTCCTCTGTCAGGCGGTCCCCCGTCTTGACCCGCCCTTCTGCGAGGACCCGTGCGTACCACCCGCGCCTCCCCAGCATGACCTTGAGGAAGCCCGGGCCCTTGGACCCTCCGATGTATGGGAGCAGGAATAGGTTGTCGCAAGGATCGCAGGCCTTTGTGATCTGAAGGCGGACTTGGCCTGCTGCAAAGACCTTCCCGACGCCGAAAGCTCCGTATGGGACCCCGCTGGTGGTGAAGTTTTCACCAAGGTCTCCTGGCTTGATCGGCCAGCCTTCCGAGTTCAGCTCCCTGATGGTTTCAATTGGCATGACCAGTAGCGCCTGGTCGGGGTCATCCTGACGTTCCTCGTGCCTGTAGACGTTGAAGTCACCTTCTATGCCTGCCCTTGTTACGAACGCCGAGTCCACTGGCTTCTTCGGAAGGCCGTGCTCCCCTTTGGTTTGGGGTTTCACATTGATCTGCTGAATCTCTCCGGGCACGTCTCGGGCGGAGATCGGCCCATTAATTTGGCTTGGCCAGATTGCACCTTCCGCCGTCCCACGCTTCGGTACGATCGACGCCGATGGTTTCGACCCTCCTTCCTTCGCCAACTGGCGTGGCGAAGGCCCTCATTCTGACAACAGCTTCGTGTCTTCCATGTAACCTTTGATCATACCATACACCGCCTCGGAGAATATCGCCTCAGCCATAGCCTCGTAGCCCAGGAAACTCAAATGCAGCCCATCGTTCGAGTATTCTTCCCGCAATCTCCCCGCGGCGTCCGCGGTTGCCGTGAAGAGGTCCACACAGATGATGCCGCGAGACTCACTGCAATTCCTGATTAGTCTGTTGAGCCGCAGCCTGGGCGGGATGCCTTCGTCGTAGCCGCGCACGGATGGAACGGTACATGCGACTGGCTGAATTCCACTGTTCAGCGCCTCGTCATACATGCCTGCTAGATTCTCGGCCACCGATGACGGATCCATCCCCCACCCAAGGTCGTTTGACCCTCCTAGGATTATCACTGCGTCAGACCGGGGTCCAACCACGTCGCGGACAAAACGGTCCGCCATGTCGTCGGTGAGCTCGCCCACAATCCCCCGGTTGAGAAATTCAACTCTGAAGCCGGGCGCCTTTTTGTGGAGCGTCGCGTCTACTCTCTTGCCTAGGAAGGCTGTGTACGGGAAAGGCTCTGGGAACTCTTCATCCTCCGTCGGCGACCGGTAACCGACAGTAAGGCTGTCCCCGAAGGCGACGATGAGTATCCTCGCCTGCTTTCTCTCGCTGCCGGTCGTCAGGCCCGGGTCGCCTGACGCCGCTGTGGTAGTATCACGGCTCTGTAGCACTGTTCCATCTTTGTTATTACTCCTCCTACATTGTTCAGTCCAGCTCGGTGCTCGCGCTTCTTGGCGTGGGCCCGCAGCGGACTGGGGCCGGGCGGGAAGTTCGTCTAGGGTCATCCCGCCCCTCCCACAGCCTACCTTGACACAATAAAACGGTACATTCCGTTTGCCTTGGTCACAAAACAGATGCACACCTCGATGTACGTTTGGACGGCCATTCGGAACTGCTTCGCTGATTTGCCGGTAGGAGCCGGAAAGGCTTAAGCAGATTCGAGGAAAAGGAGAGCACGGGAACGGGCCATGGCTAGCTCGGGTGGTCTTGAGTGGTTTGAACAGCTTCCCTGTTCGGTAATGGTCTGCGACAAGAAGTACAAGATACTCTACATGAACGACAAGGCCGCAAAGGACCATGGCGACGAGGGAGGCAGGGCTTTAGTCGGAACGGATTTGATGGAGTGCCATCCGCCAGACGCTCAGGCGAAGCTGAGGGAAGTGCTCACCTCGGGCCGAGCGAACGTGTACACCACGGAGGAGAGGAGGAGGAAGAAACTTGTCTATCAGTGCCAGTGGAAAAAGGGAGGGCGGGTTGGAGGGGTTGTGCAGCTTGTCATTGAACTCCCAAGGGACATGCCCCGCCATGTAAAATGACTGGCTGAGCTGAATGGGAACAACGCCGCCATTCTATTTCCCGCGGTTAGCTCTGTACGCCGTTTATCCTTATTATCTCCCAAATCCAGATGTGAGCGAATGCCTCGAATCGAAGTCTACGAAGGTTCTCAGAAGATTGCGGACATCGGACTCCCCGAGAAGAAGTTCAGCACAGGTTCTGTGGGCTACTGGGCCTCCCAGAAGCTTGAGATTAACGGGAAGAGGTACCAGTGTCAGTTCCAGTTTGTTCAGATCGGGTCCAAGCAAAAGACAGAGTGACCCTCTCCATTCAACTCTCGTAACCTGAGAGCCATGGGTTGGATGGTAACATGATTTACCCGAAAACCCATGGAACACGGCTCGCGGGTTCGATTCCTTCGTCAACTCGGATGCTCGATTCTAACCAGACTAGTTGGAAGGTTCTTCTGCAGCGTGACAATGGTGTGGCCTGATTAGCCGATAGGAGTCCGGTTGAAGCAGGTGGACTGCAAGATGGTACGAAGATGAAGGTCTTCGAAGGTCTAAGAGGGATAGGGATTTCGGAACATGCGGCCAGGAAGTTTCTAACGCACAGCAAGTCAAACCTTCTGTTTGCCACGACCAATGTCGACGGGACCCCTACGATACATCCAGTTTGGTACTATTTCGACACCGTCAAGACCAAGTTGCATTTCTGCACAGAACCCGACCCGAAAGGGCCACTTACGTCAGGAAGAGAAGTCTATTTTGATGTAGATCACGATTGATGGCCCTACAAGGGTGTGAAGGGGAAGGGGAGAGCCAAGATTCTAACTGCCAAGCGGGAAGCCCTTTCCTGGGGTGCGAAGGTTCTCGCGAGCCGTGCCGTAGGCCGGAACCAAACCGGTAACGTTCTATAGGTCACCCGTGACTGCAGGGGTAGCCAAGTAACCCAGACAGTGGTGGGAGAGGAGAAATTGGGCAGGATTCGCGAGAAGACGGGTACAGGGGTGTGCAACTGTCGGCACATGGCCGAGGCTCACGAGATACTGTTCCAGACAATCTATGCGACCAAGCGAGGGAGATGCACCATCGAAGGATGTTCATGTCAGGCCTATGTCAGAAATCCGAACTATCACGTTGTCGGCGTGTGACTCCTTGCGTCACCCAGCCTGACGACCCCATCAACAACAAGATCAGGAAAAGATCGATGGCGAGATGGCAAGACCAGGAGCTAATCGGCTGACCACCTCAGCTGCTCGAGCCTTGAAGAGTCAGAAGGGAAGACTGTGCGAGGATCGGTGCGTCGTACAGGGCTGCCAGCGCGACACAGTCGGAGGCCCTGTATCCATGAAGCGTAACCTGTCCGTTGCGGCCGTCAAGATAGATGTCTCCCCTCAGGACGTCGTTCGAGCTGTAGATTTGGACCCTTGCCAGGTGGAGGCCTTCCCTTTCGGCCAGGTCCTCGACTACGTTGTAGATGGAAGGCAGGGACGACTTATCTCCCCTCAAGAATCTGTCAATGTGAGTCGCAACCTCTCCGGAAAACGCCCTGACATACAGCTTCCTCTGTCTGTCAGAAATGGAAGCCAGGACGGCGACACCTTCGATACCATTCTCGTCGGCGAACCCCACCTTCTCCAGTTTGACTGGCTCGGAGTCTTCATGGCCTGACGTCGACGACATCAGACAACGAATCCCGCCGCCTGTATATTAGACTGTGAGACAGACGCTTTGTAGAAGCTCACTTTTCGCTCATCTTGCGCCTGCCTGCCCTGCTCGGAGCTCAGGAGTGGCGTACGAATTCGGTGACAGCAAGCATTTCGGCCGAGGCGGCTGCGAACATCGCTCCTGTTGCAAAGGCGTGGTTGAACGTGAAGATGTATGACACTGCGTAGATCGTCGCAGGAAGAAGGACCACCCCACCTCCAGCCGCCATCCTGGCAAATTCCTGCAGGGCAAACGTCGCCCGTCCACGAGGTGCGAATCCTAGGAAAAGCCTGACTTCTAGTGTGCTTGCGGCGGCCACGGCCAGAATCGATGCGAGCGGAATCATGATCGAGAAGGGCGAAGTCAGCGGCTTCGCCAGCAGGCTTTCGAGGTACACAATGGCGACCGCCGGGAGGAACACGGCAGTGGTAATGAGCGCCTTGGAGGAGACGATGGTCCTCATCCTCAGGGGCATTGTTTTGGCGAAGTCGAATCCGGTCCCTTCGGTGCTTACGAGAACCAAAGGCATGATGAGAGAGACCATCCCTCCCAGGGTCATCGCCACGAGAACTGTCGACGTCCCCAGGGTGGGCAGGAACGCCCTCATCAAAAGAATGATGAGGGTCTCGAACGCAGGAAGCGTGAGCAAGAAAGCAGACGTCAGGTTTGAGGACGCGGCCCTCAAATCCTTCAGGGCGTAGGCGGTTACTGGTCCATGCAAGGCCACAGAAGCGTCATGGGTACGTTCGCTCCTCGTCGCGCCCGACGCGTTCTCTGGAAAACTGGCGACAGAACTCGTGCTCCACTTGGAAACCGCGACTGCGATCAGGAAGTAGACCACCATCGCCCCCAGAGCAAACTTCTCGACCAATGTCGGAGCGAAACCATGCGCAATCGACCCTACCCCTATCCCCAGAGAGAACGGGTAGACCAACGAAAGAATCGATCCGGTCAACCTGTCCGGGCTCGCCAGAACGCTCTGCACCAAAGGAATCAGGTATCCTGCCCCGGCGAAAAGGACTCCAATACCCAGCACCACGACCCCCCAAGCCAGGAGCAGCGCAAGGCGCAGCGCGCCGCCTCGTTTGCCCTGCTTGGAGCCCATAATGTTTCTGTAGAAGACGCTTGATAGCCAGAGAGCAACCCCGACTCCCATTACCGAGTTTACAGCCCCGGCAAGAAGCATGAAGAGCCCGGACAAGATCGAGCTCGTCAAGATAGAAACGAAAAAAACCTGGCAGGCGACCGACCCCACCACCAGATAGTCGCTGGTTCTCACGAAAGAAAGCAGGTTGATCAGTGAGACATCCTCCTGCATCAGAGGCAGAGTCGAGAGGACGGGTGAGGGACCGCTGGTCACGAAAGACGAAAGGGTCTGGACTCCGTAGAGGACGATGAGCGCGAAGGAAACCGCCAAGCTCAAGGTCACGGATGCGGATATCCCGTACGAGGCTCCCATGGCCTGAGGGAGGAAAGGGGCGCCGGCTGCGGCTATCACGAAGACAGTTATGACGAGCTTGTCGAATCTTGCAATCCGCAACGCCCTCCTGACGAGATCCTCCTGCCCCGAGGCTTCCGAAGAGCCTCTTCCGAAGGATCCCCACCACATGTTGCTACTGTTCTGGAGAATCGACTTGAATGCCATTTCCGAATAGGGAATGGCGCTAAGGCGCCAGGCGTCAGCGGTCTTCATCGTCGAAGAAAGACTCCCTGAGTGTCCTCACTGTGTTCTCGACTTCCGACGCTTCGTTGGTGAGTTTCATGAAGACCTCCTCCAGCGTAGCGTCTTTCTCCCCTGCCCGAGCCCTCAGCTGGTTCAAGTCTCCCTCGGCGACGATCTTGCCTCGGAAAATGATCCCGATCCTTGAACAGAGCCTCTGTGCAATCTCCATGACGTGGGTGGAGAACAGGACCGCCCCTCCTCTCTGCACGTGCAGCGAGAGCAGTTCCTTCAGAATTCTGCTGCTTCTGGCATCCAGACTGTTCAACGGCTCGTCCAGCAGGAGAACAGGCGGCTGGTGTAGCAGTGCGGCGATAATTGCCACCTTCTGTTTCGTCCCCATGGACAGGGTGGCAATCGGAGTGTCGAAGGCTGACGTTACTTCGAAGGCCTCGGCGAGCTGGCGCACCCTGCGGTTCATTGAATCCTTGGCGAGCCCCCTGACAGAAGCCTCGAACCCTAGGAGTTCTCTGGGTGTCAGCGATTCGTAGAGTATTGGGATTTCAGCAACGTAGCCAATCTGCGCTTTTGCATGGAGTGGGTCCTTCGTGGCATCGAACCCCGAGACGGTAACTTTGCCTTTGGTCGGTTCGATCAGACCAGCAGTTATCCTGAGGGTTGTAGTCTTGCCCGCTCCGTTGGGCCCTAGCAACCCGTAGATTTCTCCCGACATCACCCCGAGATCTAGGCCGTTGAGGGCGCCAAAACTGCCGTATGTTTTCGTGAGGCCGTGGGTCTCGATAAGTGCGTCAGTCACCTTCAGTTGCACCTTCTTCGAGCCTGGCATGTGTCGTACAGCATGGAATGTGAGCACCAGCTGCTTCCCAACATGGTTTCAAGTCCGCTGCCGCACGTGGAAATCGGGGCGGACGAATTTATGCGAGTAGTATCACAGGTCTGTAGCGCCGGTCCATCTTCGTCACTATCACGCTCGCTGGGCCTCGAGATCTGGGTAGAACGCCCGACGGGCATACAATGCTGCCAAGGCAAAGCAAGTGTGGGTTCTTGACAACGTTCCCTGCAGCGCCTTAGATTCAAATCGTACCCGAGTTGGAGAGGCCAGAAGAGCAGGTTGAGCGAATCCGGCATAGACGACTCGTTCGAGCCCGTCATCCCCGAGGAGACTGAAGGACTACGACATCCTGCGAGGCCGATAACGACTCCTGACCTCCCAATTTTTTCCATGCTTGACTCCATAGATTTCTCGGGTCATTTCGTTCTCTTGGGGGAAGTGGGGACCGGGAAGAGCACCATCGTCCCGATTCACGAGTTCGAGAAGTCTGGGAGAACCCGGCGCATCGTCATTCGCGAGCCGTCGAGGGCCTCCTGCAACGCCCTCTACTATTCACTCCAGGCACTTCACCCTGAGGTCAGTAAGCATCTCGCCATTATAACCAAGGACACCAAGGTCAATATCGAGGGCAAGATCAAGATTGTCACCGACGGCGTTCTGATCAGGATGCTCGCTGACCGCTCGATTTCTGAGACTTCAATCTATTTTGACGAAAGCCACCAGATGTCCTCCCAGCTGGAGCTCTGCATGTCCCTGGCGAAGAAGGACGAAGGGATAGCGAAGAACCTGTTCAGGGTGATGAGCGCCACCATAGACCCCAGGGAGTTTCTGGCCTTCCTTGGAATCTCCAAGCTTCACTCTGTCAGTGGTAGGAGGTACCCTGTCAACGTCGAGGTGGAGTTTGTTCGCGACCTAGATGCGATGTTCGAAACGCTCTCGAGGTACCTCTACACCCAGCCCAGGGACGAGTCCTGGCTGGTCTTCCTGCCCACGCGGCGTCTCGTCGAGAAGTACGCAGGGAGCTACGGCGGTGTGTACATCCATGGTGGGCTGGAAGGCTCCGAGGTCAACAGGATCCAACGAAGAGCAGAGCGGGACAGGAACCTGAAAATCTTCGCCACCAACGTAATAGCTTCGTCTGTAAACATCTACGTGGACAACGTCCTGATATTCAACGATGTAATCAACAGCAAGGACAGGCTGGGCCAGAAGAGCCTAACTTACAGTAAGCTGGACAACAACTCCCTCCTTCAGATGATGGGGAGAATTGGGCGCTTCAAGGCTGGCCGTGCGGTCGTTCTCACCGACTCGCCTATCCCGAGGAAAATCGAGCCGACTCCAGTCCGCAAGTCTCTTGAGACCGAGACCCCGTTCGACCTTGTGCTCCTGATGTCGAAGTATGGCCTCGACTTTTCCAGACTGGAGTTCATGTCAAGGGTGAACCACAGGGAGATAGCGTTCGCCGAGGACTGGCTTGCCGACATCGGGGCAATCGAACCCCGTCCTCCTAGGATAACGAGAAAAGGGCTCCTGATGAGCGAGATTCCCTACGAGCCTGACTTCGCACATATGATCTCAGGCGCGCTGCTCTCGAGGGACTACCAGATGGCCAGGTTCCTGCTGGCGTGCGGGTCATTCGGCGACTCCCTAAACCACGCATACAAGACAGACTTCGAGCCCATGGCCCGCGATTTCCTTTACAAGTTTGACAGGTCCAACGAGCTCAACATCAAGGCGCACCTCCTGAAGAGATATTCAGAGGATGCAGGCGGCGTGTTCAAAGCAAACATGGCAGCCAACGGCATCTTCCCTCGCTTCATGGAAGAGGCGTGGAAGAATTACGAGGCCGCCAGAGATTCACTGAACGACCTCCTCCTTGCCTCGAAGGAGGAACCGCTTCCGAGGGAGGTAGTCGTCGACCCAAACCTCGACCGTCTCGAGGCATATCTGTCGGACTGCCTGTCGTTCGAGAGATACGACTTCCACGATAAGGACGATTACGACCTGAGAAGCATGACCATTGAAGACCGATTCTACGCGAGGAGCGTGACCATCAACCTCCGGAAGATACTTTTCGACGTGGTCGCCCTCGGCCGAAGAAGACGCCACCGTCGCTAGTACGCAGAGTCTCACTCCATGGAAGAACACGACGGACGTAATGAAAAAAGGTTCCATCTATTTTCCAAGTCGGCAGCGGTTAAGAACCGAAATCGTTCTGACGGCACCAGTTGTATCACGCGCCGTTCCTGAAGTTGGTTGAAGGAAGGTCAAGGCCGGCTTCGTCTGTGTCTGCCGCAGTGGAGAGGTTCCACTCAGATGGGCAACTCATAACGCGCGTCTGCTAGCCGTTTGCCCTCGACAGGCAGAACTGACAGGCAACCATGCCTAGGAGGCACTGGCAGAATGGACCCAATTGTCAGAGGGAAACCTCTTCCACAACAGCTCTTCGCCGGGAACGATAACCATCATCCTGTACATGTTGATGGCGCGAATGGTTCCGAACCTCCTGACGACTTCCCCGAAACCAGTCTGTGTGAAGCCTTCGGACACGAACAATCCTTCTGAGGGTGCGTTGCCCGTCTCGATTCCAGCGAATACCTCTTCCACGCCTGCCTCCCTGAACCTCCCGAGCGAGTCCTTGAGGAGGAGCTTGGCGACCCCCATCCTCCTGTGGGCCTTGGCGACCGCTATGTAGTAGACGTAGCCGATCCGCGGCTCCAGCGTCTTCAGCATGACGAGTCCAACCGGCGCGCCCGATGCCATGGCCGCCCTGACCACCTCCAGCTGCAGGAGCTTCCCCTTCGAGTGTCTGAGATACCATCCCTCGAAGCTTTCTTCGAGGATCTTCTCCAGGGGAGCCCGCTCGCCGCGCGGGACATCGACGATCACGACACCCTCCGCTGCGGTCAGGGCCCAAACACCGTCTCCGCGTTACGCCAGAGTATCATTTCCCTGTCCCCTTCATCCACATCCAGCCTCCTCACCAGGTCGAGGGCGTCGGAATACGATGTGATGGGGTAGTCGGTCCCGAAGATGATCTTCTCGGGCCCGCCAGCAAAGTATATCGCCTCGCTGATCTTCCTGGCGAGCCAACTGGCGAACTTGTCAGGGTAAGCGCCTCCCCCGGTGGTTAGCCCGGAGATGTCTGCGTAGACCTTGGGGTGCTTGTAGATGAGTTCGGCGACGTCCCCGAACCAAGGATTGCCGAAGTGGCAGAGGATTATGATCAGTTCCTCCCGCCTGTTTGCGAGCGCGTCGAGGGTCAGCGGGTGCGATCTTGAGAGGTCGCCGGTGCTCGTCACCGTGTCCCCGGTGTGGAACATCACCGGCAGCTTCTCCGATTCTGCGTAGTCGTAGAGTCTCTCGAACAGGGGGCTCACCGCGGATGCTTTCACGTATCCTAACCTGATTTTCAACGCCCTGACCTCCTTTCTGTTACTCTCGGCCAACCTGATGGCTGCCTTCACTTCCTTTGCCGAGGGTTCGACGGTCACTACGGGCGAGAGCAGACCTCCGCTCCTCCTGCAGAGTTCGATCACCCTCTCGTTGGGAAGAGGAACCCCGCTCTTCAGAGGCGGGCTGAGAAGGAGGCCGTGCCTCACGTTGTTTTCCTTCATGCTTTTCGTGAGTCCCTCGAGGGTGTACGTGAGGCCATTCATTTCCGCGAAGCGTGAGAGGGCGTCATCGCTTCGCTCCGACAGGTGTAGGTGGGCGTCGATTATCCTAGGCAAGTGTCCTACGAGCGGCTCGAATCTGAATAAGGGTTGCTGCTCCCCTGAAACCATGGCGCAGGTGGTAGAATCGGGCGGATTCGGTTTCGAGCGCAGGAAGTTATGGCGAATAGGAATAATCGGCGGGTCAAGCCCGTACATGTCACCTAAGATTTAACAGCGCCCGATTCAGCCGTACTCGTCATGGTTTCCAAGCTGAAAACCAAGGCGCTATTTTCCGAGGACAACGTGCCTCCAGGCGGCACCTGTCTCTCGTCCTTCGTGGTCGTCTCAGACGGAAAGCGCGTCCTTGTCGGGAAGATGGGCCGTCCTGAAATCTGGGTCGAACGGTTCCTGGTCGGGCCGGCACGTGCGCCCGTCTATGCCGCCAGCGGCAAGTATATTCTACCTGCAAGGCACCTCCACTGGTACGAGTCTCCCATCGAGGCCGCCCGCAGCGTGCTCAGGGACCAGATCGAGCTTGATGTTCCCGGGAGCAAGATTTCCCTGGTGGACGTCCAGTCCCATGTGTCAGGGGACATCAATGATGAGAAAGAACCACCTCATTGGGACATCTGCTTCCTTTACAGGGCCCAAGTTACGAAGAGTGTGGCCGGGAAACTCCGCCGCCCCGA
>Ga0335078_10012977_pt1 | contig 12351 bp, 9 predicted proteins | sample Lox_Sample_32_FD_206711 | JGI IMG/M metagenome (GOLD analysis project Ga0335078, IMG submission 206711) | Soil microbial communities from Loxahatchee National Wildlife Refuge, Florida, United States - Lox_Sample_3.2 | ecosystem: Environmental > Terrestrial > Soil > Wetlands | place: USA: Florida... | reverse complement strand
GCACGAGCTCTGGAATAAGCGCGGCCGCCCCGTCTCCATGCGTATCGGCCAGCCTGTGGATCAGGAGATTCTCTCCCGCTTCGAGAGCGAGCGAACCGCCACCGCCTTCATTCGCAACCGGACATATTCGCTCGCTCGCCGCGTACCAGTCCGCCGTTGGGGCTTCCGCAAACCAGCGCCGCATCAGGAGCAGGTCATCGCGGCGGCGCCGCCCGAGATTCTGGACCGGGAAATTCGCGGTTTGCCGGAGCAGGCCACTCTGCTGAAAGCCGGCGACATGCGCGTGGTACTGGCCCGCGCCGGAGAGATCCCGTTCACGCTTCGGGAAATCGGCCGTCTCCGGGAGGTGACCTTCCGCCAGGCCGGCGAGGGCACGGGCAGGTCGCTCGATCTGGATCGTTTCGATTCGCACTATCTGCACCTGCTGCTCTGGAACGACAATGAGCGCGAGGTGGTGGGAGCGTACCGGCTGGGACCGTCGCTGGAGATCCTGCCGCGATATGGAGTGCGCGGCTTCTACACGAGCACGCTGTTTGCGTGGAAGCGGAATTTTCTGGATCGTCTGGGCCCAGCGGTGGAAATGGGCCGCTCTTTCGTGCGCCTTGAATACCAGAAGAGCTTTTCGGCGCTCCTTCTGCTTTGGAAGGGCATCAGTCAGTTCCTGGTGAACGACCCGCGTTATCACGTGCTGTTCGGCCCGGTGAGCATCAGCAACGATTATCATCCCGAGAGCCGCGAGCTGATGGTGCGGTTTCTGAACGCCTATTGCCGCGACGAGCATCTGGCGCGTCTGGTGCGCGCGCGCAATCCGTTCAGGCTGAAGCCGCGGCGCGATGTGGATGACATCGTGGAAGGCACCGCGCAGTGGGACATCGATGCGCTCTCCACCGTCATTGCCGACTTTGAAACCGACCAGAAGGGTGTACCTGTGCTGCTCCGCCAGTATCTCAAGCTGGGTGGCCAACTGGTGGCGTTTAACGTCGATTCCGGTTTCGCCGACACGCTGGACGGACTGATTGTGGTCGATATCGCCCGCACCGACCGCCGCACGCTGGGGCGCTATATGGGCGGTCAGGCCGCGAAGAAATATCTGGAGTTCCACGGCGTGCGCTTGCCGGAAACTTAAGGGTCGAATTCCCGATAGCTGAGCAAGGAGAAATATCCCAGCGAGGCTTGCAGGAGGGAAATTCCGGCCTTTGGAACCCTCCTGAGCTTTCCGGCCTGTCTGGGGTAATCCGTCTTCCGGGTTCGGACGAGATTGCACCCACCGGCCGGTCGCCGCTTACGATTGACCACTTATCCCGGAAACCCGTTCCTGCTTCGCCTTTGATGCAGTGATCACCGCACCATCGCCACCTTCTTCCCTTCCTCCGCCGACGCTGTCCCGCTTCTCACGTGATCCAGATAATCGCCGAGTAACCGCACCTCACCAGAACATCACATTAGGTGGGGACGCTTATCGCGGGTCCTGGTTCAACCCGCGGCAGCATGATTGATACGCGCAGGCCTGGGTTGGCGTTTTCCGCACGAATCTCACCGCTGTGCAGGCGAATGGCGCGCTGGGCGATGGACAGGCCAAGGCCGATTCCACCGCTCGACGCGTCGCGCGAGCCGTCCGCGCGGAAAAATGGGTTGAAGATCTTCGACAACTGGTCCTCGAGCACGCCGGGGCCCCGGTCGCGCACCGTCAGCACGTTTCGCTCCTTCTCCACGGCGATACTCGTTTCTACAGCGGCGCCGGGTGGCGAATATCGGATGGCGTTTCGGACAACGTTTTCGATGGCGCGTTGCAGCAACTCCGTGTCGCCCATGGTGCGAACGTCCGCGGGAGCGTCAATCTGGACCAGACAGCCACGCTCCTGTGCTTCCAACTGGCAATTCTCGACCACATTGCGAAGCACGTCGCTCAGATTCACATCTTCAACGTTAACCGCCTCCGGATCTCCTTCGGCCGTGGTCATCTGCAGCAGAGAATCCACCAGATCGGACAGCCGCTCTGTTTCGCGCCGGAGACGAAGGGCGGCCGCCTCGCGATCGCCCGCCTTCGCCACAACGTCGGCGGCAAGTCGTAGTCGTGTCAGAGGCGATCGCAGCTCATGAGACACGTCCTGGAGCAACTGCCGTTCGGCCGTCAGAAGGGTCTGGATGCGGGAGGCCATGGCGTTGAATGACTGCTCCACCTCGCCAATTTCGTCGCGACGGTGCGCTCCCACGCGCACGCTCAGATCGCCGGCCCCGAAACGGCGAACCGCGCCAGCAAGCCGCCGGAGCGGCCAGGCGAACTGCATCGCCAGGACCCAGAACAACGCCGCAACCACGGTGAGGAGAAGAAGATACTGCGGCGCAAACGTGGACAGGCGGAACGGGGCACTACTGAGGAGGACCACATACCGATAACGCGAGTCGGGCGATGCGGTGCGGACAGCTATCTTGTCGCGGCCGACCCGAATGTCGGAGCGGTGAAGACCGTCCGACCCCACCAGCAGTGCGGATCGGTCCTCGCCAGTGAGCAGATCGCGGCCCGCCGAATCGGTGACGTATCGCTCCGCACCTTCGAACTGTCGCAGGTCCGAGAGGTAGCGCTGCAGTTCGTCACGGCCCCCTCGCGCATAGGCTGAGATCGCCCCATGCAGTTCGAATGCGTCGCTGCGAGCGAAAGCTTCGCTGAAAGTCGCGACTAAGACTGCCCCCGAGATCCACCAGGCAGCCATGATCGAGAGAATCAGGATAGACAGCGACCAGATGAGGATCCTGGCGGTGATGGATCGCAGGTTCAATTCCCCTCCTCGGCCAGCAGGTAGCCTACGCCGCGCACCGGGCGGATGAGAACGCCCGTCCCATCGAGTTTCCTCCGAAGGTGGCTCACGTGCACCTCCAGCGATCTCTCGAACGGCGTCGCAGGACGCTGATAAAGCACCGCGCAGACTTCATCCCGCGTCACCACACGTCCCGCCGAATCGACGAGCAATTCCAGGATCGCGAATTCCGTCGCCGTCATCGGCACTGCGTCATTCTCCACCGAGACCTTGCCGGTGACCCGGTTAAGCCGAAGCTTGCCCGCGACGGCGATGTCCGGCTGTCCGGAGACGGCGTGGCCCGTGCGACGAAGCACGGCGCGCACGCGCGCGAGCAGTTCCTCGGTTCCAAATGGTTTGGGAAGGTAATCGTCGGCGCCCGCATTCAGACCGGCAACACGATCCTGCGGCGAGTTCCTTGCCGTAAGCATGATCACCGGAACCGAGGAACGCCGGCGCAACTGCCGGAGCACCTCGAACCCGTCCAGAACGGGCAGCATGACGTCGAGGAGCACGAGGTCGAAGTGTTCCTGAAGGGCACGCGCCAGACCGCGTCCGCCGTCGAGCGCCGATTCCAGCGTAAAGCCCGCGTTGGAGAGCACATCGCCGATCAACTCACAGAGAGCCGAGTCATCATCCACCAGGAGAATCGTCCCGGCCGCGGGCACAGATGGAAGGTCCAATGAAATTGCCTGCCCCATTCTAACGCCGGTCGGGAGGGTTCGCCGCGGGAAGCAGCGGGCATTTAACGAATCTTGAGGTTATTCCCGCCGTTGCTGGGATGTAATGAAATCATGAATACTTTCATACGGATTCTCGCAGTCGGCTTGCTGGTGTGTTCGCTTGCCGTCGCGCAAACATACAAGTTCCAAATCACCGAAAAAGTGCAGATTGGCCCGACCGAGTTGAAGCCTGGCAGCTACACCGTCGATGTGGACGGAGCGAAGGCTGTGCTTAAGGACAAGAAGGGCAACACGATTGATGTGAAGGCCAGGGTGGAGCAGGCGCCGACGAAGGTCAACGTGACGACGTTTGGCTTCAGCCCGGAGCCCGGCACTCCGAAGCTCACGTCCCTCATTGTCGGCGGCACCACGATTCGCCTCGTCTTTGAATAGGTGGTAACGACAACGCTGGCCTGACCGATGACCCCCGGTCAGGCCAGCGAGAAGGCCACAAAGGGCATCTAGTCAGTGCCCGTTGTCCACGCTGGGAGTATCTAGCGTGCCCTCACCGCCCCATCGCCAGCTTCTTCCCTTCCTCCGTCCCATTCTCCAGATGGTCCAGATAATCGCCGAGTAACCTCACCTCGTCATCCGTCCCCGACAGCGGCGGCATGAATTTGCGATAGGGCGAATCGGGCTTGTAGTCGTGCAGCATCGTGAGCAAGTTGCCGATGGCCGCGCGGTTGCGACCGTTGAGCAACCTGCGCATGGAGCGATAGCCGTCCACGGTGTGGCAGGACATGCACTGGCCGCGGAACATCGCCTCTCCGGCCGCGTACTGCGGGCTCACGTCGGTACGCGTCCACATGGTGTGTGCGAGATACCCGTCGCGATTGGCCGCCGCCACCCACTTCACGCGCATCCCGTTCGAGAACATGTGCCGGCCGACCACGTACGGCTTGCGCAGCATCTCGCGCGAGTATTCGGCCGACCCCGTTGCCATCAGCGCCACACCCAGCACCGCCACCGCGTGGGCGAAGGTGAAATCCAGCGGGTTGCGATAAGCCAGGAAATACGCGATGCCGAGGATGGTCGCCGACGACATCACGATCACCAGCGCCGCCCGCGTCACCTGCGTGAACGCGCCGGATCCAATCGTGGACATACCGAGACTCAAGAGAGCCCGCTGCGATTCGGGCACCATCCACAGGTACCAGCCCAACAACAGCGGCATGAGCAGAAACGCCGGCACCAGCCACTTCACGCTCCACCGCACCATGGCGATCTTCAGCGCGGGGAACTTCTCGCCGTCGATGCGGCTGGTGGTCACCAGCGCCCACACGCCGGCCAGCGCGACACAAACCACCGTGCGCAGCCCAAGGCTCGGCCAGTAGGTCGGATTGAAAAATGCATTCCAGAACTTCGACGCCTCCTGACCGGTGCCCGCAACCGAAAGCCACGTGTCACCCGGTGTCAGCATGAACGTCAGGATGCCGTTGATGATCACCAGCGTGCAGAACGACGCGCCGGCATAGAGCCAGCCTACCTTCATGTGCAGCTCGTCGGGGATCTTCGACCACGTGTAGTAATAAACCGCCGCGGTGGTCAGCTCCACCGTGAAGAAAACCCACTCGATGGCCCAACCGAAGACGAAGTTGTGAATCAGCGTGCTGGTGGCTTCCGGGTGCGTGAGGCCGATGGCGAACCAGATGCCCACGCCCGAAATCGCGCCAAAGACGCCGGTGAGCACGAGGAAGAATCGGGAGTGACCGCGCAGTGTGGCCAGCCACTCCGTGCTTCCTTCTTTCAGCGCTTTTCGCTCGGCCAGCGGAAGATAAAATCCGCCGCCGACCGCGAAATGCGAGATCATGATGTGAAAAATCGCGATGCAGCCGATCACCCAGCCGCTGCCGATGAGAGGAACGTCCCAGAATGGATAATTCATCGCGGCTCTCCTATTTCAATCCCTGATATCCGGCGGCGGTGGTGAGCACGAGCACGGCCAGCACCAGCAGTCCGAAGTAATGTGCGATGCGCCCGCGCCGCCCGGCGTCCTTCGCGCCGTCGTAGAAGGGAATCAGAAACCAGAGCACCAGGCCCAGGTTGAAGATGATCATGCCCAGCGCCTCGCCCGCCGCGCCGGGGAACCAGCGGCCCAGCATCTTGAGCATCTGGAAAGAGCTCATGAAATACCACTCGGGATGGATGCCCGGCGGCGCGGGACTTAACGGGTCGCCTGGTTTGCCGAGACCCCACGGGAACAGTGATGCCAGCAGCGCCAGCATGTTGAGGGCAATGAGCCACATGGCCAGGTCCTTGGCGAAGAAGTTCGGAAAGAAAGGAATGCTGCGGCGCTCGCCGGCGGGCTTCGCTTCTTCCACCGGAGGCACCGCATTGCCGTGCTTCTGCACCAGCCAGAGATGAATGCTCAGCAGGACAAGGAATAGCGCCGGCAGCACCACCACGTGTAACGTGAAGAATCGTTGCACGGTGAACTCGTTCACCTCCGCGCCGCCGCGAATCATGTCGGCAATGGCCGGGCCAATGAGCGGAACGCCGGCCGGAATCTGCAGGCCGACCTTGGTGGCGAAGTAGGAAAGCTCGTCCATGGGCAGCAGGTATCCGCTGAAGCCGAACAGCATGGTGAGGAGCAGCAGCGCCATGCCCGTGAACCAGCCGAATTCGCGCGGCCGCCGGTAAGCCTTCATGAAGAAGACCGAGAACATGTGCACGAAGATGGCGAAGATCATCAGGTTCGCGCACCAGGAATGCGCCGAACGGATGAGCCAGCCGAAGTGCATCTGATAGGTAATCTGCCGGACCGATTCGTACGCGTCCGCGCCAGGCCGGAAATAGACCAGCAGCAGCACGCCGGTGAGGGCCTGCATCAGGAACAGGAACAGGGTGACGCCGCCCCAGTAATACCAGAAGGAGTGCCGATGCACGGGGACGGTCTTCTTTCGTGCGAGCGTGATCGCCTCGCCGAGTCCGAGCCGTTCGTCAAGCCAGTTGTAGATTGCGGTTCCCATGCGGCCTCCTCACGCCCTCGAAACCACCGCGGCTTCGCCGGTCAGCTTCACCACGTAGCGCTTCAGCGGGCGCGGCGGCGGTCCGGAAATGTTCTGGCCGGTGCGCGGGTCGTATTCGCCACCGTGGCAGTTGCAGTGAATGACGTTGCGCGCGGGCACGTATTGCACCGTGCAGCCGAGGTGCGAGCAGACCGCGCCGAGCGCCACCCACGTGTCGTCGCGATGATGGATGAGCATGGCCGGTTGCGAGCCGAACTTGAACATGAGCGCGGAGCCGGCGGGAAGCTTCTGCGCGTCGCGAAGAGCCACTTCGGTGACGGCAGTCGCGGCAGCGCTCTCTTCGACGGGCGAAGCCAGGTAGCGATAGACGGGGTAGCCGATGGCCGCCGCGTAACCGAGTCCGGCGAGACCGCCCGCGGCCAGGAACAACCGGCGAGTGGGCTGATCCTCTTCGGCGGCAGGAACAATGTGTTTCGAAACCAGCTCGCTCATGCGGCCACCTCCTTACCTACCGGCGTCTTCTGCGCGCGCGCGACCACGGAAATCAGCCAGCCGACAACCCCAAGCCCGGCCACGAACAGCACCAGAAACAGACCGATGACGCTCCAGTTGCTCGCCACTGAGCGTTGCCAGACGTCGAAGCCTTTGCTAAGCAGCGTGAAGTCACGGATGCCGTCGCGATAGAGCGTCATGCTGGCCGAGGCGAGGAATGCGATCAAAGCGGCGGCCCAGGCGACAAGCGCAGGCGATCGGCGCGCGACGATGGCGAACAATCCCGCTGCCAACGCGAGGGCCACCGCTGCGATCCAGACTTCACGTGCCAGCGAGTACGTCCAGTTACGTTCCATGGTCGCGACGATGCCGACCGGGTTCGACGCGCGGACCGTCGCGCCCAACACGAACTCGATCACCGCCATCGGCGCGGCCAGACATCCACCGGCCAGAGCCAGGCGGCGGCGCACATCGGCTGCAATGGGCCCCACGCCGCCCAGCCAGATCAGCCACAATCCTGCGAACAAAATGCCGCCGAACATCATGAAAAGCCAGCGAGCAGGGATGGCCGGGTCGCCTTCAGGCAGATTCGTGCCGATGGCCGACGTCTGGTACATGGCCTGCCAGACCTCCGGGCGCAGCATCAGCGTCATGTTGCTGGTGAGCACCCGGCCAATCAGTCCCGCCAGAGCCCATGCCGACAGACCGACCCACCACGCGCTGCGTCCGTTCTCCACTCGCGCGGCAAAGCGGTAAAGCAGCCAGTAGGTGGCCATGAGAAGAAAGATCACGCCGATCCACCATGCGCCGATGAGCACGCTGCTCGTGTAGAGCGCGCGTCCATAGAGTACCTGCGCGAACAGCAGCGGCGGCACGGCGAGGTTGATGACATAGGTCATCACCACGGGCAGGCGTTTGGCGATGTTGGCGGTCACCGCGCGTGCGGTGTCACTGCGGCCGGCACTGAGCACCGCCGCCACCAGCAAGCCGCCAAGCAGCATTTCGACCGCGATGAAGTGCAGCGACAACGTGACGATGTGCAGCGCCTTCAGCAGCCAAACAGGAGCAGGCAGAGGAATCGGATCAACTGCCGGAAAATGATTCATGTCATTCGTCCTAACGTTGTAATTCCAGGTTGCGCGCGCATTCTCGCGCCAGCGCGTCAAGCGATGCTTCGCCGAGCACCTCGCGCAGCTTTGCCTGTGCATGCCTCCAGACGTTGTGAACGGCGCACCACGTCTGGCGATGGCATTCAGTAATTCCGCTCGCGTGCGGGCCAGTGCAGAGATTGAGTTGAATGGGGCCTTCGATCGCTTCCACCACGTGCAACAGCGAGATCGAGCTGGCGGGTGCAGCCAGAGTAAAGCCGCCGTTCGGGCCCCGATGCGAAATCACCAGCCCCGAAGCGGTCAGCCGTTGCAGGACCTTGGTCAGAAACGTTGGGGGCACTTCGGCGGCTTTTGCCAGATCGGCGATCCCTGCCCGTTTTGCATCGGGAAGGCTGGCGAGATGGACCATGGCTCGCACTCCGTAATCGGCGGCACGCGTAAGCTGCATATGAAATCCGGAGTAATTGGACCTTTTAAGTCACCCTCCTGTCGCAAGAGATATGCCAGAAAAGCAAGATATTGAAAATGAAGGCAATAGACCGGCTGGTCACGCACTCTGTGAGGCATCTGCCTCACCCAGAGGTGGGGCATGTTCCGTACGCTCCGACAATTCGGACGGCGACGTTTGACAACCAACCCGGGCAACGATACGCTGCGGGCATAATGGTCAGGCGCCGCGATTTTCTCAAAACCGCCGCGCTCGCCGCGGGCGCGGGACCGGCTCAAGCCGCGCAGGCGAACGAGAATTCGACGCGACCGCACGATCCCCGGGAAGTCCAGGATGACATCGCCTACCCGCGTTCGTTCGCCGGACGCCAGCTTGCAATGATCTCCTTCCCGCTTGGCGGGATCGGCGCGGGAAGCCTCGGTCTCGGCGGGCGCGGACAACTGCAGGATTGGGAGATCTTCAACCGGCCGGATAAAGGCCGCTCACCGCAATATGCGTTTCCCGCGATTCGCGCGCGGGTGGGCGACGGACAAAGCGTGACGCGCGTGCTGGAGGCGCGGCTCCTGCCTCCTTATGAGGCGGGCTTCGGCCTCAGCCCCGAGCGTGTTTCCGGTCTTTCGCGACTCGATAGCGCCACATTTACCGGCGAGTATCCGCGCGCCACCGTGGCCTTCCACGACCCCGACTTTCCGGTCAGCGTCACGCTTCATGCGTTCACGCCGATCATTCCACTGGATGCCGAAGCCTCCGGCCTGCCGGTGGCGATCCTTCGCTACATCGTCGCGAATCCCGCGCGCGAAAGCGCCGCAGTGTCCATCGCCTTCTCGCTCGACAACCCGGTTGGCGTCGGCGTTCGCGGTGAGCGGAACAGTCGCGATCTCGCCGCGAAACGTTCGGCCGAGTTCCGCCGCACCGATCATCTGGCGGGACTGTTCCTGACCAACCCAGGAGTCCCCGCCGACGCTCCGCTCTTCGGATCGCTGGCGCTTTGCATCCTCGATCCTGCCGGTGGCGATGTGACGTATCTGCGCGGATGGCCGCGGGCCAAGTGGTGGGCGAGCCCGTTGTTGTTCTGGGACGATTTCTCCGACGACGGCCGCCTCGGGCCCGAGGCCGCGCTGCGCAACAGTGTCAGCTCGGTCTGTCTGCGACGCCAGATCGCGCCTGGCGGGAAAGCGGAATTCACGTTCCTGCTGGCCTGGCATTTTCCAAATCGCACACCCGAGTGGTGCAGTTGGAACAATCCCGGCGATGCACCGGGGGCAGATCCCCACGCCATCATCGGCAACTACTATTGCCAGCGCTTCCCTGACGCGTGGGCCGCAGCCGAATCCGCGTGGCGCGACCTACCATCGCTCGAGAAACGCATGGACCGGTTTCTCACCGCAGTGCGGGATTCCACACTGCCGGCCGCTGTGAAAGACGCAGCGATGGCCAACCTCTCCACGCTGGCCACGCCCACCTGCTTTCGCACCGCGGATGGGAAATTCCGCGGCTTTGAAGGAATCGGCGACGATTTCGGCTGCTGCGAGGGAAACTGCACGCACGTGTGGAACTACGAAACCACCACGCAGTTCCTGTTTCCGGAGATGGCGCGGTCCATGCGCGAGACGGCCTTCGATCTGGCTGGACGCCTCGATGGAATGCTGCCTATCCGGCTGCGCCTGCCCGAGGGCCATCAAACGGGAGGAGTGACCGCCGCCGACGGCACGATGGGACAGATCATCAAAGCCTGTCTCGACTGGCAGCTTTCGGGCGATCAGGAGTGGCTCGCTCGCATCTGGCCGAGCATCCGTAAGACCATGGAGTTCGCCTGGATCGAGGGCGGCTGGGACGCCAATCGCGACGGCGTCATGGAAGGGGTACAGCACAACACCTACGACGTCGAATTCTACGGACCGAATCCGATGTGCGGGGTCTATTATCTCGGCGCACTCAGGGCCTGCGAGGAAATGGCCCGTGCCGCCGGCGACGCATCGTTCGCCGCCGAGTGCCGCACGCTGTTTGCCGAGGGCAGCCGATGGATCGATGCGAACCTTTTCAACGGCCAGTATTACGTTCAGCAGATCCGCGGCATTGCACGCGACCAGATCGCCAGGCCGCTGCGCTCCACTGGCGGCGCGGAAGATCCCGAACACCCGGACTTCCAGCTTGGCGATGGCTGTCTGGCCGATCAGTTGATCGGGCAGTACCTTGCCGATGTGGCCGGTCTTGGTCCGCTGCTCGACCCGGCTAACATACGCACGACTCTTGCCTCCATTCTTCGTTACAACTACCGGAGCAGTCTCGCGCGGCACGATTCCGTTCAGCGCGTTTATGCCCTGAACGACGAAGCGGCAGTGCTGATCTGCGACTACGGGCACGGCGCGCGGCCGAAGGTTCCCTTCCCCTATTACGCGGAGTCGTGGACGGGCATCGAGTATTTATATGCGGCGCAACTGCTGTTCGCCGGAATGCTCGACGAAGGCGTTCGCGGCTTTGAAAACGTTCGGCGGCGATTCGATGGCGAGAAGCGGAATCCCTGGGATGAACCGGAGTGTGGCCACCACTACGCGCGCGCAATGTCGGCCTGGTCGGGGATCCTTGCGCTGAGCGGCTTTCGCTACTTTGGCGCGCACAAGAAGATTGTGGCGGCGCCACCCGCTCCGGGGACGGAGTTCAGGTCGTTCTGGTCGACGGCAACGGGATGGGGCGTGTTCGCCCGATCTGCGCGCAGCGAGCGGATTCGTTGTTCAATCTCCGTGATCGCCGGGCAGTTGCCGTGCAGATCGGTCGAGCTGGCGCACGAAACGAAGGGAAGCGCGGGATCGTCGGCGATGTTCGGCGCAAGCGCGCTCCGGCACGATGTCCGCTTTGAGAACGGGCGTGCGACGTTCGCGTTCACCGAAGCCATTGACCTGGCGCCCGGAAATGATCTCATTCTGGAAGCATGAGCGAACCGGCTGCAATCCCGACCATCGTCCTTGTCGGCGGTTTTCTCGGCTCTGGAAAGACCACGCTCCTGCTGCGCGCGGCTTCCCTGCTGGCGCAGACTGGACGGCGAGCCGCCGTGATCACCAACGATCAGAGCGGCGCTCTGGTGGACACGCGTCTCGCCACGAAGGCCGTGCCGCACGCCGATGAGGTGACCGGCGGCTGCTTCTGCTGCCGCTTCTCCGATTTCGTTGCCGCCGCCGATCGACTGCTCGCTTACAACCCGGACGTCATTTTCGCGGAAGCGGTGGGAAGCTGTATCGACATTGTAGCCACGGTGGTGCGTCCGCTCCACCGCGACTATTCCAACCAGTACCGCGTCGCGCCATTCACCGTTCTAGTGGAACCTCGCCGGGCGCGCGAGCTTCTTGCTCCCGGCGCCGATCCGCACCTCGCCTGGCTCTTTGCCAATCAGTTGGAAGAGGCCGACCTGGTCTGCTTCACCCGCGCCGATCTCGATGATGATTTGCCGAGCTTGCCCTCAGGATTCACCTTATCCCTGAGTGGCGTCACCGGCGAAGGTGTCGGCGACTGGCTCGCCACGGTGTTGAACACTGATGCGCCAGCCGGTGAACGGGTGTTGCGCGACGTCGATTACGCGCGATACGCGACCGCCGAAGCCGCGCTGGGGTGGATGAACTGGCACGTGAAGCTTCACCTTGATCATCCGTTGAGCCCGGCGGAGGTCGTTGGGCCCTTCCTCGATCGGCTCGACGAGATCCTGTCGCGGCACGTGGCGATTGCCCACCTCAAAGTCATCGACGATGCGCCAACTGGCTATCTTCGGGCGAGCATGTGCCGCAATGGCGAAAAGCCGATGATCGACGGCCTGCTCACCGCGTC
>Ga0335078_10012976_pt1 | contig 12351 bp, 10 predicted proteins | sample Lox_Sample_32_FD_206711 | JGI IMG/M metagenome (GOLD analysis project Ga0335078, IMG submission 206711) | Soil microbial communities from Loxahatchee National Wildlife Refuge, Florida, United States - Lox_Sample_3.2 | ecosystem: Environmental > Terrestrial > Soil > Wetlands | place: USA... | reverse complement strand
TACGCATCAGCCACTGCGATTGTTTTGGAGCCCTTTGTATTGAATGGGCGCGCAGCAATCATGAAAAAGAGCGACGCGCATACTGCTGCAACAAAGCTGGCTCGCTGCTTCGTCGATGACCACTTTGCCAGGAACACGCTGGCGAGAATCATGCCTGCTGCAGCCGTGTACGCGAAGTATGGCGCGTCGGCCACGTAATAGAGCACAAAGAAGAGCACGCCCGGCGCGAGAAATATAGTCATGCTGCGAGCAGTAGCATCTCGGATTGCCTTGGTCGCTCCGAGACATACAAGCGGAGTCAACAGGCCCCACGTCATGATCATTCCCGAAACGGCGTGGAAGGCGTTGATCAAGGCATGGATGCCGAAGTGCCCAGTCAGCAAACCCTGTGCCAACCCGTGTACTTGATCGCCTGAGTAGAGCAGGCCCGAGGAAGGTGGGCCGCCGAGTGCACTGTAGCGTATTGAGGTGGGTATCCACCAGGCTGCGGTTAGGGACGCGGCGATGGCAGCACCCGCAAGCCACTTCTTCCAGGGAAAGCGAAAAGCCTCGAATGCCATCCAGGGAAGGACAAAAACACCGTCGGACGGACGAAACGCCGTCATGACCGCCCACACCAGGCATCCCCACACGAAGCTTTGCTCGCCGTCCACAACCAAGATGAGCAGAGGTGCGAAAAAAGTAACCGAGGCATAGGAACTGTGCACGTCGGCGGAGAACCAGACAACCGGCGAGCAGATGTAAGCCAGAGAAAGCCAAAATGGCGATGCAATGGCATTCATCCGCGAGACAAGAAGATAGAAAACGGCTGCGCCGGCCGCGCTAAAGGTGATGTTCAGGATCTGAAGCGCGTTCGCCGCGGAAACGCGCAACAGGTGAACGAGCAGGAAGCCCGTCGAGTTAAACACCAGATAGCCGGGTGGGTGAACGACCAGCAACCCTGACTGGATGGCACGGATATGACGAAATGCATCCGCGAAGTACGGTCCCGAGGCGCTGACGATGCGCAGTACCAGAGTGACCAGCGCCAAGATGCTTGCTCGAAGCCAAGAAGCCTTTGCAGTTCGCCGGAACTCCTCGATGCGACGCGGCGCCTCGGCAGAAAGCTCGGCATTTTGCATTCTTGTGGGCAAGGATTCAGGGCTCCAGTTCTCAGCACAATCTTAGTTGTCGAAGGGCACACGCATAACGGAGGTCTTGTCATTTCTTTGTCATTCTTGAGCGCTCGCATTATGGCAAGACCAGAGAAGATGGGTACTGATCAGCACTGCCCAAGGTCGCCGCGCCTCGGTGGCGCATCGACTTGAATGCTGTGACTTTGGTATACAGCATCTCTGGTTTTGCTGTAGCGGCGTTGCCGGTCACTTACTACTGATAGTGTGGGAAAAAGTCCGGGAAATGGCGGTCCAACGGCAAGACAGGAGCACTCTTATAGTCGCGACGTCGCAAAGTTGATTTGATAACCTGCAGCCCGAACCACCGATTGCTCTATTGCTCTTCTTTGCCGGGGCGGAGCATGAGGTCGCGGATGGCTTCGCGAGGGTCTTTGCCCTTGTTGAGGATCAGCTCCATTTGTTCGGTGATGGGCATTTCGACGCCGTACATGCCGGCAAGACCCAGAGCCGCGCGAGTGGTGCGAACCCCTTCCGCCACTTTGCCGCCGAGCGACTCGAGAATCTCGGGAAGTTTGCGGCCCTGACCAAGCGCCTCGCCGACGGTGCGGTTGCGGCTGAGCGAGCCAGTGCAGGTGAGCACGAGATCGCCCACGCCGGAGAGTCCGGCGAGCGTTTCGCGCCGCGCTCCACAGGCAACGGCGAGACGCGTGATCTCAACGATGCCGCGCGTGATGAGGGCGGCGGAAGAGTTGTAGCCGAGGCCAACACCCACGGCGATGCCGGCGGCAATGGCAATGACGTTCTTAAGCGCACCACCCAACTCGATACCGACGACATCAGTGGATGTGTAGAGGCGGAGGGTTTCGGACGAGAACTCCTGCTGGATGAGAGTTGCGATTTGCGGATCGCCGAAGGCCACGGTTACGGCGGTGGGTTGTCCTTGTGCGACTTCAAGGGCGAAGCTCGGACCTGAGAGCGCACCGATGGAAAGCAAGAGGCCGGCCGGCTCGAGAGTTGATGAGATGACTTGGGTCATGCGGAGGAGGCTCGAGTCTTCAAGTCCCTTGGTGGCGCTGACCACGAACTGGCCGATGCGCAGGTGGGGACGGATGCGGAAGAGAGTGGGGCGCAGGAATTCGGATGGAATGACAGAGACAACGACATCGGCGTTGTGTGCTACGGCGCAGTCGCCGGTGACAGTGATGCCGGCGGGGATGGGAAAGCCGGGAAGGAATTGTTTGTTCTCGCCTGCGTTGAGAATCTGGCGAGCGAATTCGGGGCTGTGGGCCCACAACGTAACCTGGTGGCCACCACGGCGGTGCAGAGAGAGGGCGATGGCGGTTCCCCATGCGCCGGAACCTAAGACAAGCACGCGGCTCATGCGGTCTTATGTGCTCCGATACGGGCTTCAGTGCCTGCAAAGAGGCGGCGGATGTTCTGGTGGTGTTTCACGATGATGAGCAGTGCGACAGTACATTGGACGGCAAAGAAAACGGCCGGGTGCGGGCCGGAAACCAGGAGCCACGCAAACAGAGGAAAGCTAGCGGCCCCGAGGATGGATGAGAAGGAGACGTAGCGGCTAATGGCCAGCGCGAGCGCGAAGAGACCAATCGCAGCCAAAGCGGCCCAGGGCGATGCCACAAGGAAGACTCCAAAACCCGTAGCGACACCCTTGCCGCCACGGAAGCGAAGCCAGATAGGGAACATGTGACCGAGCACGGCAAAGAGAGCAGCAAGTGCCTGAGAGGAGCGCATGGGCATGGATGGCATGAGGAACGCTCCGAGAAGGCCGCCCACCCAGACTGCAGCGCTGCCTTTGAGTACGTCAAGGATGAAAGTGGCAATGCCGAGGCCTGCACCGCCGTGACGCATTACATTGGTGGCGCCGATATTTCCGCTACCCATGGAACGGATGTCGTTACGGCGGAATATGCGATAGAGCAAATAACCCGTCGGGATCGACCCGAGCAGGTATGCGACAACCGCAATGGACGCGAAGGATAGGAGCACAACGAGAGAGTTTAGCAGGTGAGGCTCGACACAGGAGCCAGCTTGCGGCGTGAGTGACCAACAGAGTGAACCAGAAACGTCTGTGATGCAAGGCGCAACGGCGAGGGCGTACACGGTCAGGGATCAGGAGAGGGCTTGGCGGGCGGTACGAACTTCAGCGGCGAGAACTTGAAGCATCATGAGCGAGAGAGTAGGTTGCGCGTGCATGATGTCGAAGAAGTCGGAGCGGGTGACAAAACTCACCTGTGCACCGGCAAGGGCGATGGCTTCAAGCGAATAAGGAAGATCACTGATGACTGCAGGAAGGCCAAGCAGGGAGCCGGGAATGGCCCGGACCGAGAAGATGTTCTGCCCGTCGTGCGAGTACATGGTGAGCTTGGCAGCCCCCTGATGGAGGATGTAAACGCCTTTTGCCGGGGCGTCCTGACGGAAGAGCAGGCGATCGCTCTCGCACGAAACGGGCGTGGAACGCTCCTGGAGCGCACGAATAAGTTCGGGGTCAGCTACAAATGCGGATGAGTCGACCTGCACCGATTCCCTCTCTAGTGGGGTTAAGATTTTCATCGATCCACTTCGGCTAGCGATGCCGCAGTCATGATGGCATTTGCGAGGTATTGGTGTGTGTGACATAAATCACATTGGAATGTGACGAATAAGAGCTAACTCCAACGAGTTGATGAGGAACCAGGACTTCTGGTTTTCCCGGGGAGCGAAAGCGAAGCCAGGGGCTGCGAACTAATCAAGCGCGTGGCGAGTGCTTTGGACCTGGACGGCGAGGACCTCAAGAATTCGGACAGACAGATCAGGCTCGGATGGCATGAGCTGTGTGAATTCCGAACGGCTTAGAAAGCGGATTTGAGCGCCAGCGACAGCAGTGACAGTGAGAGTGTAGGGATTGTCACTGACGGCGGAGGGAAGGCCGAGGGGTGAACTTGGCAGTGTTTGCGCGGCAAAGAGAGAGCGGTCGCTTTGGGAGGCGATGCTCAACGTGACGCCGCCTTCATGAAAAATGTAGAGACCCTCAGGTGGATCGTCCTGGCAAAAGAAGGGGCCATCCGGTTGGCACGTGGTTGGAGCCGCGCGTTCCGCCAGTATCCGGATCAGTTCGGGTTCGGAGACAAAGGCTTTTGGGTCTATTTGCATGAGAGGGCAGCGGCTCGAGCGTAGAGGCATTCGACGATTGGCCCCGACGAGCAGTGTTGATTCCATGATTTCATCGGTGGAGGCGAACGGCGGGTGATGGGTGTGGCGTTAAAGGCTGATCCGGGCAGAACTGACCGATGCTCGGAGGTCTATTTTGCGTGAATGGTGAATTCGAATCCGGGGCTGGTCAGGAGTAGTCTGCTTCGAAGTTTTGAACGCTGGCGGCCAGCTGGTGGAAGTGCCGATTACAGGCTCGATTAGAGTTATAAAAGGTGGTTGATGGCGAGAATTCTGAAGAGAATCCACACGACGCTGGAGATGATCAAGTGGGAGCACTCGATCTTTGCATTGCCGTTTGCGTTAACAGCAATGCTATTGGCGGCAGGCGGGCTGCCGGGCTGGCGGACGGTGACGTGGATTGTGGTGGCAATGGTGGCGGCGCGGTCAGCGGCGATGGCTTTCAACCGATGGGCAGATGCCGATCTGGATGCCGAGAATCCGAGGACACGGAACCGGGCCATTCCCGCGGGATTGCTAACCAGACAGTTTGTGCTGGGATTCACGTGCGTGGCGGTGGCACTGTTTCTGGTAGCCGCGGCAGAACTGAATTGGCTGACATTGGAGCTTTCGCCGGTAGCGCTGGTTGTGCTGCTGGGCTACAGCTACTTGAAACGTGTGACACGGTGGTCGCACTTGGGGCTTGGACTGGCGTTGGGGATGGCGCCCGCGGCGGCTTGGATTGCAATACGCGGCAGCCTTGATCCGCGCATCATGGTGTTGACCGGAGCGGTGACGCTGTGGGCGGGGGGATTCGATGTGTTGTACGCCTGCCAGGATTACGAGCACGACCGCGCCGCCGGCCTGCACAGCCTTCCGCAGGCGAATGGAGTGACAGCGGCGTTTTGGGTGGCTCGCGCGATGCACCTGGCGATGCAGGGGCTGCTGATCTGGTTTGGAAGGCTGTTCGGTTTTGGCCTTGTAGGCTGGCTGGGTGTGGCAACGGTAGGGCTGTTGTTGGCCTATGAGCATTCAATTGTTTCGCCGCGCGACCTGCGCCGCATGAATGCTGCGTTCTTCACGATGAACGGCGTGATTGCGATGGTGTTTCTGGGGTTTGTGTCGGCGGATCTGTGGACGCGGCGGTAATACTCGCTGCAGCGTGGCGCACGTGGTCAAATCGAAGAGCGACCGGCAAGCTCCATCGTGCGTCCCAGGGAACGAGCCATTTCCCTGAGCCCAATGGGCTGTGAGCGGGGAAGTCGGGCAGTTGCGCCCTCGGGCTGTCCCTGGAACCCGCTGCCGATTCCTCGAGTCAGGCGACGTTGTAGCGGCTGCGTTCGAGAGCACCGGCCCAGCGGCATGCGAGGCTTCCGGAATCAGCATCCAATGTAGAGTTCATTGGCTTTGTCCCACTCGAACGCCAGTGGACCGGCGCGTCGAAGCTTGTGGTTCGGTTCATACGTTCCGGTTCTATGCCTGATTGAGGATCGCCGGTCATCATCCTGCGAATTGCTATTATGGCACGCATGAAAGCATGCCATCTTTTGCTCACTATCTTCGCCGTCTCGGCTGGAGTAAGAGGGACCTCTGTATTGTCTCAAGGGCGAAGCTCTGCGCCGCCGAAGCAATCGATTGTAGTCAAAGTGCCTTTTTTGGGCTGCGCGTCCGACGGACAAATGGGATCGCAAGCGACGCCGAAAGGCAAACCCAAGGCGGTGGCGATCCCCCCTTTGCTGGCACAACGGCTTGCTTATTACAAGGCTGAATATGGTGTCGGTGTTCTCGCACCGCGCGGCTGGCATTGCTTCTCAATTTACGGTTCCAACGGTAGCAACTTGTTCGTGAGCCCCGATCTCATCGAAGCGAAACAACTGTTTTCAGGCGATTGGAAAGGATTCTCCGGGCCGATTGTGCTGTTATCAGTCTCCGAAGGCGGCACATCGGGAAGGTTTGATGTCGCCAAGGTCGTTGCGCGAGTTTTCCCGGCGTACAGCTCATTTGTGCAGGGGGTCATTGCCGAAAGTATTAATCCAACGGATTCATTCCCATCTGGTCCGTACCCGAAGGACAAACTGAAGTATCGCAGCAAGAACGTAGTGGAATTCGAGACTCCTGCGTACACTGACGGACTGGGAACGCAGTTGCGGCTGCAGAAAAATGCGAGCTCGATCATGGGAGTTGCGATGGTAGTTGAAGGAGACATGGACCTTTTGCAGGTATCCGCGCGGCTTTTGGACGCAGACCGGCTGCTGGCAAAAGCAATTGTCAAAGACGTCGAAGACGAAGCCTCTCACGCGGGAGAACAGTAGGCTCAATGAGCATTCTGAGCCCTGTGGATTGTGGTATGGTGCGAGGGAGAAAAGGCAATCGCAGGTCCTTTGCTTTATCCGCCCATCGCGGATTCGCTCAGTATGACAATTGAGATGAAGAAGAGAGAGACAATATGAAGATTGCGATCCAGGGGGAGCCGGGTTCGTTCAGCCACGAAGCAGCGCTGAAGCTGGTGCCGGAGACGGAAATTATGCCGTGCGCGCTGTCGGCGGAGGTGTTTGCGAAGCTGGACGAGGGTTCTGCAGATGCTGTGGCAATTCCCATTGAGAACAGCCTGGCTGGGTCTGTGCTGGAGCACTTTGACCTGCTGCTGAAGCATGAGGTAAAAGTGACGCGGGAGACGCTGCTGCGCATCCGGCACAATCTGATTGCGACTGCCGAAGCCAATATTGATGAGATTGAACGAGTGTATTCGCATCCAGTGGCGCTGGCACAATGCCAACGATTTTTGGCTGAGCATCCTCGGATGAAGGCCGTTGCGTTCTACGACACGGCGGGCAGTGTGAAGCAACTTGTGGAGACAGGTGACCCGTATGCGGCGGCAATTGCCAGCGAGCAGGCGACGAGGTACTACGGTGCGGTAATTCTTGCGCGAGGGATCGAGGACAATGCGGAGAACTACACTCGATTCCTTCTGGTGCGTCGCGCGCGCGAGGCGGAGAGCGACCCCGCGGCGAACAAAATGAGCATTGCCTTTTCGCTCGTGCACAAGCCAGGGTCTCTGGTGGCGGCGCTGAGTGCGCTCAGTGCGCAGGGAATCAACCTGACAAAGATCGAGTCGAGGCCGGTGCATGGCAAACCGTGGGAGTACATCTTCTATGTGGATTGCCAGATTGGCTCTGGCGAGGAAGGGGGGCGCGCATTGAAGGCGCTCGCCGCGCACTGCAGGATGGTGAAGGAGTTGGGGCGCTATCGTGCTGCGGAGACTTGACGGCAGAGCACAATCCTAAGCAACAAAGGGATGGATTCGTCATCCATCCCTCGATTCTTGTTCCCTCGTTCTCTTGGTCCCTTGTTCCCTGTTTCTAGAAGTGGTAAGCTACGCCGATGGTGGGAACAGAGATATTGTACCAGCGGTTAGTGGCAAACTTGTCGATGCCAAAGGTGGGAACCTTAGTGACCCAACCTCGGTATTCGGCGCGAATATCGAAGCTCGGGCTGACCTCATAGGCAATGCCGGCGCCGTAGATGCCGCCAACCTCGGTCTGCTGCTTCGTGTCGATATTTGTGGTGCCGGAGTTGCGGATGGGCAGGAAGATGAATCCGCCGGGACCGGCTTCCACGAACGGGTTCCAGTTTTTGAAGACGAAGGAGCGTACGTAGGCGCCCGAGATTTCCTCGGTGCGAGTGAGGACTTTATAGCCGGGGCAGATGCCACTAGGGAGGCATCCGAAGTTCGGCGAAAAATAGTGAATGCTGTTCTGGTAAGTTAAGCCGTAGCTGGCTTCGAGAGCGCTATTTGGCGTAAGCATGAAACGGTAGCTAAGAACGGCCCCATAGGCGGCGTTGGAGTGCACCTGGACAGTTGTGGAAGAGGACATGAACGGCTCAATCAGCGCTGTTCCGCTTAGACTGATGTCCTGTCGGCTTTCCTGAGCATCGGATGCAGCCACGAATGCGGCCAGCATTGAAACTAAAAGGACGATCTTCTTCATTCGATCCTGATCCTCACCACTTCACAAAAATGCGGGCGGCAACGAGCTTGTGAATGCTCGTGCACAGTTTTACGCACAGGTCCAAGCATTGGTCCGGCGCGCCGGAAGTTCCCGCGCCCCGCTTTCAGCATTGTAACTGGCTAGGGCGGGTTTGGTCGTTCTGAGAAGCTTCTGAGGCTATAGACGCATGACGGAGAAAGAAGGCGCTTTTCACCCGGCTCGTTCGACGTGGTAAAAGAACGGCGGACCTTTCTGGCCGGCCATGTTTCGGAGCGTATGCAGAAAGGCCTTGGCGGCATAGGAGAGCGTGCCCTGGCGGCGATGGGCGAGTCGAAGCACGCGGCGGACCTCAAGCTCGTCGACCGGTACACGGACCAAGCCGCGGGTTTCGAGTTCGCGGGCCACAGTAAGGTGAGGAACAAGCGCCACTCCGTTGCCCATGGCGACAAAGCGCTTGATGGCCTCGATCGTGGGCAGTTCAATGCCCATGTTTAGCGGAGTGCGGTAGCGCTGGAAGGTCTCAATGACCTTGTTCCGGAGCGGCGATGCGACATTGTGGGCGATAAAAGTTTCATTGCCGAGATCGCGGATGGAGACGCTCTTGGCGGTGGCAAGAGGGTGGCGCGGACCGACAATAAATGCCAGGCTGTCGCCGTAGACGGCGATGGTGCGGATCAGGGCGGGATCGGGGCGAAACGAGATGACGCCCAGTTCAAAGGTGCGCAGGCTGAGCTCCTCTGGGATGCGCGAGGCCAGCATGCGTTGCACGGTGACGCCGACGTGAGGAAACTCGCGGCGGAAGGCGTCGATGGCGGGGAGCAGGTACATACAGGTGTACTCGTTTGCTGCAAGTTGCAGATGGCCGCGCTCGAGGCTTTTGAGCTCATCGATGGCGCTGGAGGCCTCGCGGCGCAGGGCGAGGAGGCGAAGTGCATAGTCGCGGAGCAGTACGCCGGCAGCGGTGAGCGAGCCGTCGCGTGCGGCGCGGTCGAAGAGGGTTTCGCCTACTGCCTCTTCGAGCTTGCGGATGACCTGACTGACGGCTGGCTGGGTACGATGCAGACGGGATGCGGCGCGGGAGAAGCTGCGCTCTTCGGCGACGGCGAGGAAGGTTTCGAGCTGATTCAGTTCCATTTGCGCTCTTCCGGAGCGCAGCCGTTAGCTTCTAGACTTTAGCTTTGTCCGGTATGGGCCGAATTTGCGGCCGATCACGAACTCCGCCGAATTTGGCGTTGCCCTTGGTTTGAGCATCAACATCGAGCAAAAGTTAATAGCTAAAGGCCTGCGGCTGCCTTCATAAGTAATTCTAATTCAATCTCAAAGAATTATAACTTTGCCTTATGGCAGCTCCATGGAGGAGAATGGATTTACTGGATGAGGTCGGATTCCCGGCAGACACACATGAGCAAAGATCATGTAGTTTTCTTCGACACCACTCTGCGCGACGGCGAGCAGTCACCGGGTTGCAGTATGACTACGCAGGAAAAGCTCACCATGGCTCATGCCCTGGAAGACTTGGGCGTAGACATCATCGAGGCTGGATTTGCCATGGCATCGGAGGGTGACTTTGCCGCCATAGCGACGATTACGCAGGCTATACGGAAACCGCGGATTGCGTCGCTTGCGCGCGCCAAGACCGAAGATATCGAGATGGCGGCGCGGGCGCTGCAGTTCGCCGATCGTGCGCGCATTCATGTTTTTCTGGCGTCGAGCGATCTGCACCTGGAGTATAAGCTGAAGATGGGCCGAGCGGGGGCGCTTAACCAGTGCGGCGAATCGGTCCGGCTGGCCCGGTCGCTGTGCGACGATGTGGAGTTTTCGCCGGAAGATGCGACACGCTCGGATCGCGACTTTCTGGTTGAGATGGTGCGCATTGCCGTTGAGGCGGGGGCGACCACAATCAACATGCCCGACACCGTGGGCTACACCACACCGGAAGAGTACGGAAAAATGTTTCGCGAGGTGCGTGAGCGCATTCCCGCAATCGATGAGAAGGGCGTTGTACTTTCTTCACATTGCCACGACGACTTGGGGCTGGCGGTGGCGAACTCGTTGGCGGCGATCGAGGCTGGCGCGCGGCAGGTGGAGTGCACAGTGAACGGTATCGGCGAGCGTGCTGGCAATGCGGCGCTCGAAGAGATTGCGGCAGCGCTCTACGTGCGGGGCGACCGGTATGGCGTGTCGACAGGCATAAAGCTTGACCAGCTTTATCCGACGAGCGAAGTCCTCGGTCAGCTCATCACATTCAAGCCGTCGCCGAACAAGGCAGTGGTCGGCGCCAACGCATTTGCACACGAGTCGGGGATTCATCAGCACGGAATGCTGGCCAATCCACTGTGCTACGAGATTATGACTCCCCAACTGGTGGGCGTGGCGCGGACACATTTAGTGCTGGGTAAGCACTCAGGCCGCGCGGCGCTGCGGCATAGGCTGGAGCAGCTTGGCTACTCGGTAAGCCGCGAAGAGTTGCAGCATATTTACTACAGGTTTGTGGCGCTGGCTGACCGCAAGAAAAACATCTATGACCAGGATCTGATCGGGTTGCTGCCGGACAACATTCGTGAACGGCGCAACGAGCCGGTCTCGGAACTCGACTAGGTTTTGAAGGGGCACGACTTTAGTCGTGCCGCCGGCACCGCAAATGACTGGGGGCTTTAGCCCCTGAAGAGAGTTTCCGTTGATGCGAGCAAGAATCAAGCATCTCACCGCGCAAGTTACATGGACGGCAGTGCTATCAGTGTTCTTGAATCTGTGTGCTTTCGAAGCAGATCGTGTCGGACTTGAAGGCCTCCAGACTTGGTTCTATGCGCCTGGAGCATGGTGTGCGGATTTGGTCTGCCACGGAGGGGATTACTCATTGCAATTCATCCGGATAGGACTGGTGTCGAATTTTGCATTGATCTGGATCACTCTGCTGCTTGTAGTGAAAATGTTTGAGTTCTCAGTCACAAGGATGAGACACAACCCAGCAAACTGACCACTGAGAACGGTGAACTACTAACTGTGAACTGACAAATGACAACGAAGCACTGAGAACTGAACAATGAAGCTGAATATCCTAGTTACCGCCGGCGACGGCATCGGCCCTGAAGTGACCAACGAAGCGGTTGGCGTGTTGAAAGAGATTGCTGCGCTGGGCGGCCACGATTTTGCGTTTATGGAAAAGCGCATCGGCGGCGTGGCGATTGTTGCGGATGGAACGCCGCTGCCAGCGGACACACTCGACGCGGCGCTGGCATCGGATGCGGTTTTGCTGGGCGCGGTGGGCGGCAACGAGTTCAACTCGCTTCCGCCGGACAAGCGGCCCGAGGGCGGATTGCTGGCGATTCGTGCGGCGCTAGGTGGATTTGCGAATCTGCGGCCGTGCTTCTCGTTCAAGGAATTGACGGTCAATAGTCCGCTGCGGCCGGAGGTCATCGAAGGCACCGACATCATGTTCGTGCGCGAGCTGCTGGGCGGAGCGTACTTTGGCAAGCCGCGCGAGTGGAACAGGGAGAAGGGCATCGGCTACAACACGATGAGCTACACGCGGGATGAAGTGGCTCGCGTGGCGCGGGTCGCATTTCAACTGGCGCAGAAGCGGCGCAAGAAATTAACCAGCGTCGATAAGGCCAACGTGCTGGAGGTGTCGCAACTGTGGCGTGCGACGGTGACCGAGGTTGCGAAGGAGTTTCCCGATGTCGCGCTCGAGCATCAATATGTGGATGCGATGGCGATGCACATCATGAACCGGCCTCGCGACTTCGATGTGGTGGTGACGGAGAATTTGTTCGGCGATATTCTCACCGACGAGTCGGGAGTGATTACCGGGTCGCTCGGCATGTTGCCTTCAGCGACGATTGGTGGGAAGGTCAATTTATATGAGCCGGTGCACGGCTCGGCTCCCGATATTGCGGGCAAGGGATTGGCGAATCCGCTGGGCGCGATTTTGACCGGGGCGCTGATTCTGCGGCACTCGGGCGGACTTGAGGCGGAGGCTGCGGCGATTGAGTCGGCGGTGCGCAAGGTGCTGGAGCAGGGTTTCCGCACTCCGGATCTTGCGCGAGGCCAGACGCAAGGCGTCACGGTGCTTTCGACGAAGGAGATGGGAGCAAAGG
>Ga0335078_10012975_pt1 | contig 12351 bp, 8 predicted proteins | sample Lox_Sample_32_FD_206711 | JGI IMG/M metagenome (GOLD analysis project Ga0335078, IMG submission 206711) | Soil microbial communities from Loxahatchee National Wildlife Refuge, Florida, United States - Lox_Sample_3.2 | ecosystem: Environmental > Terrestrial > Soil > Wetlands | place: USA: Florida... | reverse complement strand
AGTTCGGCATTCAGCAGTACGCGCTCTCAGACGGCCGAGGCGTGCACCTGGTGGACACCACGCTCGCGCCGGCGCCGGTCCATCTCGGCACGCTCGGACTGACCGGGCTGACCGCCTACTTCGGGCTGCTCGACATCGGCCGCCCCGAGCCCGGACAGACCGTGGTCGTGTCCGGCGCCGCCGGCGCTGTCGGGAGCGTGGTCGGCCAGATCGCCCGGATCAAGGGGTGCCGCGTCGTCGGGATCGCGGGCGGCCCCGAGAAGTGCGAGTGGCTCACCGGCGAGCTCGGGTTCGACGCCGCGATCGACTACAAGCGCGATGACCTCCGGCAGCAGCTCCGCGAGGAGATCCCCGACGGCGTGGACGTGTATTTCGACAACGTCGGCGGAGACATCCTCGACGAAGTGCTCCGGCGCCTGGCCCGCGGCGCCCGCGTCGTGATCTGCGGTGCGATCTCGCAGTACAACGCCGAGCAGCCACCTCGCGGGCCCGCGAACTACATGCAGCTGCTGGTGATGCGGGCGTCGATGGCCGGGTTCCTCGTGTTCGACTTCGCCGAGCGCTACCCCGAAGCGGTGGCCCAGCTCGCCGGGTGGTTGAACGCCGGTGTGCTGCACTCGCGCGAGGACGTCATCCGCGGCGGCATCGGGCAATTCCCCGAGGTGTTCCTGATGCTGTTCCGCGGCGAGAACACGGGAAGCTGATCCTCCAGCTCGACGAGGCCGAGTCGTGAGCGCGCCGCTCGGCTACGAGCTTCGCTTCTGGCCGGAGCTCGGGCGCCTGCTCACCGACAATCTCTATTGGGCTCCGGCACGTTCGCCCGGTCAGCGCGACCGGCGGCAGCCTGTGCTCCTGATCCCGGGGTTCATGGCCGGGGACGCGTCGCTCACCGTACTCGCCGGATGGCTGCGCCGCCGCGGGCACGAGGTGCGCACCAGCGGCATCCGCCTCAACGTCGGCTGCGCGGGCCGCGAGCTCGATCGTCTCGGCACGGTGCTCGACGCATTCGGCGAGCCCGCGGTCGTCATCGGCCAGAGCCGCGGCGGCACGCTCGCCCGCGCGCTCGCAGCCCGGCATCCCGACAACATCGCGGCGGTGGTCACGCTCGGGTCCCCCGTGCTCGACCAGCTCGCGGTGTCGCGGTCCGTTCTGCGCACGGTGCGCTCGGTCGCGTTCCTCGGCAGCCTCGGAATCCGCGGGCTGTTCACCGACGAGTGCCGCGACGGCGACTGCTGCTCGGAGTTCCGGACGCTGCTCAAGGCGCCGCTGCGTGCCGACGCGCCGGCGATGGCGGTGTACTCGCGCAGCGACGCGATCGTCGACTGGCGTGCTTGCCTGGATCCCGCCGCGGAATGCGTCGAGGTCGACGGGAGTCACTGCGGGATGGCAGTCAACTTGGATGTTTACCGCGAGCTCGAGCGGCTGCTCCAGCTCGCCGAGGAGAGCCTTTGCAGTCGATGAGCGCGCAGGACGCGATGTTCCTGCACGTCGAGAACGACGTCACCCCGATGCACATCGGCGGGGTCAGCATCTTCGAGGGCCCGCCGCCGTCGTTCGACGAGCTCTCGAAAATGGTCGAGGGCAAGCTCCACCACACGCCTCGCTATCGCCAGAAGGTGCGGTTCGTGCCACTCGGGGTGAGCGAGCCGATGTGGGTCGACGACCCGTACTTCGACGTCGCGTACCACCTCCGGCACACCGCGGTCCCCTCGCCGGGCACGGGTGCGCAGCTGCGGACGATGGCCGCGCGGGTCTTCTCGCAGCACCTCGATCGCGCCCGTCCGCTGTGGGAGATCTGGATGGTCGAGGGTCTCGAGCACGGGCGCTGGGCGCTGCTGTCCAAGGTCCACCACTGCATGGTCGACGGCGTTGCCGCCACCGACCTGATGTCAGTCATGTTCGGCGACGATCCCGAGCCGCCGCCGGCCGGAGCCTGGAATCCAGGACCCGAGCCGTCGACCGCCGAGCTGTTCGTCCGGGGAGCGTCCCAGCGGGTGCTCCACCCGGTCTCACAGGCGAGCGTTGCGGTCCGAGCGCGCGGCGAGTTGGTGCGGGGCACCGTCGGGCTGATGCGGGCGATCGCCGCGGCGGCTCCGACAATGCGTCCGTCGACCTCCTCGCTGACCGGTCCGATCGGGCCGCACCGGGTGTGGAGCTGGGCCAGCACCCCGCTCGGCGACATCAAGGAGGTGCGTTCCGCGCTCGGAGGCACGGTCAACGATGTGGTGCTCGCGATCGTCACGAACGGCTTCCGGGAGCTGCTGGTCGAGCGCGGCGACGAGGTTGGGCACCGGCGTACGGTCCGCACGATGGTTCCGGTCTCGGTCCGCGCCCCGGACGAGCGCGGCGTCTACAACAACCGTGTGTCGGCAGTGTTCGTCCGGCTCCCGGTCGGGATCGACGATCCCGCCGAGCGACTCGCGCTGATCCGGGAGCAGATGGACGCGATCAAGTCGTCCGGGCAGGCGGTCGCCGGCGACGTCCTCGCGCAGTTGTCGGGGTTCGCGCCACCGCTCCTGCTCGCGCTGGGCAGCCGGACGATGACCCGCTCGGCGCGGTTGAACATGGACACCGCGACGACCAATGTCCCCGGTCCGCAGCGGCCCGTCCACGCCCTCGGCCGCCGGCTGCTCGAGTCCTACCCGTACGTTCCGATCGTCGGCACGATCAGGATCGTGGTGGCGATCTTCTCCTATGACGGGACCCTGTACTTCGGGGTCACCGGCGACCGCGACCACGCGGGCGACATCGACGTGTTGACGGCCGGGGTCGAATCCGGCCTGGCTGAGCTGCGCGAACGCGCGGCCGCCGCGCCGGCGCCGGCATGAGCCGACTGCCCCCGCGGGTACGGCGCCGCGACGGGTACGGCTCCTCGACGACCCGCGCCGGCATGTGATCATGCGCGTGTGACCAAAGCCTCGAGTCTGAGGACCGGCCTCGCGGGCCTCGTCCCGAAGTGGTCGGTCCCCGCGGCGATGCGCGCGATCCGCTCGATGATCTGCGTGTGCGGGCTGTTCGCGTTCACCGACAAGGTGATCGGGAACCCGCAGATCGCTACCTTCGCCGCGTTCGGCAGCTTTGCGACGCTCGTGCTGGCGTCGTTTGCCGGGACCTGGCGCGACAAGCTCCTGGCTCACCTCGCGCTCGCGATCACCGGGAGCGTCCTGCTCACGATCGCCACGATCGTCAGCTCCACGACCTGGCTGGCCGCGATCGTCACCGTGCCCGTGACGTTCGCGGTGTTCTTCGCGGGCGTCACCGGCCCGAACGCCGCCTCGGGAGCCACCGGGGCGCTCCTCGCATGGGTCCTGCCGGCGGCGTCCGCGGGCACCGTCAGCGTGATCCCCGACCGTCTGATCGGCTGGTGGATGGCGTCGGTCTGCGGCACCGCCCTCGTGCTGCTGTTCTCGCCGCGACCGAGCGGCGGTAACCAACTGAGCGCCGCGGCGTCGGCGCTTGCGCAGAGGGTCGCAGACGTGCTCGACGCGGCGCTTCGTGGCGGGCCGACCAAAGACCAGCTTGCGGCGATGGTCGCCGCCAAGCACGGCTTGATCGCCGGATTCACGTCGACGCCCTACCGCCCCACCGGCCTGGCCGCGACCGACCAGGCGCTCGCGAACTGCGTCGAGCTGCTCGAGTGGACCGAGGCACTGGTCTCTGACGCTGTCGATGAGCAGCACAACTTGAAAGAAGCGCCGGAGCCAGACCTCGAGCTCATCGCCATGTCGAGCTCGGTTCTCCGAGATGCGGCTTCACTTCTCGCGGGCGGCGACGCACGCCCCGACGTCGACGGGCTCGAGCGCTGCCGGGCCGTCGTCCTGACCGGGATTGAGCAGTCAACGCCGCGTCCCGCGCAGTTCCGGCAAGCCGCCCAGATCTCGTTCCACGCCAACGCGGTCGCCGTCGCCGTCCTCGGGGTCGCCTACGAGACGCTGGTCGCGTCACGGCTCGCTGATCCCGAGTGGCTCGAAGCCCGACGCGCCCGCTGGTACACCGGATCGAGCGCCGCGGCGCGAACCGTGCAGCGAGTGTCGAGCGTGGCCACCGCTGCGCACACCCACGCGAGCTTGCGTTCGGTCTGGTTCGTAAACAGCATTCGCGGCGCGGTGGCGCTCGCCGTGGCTGTCGCCGTGGCAGATCTGACCACCGTCCAGCACGGGTTCTGGGTAGTTCTCGGGACGCTGTCGGTCCTTCGCACAAACGCATCGGCGACCGGCGCCACCGCGATCCGGGCGATCGCCGGGACCGCAGTCGGGTTCGTGATCGGCGGAGCGCTGGTGCTGGCGATCGGAAGCGACGAAACCGCGTTGTGGATCGTGTTCCCGTTCGCGGTGCTGGTGGCTGCGTACTCGCCCGGCACGGCGCCGTTCGCGGTCGGCCAGGCGGCATTCACGGTGCTGATCGCGATCCTGTTCAACCTGATCGTTCCGGTGGGATGGAAGGTCGGCGTGGTCCGGATCGAAGACGTCGCGCTCGGCTGCGCGGTGAGCGCGGTGATCGGCACGTTGTTCTGGCCACGCGGAGTGTCGTCCGTCGTCGGCGATGACCTCGCCGACGCGTTCCGCACGGGGGCGTCATACCTGACCCAGGCGGTGCAGTGGGCGACGGGGGCGCGGGCTGATGACCCCGATACCGCGGAGCCCGCAGGGACCGCGGGGGTCCGCCTCGACGAGGGCCTGCGTGGCTTCCTCGCCGAGCAGGGAAGCAAGCGCATCGCCAAGCAGGACCTGTGGCGCCTCGTCGGCGGATCGCTCCGGCTACGTCTCACCGCGCACGCGGTCGCGGAGATGCCGGGAGATGCCACCGGCGTCGACGAGGCTCGCACCGTGCTCGAGCGCCGCACCGCGACGCTCGCGTCCTGGTATGACGAGCTCGCCGAGCAGGTCGGCAGGCCAAATCACAGGGCCGTGTCCGAGCTCGAGCCGCCATCGCTGGCCGCTGACGGCGTCGTTGACGAGTCCTCCGGCTCGTACTACGGCGTGTGGTTGTGCGAGCACCTTGATCACCTGAGCCAACACACGGTCGACCTCGTCAAGCCGGCGGTCGCGGTCGCGAACCTCCGCAGACGTCCCTGGTGGCGGTAGGCGCTAGCGCCCTACTCGAGCGACGCGTCCCAGCGTTCTTCGATTCGGCCGTAGTGCCATACCGTCAGCGCGATCGCCCACGTGAGGACGAACATCCCGACGATCACGAAGCCCAGCAGGTTGATGTTGATGTTCTCCAACCAGGCCCAGAAGGATCCGGACAGGTTCAGCTCGGAGGCGAGCAGGCCGCCGAGCTCGATCGTGCCGATCACGGCCGCGACCGCGACCGAGAGGCCGGTGATCGCCAGGTTGTAGAAGACCTTGCGGACGGGCTTGGAGAACGCCCAGCCGTAGGCGAAGTTCATGAACGACCCGTCGATCGAGTCCATCAGCGACATCCCCGCGGCGAACAGGATCGGCAGGCACAGGATCGCGTACCACGGCAGCCCGGCCCCGGCCGCCCCGCCGGCCAAGACCAACAACGCGACCTCGCTCGCGGTATCGAACCCCAGCCCGAACAGCACCCCGATCGGATACATCTGCGCCGGCCTGGTCACCGTCCTCGTCAACCGGCCCAGCAGCCGATTCATCAACCCGCGCCGCCACAACTGCTCCTCGAGCCCGGCCTCGTCGTAGCCCCCGGTCCGCATCTGGCGGAACACCCTGACGATCCCGAGCAGGATCACCACGTTGATCGCGGCGATCGCATACAGGAACGTGCCCGACACCAGCGTCCCGATCGAACTCGTCACCTGATGCAGCCCGGAATGGTCGTTCCTCACCGGGCCCGCGAGCGCCCGCACCCCCACCGACAGCAAAAACGCCAGCGCGAACACGATCGTCGAATGCCCGAGCGAGAACCAGAACCCCACGCTCAACGGCTCCTTCCCCTCCCCCATCAGCTTCCGCGTCGTGTTATCGATCGCCGAGATGTGATCGGCATCGAAGGCATGACGCAAACCCAGCGTGTACGCCGTCACCCCAATCCCGATCGTGAACGCCCCCGTCGTCCCCAGGTGATAGTGACGGGGCGCCACCAACGCGATCAATGACGCGAACCCGAGCACGTGCAGACCTCCAACGACGACCACCATCATGAACAGCGTTCGCTTCTGTCCGGCCGTCAACGAGCGCCAGAACGCTCGAACACGGCCCCGCTGTCCGGCTCGCATGTTCGCGGCCTGCGTCCGCGGTCGTAGCGTGCTCCTAATGGTTCAGGGCGCCCGCGAGCCGCGATGTCGGAACCACGTACGGGAAGTGGTTGTCCCGCTGGTCCTTCGTGACGGATGGCTTGAGCCCCGATTGGACTCCGCTGTTGAGCACGAGCGACAACATCGCTTCGGGCGCGTTGTCGGCGAGCGTCCGTCCGTTGAAGCCAGCGAACCCGTACGTCGCAGGCGTGCCTACCACGTAGGGCAGCACGTCGGGGAAGAGCGTCCGGGCCACCGCCTGGCCGTAGACCTCGGGGTCTTCTGAGGAACCGAGGGCGGACACGACGGCCGCGATCTGGTCGCCGATGTACTTGCCGACGGCGTCAAAGTCTTCCGAGGGATGCCTCCAGTTCGCGGGGTTGTCGAACTTGGTGTCATTGGGCCAGAAGATCGGCCACATCATCGGATGCCCCGCGCGGTTGATCTGCCGCCAGCCACCCGCGTCAGTGGCGAGCTTCGTCGCGCACCAGACCCCGACGTGCGCGCCAGGGTGCAATTTCGGATGCTGATGAGAGACCTCGAGCACGATCGACTCGACGGTCGTATCGGCGAAGCTGTTCTTAGCGTCTTCCGGGCGCCACGCCGACAGGTCCGGGGCAGTTCCGTCCTGCACCGCCGCGTTGATCTTGAACAGCAGCGACAGATCGATGTAGAACCAATCGGTGATGCGCCCGGCCCAGACCCGGACCTGGCCATTGGTGGCCGGATCGTCCGTCTGTCCTTCGAGGATGAGTTCGCCCGTGGCGGAGTCCTCCCGCGCGTCCTCGCCGGTGAGAGCGTGCACCTGGAGGGCCTGGCGCCCGTCGTCGTCTCGCTCGCCGAACGAGATCCGGTAGGTGAGCTCCTCGAAGGCGGCTCCGTCGAAGTGGAGCTTGAATTCGTAGCGGGCCTCCGGATGGAAGCCTGGCTGGACGTTGGGATCCGTGACGGTCGAGTTGACGTCCATGACGAACGCCGTGCTGCCATCGGCGGGAAAGACACACAGGTCGTCGATGTACAGCCGGCCGTTCTGGCGCGCGAGCGGTGTATCGAGGTGATGCGACATCCACGGCTCCTTTGGGGGTGGCGACTCACTGAGGCTGCGCCAGTTTGCCCCCGGCGTGGCCCGCGCATCGCCCGTGGGTATCCCCGGTTAGACCCCGGGTGGCCACACGTGTCTGCCACGGAACGGCACGCGCCGGAGTTCTCGGGCGTGGGGATCAGACGGCCGCTAGCTCGAGGTCGGAGCCTCGAAGCGCGTGAGGGAGCTCCTTGCGCGAGCTGACTCCGAGCTTTGTAAAGACCTTGTGAAGGTGCCACTCGACCGTGCGCGGGCTGAGGAAGAGCCGTGCGCCGATCTCGGGATTCGTATGGCCATCGCCGGCCAATCGAGCGATCTGTGCTTCCTGCGGCGTCAGTTCGTCGCGCGCCTGAACGTCGTGTCTGCGCACCGTCGCACCGGTAGCCAGAAGCTCAAGCCGCGTGCGCTCGGCGAATGCCTCCGCTCCCATCGCCAGGAACGCCCTGTGGGCTGTCTTGAGCTGGTGTCGTGCGTCGACGCGGCGGTGCTCGCGACGGAGCCATTCCCCGTAGAGCAGATGAGCGCGGGCGAGGTCGGGGAGGAGACCCGCGCGGCTCAACCGCCCGATTGACTCGAGATCGAGATTCTCGGCGGTGGCCCCACCGCTCAGCAGCGCGCGCGACCGTGCCTCGATCCCCAATCCCCAGTCCGTGCCTGCCGCATTCGTGGTGGTGGCCAGTCGCTCCATCGCGCTGGCGGCGAGCTGGGGGTTGCCCGTCCTGACGGCTGCCTCGATCTCCTCGGGCAGCGCCCAGTTCGCGACATGAACCGCGAAGCTGTCCCTGCTTGCCTTCCCCGCGGCAGCCAGCGCCTCCTCGTAGCGGCCCAGGCTGTTGGAGCGAACGGCGGCGGCCCAGCGCGCGAACGACACCAGATGACCGTCTCCTTCGGCAGCGCCCTCCGCTGTCGCTTCGATCAACCTGGAGGCCACGGCTTCCTGGCCCCGGAAAGCGTCAAGAGCCATTGGCACATGCGGGAGCGGGCGAGCCCCCATCGCGTGGGCGACCGCCTCAGATTCCGCGATCAGCGAGGCGGCTTCGCGAAAATCCCCGCTCAGAAGGAAACAGCAAGCGAGCGAGACCAGGCGGACCGGGAGCGTCGCAAAGAAGCCCGCGTCACGGGCCAGGCTGACCTGGCGGGCTTGAATGGCGTGCCAGTTCTCGTAATCCCACAGCGCAGCGGCGGGCACTGGAGCCAGCCACCCCCAGCGGAGTTCCTCCTCTGTCGAGACATCGTCGCCGGCAAACGCTCGGGCCGCGTGGGATGCCGGGGTCGCTGCCGCGCGTGGGCCCTCGGTGATCAATAACGTCAACGCATCCAAGAGCACGTCGCATGGACGCGGGCGCCCGGTCAGCTGAGGAGCGCCTCTGGCCGCCGTGGAGACCTCGTGCAGACTTCCATCTCGCGCAAGGTGTCCGGCGAACAGGGCCGCCCCCCACGCGTCCAGGTACGTCTCGCGCGCGAGCTTCACATCGACCGCTTCGAGCTCGCGGGCGGCTTTGAGCAGCAGTGGTGGCGCACCGCTGCCGCCGTGGGCGGCGAACGCGATCTGTCCTCGGAGCAGGTGAGCCCGGGCCCGCTGGCGCTCGTCGAGGTCACCGGTCGCAGCGGTGTCCAGCAACGCCAGAGCGTCGTCGATGGAACCAGCCTCGAACGCGACCTGCGCCGCCGCAAGCGCCCGCTCCACTCGGCGCGACGAGTCGAGTGTCAGCGCGCACGCGCGCTGCAAGAAAGCGGCCGTTACCCCGAGACCACCGCGTGATCGGGCTCGATTCGCCGCCTGCTCGAGCTCGGCCGCGACGTCCTCATCGGGCTCGGCCGTCGCCTCGGCCATGTGCCAGGCACGGCGATCCGCATCGGCATCGCGGTCGCTCGCGTCGGCCAACGCGCGGTGTACCTGGCGCCTCTCCTCGGCAGTGGCAGCGCCGTACACCGCCGACCGCACCAGCGGATGGCGGAAGCGCACTCTGGTGCCGACCTCGAGCAATCCAGCCGATTCCGCCGGATCGAGCGCCCGACGCGAGATGCCCAGCCGAAAGCCCGCACGCCACAGGAGCGCCGGATCGCCAGCCGGCTCGGCGGCGGCGGCGAGCAGAAGGCGCTGCGTGTCAATCGGCAGTGCATCGAGCCGGAGCCTGAATCCCTCCTCGATTCGTCCCGACACCGATCCGACGCGCGGCAACCCGAGGCCCCCCGCCAGCTGGGCGGCCGATAGCCCCCGCGGGAGCTCGAGGAGCGCCAACGGGTTACCTCGGGTCTCGGCCACAATCTGCTCGCGTACCCGTTCGTCAAGCGGCCAGGGAATCACCGAAGTCAAGAGCTCGCGAGCGTCCGCGGCGCGAAGACCCGCGACCACGAGCTTCGGCAGCGCCCGCAGTTCCTCGCCCGGCTCCCGCGTCGCGAACAGGATCACGACCGCCTCCGCCATCAACCGGCGCGCCACGAACCCGAGCACCTGGGCCGAGGCGCGATCCAGCCACTGCGCGTCATCCACCACGCACACCAGCGGTTGCTCGGCGGCCACCTCAGAGAGCAGAGTCAAGACGGCCAAGCCAACGAGAAACCGGTCCGGCACCGCTCCCTCGCTCAACCCGAACGTGATCGCCAGCGCATTGCTCTGGGGACGCGGCAAACGCTCGAGCCGATTGAGCATCGGGGCGCACAGCTGATGCAACGTCGCGAACGCGAGTTCCATCTCCGACTCGACCCCCACCGCGCGGAGCACGCGAAGCTCCGATGCTCGGTCGATCGCGTCCTCCAGCAGCGCGCTCTTGCCAATTCCCGCTTCGCCCACCACGACGAGCGCGCCGCTTTGCCCGGTGCGCGCGCCGCCGAGCAGGCGGTACAAAGCTTCGCTTTCGTTTCGCCGACCGAGCAACATCATCAGGGCCCCCGGAACGGGATGATGGCGTGCAGCCTTGGAGAGGTGATCCTAGATCCACCCAACACGTTGCTGCTAGAAGCACGTAGGACTGCCGTTGCATTCGAACCCGGGCACGACAATCGTCCGCGCGCCCCGTGCCGTCGCCGCCTGATCACCGACGCGGACAATTCTGTGCGTTGGCAACTGGTCGGACCCGGATGTAGGGTCGTCGCGGACGGAAGCAGGTCGCCGGTCGCCTTCCAAGCCCGGCGTCGATCAGGGAGGATGAGGCGGCCGCGAACGATGCTCGTTGAGCTTTGACGCGCATGATCGAACCCGAATCATCGGAGACTCGCTCCCCGCTGCGGTGGTCGGACCCATTCAAGGTCCGCTCGGTCTGGATTCCCCCGGTGGTTCTGGTGACGATCCTGATAGTGGCGATGACGCTCGTCTATTTCGGGTCCGTCGTCAATCCGACGGGGCACCTTCACGGGCTGCCGGTCGCCGTGGTCAACCAAGACGGCGGGGCCGAGGTCGCTGGACAGCACGTCAATTTCGGCGAGCAGATCGCCTCGGGCTTGATCGGTTCGCCGGCGGTGTCGAGCCGGCTGGCGTTACGCGCCGCGACGCTGGCGCAGGCGAAGGATCAGATGGACGTCGCCAAGGAATACACGGCCGTGGTGATCCCACCGGGATTCACGAACAATCTGCTCGCGCTCGCGGGTGTGTCGCGAGCAACCTCGAAACCGGCGGTTGAACTGCTGACAAATCCTCGTGCGGGCACGCTGGCGGTGAGCTTGGCCACAGGTGTGCTCCAGCCGGCCCTGTCGCACGCGTCGAGCGCAATCGGCCAGAAGCTGGCATCACTTAGCTCGGTGCATCCCGCGAGAGCGGCACCGAGTCCAGTGGTCGCGGATCCGGTCACGGTGTCGACGGTTGCGTACAGACCTCCACCGCCGCACTCGGCGCTCGGTCTGAGCGCGTTCTACATCGCGTTGCTGACCACGTTCTGCGGGTTTCTGGGCGGGGTGATCGTCACCATCTCGATTGACGCCGTGCTCGGCTATGCCGCCACCGAGATCGGACCGATGTGGCGCCAGCGGCAGCCGGTCGCTATCAGCCGCGTTCAGACCCTGATCTCGAAGTGGGTCATGGCCGTTGGGCTAACGGTGATCCTCACGGGCCTGATGCTATTCACGGCGGTCGTCATCCTTGGGATGAACTCGCCGGACTTTCTGTCGCTCTGGCTGCTGTGCTGGTTTGCCGCGATGGTGGTGGCGATCGGGACGCTCGTTCTGTTTGCCGCGCTGGGAACGGTCGGGCAGCTGATCGCGCTGCTGGTGTTCGTCTACCTGGCGCTTGCCTCGTCCGGAGGGACTGTTCCGCTCGAGGCGCTGGGGGGCTTCTTCAGGTTCTTCGCGAACTTTGAGCCGCTCCGGCAGATCCTGGTCGGAGTGCGAGCGATTCTGTACTTCGACGGGCGTGGGGATGCCGGCTTGACTCGCGCGTGGGTCGCAAGCGGGGTGGGGCTCGTGTTTTGGGTCGCTGTCGGTCTTCTCGTGACCCGGTGGTATGACCACAAACGGCTTTACAGGATGCCACCCGACCTTATGAGGTATATCGACCGTGCCGTCGCCGAGTACCGACGCGATCAAGCGGCCCTGCGCCACCAATCCGCGCAACCGGTGGCCGGGAACGGAGAGGCAGCCGACGCACCTTGAACGAGTCGATAAGGCACGTCGTCTTCGCGACATGAACGGCGTCGCAGTGGCGCCGGTTTGGACGAGTTTGCTTGGAGAAGCAGGAGCTCCGAAACCGCGCGGCGCAGACACTTGCATTGTTCGTCACGGTGCTGTTCGTCGGAGCCCTTGCGTCGATCCTCGAAGTGGTCGCGCCAAATGCCGTCACATCGATCCTGCTCCCGATCGCCGGTTTGCTCCTGGTCTTCGGGCTGGGCGCAGGCCTCGATGTCTTGGTCTTGCAGGTACTTGTGGCTCTCGCTGGAGGCGTCGTCAGCGCCTGGCTGCTGCTGACGAAGATCCTGGAGTAGCTCCGGCCGCAGCATGGAGCCCGCTTCACGAATCCTGCTCTAAGACTGCTGTCACTGTCATCGTCTCTTGGGTCTGGGCGGTGACGTCCGACCCGACCGGTAGGTCCTCGGGCTGGCGGCGGGCTGACTCTCGACTGCTGCGT
>Ga0335078_10012974_pt1 | contig 12351 bp, 9 predicted proteins | sample Lox_Sample_32_FD_206711 | JGI IMG/M metagenome (GOLD analysis project Ga0335078, IMG submission 206711) | Soil microbial communities from Loxahatchee National Wildlife Refuge, Florida, United States - Lox_Sample_3.2 | ecosystem: Environmental > Terrestrial > Soil > Wetlands | place: USA: Florida... | reverse complement strand
ACGCTCGCGGCGGCCGACCTGGGCATCGGCAGCTGCCATGCGGGCGTCGCCGACATGGCACTCGCCCGTGAACTGCTCGGGTTTCCCGCGGACCGCGACTGGGTCCTGCTCGTGTCGCTCGGCTACCCGGCTGACCGGCCGCTCGCCCCGGTCAGGAATCCCAGGCGGCGCCCGTTCAGCGAGGTGGTGCACCGCGGCCGCTGGTAGGGCGGCCCCGGCCGCGAGCCGGCGGGTAGCGCCGCCCGGAAGGCGCCAGGCCCTCGCCCGTTGCGCGCGTGGTAGAGATGGAGCCATGGGAACATCAGAAGCGGCCGACGCCGGGCCGGCCGGCGCCCCGGCTGGCGAGCAGCCGCTGACCGTCCTTGAGGCGCTGCACTCGACCCCCGCCCGCCGGTACCTCGCTCCCGCCCCGATCCCCGATGACGTGCTGTGGGCGATACTCGACGCGGCGATCCGCGGCCCGTCCGGCGGCAACGCGCAGCACTGGGGCTGGGTCGTGGTGACCGACCAGGAGGTCAAGGACCGCGTCGCGGCCTGGTACCGGGAGAACTGGGAGGCCGCCTACGGCTCGCGGCGTGAGCAGATACTCGGCGGCGCGACCGGATCGTCCGGGGGACTGACCCCGCGCGGGTTCCTCGGCGCGGAGCACCTGGCGCACCACATCCACGAGGCCCCGGTGTGGGTCTTCGCGGTGCTGCGCGGCGCGGCGGACGCGACAAGCCCGCGGGTCGGCTCGTCCATCTACGGCGCGGTGCAGCAGCTGTGCCTCGCCGCCCGCGCCTACGGCATCGGCACCTCGCTGACCACGCTGTACGGCGGGCACGAGGAGGAGCTCCGCGAGTTGCTCGGCCTGCCGGCGGACGCGCTGACGATGGCGCTTGTCCCGCTTGGCTACCCGGCGCAGGGCCGGTGGGCCGAGCCACGGCGCAAGCCGGTCGAGTACGTCGTGCACTGGGACCGCTGGGGCGCCAAGCGACCCCGCCCCGAGCACTGACAGCGCTGACCCGCTCATGGCGCGGGACGGCGGGCATGGTCCGGGCGAGGTTCGCCCGGCCACGCTTAACGACGTTGCGCGCCGCCCGCCGCGAGCAGGTCAAGCAGCCGCCATACGGCGGCCGACGGCTGGCCGCCGACGCAGACCAGCGGGGGGCAGCCGTTGCCGAGCTCGGCCCACGCGGCCCGGCGGGCGTCCGCGCCCACCTCGGCCGCGAACGGCAGGTTCCGGACGGGGCCGGTCAGCGGCACCACCGCCTCGGCAAGCCCGCCCGGCGCCGTCCCGCTCTCCCGCAGCACCCGGTCCACCTCGGGCAGCGACACAGACAGCGACGTACCGGAGCGGGGCGGCCTGCCGGTCAGCCGCTCAACGGCCCGCCGCTGCGCCGCCGTCGCGTCGGTCAGGGTCACGGCCACGGTCAGCGGCCGCCCGGCCGCCAGCCGGTCACGCGCCCGCTGTACCAGCCACGCGGTGGGCTCGCCGCCGAGCAGGCGGTGCAGCCGGGCGCTGTCCGCGGGAACCGTACCGTTCACACCGTCAGTCACACGGGCACCCGTTCGGTCCGGCGGCGTTCCCGGCCGTCCCACCGCCACGGCGTGACGAGGACCGCGTCGATGCCGTCCTGGCGCGCGAGCTGGCAGGTGCCGAGTCCGGTGGTCAGTGCCTCGGCCCAGCCGGCCGCCGGGTTGTCCGCGTGCTCGGCGGCGATCCGCTGCTGCAGGAACGCGCCCACCAGCGCCCGGTCGGCGGCGGACCACGCGCCGAGCGTCTGCCGTAGCTTGAACCTGATCCGGTCGAGCCACTCGGGCGCGTGCCTTGCCCGCTGCCAGATCAGGCGCAGCTTCATGCCGGTCGACGTGGGCCGCAGGAGCAGCTCGTCGTTCATCTGCCTGACCTCGGCCTCGGCCGCCGAGATCAGCTCGTGCAGCGTCCCCGCCACCTCGTTGAGCAGATGGTTCTCCAGGATCTCCCGTTCCCGCGCATCCAGCAGCGCATTGCGTTGCGCCACCTCCGCCGCCAGTGCCCCCGCCAGCCCTGGCAGGTCATGGCGACGGCCCTGGAACACCACGTCGATCACGATGACACCCTCGCTCAACGTCAGCCCGGCCGAGTGCCCGCGGGCCGGGCCTCAATGTCCGCCAGGCCGGCGTCGAGCCGCGCGATCGCCACCCGCTCAGTCGCGAGATCCGCTTCAAGCCGCCCGATCCGTGATCGCCGCGCGGCCTCCCGCGCCCCCTCACCGATATAGCCAGCCTGGTCCTTGTGCCAGGCGCCGCTGAGCACCCCGTTGGACCACCGCCCGTCCGTGCTGACCCAGGTCCCGCCGGTCCCGGTCGTCCACGGCCCCCGTCCGATAGCAGTCAGAACGGAGGCGACTGACTCTAGACCCAGTGCCGCTGCCTGGGAGTCAGCCGAATCGATCGCGGGCACTAGCAGGCCGGCGCACGACTCCCCGGCCACCGGGGCGAACCCGCGGACCACGATCACGTCCCCGTCGACGAGGTTCCCCTCGGGTGTCACCCACGCGTCGAGGATGCCCGCCGCCTCAAGTGCCGCTTCCAGGCGGCGCCTGCGACGCGTCCGCTCCTTCGGGGGCCGCGTCGGCGGCCTCCCGCCTGGCGAGCGGGCGCGTCAGCCAAGCGCGGTGATGATGATCTTGGCCATGGCCACGTCGTGCGTGTAATCGTTTTGCAGTTCCGCGTACGTGAGCCCGGAGATGTCGATGCAGCGGCCGCCGTCGTTGACGACAAGGCCGATGTGGTAGCCGAAGGCCCCGTCGCCGATGCCCGCGACGGCGGTGCCCGGTCCTTGCGTTTGCTGCAGTTGCGCGTAACAGCCGGAGAGCGCGATCACCGATACGGTCAGTGCCTGGATGTCGACCGGGTTCGCGTGCTGCCCGGTGTTGGCGTAGGTGCAGGTGTCGTACCCGGCCTCGACATGCTGGGGCTTTGCCGCCCCGTAGGTCACGTGATTGATGGCGGAGGCCTGGGCGGACGACATGAGCGAGCACACGTTGCCCGCCCCGGCGGCGCCCGCGGCCGGGGCAGCGCCGCCGGCCGACGTGGACGCCGGCTCCGCCGCGGCGGTTGAGCCGCCGGCCTGCGCCGGGGGCAGGGACGTCGCCCCTGTCGCGGCGCTGCCCGCCGCCTTCGGCCCGCACGCACTGGCCGACATCAGCACGGCGGCCAGCCCGGCCGACATCAGCAGCCCTTTTCTGCGCATGATCTTCCTCCGTACCGGGCCGTCAGCGGCCTCAGCGCAGCGCGTCGAGCACCGGCCTGGCCAGTGCCTCGGAGGCCTGCTCGCTACTCAGGCCGTTGACCTGGATCAGGTCGGTGCCTGACAGGACGTACAGGGTGTTGTCGTTATCCCAGAGGGCCTTGTCGCCGAGCCCGGAGACGTCGGAATGGGCGCCGCTGTGCACGAGGTTCCAGGTGCTCGCGGCGTTGGTGTCCCACAGCGTCACGTCCACCCCCTGGGCCGTGGCGTCGTCGTTATTGTAGGCGCACTGGGCCGTCCAGTCGCCGGCCTGCGACGCGGCGACGGTGTACGGCTGGCCCGTGATCTTGGCCGCTTGCGCCGCGCTGATGACGGCGCAGATGTTGACCGTGTGCGCGGGGGCCCCAGCCGGGCTGGCGGAGCCGGCGGCCTGGCTTGCAGCCGCCGGGGGCGTTGCCGCGGCCCCGGCGGCCCCGGCCGTTGCGCTGCCGCTTCCGGCCGCACCGCACGCGGTCAGCGCGCCGAGCGGTGCCACGGCAAGAGCTGCCGCGACGAGCGCGGCGCTGCCTATCCGACTTCTCAACGGTGAGTCCCTTTCCTGTGATGCCGACGATGCTGGCGCTACGAGCGCACCGCAAGCGCGTAACGGCTGCGTAATGGCGGCGCCCGGACGGGTTACTTAACCGTTCCTTAACCACCTGGCCCGGCAAGCCGTTACCGTCATGTCATGCGGGCGGATTGGCCGGTCGTCGGGCGTGACGATGAGATAGCGGCGATCAGCGCCGGATTGCGCCACCGGGTCGGCTGCGTGGTTGTCGGCGAGCCCGGCGTCGGCAAGACGATCGTGCTGCGCGAGCTACGCCGGCGGCTGGCCGCCGCGGGCCGGGACAGCCAGCTGGTGCTGGCCACCACGGCAGCCCAGTCCTCGGTACCGCAGTCACCGGGACAGGAAACGGGCGCGGCGGCCGGCGATGAGCCGGCGGTGCTGCTGATCGATGACGCGCACCTGCTCGACCCGGCCGCCGCGGCCCAGGTGGGCCACCAGGCCATGAACGGCTCCGTGCTCGTCGTGGCCGCGATGCGCGCGGGCGCGCCTGCCCCGGTCGACATCGAACGGCTGTGGCGCGCGGACCTGTGCGGCAGGCTCGATCTCCAGCCGTTCGACCAGGCCGACGTTCAGTCGCTGCTTGAGGCCGTGCTCGGCGGCGACGTCGAGGACCGCGTGGCCCGGCTGCTCTTCAAGCGCGCGGGCGGTAACGCCCTCCTGCTACGCGAGCTGACCCGCTCCGGCGTCGAATCCGGCGCGATCGTCCGGCGCCATGAGGTGTGGTCGCTGGCCGGGGAGCTGGCGCTCGGTTCCGGGGTCCAGGAGCTGATTCGCGGCGGCCTGGCCGGACTCGGCGCGGCGCAGGCGCACGCCGCGCACCTGCTCGCCGTGGGCGAGCCTGTTCCGCTCGACGTGGCCGACACGCTGGTCGGACGGCCAATGCTCGAGGAGCTCGAGGACAAGCGGGTCATCTCGCTGCAGGAGACGGCGGACGGCCCGGTCGTCACGCTTGGCCATCCGCTCTACGGCGAGGTGCTGCGGGCCGACATCCCGGCGCTGCGGCTGCGCCGGCTGCGCCTGGAGCTGGCGCGAGCGGTCGGCGGCCTGCCAGGTGCCCGGCCCCGCGACGTCGTGCGGGCCGCCTTGTGGCGGGTCGAGGCGGGCGAACCGGGCGACGCCGCCGCCTTGCTGGCGGCGGCGCAGACCGCGCGGTCGTTCAGCGGCCCGTCGGCCGAGCGGCTTGCGGAGGCCGCGGTGGCGGCCGGGGCCGGCGTTGACGGGGCGATCCTGCTGGCCTCCCTGCTCACCATGCAGGGCCGGGTGGCGGAGGCCGGGCGATGGCTTGACCGGGTTCCGCCCGCTGGCCTGTCGGGACGGCAGCGCGGCGAGGTCGCCTCCGTGCAGGCGTTCATCCAGACACAGAACGGCCGGCTGAGCGAGGCGTCGCAGGCGATCACCCGGATGGCCGCCGAGTCGGCGCCCACCCCGGCGCACCTGCTGGCCGTGCACGCCCAGGCCCTGGTGTTCGACGGGCGGCTTGACGAGGGCCTCGCGCTGGCGAGCAGGCTGTTCGATGACGCCGCGAACGACGATGCCGCCCGCACGGTCGCCGCCATGGCCGTCGTCGCGGGCTCGCACTTCCGCGGCGACGGCGCGACGGCCGACCGGGCGGCGAGGCAGGCGCGCGAGCTGCTTGAGGCCACCACGGATCGCCTGCCCTACGGACTGGGAACGGTGTCGGTCGCGCATGCCATCAGCCTCGGCTACGCCGGCCACCTGGCTGCGGCGGACCAGATCGCCTGCTCGCTTTACGACCGGGGGCTGGCCGAGGACGACCCATGGCTGCGGCCCCGCGGCGCGTCGGGGCTCGGTATCGTCGCGCTGCACCGGGGCCAGGTACGCAAGGCGGCCAGGTACTTCCGCATCACCGTCGCCTCGCTCAACGAGTTCGATCGGCTCTTCCTGCGCTACAACCTGGCCTTCCTCGCCCGGGGAGCCGCGCTGTGCGGCAAGGTCGAGGAGGCCGAGCGGGCGTTGCGCGGTGGGGCAGGCGCGCCCGTGTTCCGGCTCTTCGAGGACGACTGGGGCCAGGCGCGGGCCGCCGTCCTTGCCGCGCGCCAGCAGCTGGACGACGCAGTGGCGACCGCGCTTGGCACGGCCGAGGCCGCGGCGGCCATCGGGTCATGGACGATGGCGGCCTGGGCCGCGCATGACGCATTGCGCTACGGCGGCGGGCAGAGCGCGGCGGCCCTCGTGGCGCGGGCCACGGTGCGGCTCAACGGGCCGTTCTACCCGCTGCTCGCCGAGCACGCCGCGGCCGTGGGCGCCGGGGACGCGCGGCGGCTGGATTCTGTCAGCGCGGGGTTCGAGGAACTGGGCGCCCTGCTGCTCGCCGCGGAGGCCGGCTATGCCGCGGCCACCGCCCACCGTGCGGCCGGCCATCAGCGGCCGGCCGCCGTCAGCCTGGCCCGGGCCATCGCGCTGCACGCCAGGTGCGAGGGGGCCTTTGTCCCGTGGATCGCGCCGCAAGTAGGCGGCGTGCTCACCCCCAGGGAGCAGCAGGTCGCCGTGCTCGCGGCGGCCGGCCGCACCGACGCGCAGATCGCCGCGGAGCTCGCCATCTCGGCCAGGACCGTGTCCACGCACCTGACCAACGTCTACGCAAAGCTCGGCGTGGGCACCCGCCACGACCTGGCCGGAGCGCTCTGAACTGGCGCAATATGCGGCCGTTGTACGTAGGCGGCCCGGCCGCGTTACGTATTCCGCCCCGGTCGCGCAGGCTGTACGATCCCCGCTCGTGGAGGTAGACGTGCTCGGTGCCGTGGCGGTGCGCGGCGCGGCGGCCGAGGTGGGCGGCCAGGCGCTCGGCGGGCGCCGTGGCCGGGTGGCGCTCGTGGCGCTCGCCTTGTCAGGCGGCTACGTGCCGGCCGACCGGCTCGCGGCCACGATCTGGGGCGATGCCCTCCCGCCGACCTGGCAGACGGCGTTGCGCGGCGTGGTGCGCGGCCTGCGGTCCGCGTGCGCCCCGGCCGGCGGCGGCGGCCAGCGGCTGATCGCCACGACGCCATCGGGGTACCGCCTCGCCGAATGCGTCACCGTGGACGTGGACCGCGCGGCGCGTGACGTGCGCCGGGCGGCCGCGCTGCTTGCCGAGGGGCGACTGCAGGCCGCCGTCGACCTGGCCGGGCCGGTCTCCTGGCTAGCGGGGGATCAGTTGCTGCCCGGCGAAGACGGCGACTGGCTCGGGCCGCACCGCCGCGCGGTCGACGCGACGGCGCTGCACGCGGCCCGGCTCGTCACCCAGGCGTGCACCGGCCTCGGTGACCATCACCGGGCGGTGGAGACCGCCAGGCGGGCAGTGGCCAGGCAGCCACTGGACGAGGGCACGCACCGGTCGCTGATCGCCGCACTCGACCGCTCGGGAGACCGGGCCGGGGCGGTGCGGGCGTACGAGCAGTGCCGGTCGGTGCTTGGGGAGCAGCTGGGCATCGATCCCAGCGCCGAGACCGTGCAGGTCTACCTCGAAGCGCTGCGCGACCAGCTCGCCGGCGCACCAGCGCGCGTCCCGGCGGAGACGACCTCGTTCGTCGGGCGGGAGGCGGACCTGGACGCGCTGGCAGGCGCCGTCACCGGGCCCGGCCTGGTCACCGTGACGGGCAAGGGCGGGACAGGCAAGTCGCGGCTGGCCATCCGCGTAGCGTCCAGGCGCGGCGGCTTCGACGGCGGGCGGTTGTGGGTGCCGCTTGCGGCGGTCGCGGAGGACGCGCTTGTGGCGTCGAGCGTGGCACTTGAGATCGGCGTGCAACCCGGGATCGAGGACGCCGCGCTCGCGGTGGCCGATCATCTCGCACCACGTGGCCGGGTGCTGCTCGTGCTCGACGGCTGCGAGTGCGTCGTCGACGGGGTCGCCTCGCTAGTGTCGGCCCTGCTCGCGCGGGCGCCGCTGCTGACGATCGTGGCGACCAGCCAGGTTCCGCTGTCGGTGGAGGGGGAACGGCTGCTGCACCTCGCACCGCTACCCACCCCGGACACCGCCGCGGGCCTGCTGCGCAGCGGGCAGCTACGCCTGCTCGCTGACCGGGTGCGGGAGTCGGGCGGCGACCTGCGCGCCGACACGGCCGCCGCGCCGCACCTGCTTGCGCTGTGCCGCCGGTGCGGTGGCCTGCCGCTCGCACTGGAACTGGTCGCGGCCCAGCTGACGGTCATGCCCGCGGGGGACCTGCTCGACCACCTGCATGATGTCCTGGGTCAGGCGGGCGGCCTGCGCTCGATCGCGCGCAGCAGCTACCTGCTGCTCGACACGGACGAAGCCGCCGTGTTCCGCCGGATGGCCGTGCTCGACGGGCCGGTCGGCCTGCAACTGGCCAGGCAGGTGGTATCGGGGGACGGGATCGCGCCGGTGCGGGTGGTGCGTATCCTTCGCGAGCTCACCGCCCGCGGGCTGCTGTCGGTCGACAAGTCCGGGCCGCGCTGGCGCTACGAGCAAGACGACGACCTGCACCGGTTCGCCCGCGAGCTGCTCATCGAGCGAGGCGAGGAGGCGGCCGCCTACGGCCGCCTCGCCGACGCGCTGCGCGGCAGGCTGCCCGATGACGCCCGCGCCGCCCCCGCGCCATTCCGTGCGGACATCACCGACATGCTCGGCTCGGTGCGCTCCCTGTTCGGTGCGGCGCTTGCCGGGCGCGCCAGCCTCGACCGCTGCCAGGAACTCGCCTTCCGGCTGCACCGTTACTTCGCCGTCACCAACGTGAACGAGGGCTGCTTCTGGCTGTCGCGGCTGCTGGCGGAGCAGCCGGAAGGCCCGTGGACCGCGCATGCGACCTTTGCCCTTGGCTACCTGCGCTACTGGTCGGGCGACACGGCCGCGGCCATGAGCGACCTGCAGAGCGCGGTCCGGATGCTGGCAGGCGCACGTGACTCTTACCGCGCGCGGGCGCTGATCTTCCTCGCCGGCCTGCTCGATGACGTCGACCGGGGGGCCGAGGCGGTCGAGCACGTCAGGCTGGCTATCGAGGCGGCCGCGCCGCTCGACGTGGACCTGCAGGTATCGGCGGCCATGGGAATGGCCAGCGTGCTGGCGGAGCGGGCCGATCCGGCGGCGGCCGGCTACGCAAGCGACGCGATCGACCTGTCCCGCCGGAGCGGATCGCGTGAGCAGCGGATGCTCGCCCTGCCGACCGCGGCCATGGTGTGCTGGCAGGTTGGAGCGCTGGAGGAGGCGCGTGCCTACGTCGCCGAGGCGCTGCCGCTGCACGGGGTCACCGACAGCATCGCCCGGGTGGTGCTACTGTCCGCGGCCGCCGGCGTCGCCCTGGCCGATGGCGACCTCGACGCGGCGGTAGAGTTCGGCTCGACGGCCGGGCGCGCGGCCAGCGAGCTAGGCGTCGAACGGGAAGTGCCGCTGATCAGGGCAGTTCTTGCGCGGGCGCTGCTGGCCCGCGACGACCTCCCCGGTGCCGCCCGCTGCGCTGCCGCCGTCCTCGAGGCCACCCAGGCCATGTCGCTCAGCTCCCCGCTCGCACTCGGGCTGGAGACCGCCGCCATGGTCGTGCACGCCGCAGGCGCCGCCGACGACCGCGCGCTCGGCGAGTTCCTCGCCACCGCCGCGCTCATCCGCCGGACCGGTGACCGGCCCGGCCCCGCCACCCTCGCCCGGGCCGTTACCGAGTTGCGGGCCGTCCTCGGGCCGCAGGCCGCGGCCGCCGTCGCGATCGAGGTCCCCGTCGCCGTTTCCAGCGCCCTTGCCCTGCTCGCGAGCGCGCCGTCCGCGACATGGGCAGCAGTCGACTCCTGCCAGGTAACGTCACCGTAACCGGCCAGCGTCGCCGCGGGCGGCCTCAGCGCTGCGCGAGGCAGCCGCCGGTCAGCCTGGCCGGTGGCTCGATCGCCGTCTCATCGACAGCGAACGTCCCCGAGTGCAGCGGATGCACCGCCCGGTGCCGAGCTGCTCGACGAGCGGACCGACGACGCGGCCAGGGAGATCCTCGCCCGCTGCTACCCGCGGCGGCAGGTGAGCGGCGTTCCGGCGCGGTAGATCCTCCTCGGCGGATAACAGCAAGAAGAGCCGGACAGGCCATCATAGTGGATGTTTGGGTACACCCGGGTGTACCCAAACATCCACCATCCCCTCGGCGCTTCGTTGGCCACCCGCATCCGTTGCGGGCGGGGGTGTCTCCCGTCGGATAACAGCAAGAAGCTGCTGACGACAGCAGACCTGCGCGAGGTAGTCACTCCATGGCGGAGGCGATCTCACCGGCCGCGTGGTTGCCCCGTCTCGCCCCGTGTGGCGGGCAGGGCCGGCGCCGGCCCCGCTACATGACGGGGCAGAGGTCGTGGACCCACTCGCCGTCGGCCCGGCGTCGCACGTCCTGCCCGGCCGTGATGACCGCGCCGCACCGTGCGCAGGCCATGCCTGCCGCATGCGCCTCGTTGTCGTCACCCCCGGAGCCGACCTCATCCGGGTGATCCGCGGCGTGTTCCTGCCGCGGGCCGCCCAGGTCCTCCAGCAGGCCCTCCTCGATCTCGAGGCCTCCGAAATCCGGCGGGGTTGTCATATGTGCCTCCTGCAGCCGGGACGGCGTGACCATGCCTGATCCCAGTGTGCCACCGCGACGCCCCGGCCGGGCAGCGCACCTGGCTCACGACGGTGCGGAACCCGGCATGGTGCCAGCCGCGATGACTGCTCCTGCACGTTGCGTAAGCACAGCCCATCCGTTCCGATTAATCGTTGGGCTATCGGTCGCATGACGGTGATGGCACGGTCACTAGCACCTTGTGCGCCTGTAGCCCATACTTATCACGATAGGGGGTGGGGATGGGCATCCTGAATTGGCTGAGACGCTCATCGGCCGCGGGGCGCATCGGGGAACCTGCTTTGTTCCTCGTGGTAGTTGCGGCGTCGCTTGCCCTCGGCCTGTCGATTCCCGATGACCGGGGCGCGCTGCTTGGAGCGCTTGTCGCATCCGCGATCGGCTCGGCCCTGATCTTGCTGGCGCGCCTGAGGTTCTCGTCGGGCCGCTCAGCCAAACGTCCGGCGACTGCAACCGCGCTTACAGAAGAGGCTACGCAATCCCAGGTGCACTCAAGGCCCTATCTTGTACCCCGCGAGCTTCCGCCGGCCCCGCCGGGCTTTGTCGGCCGTACCGAGGAAGTCGATAGGCTCCTCCAGGTGGCCGCCCGTACTCATGATGGCAGTCCTTATATCGCGGCTATCTACGGCGCACCAGGCATTGGGAAGTCGGCCCTGGCGGTTTACGCTGCGCACAAGATGGCTCCCTCGTTTCCCGACGGCCAGATTTTTGTCCAGATGCGCGAGGCAAAGCTCGGGCCCGATAGCGTCAGAGAGCTCATCGAGCATTTCGTAATAGCTCTCAAGGGCCCAGCCGATCCGCTTCCTCCTACTCCAGAAGAGCTGCGTGCAGAGTACGCTGCTCTAACCCAACGTTACTCTGTCCTTTTCGTAATCGATGACGCGGCGCCAGCCATCGACATTGCCTCCATCCTTCCCAATGGCTCAAAATGTGCGATAATCATCACTTGCCGCACCGAGCCGGATTGGCCAGACGTTAACTACGAACGAATACCGCTGGACCCGCTAACGGCTCCCGATGCCGTGAGCATGTTGCGGAAAGCGGCGGGTGCGGACTGGCCCGGCAGCGAAGTGTCGTCTTTCGGGTTTGCGAGCCCGTATGGAAATGAAGATGAGCCATACCTGAAACTAGCGAACCGGTGCGGATGGGAGCCCTTGGCTCTTCGTGCCGCTGGTAATGCCGTCGCCGATCGCCCTAACTGGGATATATGGCTTATCAGCGAACAAGCAAGACCAACGGATAAGAAATCGGTTAGCGAGCAATCTGGGAGCGGCATCTTCGACGCTGCCTATACACTGCTGACCAGCGATGAGCAACGGGCACTCAAGGTCCTCGGCGTCCTGCAGGAGCGCGATTTCGCGCCGTGGGTAATAGCGGCGGCTCTGGAAACTACGGAGGTTAGGGCCGATCGCCTCGCGTCACGGCTTGCCGACGCAAGCCTGATCGAACGTTACAATCCTGGGTCCGGGATACCCTTGTACCGGGCAGAAGAATCCATACTGCGCTACGCTCATCTCCGCGGAACCGCGGAAGAAAACCAGACCGAAATGCGGCGCTGGGACCAGCTGTTCAGAACGGAACAACGTCGTCGGCTCACCGGCCCGGACGGAGTGGTCGATAGCCTGGATGCCCTGCTTAAGCATTACGACAGCTTCACGTCGGCCGTCGAGGGCGTCCGCATTGCCTTGAGCCTGGCTCGCGAGCGGGACAGCAGCACGGGAGAGGGAAGCGCGTGCGCTGCCCTGGCCGAGTTGTACACGGACCTCGGCGACATTGTCGCGGCGGAGGACGTAGCCCAAAGGGCCATCGGGGTCGATGATGACCGCAGTCGTGCGCGTGCCTACCGATGCCTGAGCCGTCTCGAGCGGCGGCGTCACCGCCTTGCGCTTGCCGTCTCCTATGCGGACGCCGCGATGGACTCGGCGCTGCTGGCGGACGATCCGGGCGAGCAGGTCAGGGGCCTGCTTGAGAAAGCCGTCGCGATGGCGCTTCGCGACAAG
>Ga0335078_10012973_pt1 | contig 12351 bp, 9 predicted proteins | sample Lox_Sample_32_FD_206711 | JGI IMG/M metagenome (GOLD analysis project Ga0335078, IMG submission 206711) | Soil microbial communities from Loxahatchee National Wildlife Refuge, Florida, United States - Lox_Sample_3.2 | ecosystem: Environmental > Terrestrial > Soil > Wetlands | place: USA: Florida... | reverse complement strand
CCGTGGCACGTCTGCCAATTCAGACATATTGACCTGCATTTCCGAATAAAATTACATTCTTGATACTTATCCCACTGACAACTGACGTTAGTCATTGACTACTTAGAAGACATGCTATTATCCTCCCTACAAACGGCGCCGGGGCGCCGTTTTGCCGACACCAGGGACAACTTAATACTCTTGATCCAGCCGGAGGTACGTCCATGAACATCGCACTCATTGGGGCGGAACTGGAAGAGAACCTCGCCTTGCGCTATATCGCCTCCTCGCTTGAATCCTGCGGCCACGCAGTCGAAATCGTTCCTTTCAACTTCGCGCAGGACACGGAGGCGGCGGTGCGCCAGGCTCTTGCCTTCGAGCCGAACATCGTAGGCCTGTCGATGATCTTCTCGTCGCGCGGACTGGAATTCTGCCGCCTCGCGAAGCGCCTCCGCGAAGCGGGGTTCGGCGGGCACCTCGTAGCCGGCGGTCCCTTCGCGTCTTTCAACTGCGAACGGCTGATCGATGAATACCCGGAATTCAGCTCCGTTGCTTTGGGCGAAGGCGAAGAGCTGATGTGCCGACTCGCGAAGCACCTTGATCACCTGGAATGCGTGCCCGGCCTTTGCTATCGCGACGTTTCCGGGGCGGCCCGAATCAATCCCGCCATCGGCAATCCCGACCATCTCGACGATCTGCCCTGGCCGAAGCGTACGACGTTCCATTCCTATTTTGACAAGCCCATTTCGAGCGTGCTGAGTAGTCGCGGATGCTGGCGCGACTGCGCCTTCTGCAGCATCAATGCCTGGTACGAGCGGGGCGGTGGAAAGAAATTCCGCCTGCGGAGCGTGGAGAACATCGTCGCCGAATTGAGCGCCCTCTACCATCGCCACGGAGTTCGCATCTTCAATTTTCAGGACGATAATTTCTTCCTTCCCAACCCGGCCCATGCGGTCGAGCGATTCTCGGCCATTCGTGACGGGCTGCGGTGCGAAGGGGTCGACGATATCGCGATCGCGGTCAAGGCGCGGCCGGACAGCATCACGGAGCAGTCGATCCGCATTTTGGATGAACTGAATCTGTTTCGAGTATTCCTGGGCGTCGAGAACGCCTCCGAAAATGGCCTTCGCAATCTCAACCGGAAGCAGACGCTCGCGCAGATTCTCAATGCGTTAAAGATCCTGAACGATTTCGACGTTCATGTGGCGTTCAACCTGCTCATGTTTGAGCCGGACACCACTCTCGCCGATATCCTGGACAACCTGCGGTTTATTGAGCGTCACAACGAAAACCCGTTCAACTTCTGCCGCGCCGAGACTTATCCGGGCACCGGTCTGGAGGAGAAATTGAGGCGCGAAGGCCGCCTGCTGGGCGACACTTTCGGGTACGACTACCGGCTGAAGGACCCGCGCTCGGAAGCCTTCCACCAGATTGCCAACTATGCTTTCTTCGATCGCAATTTCAGCGACTACGGCCTGCACTACTTCAACATGCAGGTCGATTTCTATCTGCAACTCTTGCGCCGGTTCCACCCCGAACTGCTGACCCAGAGACTGAGGGCGGCGGCCCGCAATTTCATCAAGCAGACCAATCAGGATACCTACGAGCGGCTATGCGAGATCTACGATTTCGTCGTGGATTGGGACATTGCCGATGAAGCGGGCCTGCGAGGGTTCGCCCGTGAGGCGCGTTTGCGCGTCGACCAGCACGGCCGCGAGTTGATGGTCCGCGGCCAGCGGATCGTGAACTGGTTGGAAGGTGCACCCGGCCGGCAGGATGCCGGAATCGCATGCACGGCAGGCGCCGCGCGGGAGGCGCCTCGCTTCGACTCGGCGAAAGCGGAAGTTCCAATGCCTGTAATCCCCGGCCTCGAGTTCGCCCGTCCAGGTTCCGGCTGGGAAACCGTGGATATCTTCGGCGTGGCTCAAGCGCCAATACCCTACAACACCTTTCGCGTTCGCCTGGCGGAAGGAGAACGGAGCGGCGGAGCTGTCAGTGCCAGCCCGCAGTCAGCCGCCGTTCCAAGCCCCCCTGAAAACGATCAGAGCTTGAATCTCTAAGGAGGTGAATTGTGAGCGAAGCATCCTCAGCAGGATCGCGAGGCATGACTGAGCTGATCCAACCCACAGTCATCCGCCTCTTCAACAACCTGACCCAGCTTTACCGGATCATGCGCGAGCACCAGAAAGATATTGATGCGGCCTTCGACCGCGCGGCTGCGCAGATCGGGTTTGTCGTAACCTCAACCCTGCCCGTCCGGGTGGAACTCGCCCAGGAAGGCGTCGTCAAGGGAATGACCTTCGATGGCGAGGCCCTGCGGGGTACCATCTTTGAAAAAGAACTTTCCGGCTTTCTCGAGGAATTCCGCAAGAAGCCTTTTAGCGGCGTGCCGGCCGGCAAATACCGTTTTTATCTGATTTGGTACGATGCATTGAATCTCAAGCTCCGGTGCGACTGGTGCGAGCCTGCGCACGTACTCCAGGGTGTGCTCGGGTCGATCGTGGCCCAGCGCGCAGGTGTGACGGCCACCGCGTTCGTTCCGCCGGAGGTGCATGAGCCCGCCCATTGGTTTGACCCGGGTACGGTCCTCTCCGTCGAAGACGGGTTGGTTATCATGGCGATCGACGAGGTGTACCCTGAACTTCGCCTGGCAGATCGTATCTCGGCTGGCCGGCTGGCGGTAGCCCAGCTCGGCTGGGGCTGGCACCACGCCGAAATGGCGCCTTTCCCAACTTACTTCAATGAACGGTTTGCGGGTAACGAGCAGGACGTCCTCGCCAAAGTACGCTCTCTCCTGGGCAGGCAACAGCGCTAGCCGCTTGATGCGGGGCCGGTCCCTCCGGCCCCGCAGGTTTTCATTTTTTGAGTAGGGGGACGGCTTGCCGTCGCCCGCATTTCCGCTGGTTTTGACGAGGATAGGGCAAGCCCCACGCCTACGCGGTGCGGGTCCGGTCGCGCTCAGGGCAGCGGCTCACTTTTCCAGGGCGGAAACTAACAGGGACGCTTTGCGCGCCAGCATGAGGGCGCGTTGAAGGTCGCCTTCGTTGAAGGCCTGCGTGGACTGGGCGAAAAACGTGCGAGCATCGTCGAGGGTCTTGCGATCCACGCCGGAGAGTTCGACGGTGCTGAGTTTTGCAATGCGCTTCTGCACGTCGTCCTGCAATCCCTGAATTTCACGACGTTGCGTAGCTTGCTCCGTAGAACTCTCGCGCGGCTCAAGCGAGGGCACCGGGGGGGCGATTCCCTCGTCCGTTCCTGGAGCGGTTTCAGGGGCGGTAGGCGTTTGTTCCCGGTGCGGCGCGCGGCGGGGCTGGGGCGCCGTTTCCTTGGGGGTCAGCGTCTCCGGCAGCGGAGTAATTACCACCGGCTCCGGCGGCGGGGGCTCTTCGATCACCATCGTCGCCGGGGCCTCCGGACCCGAACCCTGTATTGCTGCAGGAGCGGGCGGCGAAGGAACGTACACAATCCGCGGAGGAGCCTGGCGTTTCGGGCAGCCTCCGATGAGGAGCGCCAGACTGCACCACAGGAGGGGGATGGCCCTTGGTTTCATGCTATTTTAGATTCTACCATTTTCTCAATCACCTATGTCATTCCGACTCAAGCGGCGTAGAGGCGGTACTTGCCTCAGCTAGTCCAGAGGAGGGGAACGAACTGGCACCAGCCGGAAAGCCAGAGGCTTTCCGCAAGCCAGGGCGGCAAAGCCGCTTTCCGGAGAGCTAGATTGAACAGCCTAGGAGGCCTGCCCTACCCTCGTCGGGACCGGCGGAAACGCGGGGATGGCAAGCCGTCCCCTTATTCATTGAACTTCATTTTCCATATCAACCAGGGAGCAGAGGGTGGCGAGCGAAGGAGAACGGGCGGCAATGAAGCGCAGGCTGAAGTCCTGAAGAAAGACCTGGCCTGGCATCCCGGCGGCGCTCAAGAGCACTACCAACAGGACCGCCAGCAAAAGCAAGGCGAGGATGGCCAGACCGATGGTGGGCAGACTCCATACCCAGGTCAAACCGACCAGATGCAGCGACAGGACGACGACCGCCGCCACAATGATCGAGCCGGAAAACAGACCAACCAGTAACGGCACCAGAAACAAAAGAACGCCCACGCTGACCCCAACCGAAAGTAGAAATCGCAACAGGATGTAAACCGCGAAAGAAGCCGGGTCAGCACGCATTTTTCGCCACAACGCCTTCCACGCCGGTGCCAGCGGCAGCCGGTCCGCATACATCAACGGAACCACCAGATCGTCAGTGAGCATGATCAGCAGGGCCAGGGCCAGCCCGACGAGCACGATCAGGGAGAGAATCAGCGCCAGGGCTGCCGTGGCGAAGAGCTTGCCGGGGCCGGATGCGGAAACCGCCTGAAGACCCGGCAGAGCCAGGATGACCAGAAGAGTAAACGCTGCAACGAGGCCTCCCAGGGTTGAGGTCAGCCATCGGAAATACGACTCCCCCAGGGGGCGAAGGGCGAACCAGGCGCGGCCGAGAGACACTTCCCGATTGACCAGCGAATCGACCAGGATGAACCGGAACAGCGACCTCAAATACAGCACGGCGATCCCCAGCGCCAGAGCCGCTAGGATGACCAGGACTATTAGCGACGGGTGCTGCCCTATTAATTGACGCACGCGGCCCAGCAGGTTGGGCAGACGAAGATCGCCGGGCAGAGCACCCAGGCTCCACTGAAATGCCGCCGTGGGTGTCCCGCCTCCCAGAAAAAGGCAAAGCAGGCCGAGCTTGGCCCACCTCCAAACATCAAACGGGCGGAACAACAGCCGAAGGGTATCCTCGAGGGCAAACAGGATGGCGCCCGGCGCTGAAAGCTGCGCAGGGAGACTTTGACCCAACGACGGGGCATTCGTGAAGGGCGTTGGCGGTAAGGGTTGCTCATCCATGATGCTTCGCGAATTGCACGGGTTACGACACGGGAACGGAAACTCGGAATGTCGTGCCGCGGTGGAGTTCACTGGTGAACTCGATGAAGCCGTTGTGGAGCTGAAGGATTCTGAAAGCCATGGCGAGTCCGATTCCGGTGCCGCCAGGCTTGGTGGTATAGAAGAGCGAGAAGATTTTCTGCCGGGCTTCCTGCGGGATACCCTCGCCCTCATCGGAAACCTCGAGGTTCAGATAACGGCTGTCGAGTTGCGGTCTGACCTTGAGTTCGCCTCCGGAAGGCATCGCCTGGCAGCCGTTCAACACCAGGTTCAGGAGCGCTTGTTTCATGAGGTCCCGGTCGAGGTTGATCTCCGGAAGCGTTCCCTGGGGCTCGAAGACCATGCGTACGTTGTTCTTCCTGGCCAGGGGTTCGGCCAACAGAAAGACGTCGCGCACCAGTTTTTCCACGTCGGAGGGCGTGGGCCGGAGCTCGACAGGGCGAGTGAAGTCGAGAAAGGTCTTAACCACTCGATCCAGCCGATGAATCTCGTTCGAGAGTATTGCCAGGTGCGGGCCGACTTTGTCGCCCTGATCTTTCAGTTTGGATTTCAGCAGCTCAAGTTGGAGCACCATGGCATTGAGCGGATTCTTCACCTCGTGAGCGACTCCGGAAGTGAGCCGGCCGAGGGCCGCCAGCTTCGTCGTCACATCAATCTGATCCTCGATCTGGGCGCGCGTGCTGGCATCGCGCAAGGTAACGAGGCATCCCATGGGTTCGCCCTGTTCGACGATGAAGCGCACGTTCACCGCCAGGCGCACCGGCGGCTCGCCGCCCAGGTCCAAGGTCCGCCAGGCCGCCGACTGGCGTGAGGCGAAGGCCTGCCGCAAGAGGTCATGAAGAGGATTGTCGGCGGTGAATACCTCTTGCGCCTGGCGATGAAGAATTGTCTCCGCCCTGCAACCGAGCAGACGCGCGGCTGCGGGAGTGGCCAGAACCAGGCGATCCTGCCGCTCAAAGAGCAGCAGACCGTCGCTCAGCCTGGAAAAGAGTTGGTCCAAATTCTCCTTCAATTCGACAAAGGCCGCCTTTTCGCCGCGCATCTGCTCGCCCAGGAGGTTCAGTTTTGAGGAAAGCACGCCCCACTCGTCGCTGCGCTTCAGGCGCACCGGCTCCGAATACTGGCCGCGCGCCAGGAGGTCAACGCTTCTGGAAATGGTCTGCAAGGGCCGCAGAAGGACGTAGGAAAGGAGAATGGAAGAAAGCGTGGTCAAGATGATGACGGCAAGCGAGAGGTTGCGGGCGGCGTGCAATTCCGGCGCGATTTCGTTGCTGACGAAGAGCGTCCCAACTCCCACGCGTACGTCGCAGGGGAACATCTGACCAATTTCCAGCGAAAGCACGACTTCATACACTTTGGAGGGTCCGTAGATCACCCGCAACTGCCTCAGCAATCCGGCATGAAGCAGCTCGTCAAAACGGGGTGCTTTGGCCAACACCCGCCCGTTCATTTCCGGGTCGGTGTTGACCAGGATTCGCCCTCCGGAGTCCGTGATCGCGGCATAGTAGATGGACGGTGAATAACCGACCGCCGATTCCAGCAGCGAGGTTAGCCCCGGGTCCTTCGCAAACTGGCCCTGCACGAAACGCCGCAGAGCCTCGAGATCTTTCGGGTTTGATCCCGGCGGCATTCGCGCCTGCGCCAGGACTGTGCTGGCCTGGTGGTAGATCTCGCTGGCCAGCCATTCGCCCCTGCTTTGAACCTCGGCGAGACCCTGCCGGGTCAAGTGAGAGAGGTAGAGCGTCGAGATGCCCAATACCATGAACAGGACCAGCAGGGTGGTGAGGGCGGTAAGCTTAATCTTCAGACTGAGCCCCATATTCCTTCAGCTTGTTATGGAGAGTTTTCAGGCTAATGCCTAGCAACTCGGCAGCCCGCGTCTTGTTGTTCTGGGTGGACTCAAGGGTTTCAAAAATAAGGCGGCGTTCAGCCTCGGCAACCGTCATGCCGGGACGCAGCTTGAGTTGATCTTCGGTTTCGGCAATCCCGGCCCGGCCGAAGCCGCGCGGCAATTCGTGGGTAGTCAAGCGATCGCCGGAACAAGTCACCAGCATCCGTTCCAGGACGTTGCGCAACTCGCGCACGTTTCCGGGCCAGTTGTAACGGTGGAATGCCTGAAGTACATCGTTGTCCACGCCCTTCACCGCCCGGCCGTGCTTCTGGTTCAGGTCGTCCAGTAAGGTCGTCGTCAACTCCTCCAGGTCCTCCAGATGGGCGCGCAAGGGGGGCAAAACCATACTGACCACATTGAGGCGGAAGTAAAGGTCGCTGCGCAATTGACCCTTGGCGACCGCCTCTTCCGGAACTTTGTTGGTAGCGGCAAGCACCCGCACATCGACGGAGATTTCCGATTTGCTGCCCAGGCGGCGCACTTTCGAGTCTTCCAGAACCCGCAGCAGTTTGGCCTGTGTGGCGGAAGGCATTTCGCCGATCTCGTCGAGCAGCAGGGTTCCGCCGTCGGCCAATTCGAAGCAACCCACCCGGCGCTCCAGGGCTCCGGTGAAGGCGCCCTTTTCGTGGCCGAAAACTTCACTCTCCATCAGCGTTTCGGGGATGGCGGCGCAATTCACAGCCACAAAAGGTTGGGAGCGGCGCGGGCTCAAGTCGTGGATCGTCCGGGCCACCAGTTCCTTTCCCGTGCCGCTCTCGCCGGTGATCAACACCGAAGCACGCGACGGCGCCACCTGGGAGATCAGCGACGTCACTTCCTGAATTTTTTTGGATCGCCCTACGATGTTTCCCAGGAAGCCCAGATCGCGCAGCCTGCGGTGTGCGGCCTCGAGCTGCCGCTCACTCTCGTGCCGCTCCAGGCAATTGCGCAGCTCCACTTCCAGCCGCTTGGTGTCCACCGGCTTCTCGAGAAAATTGAAGGCGCCCAACTTTGTGGCCTCCACCGCTTCCTCGATGGTTCCTTGGCCCGTCAACATGATGAAGTTCAAACCCGGGTAGACTTCATGGACTTGCCTCAATAGCTCCATGCCCGTCAGGCGAGGCATGCGAAGGTCCGAGATCACCACCGCAGGGTTGAAGCCGGAGACTTTTTCCAGGGCTGCGGCGCCATCTTCGGCGGTGTCGGTTTCGTAGCCCCACAGAGAGAGAAGGTCGGCGAGCCCCTGACGTTCGTGGGCGTCGTCTTCGACGATCAGTATTTTCGCATTTTTGGCCACAGTAGTAGGATTATCCCCTCAATACTATAATACAACGAATTCGTTCTCATCTATTTTAGCAATACCCATCCGGTTGGGGCTTTAGAGTCTGTGTGAAAACGCGGGAGGCCTGTCATCCTGAGGAGCCGAAGGCGGTCCTGAGTGAAACGAAGGAAGGATCCCGGCAGTTCCTCGATTTTACTCGCTGGGACAAACTGCAGGGATCCTTCGCTGCGCTCAGGATCACATGATGGTCGAGTTCCGGGGTTCAGTCGCGTTCGGGTGCATGGCCAGGCGCCACTGCCGTCCTCCTCCTCCCTTACCGACGGACTCGGGGGCGTTCTCCCTTTTGACTATTCGGGTTTCCGTTAGTATATTAGCGCGTTGCGTTTGAAGATAGAGGATAAAGATGGAAATTGAGCCGACTGGAGCGCGGGTTGGTCTCGCTGGGTATCAAGGCGACTTCGCGGGGATGTGCGGCGCATCGCCGCGCATGCAGAAAATCTACCACACCGTGGCCAGACTCGCCCAGACTCGGGATCCCGTCCTGGTCCTCGGGGAAAGCGGCACCGGAAAAGAACTTGTGGCGCGAGCCCTTCATGCCCAAAGCCCCTGGTCGGATCGGCCGTTCGTGCCGATCGACTGCGGTGCGTTAACGCCCACCCTGATTGAGAGCGAGATTTTCGGCCATGTGCGCGGGGCGTTTACCGGCGCGATGCAGGACCGGAAAGGTCTGCTGGCCGCGGCGGGCGAGGGCACGGTTTTTCTGGATGAGATCGTGGAGCTCCCTATTGAACTCCAGCCGAAACTCCTGCGCGTCCTCCAGGAGCGTGAAATCAAGCCCCTGGGAAGTAACCAGCGAATTCCCATGAAGGCTCGAATCATTGCCGCCACTGACCAGGACCTCGCCGCCGCCATCAAGGGCGGATCATTCCGGAAAGAACTCTACTTCCGCCTCAATGTGGTTAACATCAAGTTGCCGCCGCTGCGGGAGCGCCGGGAAGACATCCCTGGCCTGGTCCGGTTTTTTCTTGCCAAACACAACGCGACCCGGGCCGGCATTACTGACGTCTCCGACGAGGCCATGGCGCGCTTGATGGGCTACGACTGGCCGGGAAACGTCCGCGAGCTTGAGAATTGTATCCAACGCGTTTTGGCGCTGGGAAGCGCCCCACAAGCCCGGGTGGTCGATCTGCCCTCGACCATCCTCTATTTCGTGGGCAAGCCGGCATCCCAGCCGCCGGCAGTCGCTACGCTTCGCGAGCTCGAGCAGCGCCAGATACTGCAGGCCCTCGAGGCAACCAAAGGCGACCGGCTGCGCGCCGCGAAACTACTGGGCATCGGAAAGACAACGATCTACAGGAAAATTAAAGAATACGGATTGGAAGATGCGGTGAACCCGCACGCTGCCGGCTGAACGAGAGGTGCGGCTCCGCCACTTGTCGGGACAAGGCGCGCCGCACTCCAAGGCGCCTTCGGCACGAAGGATTCATAGAGCGGCAAATGTCGGCCATAGCTTTGGATGCCACCTACACGGTCGACCCCGAACCTTCGGGCATCGCAGTCTACTCGCGCAAGCTCATCGAGGCCCTGGCAGGAATCGAGACTCCGCACCGCTTCTTGCTCTGCTATCGCCTTTCGCGGTTCTCACGCCGCCGGGACTTCCTGCGCCCTGCGCCCCGGGCCGGTTCTACTGTATCGCGGTTCTCGGTAAGGTTCTACCAGGAGCCGCTAACTTTCTGGCTTCCTTGGCAAGCGGATCTGTTTCATAGTCTGGCACAGCGCCCTCCCGCTTTTCGATTCAGGCGGGAGATTGTCACCGTCTTCGACATTTTCCCTATCACCGGCCATGACTATTCCACCGCCGAATTTCAACGCAAATTCTCAGCCTTGCTTCGCGCCGCCGTAGATCGCGCCGCTTGCGTTATTACTGCGTCACGCTATACGGCCGCGCAGCTAGCGGCCCACACCTCAGTTTCCGAGGATAAGCTGCGCGTCATCCCTCTGGGCGTCGATCTTCCTGCTTCCACCTTGTCCCCTGACGAGCGGAAGTTGGCCCGGGAGAGGCTGGTGGGGGAAGGGAATCAACTTATTCTGAGCGTCGGAGTAATCCAGACGCGCAAGAACACGCTGAACGCACTGCGGGCGCTCGAAATACTGCCGGAGCACTATCGGTTGATTCTGGCGGGCGGGGACGGGCACGGAAGCGAGATCGTCCACGATTATATCCGCCGCCAGGGGCTTGGCTCCCGCGTGCAAGTCCGGGGATATGTGAGCACGGAAGAACTGCGGGTTTTCTATCAGGCGGCCAGCGCGATGCTTTTCCCCTCTCTCGAAGAGGGCTTTGGATTGCCGGTCCTCGAAGCCATGGCAAACGGCCTGCCCGTGGTGGCTTCCCAAACGGCTTCGCTTCCGGAAGTGGGCGGGGATGCCGCCCTTTATGTTGATCCCCACGATCCTCGCGACATTGCAGAGAAAGTCCGCCGCGCCGTCGAGGATTCCGAGTTGCGAGAGAAGATGATTCAGCAGGGACTCGCGCGGGCCCGGGAATTCTCCTGGCAGCGGGTGGCAGCGGCGACACTTCAGGTCTACAACGAAATGCTGGCCAGATAGGATTGACGATTGACGATTGATGTTTCCAGAACGAAAGCCCTCTCCCCTGGGGAGTCAGTGTGAATACCCGGCTGGCCTGTCATCCTGAGGAGCCGCAGGCGACGAAGGATCTCTGCAGTTCCTTGATTTTACTCGCTACGACAAACTGCAGGGATCCTTCGCTGCGCTCAGGATGACATGCTGAGCAAATTCTCCCACAGGTTCACGGGGAGAGGGTGTCCTGCGACGGCGTTTTCTTCAGCCGCCGCAGGAGGGGTGAGGGTCAGTTCCGCAACCAGCAATCGTCCGCCGTCATTCTCAAATCGTCCGTCGACAATCGTCAATCTTCACGATCCCGTGCTGCTGTAATTCGCCACTCCTCTATTCCAAACCAGGACGGCAAGCAGGAAGAAGCCTGTCGCGACAACCGGAACAAGATAGAAATAAGGCGTGAATCCGCGCCGCCCCAGGAAGTGCGTGGTCGGATAGAAAGAGGCGAAGGCAAATGGGATGATCCAGCTCAGCAGGAATTGCAGGAAGACGTTGTAAATGGTCAGGGGATAGCGGCCGAAGGTAAGCATATTGAAGACCGGCGGCACAATGCCGACGCGATCCTCGAACCAGAAAGAGACCGCGGTGAGAATGAGAAACACCGCAAGATAGATTACGGCGCCGCAAAGCACCATCAACAAGAACCAGAATGAATCGCCCGCGTGCCACGCCAGGTGCAGGCGCCGGACGCAGACGGTCACGACAGCCGTTCCGGTCACGACCTCCTGCAACGATTCCAGCCGGAACTTCTCAAAGACAACTTGAAAGAGTGTAGACGCGGGTCGCAGCAGGAGCCGATCGAACTTGCCCTGAATTATGTAAATATCACCGAACTCATAAAGATTCCAGCTGATGACATTGAACATGCCGAGCGGGATCAGCGAGAAGCCGTAGAGAAACAGAATCTCGTAGAACGACCAGTCCTGAAGCTTTGGGATCTTGGAAAAAAGTACCAGCACAAAGCCGAACCCAAGAACCGTCGCTGTCATCGAGGAGAAGACGGCAATGATAAAATCGGCCTTATAGGCCAAGCGCACTTTGGCGTACTGGGCGAAGTACAGAGCGAAGAGTCTGAAGTGCCGTTTCATTTGCAAATCCCGCGGTGCTGCCGCGGGCTGACTGTCATCCTGAGGAGCCGAAGGCGGCGAAGGATCTCCGCAGTTTCTTGAAACAGCAACTGCTGGGATTCTTCGCTTCGCTCAGAATGACAGCATGCAGGCGAGGTCCTGCCACAGTTCCTGACACCTGACACCGCCTCTACCCTCCCTGGATCGTGATCTTCCTGCTCGACCATCGCCACATCGCATGCCCAATGGCGAACAACACAACGACCCAAAACAGTTGCAGAGCGAGCGCCCCGGCGATTGCCTTGCCGTTGATGCTTCCCAGGTATAGCAGCACCGGGACGTAGCTGATGTACTCGAAGGGAAAAAACTTGAATACCTTCTGAAAGACTTCCGGAAAATAGGAAATCGGCAAGAGGAGGCCGGAGAAAAGTTCGAGCAGAAAGTATTTGGCGCGCAACAAGCCCAGGATGGATTTCAACCTGACCGCGAGCGTCCCGACGGCGAAATTGATGGCGGCCACGAGGAAGAAGCTGAAGAGCACGCTAAGCAGGAAGGCAAGAAAGTGATGCAAGCTGGCGGGACGGCG
>Ga0335078_10012972_pt1 | contig 12352 bp, 9 predicted proteins | sample Lox_Sample_32_FD_206711 | JGI IMG/M metagenome (GOLD analysis project Ga0335078, IMG submission 206711) | Soil microbial communities from Loxahatchee National Wildlife Refuge, Florida, United States - Lox_Sample_3.2 | ecosystem: Environmental > Terrestrial > Soil > Wetlands | place: USA: Florida... | reverse complement strand
CCGCGCAGCAACGGCCCCTGCGGGGAGTGCTCGTCTGGTCGGCGCTCTCCTGGGATCTCTCGCGGCGCGCGCAACGCGCGCTGCCGCGGCCGGCGGCGGCTTCAATCGCGAGCGCGGCGGCCGTGAACTGGCGCGCCTGGCGCGCCGCCCGGGCGGCGACGGCCGGCCGGCTGGCGTTGCGGCAGCGACCCTGAGGCGCTGCCCGGGTGGGTTTCGGTCGAGGGGAGGAGCAGCGATTTCAGCTCCTCGGGCGTCAGCTCGCGAAAGTGACCGCGCGCGAGCGCGCGCTCGAGAACGAGCGAGCCGAGTTGCGTGCGCAGCATCCGGCTCACCATCGCGCCCTGGCGCTCGAAGAGCTGGCGGACGTCCTTGCCGCTCGCGCCGAGCACGGAAACGGCATACCAGCGGTTGGCGCCCTCGCCGCCTGCGGGCTCGCAGCTGCCGACACTCAACCGCTCGCCGCTGTCGAGCACACCGCCGAGAACGCCCTGAAGCTGCTGCTCGCTGAGCTCACCCCGCACGCGGACGCTGAGCCCGCTCGTGAGCCTGCGGACCGAGCGTTGCAGGCGCGCCGCGAGCTCGCCGTCGCCGCACACGAGCTCGAGGCCGCCGTCGATCCGGGGCATGGGGCTCACCACGATGAAACGTCGGCCGGCGCGCTTCGGCAGTCGCGCGAGCAGCGGCAGGGCTTCCGGCGTATCGGCAGGAGCGTGATCCAGGCTCTCGCCCGGCGAGCGGTGATAGAGATAGGCGCGGCCACCCGCTGAGGGTGCGCGCTGGCGGATCACCCGGCCGTCGAGCCGTACCTCATCGTCCGCGCCGACACGCACGCCGAGCGAGGCGGCTCGTCCGTTGACCGTCAGTCGACCGTCCCTGATCCAACTCTCCGCCTCGCGGCGGGAAGCGAGTCCGGCGCGAGCGAGAACCTTCTGCAGCCGCTCGGGCTCGCCGCGCTGGGCAGGCATGCGAGTCAGTCGTCGGCGGGAGGCGCCGCGACGAGCTCGTGCGCCGCGCCGCCTTCGGCGGAGAGCTCATCGCCGTCGTCGCGCTCCTCGTCCTCCGGCACGCTCCCCTCGGCCATCTCCGACGCGCCGGCTTCGAAAGCGCCGCTGCTCTCCGGCGCATCCGACTGCAGGGCGAGCTGCAGAGGGACCTCGCCCGCCATTTTGAGCTCGGCGAGGGGCGGCAGCTCATCGAGGCTCCTGAGGCCGAAATAGTCGAGGAATTCGCGGGTCGTGCCGAGCAGCTCCGGCCGCCCGGGGACGTCGCGGTGGCCGACCACGCGCACCCAGTTGCGCTCGAGGAGCGTGCGCACGATGTTGGGGTTGACGGCAACGCCGCGCACCGCCTCGATCTCGCCCCGGGTGATGGGCTGGCGGTAGGCGATGAGCGCCAGGGTCTCGAGCAACGCCCGCGAGTAGCGCGCCGGGCGCTCCGGCCAGAGGCGCGAGACCTCGCTCGCCAGCTCGCGGCGCACCTGGATGCGCACGCCGCCCGCGGTTTCCTTGAGCTCGATGCCACGCCCCTCGTACTCGGCGGCGAGCGCCTCGATCGCGGCGCGCACCTGCTCGATCGTGGGCCGCGCGCCTTCATCGAGCAGTTGGATCAGTTCCGCCACCTGCACCGGCCGGCCCGCGGCGAGCAGCGCCGCCTCGATCACGTTGCGAAGATAGTGCTCGTTCATTCGATTGTCCCGTGCTCGTCGCCGGAGTCCGTGTCCACCACGCGGAGCCTGGGCGCCGGTGCCGCGGCGCGCACGTGCAGCGGGGCGTACGGCTCCGCCTGTACGATGTCGATCAGGCCCTCGCGCATGAGCTCGAGAATCGCGACGAAGGTGACCGTCACGCCCATGCGTCCCTCCTCCGGCCGGAAAAGGCGCACGAACTCGACGAAGCTCGCGTTCTCGAGCACCGAGAGAATATCCCCCATGCGCTCGCGCATCGAGAGGCGCTCGCGCTGGATGTGATGATGCGCAAACATCTCGGCGCGCACCACGACCTCCTGAAAGGCGACCAGCATCTCCTGCAGGGTCACCTGCGGCAGCACCCGCGTGACCTGCCGGTGCTTCAGATCCGCGGAAGCCGACCAGACGTCGCGCTCGAGCCGCGGCAGCGCATCGATGCCCTCGGCGGCGCGCTTGAAGCGCTCGTACTCCTGCAGGCGGCGCACCAGCTCCGCCCGGGGATCCTCTTCCACCCCGTCGGCCGAGGTCTTCGGCCGCGGCAGCAGCATCCGCGACTTGATCTCCGCCAGGGTCGCGGCCATCACCAGGTACTCGCCGGCGAGCTCGAGCTGCAGGTCCTGCATCAGCTCGATGTACTTCATGTACTGGCGGGTGATCTCGGCGAGAGGAATGTCCAGGATGTCGAGATTCTGCCGCCGGATGAGATAAAGGAGCAGATCGAGCGGTCCCTCGAAGGCCTCGAGAAACACCTCGAGCGCCTGCGGCGGAATGTAAAGATCCCGCGGCAGCTCCGTGACCGGCTCGCCGTTGACGACGGCGAACGGCATCTCCACCTGCTCCGGCGGCGGCTCGCCGCGGGAAAGATCGGGCGCCGGCGGGGTGTTGGATACGACGACGGTCAATTGCGGTTTCGTCATGGCTCTAGTCCGCTCGCAGGTGCATCGCGCGGCGCACTTCCTCCAGGGTTTCGCGAGCCGCCTCGCGGGCCTTCTCCGCGCCCTCGGCCACGATATCGCGCAGCAGATCCGGATTCTCGACGTACTCCTGGGCGCGGCGGCGCATCTCGGTCACCTCGGCGACGATCTTCTCGATCACCGGCTGCTTGCAGTCGAGACAACCGATGCCCGCCGAGCGGCAGCCTGCCGCCGCCCACTTGCGCGTGGTCTCGTCGGAATAGATCTTGTGCAGGTCCCACACCGGACACTTGTCGGGGTCGCCGGGATCGGTGCGCCGCACGCGCGCGGGATCGGTCTGCATGGCGCGCAGCTTCCTGGTCACGGCTTCGGGGTCCTCGCGGATCTCGATGGTGTTGCCGTAGGATTTCGACATCTTGCGGCCATCGAGTCCCGGGACCTTCGGCGTCTCGGTGAGCAGCACCTGCGGCTCCGGCAGAATGGTGACCCCCGTGCCCTCGAGAAATCCGAGCAGGCGCTCGCGATCGGCCACGGTGATGCGGTTGTTGCTCTGCACGATCGCCCGGGCCCGCTCGAGCGCCTCGCGCTCGCCGCTTTCCTGGAACTTGCGCCGCAGCTGCCGATAGAGCGTCGTGTTGCGCCCACCCAGGCTCTTCACGGCCCGCTCCGCCTTCTCCTCGAAATCCGGCTCCCGACCGAAGAGATGATTGAAGCGGCGGGCGGTCTCGCGGGTCAGCTCGACGTGCGCGACCTGATCCTCGCCCACCGGAACGTGCGCCGCGCGGTAGACGAGGATGTCCGCGCTCTGCAGCAGCGGGTAGCCGAGGAAGCCGTAGGTGGCGAGGTCCCTCTCCTGCAGCTGCTCCTGCTGATCCTTGTAGCTCGGGACGCGCTCGAGCCAGCCGAGCGGGGTGATCATCGACAAGAGCAGATGCAGCTCCGCGTGCTCCGGCACCTGGGACTGAATGAAGAGCGTCGCGACGCCGGGATTGAGGCCCGCGGCCAGCCAGTCGATCAACACCTCGCGCACGAACTCCGGCAATCGGCTGGTGTCCTCGTAGCCGGTGGTGAGCATGTGCCAATCGGCGATGAAAAAGAAGCACTCGTAACGGTACTGAAGCTGCACCCAGTTGCGCAGCGCGCCGTGATAGTTGCCGAGGTGCAGGCGGCCGGTCGGCCGCATACCCGAGAGCACGCGCCCCCCCGAAGCCGTGGCGCTCATGGCCAGGTTGGAATCGATCGACACTTTCGCTCGGCCATCCTCAAATGGTCAGTATAGCGCGGCTCGAGAGGGGTCCCCAGGAGGGGTGCGCACGAGCCGGCATCAGCGGATCTCAGGGACGGTGTCCGAGGATGCGGTCGAGCGGTCCCTTCCCCTCTCTGAGAACGACCGGCGGACCTGCCGACAGATCCACCACCGTGGTCGGTACGGTTCCGCAATCCCCGCCGTCGAGCACCGCGTCGATCTCCTGCGCGAGACGCTCCTGGATCTCGCGGCCCGAGGTCAGCGCCTGCGGCTCATCCGGCAGGATCAGCGTCGAGCTCATGAGCGGCTCCGCGAGCTCGCGCAGCAGCAGCCGCGGCACCGGGTGGGCGGGGATGCGCACGCCGATGGTGCGGCGCTTCTCGTGCTGCAGCCGGCGCGGGGTCGCGCGCGAGGCCTTGAGGAGAAAAGTATAGGGTCCCGGCAGGCAGGCCTTGAGGAGGCGAAACTGCCAGGTGTCGAGCCGCGCGAATCGTCCGACCTCGGCGAGGTCGGCGCACAGGAGCGTGAAGTGGTGGTGGCGGTCGGCGTGGCGGATGCGCCGCACGCGCTCGAGCGCGCCCTTGTCGCCGAGGTGCCAGCCGAGCGCGTAGCACGAATCGGTCGGGTAGGCAATGACACCACCCGCACGCACGATCTCCGCCGCCTGGCGGATGAGGCGCACCTGGGGTGTGACGGGATGGAGCTCGAGGTAGAGGCTCAATGGCTTTGCTATGATACGCGATCTTTTGACTATGTCTCAGGCCCCCACCCACAAACCCACTGCCGGCGAGATTCGCGCCGTGCTCGAGCGAACGCTCGGGCCGCTGTCCATCGAGGTGATCGACGACAGCGCGCTGCACGCCGGTCATGCGGGCGCGCGGGAAGGTGGCCATTACCGCGTGACCCTGGTCGCATCCGCATTCTCCGGCCGCCCGCAACTCGAGCGGCACCGGATGGTCTATTCAGCGGTCGCACCGCTGATGGGTCACGGCATCCACGCACTCAGCATCGTCGCACAAGCACCCAACGAGTAGCCCCATGAAGCATCTACGGATTCTCTGCCTCGCCGCCGCCCTGGTGGCAGCGCTCGCCGCCTGCCAGCCCAAGTCCCCCTCGGGCGCCGCCAGCGTGAGCAGTTCCTCTTCCCCGACGGTCGCCACCGTCGATGGCAAGCCGATCAGCCGCGATTTCTACGAGTTCTACATCAAGGGGATCACCGGCAAGACCTCGAGCGATCTCACCCCGCAGCAGCGCACGCAGGCGCTCGACAACCTGATCCGCGCGCAGTTGATCTCGCAGCAGGCGGTCAAGCAGGGACTCGACAAGCAGCCGGAGACCGCGCAGCTCATCAAGATGGAGCGCCTCAACATCCTGGAGCAGGCGCTGTCGCAGAAGGTCCTCGGGGACCAGCAGCCGACGGACGATGAGCTCAAGGCGGAGTACGACTCCGAGGTGGCGAAGCTGCCGAAGACGGAGTACCACGCCCGGCACATCCTCGTGGCGACCCAGCCCTTTGCGGAAAAGATCATCCAGCGGCTGAAGGCGGGGGAGAAGTTCTCCGACCTCGCCAAGGCGGAGTCGATGGATTCCTCCAAGACCAACGGGGGAGACCTCGGGTGGTTCACGCTCGATCACATGGTGAAGCCGTTCGCCGATGCGGTGAGCGGTCTGCAGGTGGGCGAGTACACCGCGGAGCCGGTGCAGACGCAGTACGGCTGGCACGTGATCCAGCTGCTCGGAACGCGGCCGGTCACGCCGCCGCCGTTCGACCAGGTCAAGCAGCGGCTGGTGCAGGTGGTGGAGGCGAAGAAATTCCGCGCCTACACCGACGATCTCATGAGCAAGGCCAAGATCGAGAACTACCTCGACGCCCAGACTGACACCCAGTCGAGCACACCCGTCGCACCGGCTGCCACGCCGGCTGCCACGCCGGCTGCCGCACCGGCTGCCGCGCCGGCTCCCCCCGCGGGCAGCGGCAGCAACTGATGCCACGAGGGCGGCTCAGGGCACGAGCCCTGGGCCGCTCTAGCGGTGCGGTCGCTCCCGAACGAGCTCGAGAAACGCCCGCTCGTCCAGCACCTCGATCCCGAGCTCCTGCGCCTTCTTCAGCTTCGAGCCGGCTTCGGGGCCGGCGACCACCAAGTGGGTCTTTTTCGACACGCTGCCGCTCACCGAAGCGCCGAGGCGCTCGGCGAGCGCTTTGGCCTCATCGCGGGTCATCTCTTGCAGACGTCCCGTGAAAACCACGGTCTTGCCGGCGATCGGAGAATCGCTCGCCGGGCGCTCGGCATCGAGAATCCGCACCTCGCTCGCGAGCCGGTCGACCATGCCGGTGTTGTGACGCTCGGAGAAGTAGGACGTGAGGCTCTCGATGACGGTATCGCCGATCTGGTCCATGGCATCGAGCTCCTGACGGGTCTCGAGATTGCCTCGAGCGAGGCGGCGGCAGGCTTCACGGAAGGCTCGGAAGGTTCCGTAGCCGCGCGCGAGCGAGCGCGCCGTGGTCTCGCCGACCTGGCGGATGCCCAACGAGTAGATGAAGCGCTCGAGCGAAATGGTGCGCCGGGCTTCGATCGCCTCGAAGAGATTTCGGACCGAGACCTCGCCGAAACCCTCGTGCTCTTCGAGTCGAATGGTGGCGTTGCGCCGCGCGAGAGTGAACAGATCGGCGGGCTCGGCGATCCAGCCCTGCTCGAAGAAGAGGCTGATCTGCTTCTCACCGAGCCCCTCGATGTCGAACGCCCGGCGGGAGACGAAGTGGCGCAGGTGCTCGATGCGCTGATGGGGACAGGCGAGCTCGCCCGAGCAGCGGGAAATGGCGCCTTCCTTGCCGCTCGCGGTCAGCTCGTGCACGACCGGCGTTGCGAGCGGACAGGGGCAGGTTTTGGGAAACTGGAAGGGGCGCGCGTCCCGGGGCCGGCGCTCGAGGAGGACCCCCAGGACCTGCGGAATCACATCACCGGCCCGCTGCACCGTCACGGTATCGCCAATCCGCACGTCGAGCTCGCGGATGGTGTCCTCGTTGTGCAGGGTCGCGTTGGAAACGACGACGCCCCCCACGTTGACGGGGGCGAGCTTGGCGACCGGCGTCAGGGCGCCGGTCCTGCCGACCTGAAGCTCGATGGCGTTGACGACCGTGATGGCCTTCTGGGCGGGGAATTTATGCGCGAGCGCCCAGCGCGGATCGCGCCCCACGAAACCGAGCCGCCGCTGCCAGTCGAGGCGGTTCACCTTGTAGACGACGCCGTCGATGTCGTAATCCAGCCGGGCGCGCTCGAGCTCGATCTCATGATGGAACGCGAGCAGCTCCTGCGGTGAACGGTAGAGCCGGCTCAGCGGGTTGGTGGGGAAGCCGCGCGCCTCCATCCAGTGCAGCATTTCCCACTGGGTTTCGGCGGGCAGCTCGCTCATCTCCCCCCACGCGTAGGCGAGGAAGCGCAGCGGGCGCGAGGCGGTGACTTCGGGGTCGAGCTGGCGCAGCGAGCCTGCGGCGGAGTTGCGGGGGTTGGCGAACAACGCCCGGCCGGCCGCGGATTGCTCCTCGTTGAGCTTGAGGAACGCCGAGCGCGTCATGTAAACCTCGCCCCGGATCTCGCACACCGCGGGCAGCCGGTGACCGCGCAGTTTCCCCGGGATGTCCTCGACGCGCCGGACATTGGCGGTGACGTCCTCCCCTTCCGTACCGTCGCCGCGGGTCGCGCCGCGCACCAACACGCCGCGCTCATAGCGCAGTGACAGCGACAGTCCGTCGATCTTCGGCTCGGCGGTGAGCTCCAGAACCTCGGCCGCATCGAGCTTGAGGAAGCGGCGCACGCGCTCGACGAAGGCGGTGACGTCCTCGGGCGCGAAGCCGTTGGCGAGCGAGAGCATGGGCACCGCGTGGCGCACTTTGGCGAACTTGCCCGCGGGCGCCCCGCCCACGCGCTGGGTCGGCGAATCCGGCGTGACGAGCTCGGGATGCACGCGCTCCAGGGCGCGCAGCTCGTTCATCAGCGCATCGTAATCGGCGTCGGAGACTTCCGGCCGGTCGAGCTCGTAATACAGGCGGTCGTGGTGCGCGATCAGCGCGCGCAGCTCGGCTGCGCGCGCCGCCGCATCATGCTTCATTCGCGGCCGCGGCCGATCGGCTGGCCGCTTCGGCGCGCAGACTCTCGCGCAGGCTCGTCAGGCGCAGCGCCGTCAGCGGGCTGCCCCGCTCATCCTGCAGCGCCCCGGCGAGGCGCTCGTTGAGATTGCGCGCCGCCGCGAGCAGCTCCTCGAAGGCCTGCGGCGGGGCTTTCGAACCCGGCAGCACGACGAAGAGCGTCAGGCCACCATAGCGCTGCGAATCCATGGTCTCGAGGTCGAACGCTCCGGGCTTGTTGAGCGAGGCGGCGCTGATCACGGCCCGGTTCATCTCATCGGGCTTGTGAAAGATGGAGAACTTGCCGAGAAGGAATCCCTCGGCGGCGAGCGCGAGCCGCAGATTACGCCCGGCGAAGCGCTCCCCCGGAGGCGCGACGACGCGCAGCGCCAGAATGCGGCGCGATTCCTCGGGCGGCCAGTCGAGGAGCGGCGCCGCCGATTCGGGCGCGGCAGGCGCTTCCGCGGCTGCATGCGCGAACGCGGGCGCAGCCGCGGATGGAGGCGCCGCGGCGGCCTCGAGCACCGGCTCGGGTGGAGGTGTCTGCGCGGGCGCGGGCGCGGCCGCAGCCACGGGCTCGGCCACGGGCTCAGCCAGCGTCGCGGCAACCGGCTCCTCAGGCGTCATCGGCTCGAGCAGATCGACGGTGCTCTCCGGATCGATCAGTTTCGGCTCGGGCGGCGGCGGCTCGAGCCACAGCGCCTCCTCTGCGACCCGTAGCGACGAAGACGGAAGGGATGCGGGGAAACCATCGGGGATGATGAGCGTCGGCAGCTCCTCGCGCCCCTCGGGCTCGTTCGCGAGCGCCATCTCCGATGAAACAACATCGGACAAACTGGATTCTCCGATCCAGGGTTCCCCGGGCGGCGCATCGACTCCCCCGACTCGATAGGCCTCCCCGCGTGGGGCGCTCGGCTCGCGCAGGCGGGGCGCGAACGCCTGACGCGGCCGGCGCCGCTCCCACCAGGTGAGCGCGGCGATGAACACCACACCGAGGATGAGCAGCGTCCAGCGTAGTTCCGACATCGGCGACATGGTGTTACTCAGACGGCCGCGAGCCGCACGGCCTCGTCGACGTCGACCGCCACGAGGCGCGACACCCCGGGCTCTTGCATGGTCACGCCGAGAAGCTGCGAGGCGAGCTCCATGGTCGACTTGCTGTGGGTGATGAAGATGAACTGCACGCGCGAGGACATCTCGCGCACGACATCGCAGAAGCGGCCGACGTTGTACTCATCGAGCGGCGCATCGACCTCATCGAGCAGGCAGAAGGGCGCGGGATTGAGATCGAAGATCGAGAACACGAGTGCGACGGCGGTGAGCGCCTTCTCACCGCCCGAGAGCAGGTGGATGCTGCTGTTCTTCTTGCCCGGCGGCCGCGCCATCACCGCGATACCGGCGTTGAGCGGATCCTCGCCCACGAGCTCGAGATAGGCGTGGCCGCCGCCGAAGAGCCGCGGAAATCTTTCCTTGAGGCCGGAGTTGATGCGCTCGAAGGTGTCCTCGAAGCGCGTGCGCGTCTCCTTGTCGATGCGCCGCATCGCCTCCTCGAGGGTCTCGAGCGCGGAAGTCAGATCCGCGAACTGTCGATCGAGGTACTCCTTGCGCTCGGTCTGCTCCTTGAGCTCATCGATGGCGGCGAGATTGACCTGACCGAGTTTCTCGATGCCGGTCCGGGCGTCGCTCAGCTTCTCCTCCCATACCGGTATGGAGGCGTCTTCCGCAAGACTCTGCTGCACCTCGGCGAGCTCGAAGCGCGTCTCGGCGAATTGCTCGGCGAGTCCCTCGCGCCGCACGCGGTTTTCCTGCGCCGCAAGCCGCGCCGCCTCCATGGCCTCGCGTGCTTCGCCGACTCGCCGCTCCGCGAGCACGCGCGTCTCATCGAGCGCGCGTAGGGCGGCATCGGCCTCTTCCAGCGCGCGACGCGCGTCCGCCAGCTCCGCCTCGACTTCGAGCCGCCGGGTGAGCGAGTGATTGAGCCGCTCCTCGAGCTCGATGATCGGCGCATCGCCGCCGGCGAGCTCCGTCTCCAGGCCCGCGCGGTGCTGATCGAGCTGCACGCGCTGCTCGGTCGTGCGCCCGAGGCTGACTCTGACCGAAGCTTCGGTCGAGCGGCGCGACTCGATCCGGATGAGAAGATCGCGGGCGACGACCTGCGCCGCCTGGGCCTGCGCGCGCGCGCCGGCCAGGGCTTCCCGCCGCCTATCACGCTCGCTCTCGAGCTCCTCGCGCTGCAGATTCAGACCCGAGCCGACGGCGAGCCCCTCCTCGAGTGTCTCACCGGCACGGCCGAGCCCCTCCTGAGTGGCGGCGATCTCGCGCGCATGCTCGGCGCTTTCCGCCTCGATGCGCTGACGCCGCAGTGCCGTTTCCTCGGCGCGCGCGCGGGCAGCCTCGAGTTGCCCGGTGATGTCGGCATGTTGTCTGTGCGCGGCCTGAATGCCGGCCTGAGCCGCATCCCTTTCGGCCTCTGCCCGGCCGAGAGCATCGCGCACGGCGGCCAATCGATCCTCGGCGTGGCGCACCTGCGCTTCCGCCGCCTCGACGCTGGCGCGCAGCCCCTTCAGGCGCTGCTCGCGCTCGATGACGCCGAGATGGTGATCGACGCCGCGGCTGACCCGCAGCCAATCGCGCCCGAGCCATTCCCCGCCGCGCGTGATCACGGACTCACCCGCCGCCAGCGTGCCGCGGCGCTGCAGCGCTTCGGCGAGGGACTCGGCGGTGAGAACGCCCGCGAGCTGAGCGAGCACGGCGTCGGGGCCGGACACTTTGGCCGCGAGCGCATCCTGCCGGAATTGCGCTCTCGAGCCCGCGGGCGCGCCGGCACCTTCGATCAGCGCCACACGCCCGCGCGCGAGCTTGCGCAGCGGCGCGGCAAGCTCATCGAGGCTGTCGACACAGACCGCTTCCAGGTAATCGCCGAGCGCGGTCTCGACCGCCAGCTCCCAGCCGTTCTCGACCTCGAGCCGCTGCGCGATGCGCGCGTGGCCGGCGAGGCCGACCTCGCCCAGCCACTCCGTCGCCTGGCCGGCGCTCGCCGTCAGCGCGGCTTGCTGCACGGCCTCGAGCGAGGTGCATTCCGCGCGCGAGCGTTCCCGCTCGCCGCGAGCCGCCTCCAGCTCCTCCTCCGCCGCCAACTGGCCGGAGCGCGCGCTTTGCACCCGCTCGAGCGCCGCCCGCAGCGCATTGGCGAGCGACTCGCCCTGGGCGCGCGATTCCGATTCCTGCTCGGTGAGCTCGGCCAGGAGCTCGCTCGATTCCTGCGCATCGAGCGTCTCGCGCTCGAGCGTCAGACGCTCCACCTGGCCCTCGAGGCGTCGCAGTTGGTTCTCGAGCTGCTCGATGCGGGCGCGCTCGACCTGGGTCGTGCGATCCGCGGCGCCGAGCGCCTGATTCAACTGCTCCCAACGCTCCTGCCACGCCGCGAGCTCCCGCTCGGCGCTCTCGAGCGCCTGCACGCAGGCCTTCTCGGCGCTCTGCGCACGCTCGAGCTCGGGCGTCGTGCGGGCGATCTCCTCGGCAAGCTCCGCGAGCTGCCGCTCGTCGCGCTCGATGTGCTTCCCAAGTTCCGCGAGCGTCGCGTGGGTCTTGGCAAGATCCGCGCGCTGACGCTCCCGCAACTCGCGCGTATGCTGGATCGTCTGCTCGAGGCGCGAGATCTCCGCTCCCACCTCGTAGTATCGACCTTGGACCGACGACACACGCTCACTGACCGCGCCGTGGTGCGTCCGCTGAGTCTCGATCGCGGCTTCGGCGGCGCGCTGATCGGCGAGCGCCGCCTGCATCTCGATCTCGCGCGCGCGGGTCGCGCTGTCGTGGATCTGCGCGCCGCTGTCGAGCTCCTTCAGGCGCAGCGCGAGCAGCTCCGCGGTCAGGCGCCGCTCCTCCTCCTTCAGAGCCTGATAGCGACGGGCCGTGGCGGCCTGACGCTGCAGATGCCGGATCTGCTTCTCGATCTCATCGCGCACGTCCTGCAGCCGCTCGAGGTTCTCGCGCGTCTCGCCGATGCGGCTCTCGGTCTCCTTGCGCCGCTCCTTGTAGCGGGAGATGCCGGCCGCTTCCTCCACGAAGGCGCGCATGTCCTCGGCCTTCGCCTCGATGACCCGGGAGATCGTGCCCTGCTCGATGATGGCGTAGCTGCGCGAGCCCAGGCCCGTGCCGAGAAAGAGCTGAGTGATGTCCTTGCGCCGGCAGCGCGCGCCGTTGATGTAGTACCAGGAAGAGCCGTCGCGGGAAACCTGGCGCTTCAGTGAGACCTCGTTGTAGCTCGCGTACGGGCCGCCGATCTTGCCGTCGGAGTTGTCGAACACCAGCTCCACGGAAGCCGCGCCCACCGGCTTTCGCGCCGACGAGCCGTTGAAGATCACATCCACCATGTTGTCGCC
>Ga0335078_10012971_pt1 | contig 12353 bp, 8 predicted proteins | sample Lox_Sample_32_FD_206711 | JGI IMG/M metagenome (GOLD analysis project Ga0335078, IMG submission 206711) | Soil microbial communities from Loxahatchee National Wildlife Refuge, Florida, United States - Lox_Sample_3.2 | ecosystem: Environmental > Terrestrial > Soil > Wetlands | place: USA: Florida... | reverse complement strand
CGCATGGCTCTTGCGGTACATCTCCGCCAACGACTCGCTTTGCACGTCGACGCGCGCAGCCAGTTCGGCGAGGCGCGATTCCATGCGCGCCATGCGGTCCCGCAAGACCGTCCAGCGGATCACCAATACCACGATCAAACCAAGGACGAGGATGATTTCCATGACGCACTCACTAATTCTTCCACGCGCACTTTCAATCCGCGCAGATCCAGCTTCCCGGTGCCGAGCTGGGGAAGCGATTCGACCCGGTACAGATTCTCCCGCTTGGGAATCCACAGGCGCGGCAGATCCGTTTCGGCGAGCTTTTGCCACAATTCCGCGGGCTCCATCTGGTGCACGTAGAGCGCGGCCAGCCGCTCGCCGCGCCGGTCGTCGGCTACCGCGGTCACCGCACAGGGCGCGGCTCCCAGCACACCGGCGATGGCGTCTTCGATGCGCAAATGCGGCACCATCTCGCCGGCGATCTTGCTGAAGCGAGAGAGCCGGTCGGTGATGCGAATGAACCCTTCGTCGTCGATGGCCGCGATATCGCCCGTGATGTACCAGCCGTCATGTAGCGCCTCGGCCGTGCGCCGCGGCTCGCCCAGGTAGCCGATCATGCGGTTCGATCCCTTCACCAGCAACAGCCCGGCTTCGTTGGGCCCCAACGGCGCGAACGTCGCCTGGTCCACCACCTGCGCGGCCACGCCCGGCACCGGGTGCCCGACGGTGCCAGGCTTGTTGCCTACCTGCGAATCCTTGCCCGCCTGGAAGTTGGGAGCGTTCACTGCCACTACCGGCGCCATTTCGGTGCAGCCGTATCCTTCGAGCAGCTCCACGCCGAACTTTTCGCGGAACGCCGCCGCAATGGGTTCGCGGAGTTTCTCCGCGCCGACCAGCACGAAGCGCAGGCTGGCGAATTCTTCCGGGGAGCACTTGCGCGTGTACCCTGCGCAGAACGTGGGCGTCGAGAGCAGGAACGTGGCATGGTACTTCGCGATCAGCTCGCCGACCGCTTTCGCATCCGTGGGATTGGGATGGTAGACCACGCCGCATCCCGCAATCAGCGGAAACCAGATGGTCACCGTGTATCCGAACGAATGAAAGAATGGCAACACGCCAACGATGCGGTCGCGCTGGCCGATCCAGAAAAGCTGCGCCATGGCTTCGATATTCGCCAGCACGTTGTAGTGCGACAGCATCACGCCTTTCGGAATGCCCGTGCTGCCACTGGAGAAGATGACGGTCGCGAGCGTTTGCGGCCGCGCCGGTCCGGCCAGCAGGCGCGCTGGCGTAAATCGTGCAGCGAGCAGCGCCCGCAACCGCGACACCTTACCCGCGCGCGCCAGGATATCTTCCACGAAGACCATGCCCTCCTGCGCGTCGATCTTCGCCTTGGCCAGAAACACGCGCGACGTGACCACTGTGCGGATGGCGCAGTTTTCGCGCGCGGCCGCCATGGCTTCCGGCCCCGCCGTGAAATTGAGGTTCACCGGAACGCGGCCCGCCAGCGTGACGCCCACGTTCGCCAGCGCGCCCGCCACGCTGGGCGGCAGCAGCACGCCGATCATTTCCTCGTCCCGCCGCGTGCGCGCCCAGTTCGCCACAAGCAGGCCGCCGGTGAGCATGCGCCCGTAAGTCAGCTCGCGCCCGGTGGAATCGGCCATGGCGAAATGGCTCCAGTTGCGGCGCGCGCTGCGAATCAGGCGGCGCGGCAGCGTATCGCCCGCAGTCTGGCGATGGGCGGTGGCATCCGCCGCCAGTTCCTGGATGGCCTGCCGCACTTCATGCGCGGTGGAATTCGCCGGCATCGGATTGCCAAAGGAGACCGTCACCGGATACGGAACGCGCTTGGGCCATTTCCAGAAGAAACGGCCGCGCTCGAAGCTGAAGATGCTGCCCCAGAGGCGGTCCAGGTGCACGGGGATGATGGGCACGGCGCTCGCTTCCATGCCTTCCATGATCTTCTCCATGCCACGTTTGAACGGCAGGATGTTCCCCGTGCGGCTGATGGCGCCTTCCGCGAAGATGCACACCACGTGCCCGGCGGCCAGCACCTGGCGCGCCGCGCGAATGGCCTCGATGGCATCGCGTCCGCCGCCCACCGGAATGGCGTGGGTCTTGCGGAAGAACCAGTTGAGCGCCTTCAGCTCATAGTAGGGCTTCCACACCATGAAGCGGATGAAGCGCTGCACGCACGCGCCCACCAAAAACCCGTCCACGTGCGACATATGATTGGATACCAGCAGCGCCGGCCCGCGGAAGGGCACGTTCTCGTGCCCCACGATGCGGATACGGAAGATGGTATGCGTGAGGAACCACAGCAGGAAGCGGATCAGGAAATCGTCCACCACCGTCGCGATGTACACCGTGATGCCCAGGCTCACGAAACCGAAGATCAGGATGACGTGCGGCGGGCTGATGCGCAACCCGTCGTGGCAGGCATAGAATACCGCCGTGGCGAGCAGCATACCCAGCGTGTTGTAAATGTTGTTGGTGGCGATGATGCGGCCCTTCTCCTGGCTCTCGCTGCGCTGCTGCAGATACGCGTTGAGCGGCACGAAGAAGACGCCGGCCGCGATGCCCAGCAGCGACAGCATCACGACCGAGGCGGCGTACGAGCCGCGCGCGGCGTACAACCCGAGGCTGAAGACGCCCATGAAGATGGAGCCGAGCGGCACCAGTCCGATTTCCACCTTGTCGCCCGATAGCCTGCCCGCCAGCATGCTGCCCGCGCCGATCCCCAGCGACAGGCACGTCATCAGAAGTCCCACCAGCCGGTCGCTGGCTTTCAGCGTGTCGCTGCCTAAGAGCACCAGGTCCATCTGGAACAGCAGCGCCAGGAACCAGAAGTAGGAGATGGCCATCACCGCCAGCCACAGAGGACGGTCGCGCAGCAGATGCTTTGTGCCGGCGGTCAGTTCGGCGAGCGGATTCAAGCGCCACGGTGCGCGGGCGCCCGCCGCCGGCACGCGCGTGATGTGGAAACTGGTGAGGCAGCCGACGACTGCCACCGTGGTGAGCACTACTCCGATCTTCCACTCCGCCGTCTTCCATGCGGTAAACAGGAACGGCCCGACCGAGGTGCCCAGCACGATGGCCACCAGGGTGGTCATCTCCAGCAGGGCGTTGGCCCGCGAAAGGTCGCGGTCGGAGACCAGTTCGGGCACGATGGAATACTTGGCGGGGCTGAACACGGTGTAGTGCACAGCCATCAGGAACAGCACGACGAACATCAGAGCCACGCTGTTCGAGAAGAAGACCAGGATGCCCAGGGCCATCACGGCGATTTCGAAGATCTTGACGCCGATCAGGACCTTGCGCTTGCTGATGGCGTCGGCCAGTTGCCCGGCGTACCCGGTGAACAGCAGCGACGGCAGCACGAAGATGGCGCCGGCCAGCGCCAGGTACTTGCCGCTCTCGCCCTGCCGCGCGACGATATGGACGGCGCGCAGCGAGACGATGATGCGGTAGGCGTTATCGTTGAACGCGCCCAGGAACTGCGTCCAGAGGAAGGCCAGGAAGCCGCCGTTCTTGAGTACGTCTTTGAATCCGCCGTGTGCCATGCCCGGTACCAATGCACGGCGCGCGCCGCAGCGCCGGTGTTGGAAAGATACCACGGGTCAATGGGTTAGGGATAGGCTATGTGGAGTTAGCAGGCGGGTGGAGACATTTTATGCATGTGTTGTGTGCATTGAGTGCCCACCGCGTAGGGTGGACTGAAGGCCCTGACCTAATAGCCGGGAAACTCCGCTAAGATGGAAGTAGCCCTTGGCGTGAACCCCTTTTCCAACATTTTTACCGCTATCTCGCTGGCGCTCGATTCGATCCGCGCGCACAAGTTGCGCAGCTTCCTGACGCTGCTGGGCGTGATTATCGGCGTGGCCAGCGTCATCCTGGTGGGCGCGGCTATCGACGGGTTGGGCGTCTATGCCGAAAACATCACCGCCAAGGCCTTCGGCTCCGATAGTTTCCTGGTGGCGCAGATCGCCTCGGTAGGCCGCCTCAGCAGCCGGCAACTGGCCGATAAGCAGCGGCGCAACAAGCGCATCCGGCCCGACGATGTGGCCTATCTGCGGGCGGCCACGGGGGACTCCATCATCTACAGCCCCTATGCGCAGCGCACCGACGACGTCAAGGGCGAGAACCAGGTCTACGAGGGCGCGAACATTCTGGGCGCGTCCGCCACGCTGCCGGAAATGCGCGACATACCCATCGAGGACGGGCGCTTCTTCACCGAGAACGAGGAACGCCTGCACCGGCCGGTCGCCGTCATCGGGCAAGACATTCGGGACGCCATCTTTCACGAAGACTCGCCGATCGGGCGCACCATCCGCGTGTCGGGAACCGAAATGACCGTGATCGGCCTGCTGGAACGGCAGGGCTCGTCATTTGGCCGAAGCCTCGACAATCCCGTTTACATTCCCGTGACGGTTTACAACGACTTGTACGGCGGCCAGCGCGGCACGGCCGTATTCGGCAAAGCGCGCGCCGGCACCGGCCTCAACATGGATGCGGCCCTCGACATCACGCGCGCGGCTCTGCGCAGCCACTTTCATACACCACTGGGGCAAGACGATAATTTCGATACGCTCACACCGGACTCGGTGCGCTCCTTCGTCGATAGCATCCTGGGGGTGATCGCCGCGGTGGTGGTGCCCATCACCAGTATTTCGCTGGTAGTCGGCGGCATTGTGATCATGAACATCATGCTGGTGAGCGTGACGGAGCGCACCCGCGAGATCGGCATCCGCAAGAGCCTGGGCGCGCGCCAGGGCGATATCCTGCTGCAGTTCCTGATCGAGTCGGTGATCCTCTCGCTGGCCGGCGGGCTGATTGGCCTGATCTGCGGCGCATTAGCCGCCACGGCGCTCTCCGCTCTTTTCGGCGCCACGCTGAAGGTGACTGCCGGGTACGTGGTGCTTTCGATATTCGTATCCAGCGCCGTGGGCATCATTTCCGGCTGGTACCCGGCCAGAAGGGCGGCGCGGCTCGACCCCGTGGCTGCGTTGCGGGCCGAATGAACATCCCGTTTCGAGTCAGCGCCGGCGAGACGCTGGGCATGGCTCTGGGCGCTGTATGGGCGCACAAGTTCCGTTCAGGTCTGACGATTCTGGGGATTGTGATCGGCATCACCACGGTGGTAACGGTGGCTTCGCTGCTGACCGGCCTGCGCCAGGGCATCGTCGATTTCTTTCAGGAGTTCGGCCCCGATAACATCTTCGTGGCGCGGGTGAGCGGCGACCCCAGCGGCCAGCAGTCGCTTCCAAAGGAGCGCAAGCGCAAGCCCTTGCGACCTGAATACGCGGAGTATCTCAAGGGCCTGGTGCGTTCGATTGAGGATGTTGGCGTCAGCCTGTATATCATCCCGCAGGCGGGCAACGTGCTCACCGTCAAGGTTCCGGGGTACGAGTCGGACAATATCTTCGTCATGGGCGCGACGCGCAACCTCTACGACATTTCGCCGCGCGATTTGCTGGCGGGCCGGTTCTTTACGCGCGAAGAGGAACAGCGCGGACAGCGTGTCTGCATGATCGGCTCCGCGCTCGGCGAAGCCTTGTTCCCGGCGGGCGATGGCGCCGGCCGCACGTTCTTCCTGGACGGCGCGGAGTTTACGGTGGCCGGGATCTTCGCGCCCGCCAAAGGCGGCTTCTTCGGAGAGAACGGGCTCGACCGTCAGATTGTCATCCCGCTCGAAACCGCGCGCATCCGCTATCCGCAAGCCAACAACTTTTTCCTCACCGCCAAAGCCCGCCCCGGCCAACGAGCCGACGCCATTGAAGAGATCCGCGGCGCGCTGCGCAAGGTGCGTCATACGCCCCGCAACGCGGATGACGATTTCACCATCTCGACCGCAGATTCCATCATCGAGAACTTCGACAAGATCACGGGCATGATCGTGCTGATCTCGATGGCCATTTCGGCGCTCGGCTTGCTGGTGGGCGGTATCGGGGTGATGAACATCATGCTGGTCAGCGTGACCGAGCGGACGCGCGAGATCGGCGTGCGCAAGGCCATCGGCGCCCGTCGCCGCGATATCGTGCTGCAGTTCCTGAGCGAAGCGGTGACCCTCACGGGGGCCGGAGGGCTGATCGGCATCGTATTCTCCATTCTGGTGACGCTGCTGGTGAGCGCCATCTTCCCCAGTCTGAAATGCCAGGTGCCCGGCTGGGCGGTGGCCACGGCGTTCAGCGTTTCGGTTGCGGTGGGATTGTTCTTCGGAGTGTGGCCGGCGGTCACGGCGTCGCGCCTGGACCCGGTGGAAGCTTTGCGCTACGAATAGGGTTGGCGAGCGCCAAACGATTTCCCGGCTTGCGCGTCTGGTGTCGTATGCGCACTCTGCTTCAGATCTCTCTCGCCCTATCGCTGTCCGGATCGTTGTTTGCCCAATTCCCGGGGTTGACGCTTCCGCCCAGCGGAAACAACCAAAAGGCATCGGTGACTCAGTTCATTGGGCCGGTGAAAGTCACGATCGACTACTCCAGCCCCGCCGTGCACGGCCCAGGCGGGAAGGACAGACGCGGCCAGATTTGGGGCAAGCTGGTCCCTTACGGCATGACCGACCTGGGCTTCCAGGGCGGAAAGCCGAGCCCGTGGCGCGGCGGCGCAAACGAAAACACGGTCTTCACAGTGTCCGATCCGGTCACGATCGAAGGCCAAGCGCTGGCGGCCGGCCAGTATGGATTGCATCTGGTGGCGGGGCCGGACGAATGGACCGTCATTTTTTCGAAGAACTCGTCGGCCTGGGGAAGCTTCTTTTATGACGACAGCCAGGACGCGCTGCGCGTAAAAGTCAAGCCGACCAAACATGAATACCGCGAGTGGCTGACCTACGAGTTCACCACCCGCCGTCCCGCCGAAGCTACGGCCGAGTTGCAATGGGAAGAACTGGCCGTGCCCTTCAATATCAAGGTGGAAAACGTCAACGACATTTACGTCACCAGGCTGCGCCAGGAACTTACCGGCGCGGCCGGTTTCAATCCGCAGGCGTACGACGCCGCCGCGCAGTTTTGCGTCCAGGCCGGGACACACCTGGAAGACGCGTTAAACTGGGCGGACCTGGCGATCAAAATGCCGTTTGTCGGCCAGACCAACTTCGACACGCTCAGCACGAAAGCGCAGGTGCTGGCGAAGATGGGGCGCGATGCGGAGGCCCAGACAATCATGCTGACTGCGGTCCACGACCCCGCCACAACGAGCCTTCAGATCCATCAGTACGGCCGGCAATTGCTCGCCGCAAAGAAGACTCAGGAGGCGCTGGAAATCTTCAAGCTGAATGCCGAGCGCCATGGCGACGCGTGGCCGGTGAACGTGGGCCTGGCGCGCGGTTATATGGCGGTCGGCGACTACAAGAAAGCGCTGGAGTACGCCCAGAAGGCGGCGGCGCAGGCTCCCGACAATCAGAACCGGCAGAACCTGGAAGCTATGGCCAAGTCTCTGGCGGAGGGGAAGCCTTACGACAATTGACGGGCGGTTTTGGGGTGGCGGGCGAAGCGTGCATAAGGAATTAGAGCCCCTTCGATGACGCAGGAAGACCTCGACCAGATTCGCGCTACTGTCGGAACAGCTATCAGCGCAAACAACGAAGTGCTGGCGGGGATCGGAAAGGCCGTCGCGGCGGGCGAGAAAGTTCGACGGCGAATTGGCGGGTACCCAGGCCGCGCAGCAGCGCGCCATCGATGAACTGGCCCGCCGCGTAGCCAAGATCGAGCAGCGGCTCAACCAGTAGCACTCGCGGCCGGCGGCAGCAGAGCGCGGATGGTATCCAGCGTGTCCGCCTCTTCCGCTTTCTTGTCCGTCCGCCAGCGGGCCATGCGCGGGAAACGCACCGCGATTCCGGAGCGGTGCCGCGGCGAGCGCTGGATGCCTTCGAAGGCCAGCTCGAAGACCAGTTCCGGCTGCACTCGCCGCACCGGGCCGAACTTTTCGATGGTATTGGCGCGCACGAAGGCGTCCACCTGGCGAATCTCTTCGTCGGTGAGTCCTGAGTAAGCCTTCGCAAACGGTACCAGCTCATTGCCGTCCCACAGGCCGAACGTGTAATCGGTGAAGAGGCTGGCGCGGCGGCCATGGCCAGGCTGCGCGTAGATGAGCACCGCATCCACCGAGTAGGGCTCGATCTTCCACTTCCACCAGTCGCCGCGCCGGCGTCCCACGCGATAAGGCGAGCCGAGGCGCTTCAGCATGAATCCCTCCACCTTCCGCGTACGCGCCTCCTGGCGGCGCACCGTCAGTTCCTGCCAGTTGTGCGCCCGCACCACGGACGAGACAATCAGGGCGGAATCGGGCGGCGCGATCTCTTCCAGGCGCGCGCGGCGGAATTCGAGCGGACGCTCGCGGATGTCTTCGCCCGCCAACTCCAGCAAATCGTAAGCCACGATCACCACCGGCACTTCACTCAAGATGCGCGGGCTCAGCACCTTGCGCCCGATGCGGCGCTGCATCTGGGCGAAGGGCAGCGGCTGGCCGTTGCGCCAGGGCAGTACTTCGCCATCCACCACCACGCCATCCGGTAACTGCGCGCCCAACGCTTCCAGTTCGGGGAAGCGATCGGTCATCAACTCCTCACCGCGGGACCACACGAACGTGCGCCAGTTACGGTGAATCACCTGCGCGCGGATGCCGTCCCATTTCCATTCCACCTGCCATTCGCGAATGTCCCCGAGCTCCTCGATGGCTCCCTCCAGCGGGTAGGCGAGGAAGAACGGATACGGGCGGCTGACAACGGCGTCGCGCGCGGCTGGGGCGACCAGTTGCGTCCAGAACGCGGCGGTGGGCTGCCAGTCGCCCATCAGGCGATGCGAGACCACCGCGGCGTCCAGACCGCTGACCGCCGCCACGGCGCGCACCACCAGGCTTTGCGACACGCCCACGCGGAACTCGCCGGTGATGATCTTGTTCCAGGCGAAGCGCTGGCGCTCGTCCATTTCGCGCCAGGCGGAAACCAGTGAGATGCGCCGGGCTTCGTCATCGGCCTCGCGGAGGGGCAGCAGGCGCTCTTCAATCCAGTAATGCAAGGGCAGGTTGCTCGAAGACTGCGCGGGCGGCAGCAGCAGCGCGATGGTTTCGGCGAAGTCGCCAACCGCGTGATAGCACTCGGCGAAGAGCCACTCGGGGATGCCGGATTCCGCGATCGCCCATTGCGCCAGTTTGCGCGATTCCAGCAGCCGCTTGGGGCGGCGTCCGATCAGGAAGGTGGCGGCCCAGGCGGCGTCGGCGGGCGGCACGCGCGAGAAGTAGCGCGTGAGGGCCTCGACCTTCTCGTTGGTCTTGGTGGTTTCGTCGAGGGCGGCGTACAACTCGGCGAACGCTTTCATGGCTCGGCCCCGGCAGGCTCCACGCCGGTTTCGTCCTGCTCGCCGTCGAAGCGGGCCTCCACGGCTCGGGCTTCGATCCCCTGTTGGCCGAGCCACTCCACGACGGGCGCGCGATAGCCGTGCGTAACCCACACGCGGGAAGCGCCCGCCGTGCGAATCGCGGACAGGATGCCGGACCAATCGGCATGGTCGGAGAGCACGAAGCCGCGGTCGAGCGAGCGCCGGCGGCGCGCTCCACGGATGCGCATCCAGCCCGAGACGAAGCCGGTGGAAAGCGGGGCGAAGCGGCGCATCCACAGTGTGCCGTTCGCCGATGGCGGCGCGAGGATCAGGGCGCGGCTCCAGTCCGTGGCAGCCGGCGCGGCGCCGGCGTGGGTGGTGGGGGCGAGCGCGATTCCCGCCTCGCGATAGAGACGGCAAAAGTTCTCGACGGCGCCGTGGGTGTAAATCGGACCGGCGGCGGCGTACCCGTTTGCCTGCAAGCCCGCGAGCACCCGCTGCGCCTTGCCCAGGCTATAGGCGAACAGCACGCTGGCTTTGCCGGCCTGCTGGTTGGCAGCCCACCAATTGCGGATTTCAGCGAACACTTCAGCTTGCGGCGGCCAGCGATAAATCGGCAGGCCGAAGGTGGATTCGGTGACGAAAGTGTCACAGGCGACCGGTTCGAAAGCGGCGCAGGTGGGGTCGGGCTCCAGCTTGTAGTCGCCGGATACCACCCAGACTTCGCTGCCGGATTCGATGCGCACCTGCGCCGAGCCGAGGATGTGTCCGGCCGGATGAAGCGACACGCGGATGCCGTTCAGCGCTACGGACGCGCCGTAGTCGAGCGGCTGGATGGCAGCCTCACCCCCGACGCGCGCCCGCAGCAGAGCTTCGCCGGGGCGCGCCGTGAGATACGCCTGCGACCCCGGGCATGCGTGATCGGAATGCGCGTGCGTGACGACGGCGCGATCCACCGGGCGCCAGGGGTCGACGTAGAAATCGCCAGCCGCGCAATAGAGTCCGTTCTCAGCCAGTTGCAGTAGCGAGTCCAAAACCTTAGTATACGGAACGCGTTACACTGGCATTAATGACAGCAGCCCGGATGCTGCTCCTGCTATTTGTAGGCCCGGTAGTGGTGGCGGCGCCGCCCGCGCTCCCGGCGCGGGAGACGCTCGATTACACGGTGGAATGGCGGCTGATCACGGCGGGAAAGGCGCGCCTGTTGTGGAGCGCGACGCCGCGCCACGCGAACGCGGCCGATCCAGGATGGGAGGCCGACCTGCACCTGGAGTCTACCGGCCTGGTCTCCAAGCTCTTCAAGGTGAATAACGACTACGTCTCCAATCTGGAATCGGACTTGTGCTCGTCGGGCTCCTACCTGAAGTCGGAAGAGGGCAGCCGGCGCAAGGAGACGCGGGTGACCTTCGACAGCCAGGCGCGCAAGGCCGAGTACATGGAAAAGGATTTGGACAAGAAGGCGGTGGTGAACGCGCACGAGATCGACATCCCGGCGTGCGTGCATGACGTCTTAGGCGGCCTGTATTCGCTGCGCACGATGAACCTGCAGCCCGGACAGGCCACCCAGGTGGCGGTCAGCGACGGCAAGAAAAGCGTGATGGCGCGCGTGGAGGCGCAGCAGCGCGAGGATATCAAGACGCCGGCAGGATCGTTCAAGACCATCCGCTACGAAGCTTTCCTGTTTAACGATGTACTGTACCGGCGCTACGGGCACCTGTACTTCTGGCTGACGGACGACGCGCGCAAGGTTCCCGTGCAGATCCGCGTGCGGTTGCAGTTTACGATTGGCACGATCACTTTACAACTGGAGAAGGAAGAAAAAACATGAAGTTGCTGGCGTGTGTTTGGGCGGCCGCGGCGATGGCGTGGGCCCAGAGCGGCGGCGCATTGCTGTCGAATAAAGAAGCTCTGAAGCTGGCCGAGCGCACCGTGCAATTGATGGAATCGACCGGCCTGGCCGTGCCGGGCCTGACGCGCGCCGGAGCGCCCGCGCTGGAAGACGCCCGCCAGACGTTGGCCAACCTGGAGACCGGTCCGCAAAACGCAGCGAATACATACACTTTTCTGAGCGAAGCGCGCGCCTACCTGGCGATCTCCGACACCCTGCCCAGGCCCTTTCCATTTCCCGACGAAGGGCGCCGCCAGTTCGGCGAACTGCGCGACGCGGTAGACCGCATCGATTCGCACTTCCGCGCCCTGCTGGAATCCAAGGACGCACAGTTGCACAATCCGGATCTCGACAATCTGAAGCGGTATGCGGAAGCCAACGAGAAGCTCGGCCCACCATCGCCGGAACGGCCGCGCGTGGTTTTTCTGGGGGATTCGATTACCGACGGCTGGCGGCTGAAGGAGTATTACGGCAGCGAGCGCGACTTTGTCAACCGCGGCATCGGCGGCCAGATCACGGGCGAGATGCTGGGGCGCATGAAGGCCGACGTGATCGACCTGAAGCCGCGGCTGATGCTGGTGCTGGGCGGCATCAACGATCTCGGGCGGGAGGTGGCCGTGAACGCCATCGAAGACAATCTGTCGATGATCGCGGACCTGGCGGAGGCGCATCATATCGAGCCCTTGTTCGCGTCCCTGCTGCCGGTGAGCGATTACCACAAGGACGTGGATCCGCAGTACGCCCGCACCGCGCACCTGGCGCCCTCCAAGATTCTGGAGGTGAACCGCTGGCTGAAGAGTTTCTGTGAGGAGCGGCATTTCCCGTACGTGGATTACTACTCGGCGCTGGTGGATAAGGCCGGATTGATGCAGGCGGATCTGGCGGACGACGGGCTGCATCCCAATGCCAAAGGATACCGGCTGATGGCGCCCATCGCCCTGGCGGCCATCGACGGCGTTTTCCAGGCCGACTTGAAACCCGCGAAGAAGAAGGGTGGCGGCATACGCGCGTGGCTCGAGAAGGAGCATAAGTGAGCAAACGGGAGTTTCCGCGGATGGCGCTGCTGGCGGCCATCTGCTGGGGGGCGGCCGCGGCGCCGCCGGTGAAGATCGTGCTGGTGGCCGGCACGCCGAGCCACGGCGCCGGAGAACACGAGTTCAACGCGGGTA
>Ga0335078_10012969_pt1 | contig 12353 bp, 10 predicted proteins | sample Lox_Sample_32_FD_206711 | JGI IMG/M metagenome (GOLD analysis project Ga0335078, IMG submission 206711) | Soil microbial communities from Loxahatchee National Wildlife Refuge, Florida, United States - Lox_Sample_3.2 | ecosystem: Environmental > Terrestrial > Soil > Wetlands | place: USA... | reverse complement strand
CAACTCTTTTTATTTAATGGTGCACCTCCTGCAATGATCCGTGAGGCGCATCGACAGCGCGTGAAGGTTTTCGAACTCGGCGATTATGTTCAATATCTCGACCGCTTATTCGTGCACGGCGCGCTGCTGGCCCAATACCCGACGTTTCATAAATTCCTGGTGCTGACGCACAGTCCCGCGCGTGCGGCGAACCAAATCCTCTATCTGGACTGTGACACCTTCTTCTTTAACGACGTGGAAACTCTATTCCACCGCTACGAGTCATTCGATTGGTGCGCGCGCGAAGAGCCCACTTCTCGCGTGAGCAATAGTCCGTGCGACCAGTCTCATCTCGACGAACGGTCTTTCGACAATCTGGCTCGTGCTGCAGGACTCCACTACGTCTACCCTTGCAACACCGGTTTTTGCCTGATGAACCGCGCTACTTGGGAGCGGCTGGACGACCTTCGGACTACATATCTTGAACTCGCCTGGCGCTTACTAGTCGGCCGACGGATGGCCATGACTCAGCCATCTGCGTGGGAAAGCAAGATTCACGCGGCGACGATGCCTCGGATAACAAACGGGGACCGTTCTCGGGCACTGCCTTTTCCGTCTCAGAACCACTGGATCATCGAAGAAATTGCATTATGGCTAACCTTAGGGCACATTCCAAACTTATCGCAAGGGTTGCTGCATCGTGACGATGTGGCACAGGGTTCAGAATTTGGTGGCGCTTTACGCCCTGGATGGCCTTGTGTTGCTGCTCATTATTTCAGCTGCCTGGAATCCGCTTTTTTCGATATGGTCGGCCGCATCGACTCATGATCCGGATCGAATCATGTTCTGCTCGCTTCCGCGTGCATTTCACTTGATCACCACCGCGTTCGGCGGGGACGCGATCCCACCTTCGACATGCATCGGGGCAGAAACGACCATGAACTCATACCGCCGATCGACCGAACAGTCCCGCGCGAGCGGGGCTAAGATAAAAAGCTCACCAAGCGGCATTCCCAACAACGCCAGCAAACGAAAATGGAGGGGCGACTGATCGCCAAAATTGAATGGCATCGGCTCGACGGCCGGACAATCCGTTCCGATCGCGGCTACGCGGTTGTCCCACAGCCACGCGACTAGATCCCGGCTGCGCTCGACTCCAATGCATTTCATCTTCTCGTAGGACGACATAGCGGCCTTCGCTTCCGGCTCAAGGATCTCGTACTCTTCCATCCATCCGGTACGGACGAGAAGGATCGTTCCTGGCTTCAAAACCGAGCCTTGCGCCGCAAGCGCAGTTTTCAGTTCGTCGAGCGTATACGAATCCGTCTCGAACGGGTTCACGGCCTTTCCTTGCGATTTCCGCCAGCCATACACATCGACTAGAAGGCCTCGTCCAACGAATTTGTCCGCCCAACGATGGATACTGAGTCTGCCTCCGGGGCCGTCTTGAATCGCACTCGCCTCCACGCCGTTATAGAACCGCTCATAGGTGGCATGGCCGACGTGACCTAGTCCGTCCCATTGGCTGCCTTCTTGCGTGTTGTAGTTATTCAGGAGGTCATCGTGCGCAATCTTTCCCAGTTTCAGGATTTTATGTTCAACGCTGGCGCGTCCGAATAACGGTGGTTTGGCGAAGCCGACCTTCGCATCCAGGCGGAACACTTTTCCCGACTGAACCAGGCGCGCAGCTTCCACAATTCCCTCGGCAGTCAAAAAGTTTAAGCAGCCCAGTTCATCATCAGTTCCGAAGAGTCCCCATGACGACTCCGGTGGTACTTCATTTGATACGGGCAAGTTGTCAAAAGTTGGAATGGACGCAAAATCAGCGTTCTTCATAGGCGCAAGTATATCGCTGTGTCGATGTGGATTCGACCTGCGGTCGTCTACTATCGCTTATCCGGGAGAGCAAAGACGTACGGCGCGTTTCCCGTTGACGGGTTGTGCACGTCCGACGCGATCAAGCCGGGGACCCGGCGAGGACTGCCGCCCCCATTGCTGGTAGTCACGGCGACAAATTGTTTCCCACCGACCGAAAATGTCAGCGGAAATCCCTGCACCGCCGCACCCAGACGAATCTCCCAAAGAATACGGCCGGTATTCGGGGCCAGCTGGGAAGCGCAGAGTATGCGCGGCCGCTGAAATTCCGAGAAAACCTGGAGGGCTGGCTGGATCTAGTGCGTTCCATGTGGCCTGAATGTCCGGCCTCGATCGACCAGGACGGCACAGGCTTTTTCGTTGATCGCGCAAACGCGGTTCTGCCGCTGGGAGGTTCTGATGAGCGCGGTTAAAAGTTGGCGAGAACAGTCCTTAAACCCGTGAATGAGTTGTGCGGGGCCACGATGCAGCAGTTCACTGGTTGAGGGCCCGCCGCCAAGTTGAGCAGGGTGCCTCCGTGTTAGGACCTTCAGCCCGATCAGAAACGGAGTGGCGTCCTCGATCGATGACGCACCCGCAGTGGACTCGTCTGATTCGGATTTTCCGCGCGCTAGGATCGAGCTTACGTGAACCTCAGCGTCCCGCAGTTGACGACTGACACCGCCAACCGTTTCTGCGCTTCTCCGTATATGCGCTTCCGGATGGGAGACCGAACTGCTATCTGCGTGGGCTTCGAGGATGCGCCGCACTCGTTGACCCAGTACAGCTCGAATCAAGGGGATGCCGAAATGTTCAACCGATTCGAGGCATGAGTGACGTTACCCCAGTCCGGTGATCGGCTGCGAGGGGACGACTTAATCTCGACGATCCAATTTGGGACAGGTCGCACTAGTACGAATTGCGGTAGATCTGGTCTTCAACTTTTCCGCGCAATTCCGTAGGTATTAGTGAGGAGAAATCAACTTGAATAAAGCCTTGGCTGCGTGCCTCGCAATCGCTACGTTCGCGCTGTCGCAATCGGCTCGCGCTGACGTCGTTACGTTTCAATTGGCTGGCGTCGTTACGCAAGTTCCTGAAGATGACCTCTCCACTGGAATTGCATTCCAAGATCCGTTTCAGGGCAGCTTCAGTTTCGATTCTGCCGCAGTGGATCAGATCCCTTCAGATCCGGCGACCGGCAGCTACAACTCCAACACGGCGTTCGATGTAAGCATCGATGGGCTCAACTTCACCACCGATGGGTTACTGAACATCGGCATCTTCAACGCCGCCGTTGATCAATACACCGTTTTCGCAACCAGCGCTGACGGATCGCTAACAATCGAGCTGTTCCTCCAGGACAGCACCGGCAGCGTATTCGATAACGATCACTTGCCAATCACACCGCCTCTGCTTACGAGCTTTGACGAGAAGGGTTTCCACCTGATCGACAACACTAACGATGGCACGCTGCAAGTGGACGGAACGCTAACGTCGCTGGCAGCGCAGGGGGGGACGACCACCGCGACGCCAGAACCCTCGCAAATCGGTTTGACCGCAGTCGGCATGCTAGCGCTCTTCGCGATCGCTCGCTGCACGCGGTCTCAGCGAACAAATTAAGCCTTCTTTCGAACTACTACAAAAAGGACGAACTCGTGCCTAAACTTATCTTGAACGGCGGCTTTTTTTCCAGCGAAACTGGCTGCACAATTGTCGACAATGCCACAGATAAATAGAAACGGAGCACATAGGAGCACAAATGTCCAAGCTGTTTTTGCGAGCACTTTTCCCCGCGATCCTCGCGGCAATTACTGGAAGCATGTACGCCGTCGACGGCGTGATTCTGATCGATCAGCCGCACGCCCTGGCAGGCGGTATCACCCCGGGCGATGCGCCTGGCTTTCCTGTACTCATTACCCAATCGGGCAGCTATCGCCTGGCGGGTAATCTGACCGTGCCTGATGAGAACACGATCGCGATTCTAATCGCGGCTCCGTCCGTCAGCATCGACTTGAACGGCTTCAGCATCATCGGTCCTGTAATATGCGCCGGCAGCCCTCCCAACTCCGCTGTTGCCTGCGCACCGAGTGGCGGGTCAGGCCAGGGAATCGCGACAGGCGGCCAGGGAGCAAAAGTGGTTCGAATCTTCAACGGGACCATTCAAGGTATGGGAAGCATCGGTATCGCTTTGCAGTTCACGGGTGTTCTTGGCGACGTTGATAATGTCACGTTGTTCAGCAACGGCGTCGACGGCGTCGAGACCTTTGGCAAAGTGACGAAGAGCTCCGCCACTTTGAACGGCCGAAACGGAATCTCTGCCGGCTCGGTCCTCGATTCAATTGCCAGTTTTAACGGCGGCACTGGCATCGGCGTGGCTTTCGGCACAACGAGCAATAGCAGCGCTCTGAACAACGGTGGCTTTGGGATCAGTGTCAACGCTGGTTCAGTTACCGGAAACACAGCCGTGAATAATGGCAAGGAAGGCATCCTTGCGGTTTGCCCAAGCAGCCTGATCGGCAACACGCTCCTGGGAAATAAGCCGGACGACACGCCGCTGTTGGGCGGAGTCAGTTGCGCCGTCAGCAATACCAGCCCGTCCTTGCCGTAAGTGGCTCGCCACTTCCGAGAGACGATTCATGATAACGAGGAGCATAATATGTCGAAACTACTTCTGCGTGCGTTTCTTCCCGCGATTCTCGCGGCGATTCCTGGCAGTCTGTTCGCCGTCGATGGCGTGGTCTTGATTGATCAACCTCATGCTTTGGCGGGAGGCATCACTACCGGAGACGCACCCGGTTTTCCAGTCACCATTACACAACCCGGAAGCTACAAGCTTTCCGGACCTTTGACGATTCCGGATTCAAACACGGACGCGATTCTGGTCGCGGCGGCGCCTGTCACCATCGATCTGAACGGGTTCAGCATCAATGGGCCCAATGTGTGCACGCAGAATTCGAGTAGCGCCATCTCATGTACGGGAAACGGCAACGGGCGCGGAATCATTGTCAATAGCGTCGCGACAGTCAGCATCCTGAACGGCACGATTAAGGGAATGGGTGGCTTTGCCATATCAGGTGCGGGCAGCGGTCCTCTTGCCTATATCGACCACCTCGTCGTTCAGAGCAATGGCGGCGGAATATTCACGCCCGGCACGGTTACGAACACGACCGCGCTGCTTAACGGCGGAGATGCCATTCGCGCCACAGCGGTCCGCGATTGCCTGGTCGATCTCAATGGAGGCATCGGCGTGTTGGTTAGTGGGGTAGCTAGCGGCAATACCATCACGAACAACGGCGGAGCTGGTCTGTTCGGATTCAACAGTGCACTCATCGGCAATATGGTTCAGGGCAACGGAATCGGACTTCAAGCTCAATGTCCGAGCGTGGTGTTCGGAAACACCGTCAACAATAACGGCGGATCCGACCAGATTCAGCTCAGCGATGCAACCTGCGTTGCGAATACGAATACGCCGGACCTGACTGTCACGCCTCCGGTTTCTATGTCGAAGGATAAGCCGAATTCCGGGGCGTCGGCCCAACGCAAGTAATCGGGGCCAATCGAACCGGCTTCGCTCGAGATTCCACACAACAACGAGGAGCATAAAATGTCGAAACTACTTCTGCGTGCGTTTCTTCCCGCGATTCTTGCTGCGATTCCCGGCAGTCTCTTCGCCGTCGACGGCGTGGTTTTGATCGATCAAGCTCACGCCTTGGCCGGCGGAATCACTTCCGGTGACGCACCGGGTTTTCCGATCACAATTTCAGAATCGGGAAGCTACCGTTTGTCGGGCAACCTCACGGTTCCCGACGCCAACACTACGGCGATAGAAGTCCAGGTCGGCGACGTCACTATCGACCTAAATGGGTTCAGCATTATTGGGCCGACCGTTTGCAACGTCCTCACCTCATCTTCCTGTAGTCCAGCCGGTTCCGGCGAAGGCATCGTGTCGCACGTCGGCAAGGGGATCAAAGTCCTCAACGGTACCGTGCGCGGAATGGGGTCCAACGGGATTGATTTGTCCGTCGAGATGAACTCGGCAGAAAAAGTAAATGCTCACGACAATGGCGGCATTGGCATCTTCGTGGCGGGCACTGTGATCGACTGCGCGGCCATCTTGAACGGGGCGGTTGGCATCGCCGCTTCCCTGGTTCAAAACAGTCAAGCCCTTTCCAATGGCAGTGATGGCATTTCCGTCAGCTTCGGTGTGGCGACCGGCAACTTGTCGATGGAAAACTCCGGGCATGGTGTCGTAGCAGCTTGCCCTTCGGTGCTCGTCAACAACGTGATCGGCGCAAATGGAAAAGCAGATTTATCTTTGAGTGGCTCAAACTGCGCGTCGGCCAATAACGGCATCGGGTTCTAACCTCGCGGGCGGGTGTGCTGTGAACTCCAAGGAAGAAACCCATGCAACACCAGAAAACAATTCATACGAGAAGGATCAATAACATGTGCAGCCATTTCTTGCGCACAATTGCGCTCATGTGGACGCTAGCTGCGGCTTCAGGAAGTCTTTATGCCGTTGACGGTGTGGTCTTGATAGATCAACCGCATGCCTTGGCGGGCGGCATCACACCGGCCGACGCACCGGGCTTCCCGATCACGATCTCGCAGTCGGGCAGTTATCGCTTGTCGGGGAATCTCACAGTGCCTGATATCAACACAGTCGCCATCGAGATCACAGGGGCTCTCGTCACGATTGATCTCAATGGGTTCAGCATCCTTGGTCCGAATGTATGCACCAGCAGCCAAAGTGGCGGCGTTCCCACTGGGGTGACTTGCACAGGATCGACGAACGGAGACGGTATCGTGGCGCGGACCGGCGCGCTAGCGGTCACCGTCTTGAACGGAGTCATCCATGGCATGGGCGGCAACGGAATCAATCTGGGCTTTCCTGGCGACGGATCCAATGGCAACGTCCGAAACGTATTGGCGGATAACAACGGAGGCGACGGAATATTTACGAGCGGTTTGGTAGCAAGTAGCATCGCAATGAAAAACGGCGCAAGCGGCATCGAGGCGGCAAGCGTGTCCAACTCAGTGGCCCTGGGAAATGGCCAGGAGGGCATTAACGTTACGTTCGGCGCAGCTAGCGGCAACACCGCCACGGGAAACGTGAATAACGGAATTTCTTCTGCGGTCGCGGGGGCCTACAACAACACCGTGAATGGCAACGGTATTAGTATTGGCGCGAACTGTCCCAGCCTTGTCGTCAACAACACCGAAGCCCAAAACGCCTCAGCCGGCGTATTCGCCGGCGCGGGATGCCTTACCAGCCCGAACGCCGTCGGCAATTGATTCCCCCCTTAACTTCAGCAGGATCTGAATCGCAAGTCTGAAAAGGAGCAGGAAATACCATGTCATATAGACTTTCGAAGACGCTCGCGTGTGCGTGCATACTGGCAGCGGTGCCCAGCGGTCTGTTCGCAGTGGACGGCGTCGTTCTCATCAGCCAGCCCGGTTCGGCACAAGGCTTTCCGATCGTGATTTCGCAGCCTGGCAGCTACCGTCTCGACAGCAACCTGGTGGTGCCCGACGCCAATACGACTGCAATTCAGATCACGGCCAGCAACGTAAACCTCGATCTGAACGGCTTCGGCATCTTCGGCCCCACGGTCTGCAGCGGGAGTCCCGCCACGTCGTGCACTCCCTCCGGCTCGGGCACCGGCGTCCTTGCCACTAATCCCCCCAGCGGCACCTCGACGCCGGGCGAGATCTCGGTGTTCAACGGAACGGTGCACGGAATGGGAAATTTCGGGATCTTTATTCTTGGGCCGGGGAGAGCCGAAAACATCAACGCCGACAGTAACGGTTCCACAGGAATCGCAGTCACGGGAACTGTTCTCAAGTGCGTCGCAACGCGAAATGGATCGCTCGGAATTGCGGCCCGCATTGTGAATGACTCCCTCGCCGTGCAAAACGCGTCGAGCGGAATGGAAATCCTCGCTTCTGGTACCGGAAATAGTGCGATCTTGAACCACGCCGATGGAATCGTGGTTTTCCGCGCAACGATCTCAGCCAATTCAGCATTCTTGAATCAGGGAGATGGTATCAACGCCATGTGTCCGAGCATCGTGCTCTTCAGCGCCGCAACTCATAGCACTGGCAACGACATTGTCTTGAACTCCATCGGCCCCGACACTTGCGCAAGCTTCAATAACGCCAGCAATAAGCCGGCGGTCATCATTACGAACTAGCGGAACTCATTCTTACATCCAGGAGAAAACATGTTGAATCGATTGTTCGATCGATTGGCGAGCGTGTGCCTGCTCGCAGCGATCCCGGGCGGTCTTTACGCCGTTGACGGAGTTGTGCTCATTAACCAGAACACGGCCGTTGCGGGTGGCGTGACGCCGGGTGACGCGCCGGGATTTCCCGTGACCATCTCGCAATCAGGAAGCTATCGCCTCTCCGGCAACCTGGTTGTGCCGGACGCCAACACTACGGCGATCGAGATCACTGCCGGTTGGGTCACCATCGACTTGAACGGCTTCAGCATTATCGGTCCCACGGTCTGCACCACCACCGCGACGCCGGGTTGCAGCCCCACCGGCACCGGCGAGGGCATTGTGGCGCGCCCCGGTGCGCGCTCGGTCCGCGTGTTCAACGGAACCGTTCACGGGATGGGGAGCAACGGCATTGACCTCGACATCCCCGACAACTTCCAAGCGCCGAACTTCACTATCGGCTCCGTCGAGAACGTCACGGCCGACAACAACGGCGGATTCGGAATTTCTGCCAATGCGGGTGTGTTCACGAGCGTCGCTTTCCAGAATGGATCTGGGATCGAAAGCGCTATCGTGCGAGACAGCCTTGCCTACAGCAATTTGGCAGCTGGAATCACAGTCCTCGCCGGAACGGCAATCGGCGATAGCGCATTTCAAAACGACCTCAGCATGATGGGAAATCCGGGCATCATTTTGGGCGACGCCGCTGCCATCAACAACAGTTCGGTCTTCAACGGGGATCTCGGCTTTGGCGCCGGATGCCCCAGCGTTGTGGTGAACAACAACATCCAAAGCACCATCGAAGACGTCGCGACCTCCGACAACGCGCCGTGCCTGGTGGCTAACAATTCGGGCGTCAACCGGCAATAGTTCAGCAAGTTCAATCAAGGAAAGGTAGCCATGTCATCTTCTCTGCTTTATCGATTGGCCTGCGCGTGCGCTCTGGCCACTGCTCCCGCCAGCGTTTTCGCCGTAGATGGCGTCGTCTTGATCAACCAGGCAAGCGTCGCCACGGGCGACATCACTTCGGGTGACACGCCCGGGTTCCCGGTCACGATTTCGCAACCGGGCAGTTACCGCCTGTCAGGCAACCTGACCGTGCCCGATGCCAACACGACGGCTATCGAGATCACTTCCAGCTTCGTCACGTTGGACTTGAACGGATTTAGCATCCTCGGTCCCACGGTGTGCACGGGCACGCCAGTGACGAGTTGCAGTCCTGCAGGATCCGGAATCGGGATATTTGGCCAAGCGGAAGCGAGCGCAGTTCGCATCCTAAATGGCTCGGTTCACGGCATGGGTCAAGTAGGTGTCCGCCTGGATGGACCCGGAAGCGTCGTGGACCGCGTGAATTCAACCGGGAACGCCAGCTTCGGTATCATTGCGACCGGAGGGATCGTCACCGCCTCATTGGCGAGCGATAACGGCCAGGGCGGAATCGATTCCGTCACGGCAATGGACTCGATCGCGGATTTCAACGCCGGTACCGGCATCGAAGTCAACTCGGGTGTCGCATTGCGCAACAGCGCGAACAACAACACCTTTTCAGGATATTCGGAAGGCAAATCCACGCTGCTCTACGATCACGCCAATGCGAACGCACAATTCGGCGTAACGGCCGGATGTACGAGCTTCATCTTTGGCAACGCTCTGATCGCCAATGGTGGCCTAATTCAGGATTTCTCGACTCCGGCGATGCCGTGCGGGATTGCCGAGAACTCGCCCACGCAGTAATCCCTGTTCCCGAATTAGATCGATCTCCGCGACAAGCGGTGCGGCTCTTGGTCTCCATCCCACTCGCGCCACCTGCAATGTCCCAAACGACAACGGGGTGGCGCTTTTTTTATCGAACATTGGCGATAACCATCGCGGGCGGGGCTGCACCCGACGAGGCAAGGCTTGCTGCGTTGCAAGTAAGAGTATCCAAAGGACACGGCATTTTTGCGGCTTCGAGCTGCCGCTGGATATAGGCGTTATGCGGTAGTTTAATGTCCCACTGCTTCCACAAGTCCAAGAGACTCGATTCCAGTTCGGCTGCACGTTCGGGCTTCCCGGTGCGGCGGCATAGGCGAATCGTTTCTGTGTAGATGCAAGCTAGCGCCGTTGCTTGCTGCAGATTCGTCCGCGGCTCAGGCCTCGTTGCAGAGACCTTCTTTAGAAGTTCTTCATAGATCGCCACACCGCGCTGCGGATCTCCGGTCTCGGCTGCCTGATCCGCAAGCGCACGCATGATTGCATCGGCCTGGCTATCGAGCTGAATCCTGTCAGCCGGAAAATCTCTCGTGGACCGCAAAATCGTGACGGCGGCATTAATCCTGGCTTGAGCCTCCCGGACCCGGTGCAACCTCCGCAGCGGGTAAGAAGAACTCGCTAACAATACCGCTCGATTGCGGCGCGCCTGCAGACTCCGTCCCATCATCTCACCGAGGCGCCGGATTCCAAGATCGTAGACGGCCAGCGAGCGCTGGGGCTCGCGTTCGCGCAAGATGTCGCCCAACACCCAAGCCGCTTCTCCAAGCCGAATCCGGCTGGAGCTCTCGCTGGTGTCCTTTCGGGCAGCCGCTTCGGTCAAGTCCAGAGCTTTCTGAAGGACCTCGACTGCCTCGGCCGGTCTGCCGAGATTCACTGCTTCCGCCTCGCCCAGAATTTTGCCTTCGCGCATCAATGGGCCATACAGATCGAACAGGCGAGCGAAATCGCTTGGATAGCCGACTTGCTCGGCGACTTTGCGGGCCTCTCTGATCGCACCGAGGGCACCCTCCAGGTCGCCTTGATACCGGAGCGCATTGGCCAAAACACTCAAGTTCTTCGCGAGAAGATCCGGCGCATGGTCGGCTCGCGCGAGTTCAGCCGCGCGGCGCGCGTGTTGCGCGGCCTCGACGTACATCCCGATGTTGACGAGGTCCAGAGCGACGTTTCCCAGAAGTGTGGATGCGGCGGCTCGATCTGACAAATGGACATCACGCGTGGCTTCAATCAGCTGTTGAGAGCCCCGGCCATCGCTGGATCGTAGGAAGGCCTCGGTTTTCTCAACGGCACGGTGCGCGTGCAATGCCAAATCGGCGCGCCGTTGCTCGGAATACGCGACGATCATCCGATAAGTTGAGATTTGTGCCGCCCGAAACAGAGCGAGGCGATCGTCCGGACGCGCTGCCAGCACCGAATCGATCAGCCGCTCGGCCTTGACCAGGCTGACATCCGCCGTCCTTGTGTCCCCAAGATTGAACTCCACGTTGACGCCCTGAATGCGGGCCAGCCGCGTGTAGCCGAACGCAATTTCCTCGGCAAGATCCAAGTCGCCGTGCGCCTCCTTCGATAGGCCCTGCAGATAGTCGAGGGAAACGGCAACCAACCGCTGCCGCGCATCCACCGATCCAGGTAGCTTGCGAATCTCAGAGTCCAAGTCTACGACCCTTGTCGCTAGTTGCCGGAGCTGTGAGAAACGGTTCTCGGCGATCAGACGTTGACGTTTCGCGATGACACGCTCCCGGTTGGCAATGTACAGGCCCACCGCAAGGCTGGTCACAATCATTGATGCCGCGGTCGCGAACATCCAGTGACGCTGCAAGGTGCGCCGTGTCCGGTACCAGAGGTCGCCCGAGCGGGCCTGGATCGGGCGCCACTCTAGCCATGCGGCCAGGTCGGCAGCAAAAGCATCGACTGAGGCATAGCGCTCGTGAGGCTCCTTGCGGAGCGCCTTCATAACGATGACATCGAGGTCGCCCTTCAGAGTGGGCAGGAGTTTAGAGGGCGGCACGATCCGACCCGAGGTGATTGCCGCTGCGACGGCGGCCGGGGACTCCGTTTCGAACCGATGCGGCGATGCGCCGGTCAGTAACTTATAGAGCACCGCCCCCAGCGAGTAAATGTCGGTTGCAGTTGTGAGCTGCCCACCGGCCACTTGCTCGGGGCTGGCGTAATCCAGCGTCAACATCCGAACCTGAGTCGCCGTGGCGTCGCCGGTAGGATCGAGCATCTTCGCAATGCCGAAATCCAGGAGTTTGGGTTCGCCATCGGAGGTGACGAAGATGTTCGATGGCTTCAGATCGCGATGTACTACCAGGTGCCGGTGGAGATAACTGACGGCCGCGCATACCTTCGCAAACAGCGTGACTTTCTGCCGCAGGCCAAGCCCGGCTGCAAAGGTGTCGATAGGCTCGCCCTTCACGTATTCCATCACCAGGTAGGGCTGGCCGTCGCTTCGGTGACCAGCATCCAGAAAACGCGCAATGTTGGGGTGGTTCAGCCCCGCTAGAATTTGACGTTCCGCTAGAAAGCGGCGACGTAATATCGGGG
>Ga0335078_10012968_pt1 | contig 12353 bp, 11 predicted proteins | sample Lox_Sample_32_FD_206711 | JGI IMG/M metagenome (GOLD analysis project Ga0335078, IMG submission 206711) | Soil microbial communities from Loxahatchee National Wildlife Refuge, Florida, United States - Lox_Sample_3.2 | ecosystem: Environmental > Terrestrial > Soil > Wetlands | place: USA... | reverse complement strand
CGGTCGCCAGCGCCGAGGATGGCAGCCGCGCGCTCGCCGTTCTGCGCGAGCGCCCGATCGATCTCGTGCTGCTCGACGTGATGATGCCGGTGATGGACGGCTACGAGACCTTGAAGCGCATGAAGGCGGACGAGGATCTGCGCGCGATCCCGGTGCTGATGATCTCGGCGCTCGACGAGCTCGACAGCGTCATCCGCTGCATCGAACTGGGGGCGGAGGATTATCTGCCGAAGCCGTTCAATCCCGTCCTCCTCAACGCGCGGATCGGCGCGTGCCTCGAAAAAAAGCGTCTGCGCGACCAGGAGGTACGCCACGCCCAGGCCTTGGCCGAGTTGAACCGCACGCTCGAGCGCCGCGTCGAGGAACAAGTGGCGCAGCTCGACCGGCTCGGCCGCCTCAAGCGCTTCTTCTCGCCGCAGCTCGCCGAGATGATCGTGGCGGGCGGGGCCGACGATCCGCTTGCGACGCACCGGCGCGAGATCACCGTGGCCTTTCTCGACCTGCGCGGCTTCACCGCCTTCGCCGAGGCTGCCGAGCCCGAGGAGGTGATGCGCATCCTGCGCGATTATCACAAGGCGATGGGCGAGCTCATTCTCGCGCACGAGGGCACGCTCGAACGCTTCACCGGCGACGGCATGATGGTCTTCTTCAACGACCCGGTGCGCGTCGATAATCCGGCCGAGCGCGCGGTGCGCATGGCGCTCGAGATGCGCGACCGGGTGAGCGGACTGAGCGCGCTGTGGCGGCGGCTCGGCTTCGACCTCGCGCTCGGCATCGGCATCGCCCAGGGCTACGCCACGATCGGCGCGATCGGGTTCGAGGGCCGCTGGGACTATGGCGCGATCGGCACCGTGACGAACCTCGCGGCGCGGCTCTGCGCCGAGGCGAAGGGCGGCCAGATCCTGGTCGCGCCCCGCGTCATGCTCGCGGTCGAGGAGCTCGCCCATGCCGAAGAGATCGGCGAGCTCGTGCTCAAAGGCCTGCAGCGCCCCGTGCGCACCTTCAACGTCGTCGGCGCCAAGGGCTGAGCCGGCTTGACTCTCTTGTCGCTCTTGGCGACAATTGGCAATGCGGCTCGTCGTGAGTCCCGCCGCGCTGAAGGCACTGGCTGCGCTTTCGAGGAGGGACGCCGCCGAGCTTTTGGCGAAACTCGAAGCGTTTGCGGCAGATCCATTTGGGTTGCATCCAGCGGCCGCTCGCCTCAAAGGCCGCACCGATGCCGTTCGGCTGCGCCAAGGCGATTGGCGCGCCGTTTGCCGTATCGAGCGAAGTGCGGCGCTGGTGATCGTCGAAGCGATCGCGCACCGCCGGGAGGTTTATCGATGAGGAAACAGGCGACCGTCACTCTGTCGCGCACGGACTATGAGGCACTGCTCGCGCGCGCCGAGGACGCCGAGGACCTTGCCGCAATCGCGGCGGCGGAGGCGCGCGAGCGCGCGCTCGGCATCGGCAAGGCCCGGCACGGTCACCTTCCGGCCGAGCGGGTGAAGGAACTCGTTGCCGGCGAGCACCCGATCCGTGTCTGGCGGCGCCACCGCGGTCTCACGCGCGAGGCGCTCGCGGCGCGCGCCGATGTTTCCGGCAGCTATCTCTCGGAAATCGAGACCGGCCGCAAGCGCGGCAGCTTCGCGGCGATCGCGCGCCTTGCCGCCGCACTTGACGCGCCGCTCGATACGATCGCGGCGTGGATCGCCAAGGGCTAAGCCGCTACTCCGCCGGCTGCGGCGCGCGTTCGGGCGCGGTGCGGCGCGGGATGTCGAGCCACAAGGCCGACACGATTGCCGAGACCGCGGCGAAGGCCGCGAGGCAATAGAGTCCGCCGGCGAAGCTGCCGGTCAAGGTGCGCGCCCAGCCGACGACGGAGGGTCCGAAGAACCCACCCATGTTGCCGATCGAGTTGATCCAGGCGATGCCCGAGGCGGCCGCGGTGCCGGTCAGAAACATCGGCGGCATCGACCAGAACGGGCCCTTGGTGCCGTAGAGCCCGATGGTGCAGACGCACATGCCGACAAGCGCCCAGTAGGTTCCGATCGTGAGGCCCGCCAGCACCAGCCCGGCGCACGCGAGCGTGCACGACCAGAACAGGTTCCAGCGCCGCTCGTTCATGCGGTCGGAAAGCCAGCCCCACACGCCCATGCTGATCGCGCCGAGCGTGTAGGGGATCATCGTGACCCAGCCGACCTGCATGTTGGTGAAGCCGAGCTGCTTCACCATCTGCGGCAGGAACAGGAGGAGCCCGAGGCTCGCCGTGACGATGCCGAAATAGTTGAGCGCGAGCAGCAGCACTTTGGGGTCGAAGAACGAGCGTGCGATGCTGACCTTGCCGTGCGCCTCGATCGCGGCGCGCTCGGTCTCCATCTGCTTGACGATCCAGCCGCGCTCGGCGTCGCTGAGCCAGTGCGCCTGGGCCGGGCGGTCGGCCATGCAGAACAGCACCAGGATGCCGATGAGGACGGTCGGCACCGCCTCGGCGAGGAACATCCATTTCCAGCCGGCGAGCCCGAAGACGCCGTTCAGCTCCATGAGGCCGGTGGACATCGGCGCGCCGGCCGCGACCGCGATCGGCAAGGCGAGCGTGAAGCCCGCCATCACGCGCGCGCGGTGCTTTTCCGGGAACCAGTAGGTGAGGAACAGCACGATGCCGGGATAGAGCCCGGCCTCGGCCACGCCGAGGAGGAAGCGGATCGTCATGAAGCTCCACGGGCCCACGGCGAAGGCGGTGGCGGCCGAGCACAGGCCCCAGGTCACCATGATGCGCGCGATCCAGAGCCGCGCGCCCACCTTCTCGAGCACGACGTTGCTCGGCACCTCGAACAGCACATAGCCCCAGAAGAACGCGCCCGCCGCCATGCCATAGACCGCAGCGTCGAGCCCCAGATCCTTGTTCATGGTAAGGGCGGCGAAGCCCACATTGATGCGGTCGAGATAGCAGAAGAAATAGGTGAGCAGCGCCAGCGGCAGCAGGCGCCAGTAGATTTTTCGCATCGTGCTGTGCTCGACCGTCGCGGCCATCGTTTCCTCCGAAAATATTTCGGCCAGCATACCGATCGCGCGCCCGGCGGCAATCATTGCGAATCGTTCCCTCTCTGTTCTAGACTGCGCGATCCGCGTGTGCCGTAAGCAGAAAGGACCAGCGCCATGGCCGGAAGCGTCAACAAGGTGATCCTCGTCGGCAATCTCGGCCGCGACCCGGAGATCCGCTCGACGTCGAGCGGCCAGCGCATCGCCAATTTCTCGATCGCGACGTCCGAGAACTGGCGCGACCGCGCCACCGGCGAGCGCAAGGAGCGCACCGAGTGGCATCGCGTCGTGGTGTTCAACGAACGTCTCGTCGACGTGATCGAGAAATACGTGAAGAAGGGTTCCAAGCTCTATATCGAGGGCGCGTTGCAGACGCGCAAATGGACCGACAATTCCGGGCAGGAGCGCTACACGACCGAAGTCGTGCTGCAGAATTTCCGCGGCGAGCTCACCATGCTCGACGGCCGCGGCGGCGGCGCGGGCGAGGGCGGCGGCGCCAGCTACGAGCCGGACGAAGGCCCGGCCGTCAGCGCCCCGACGAGCGCGCCCGCGCGCGGCGCGCGTGCGCCGAGCGCCGATCTCGACGACGAGATTCCGTTCTGACCAGGCGCTTGGGCGAAAATTACCGAACGAACCCAATTTCGCGGGCGGGGGCGTGGCGGCCGCCAAATTGACAGAACGAAGCCAATTTCGGACGGCGCGCAAAATCGCGGAACGAACCCAATTCGGGCCTTTTGTGCAGTGCCGAATGGGCGGCTTGGGCGACGCCGGCGGAGTCCTTGATAAATCGGATGACATACCACATATAACTAATTGATCTAACTTGCTCCAATACGAATCGCCACGGCCGCTCGCGGCTTGTTTGAAAGGGCGAAATCGGCTACAATTTTACGCGCTTCGACGCTGGCGTTTCGCCGGCGTTTCTCTTTCCCGAAACCGCCTGTCCGGACCCGCCTTTGGCCACTCCGCCCGCCGCACCGCCGCCCCTCGACATCACGCCCGTCGCCATCGAAGAGGAGATGAAGCGCTCCTACCTCGATTACGCGATGAGCGTGATCGTGGCGCGCGCTTTGCCCGATGTGCGCGACGGCCTGAAGCCCGTCCACCGCCGCATCCTCTATGCCATGAAGGAGGCGGGCTACGACTGGAACCGCGCTTTCCGCAAATCGGCGCGCATCGTCGGCGACGTGATGGGCAACTACCATCCGCACGGCGACGCCGCGATCTACGACGCGATGGTGCGCATGGCGCAGGACTTCGCCATGCGCGCGCCGCTGATCGACGGGCAGGGCAATTACGGCTCGATGGACGGCGATCCGGCGGCGGCGATGCGCTACACCGAGGCGCGCCTCTCGCACGCCGCCGACGCGCTGCTCGAGGACTTCGACAAGGACACGGTCGAGTTCCAGCCCAACTACGACGGCAGCCGGCGCGAACCGATCGTGCTGCCGGCGCGCTTCCCCAATCTCCTGGTGAACGGCGCGCAGGGCATCGCCGTCGGCATGGCGACCAACATCCCGACCCACAATCTGGGCGAGGTGATCGACGCCGCGGTCGCGCTGATCGACAACCCGGCGCTTTCGATCGAAGAGCTGATGGAGTTCGTGCCGGGCCCGGATTTCCCCACCGGCGGCGTGATCCTCGGCCGCGCCGGCATCCACGCCGCGTATCGTTTGGGCCGCGGCTCGATCACCGTACGCGGCACCGCGACCGTCGAGGAGATGGGCCGCGACCGCGAGGCGATCGTCATCACCGAGGTGCCGTACCAGGTCAACAAGGCGCGCATGGTCGAGCGCATCGCCGAGGTGGTGCGCGAGAAGCTGGTCGAGGGCATTTCCGACCTGCGCGATGAAAGCGACCGCGACGGCGTGCGCGTCGTCGTCGAGCTGAAGCGCGACGCCATGGCCGACGTCGTGCTGAATCAGCTTTACCGCTTCACGCCGCTGCAGACGAGCTTCGGCGTCAACCTGCTCGCCCTGAACGGCGGCCGGCCCGAGCTTCTTAACTTGAAGGACGTGCTTGCCGCCTTCCTCGCCTTCCGCGAGGAAGTGGTGACGCGCCGCACCGTCTTCCTCCTCAACAAGGCGCGGGAACGCGCGCACACGCTGGTCGGCCTCGCCGTCGCCGTCGCCAACATCGACGCGGTGATCGCGCTGATCCGCGCCGCGTCCGATCCCGCCGTCGCGCGCGCGCAATTGATCGAACGCGAGTGGCCCGCCGATTCGGTCGCGTCCCTCATCGCGCTCGTCGAGGAGCGCGCCGCCGAGACGATCGCGACCTATCGCCTCTCCGAGGAGCAGGCCAAGGCGATCCTCGATCTGCGCCTGCAGCGCCTCACCGGACTCGAGCGCGACAAGATCGCCGAGGAGCTCGCCGACGTGGCGAAGGAGATCCTGCGCCATCTCGAGATCCTGCGCTCGCGCCCGAAACTCCTCGACGTGGTGCGCGGCGAGCTTGCCGAGGTTAAGGCGCAGTTCGCCAAGCCGCGCAAGACGGCGATCGAGGATCTCGAGTTCGAGGCCGATATCGAGGCGCTGATCCAGCGCGAGGACATGGTCGTCACTGTGACCCACGCCGGCTACATCAAGCGCGTGCCGCTTTCCACATATCGCACGCAACAGCGCGGCGGCCGCGGCCGCACCGGCGCCACCATGCGCGCCGAGGACATCGTGAGCCAAGTGTTCGTCGCCTCGACGCATGCGCCCGTTCTGTTCTTCGCCTCCTCGGGCCGCGTTTACCGGCTCAAGGTTTACCGCTTGCCGATCGGCACGCCGCACTCGCGCGGCAAGGCGATGGTGAACCTCCTGTCCAACCTCGCGCCCGGCGAGACGATCTCGACCGTCATGCCGCTCGCCGAGGACGAGAGCGACTGGAGCGGGCGCTTCGTCGTGTTCGCCACCGCCAAGGGCAACGTGCGGCGCAACGCGCTATCGGATTTTTCCAGCATTCACGCGACCGGCAAGATCGCCATGAAGTTCGAGGGCGAGGACGCCGACGACCGGCTCATCGCCGCCGCCATCTGCACCGAGAAGAACGACATCCTGCTGGCGACGCGCGGCGGGCGCTGCATCCGTTTCCCGGTCAAGGACGTGCGCGTCTTCACCGGCCGCACCTCGGTCGGCGTGCGCGGCATCCGCTTGATGGGCGAGGGCGATGCGGTCGTGTCGCTATCGGTCTTGCGGCACGAGAACGTCTCGACCGAGCAGCGCTACGCCTTCCTGCGCCTGTCGAGCGAGCGCCGCCGCGGCGAAAACGGCGAGGCCGAGCCCGAGGAGCCCGAGGCCGAGAATGGCGACGGCAACGGCAATGGCGCCGGCGCCAACGGCACCGGCACGATCAGCGAAGATCAGTATGCGGGCCTTGCCGCGCGCGAGGAGTTCCTGCTCACCGTGACCGAGAAAGGCTTCGGCAAGCGCACCTCGGCCTACGAATATCCGATCACCGGCCGCGGCGGGCAGGGGCGCGACAACATCGTGCCCGAGCGCGGCCAGGGCGCCACCGTCGCCGTCTTCCCGGTGGCGGCGGGCGACCAGGTCATGCTGGTGTCGGATCAGGGCATGGTCATCCGCTTCGCCATCGACGGCATCAGCATCAGGCGGCGGCGCAGCGGTGGCGTCGTTCTCATCAAGGTCGGCGAGGGCGAGCGCGTGGTCTCCGCGGCGCGCTTCCCCGAGACCGGCGAAAGCGTCGTCGACGCAACCTCCGAAGGAACCGAGGCATGAGCATCTCGCATGTCGGTGTCTATCCGGGCACTTTCGACCCGATCACCAACGGCCACACCGACATCATCCTGCGCGCGACCAAGATCGTCGATCGCCTGGTGATCGGCGTCGCGCGCAACGACGCGAAGGGACCGCTCTTTCCGACCGACGAGCGCGTCGCGATCGTGCGCGAGGAGATCGCCAACCTGACCGACGAGGCGACACAGAAACGCATCGAGGTGCGCGCGTTCGACAGCCTCCTCATGCACTTCGTCACCGACGTCAACGCGACCGTCATCATCCGCGGCCTGCGCGCCGTATCGGACTTCGAATACGAGTTCCAGATGGCCGGCATGAACAACCGCCTCAACTCGACGGTCGAGACCGTGTTCCTGATGGCGTCCGACCGGTTCCAGTTCATCTCCTCGCGCTTCGTCAAGGAGATCGGCCAGTTGGGCGGCGACGTGACGCCGTTCGTGAGCCCGCGCGTGGCGGCGCACCTCGCGCGGCGTTTCGCCGCGCAGCGCGGCGCCAAGCCCGCGCGCGCCGCGAAAGCCTAGCGCGCTCACCGCATTATGAACCCGATTTAACTTGGCCCGACGGCGCCGATACCGCCTAATCCTGCGTGGCGGTTCCCACCGCCCTTAGCCCGCTCGACCCCCTTGGCGGGCGACAGACCCCTGGGTCAGCCCCGCCTGCACCCTTTCCTCCAAGCAGCAGGCGGGGCTATCCGCGGCGCAACCTGGGCGCGCGTCCAAGATAGGTCCTGGCAAAACGCAAGAGCTCGAGATCGCAGGCATGGCGCGCGATCTCCTCGAGGTCGAGGAAATAAGCTCTGAGCGCGCGCGGATCGAGTCGCGCGGCAAGCCAGTCGGCGAACTGCTCCGGGGTCCGGATCCAGCGCGGCACGGGCTCCGCGACCGCGCCCAAGGGTTGTGCCGCCTGCAGGATGCGCCAGCGTCGCCGCCCGATCGCGCCAGTGCCCGAGAGGCCGGTATCGTGGCGCTCCCAACCGGGCCGCGCGGCCGCATCCACCAAAGACCGCATCACCGAGCCATTCCTCAAGATTTTCTTGCTCGATGATAGAAAAGTGGCGCTTTACCTGCAATCGCTAAATATTGTTAAAGGCGGTACAAATATAGTTAATACCGCCTTTCCGCGTGACTTGGCCTTACTGCTGCTGCGCCGGCACGGCCTGCCAGCCGACCGGGCATTGCGCCACGTAGGGGTAATAGCCCTGCGGGTTGGAGCAGTAGTACCAGGTCGCGGCCGGCGGCGTCACCGGCGCCGGCGCGGGCGCCGGAGCGACGACCACGGGCGGCACGTAGGGATCGGGATAGGGATAGACCGGCGCCGGATAGAAATAGAAGTCCGGCCCCACCGTCCACCACCAGCCAAAGCGGCCATCGTGGTAGCCGTGGAACCATCCGCCGCCGCGCCAGCGGTCATAATCGTGACCGGAGAAGTGGTGGATGTCGCCGCCCCAGTGGCCGCCGCCATGCTGCGCCAAAGCGGCGCCAGCGCCGAACATCGGGACGAGGAGGGAGGCTGCGAGCAAAGCCCGCGCGAACGTGCGCATGGCGGGAGATCCTTTCTGTCCTGCGGGGTCGGCCCCGGGCGGGCCGCGCACTCGGTAAATGCTATGGCGCCGCGGGTGGCGCCATCCCCATCCCCCATGATACGCGCAATCCTCGGCCTGCGAAGCCCCGAGTTTGCGCAAAATTCGATCCGATATTCATAGGCGCGAAGCGAGTTTCGAGTATAGAAAACCGCTTGAGGGGTGATGCGGAGAGTTCAATGGATATCATCGCCGTCGCATCGCAGAAGGGCGGGTCCGGCAAGACCACGCTCGCCGGACATCTCGCCGTCGCCGCCGACCGGGCGCAGGCGGGTCCGGTTGCGCTTGTCGACACCGATCCTCAAGGCAGCTTGTCGGAATGGTGGAACGCGCGTCAGGCCGAGACGCCGCTCTTTGCGCGCACCGGCACGGCGCGGCTTGCCGCCGATATCGAACGCATGCGCGGGCTCGGCATCAAGCTCCTGATCGTCGATACGCCGCCCGCGATCGAGGCGACCATCGTCGAGGTCATCCGGCTCGTCGATCTCGTGCTCATTCCGGCGCGGCCGAGCCCGCACGATCTGCGCGCCGCCGGCGCCACGGTCGGGATCGCGCAGCGCCTGGGCAAGCCGCTGGTGTTCGTGCTGAACGGCGCCACGCCGCGCGCGCGCATCACCGCCGAGGCGGCGATGGCGCTGTCGCAGCACGGCACGCTCGCGCCGGTCGTGGTGCATCATCGCACCGCGTTCGCCGCCAGCATGATCGACGGCCGCACCGTCATGGAGGTAAGCGGCGACGAGCGCTCGTCCAGCGAGATCATGCAGCTCTGGGAATATCTCGGCCGGCGCTTGTCGCATGACTACCGCACCATGCTGCCGCCGCAGATGGCATTGACCGCGCAAGGTGCCGCATGAGCTCGCCGGACTTCGCGGCGCTGAGCGACAAGCTGCTCGTCGTCAAGGGCGCCGCTGCGCCGAGCTGCGGGCCGGTGCGCAAGCTGCGCCGCGGCCGGCTCGATGACGGCCGCGTGCGCGTCGCGCTCCGCCTCGACGAGCCGCGTCATCGCCGCCTCAGGCTCGCCGCCGCCCATATGCACAAGAGCGTGCAGGCGGTCATGATTGCGGCGCTCGACCATTATCTCCAGCGGATCGTCGCCAACGCCCTCGACGAGCCGTGCCCCTGCCTCGAGCACGGCAGCTTCGCCGCGCCGGACATCTCTCCGCTGCAGGCGCCATGACCGCCGCGCGCCCGGCGTCGCTGGCAGGATTCTCGCTGCGACCCGCGAACGGCGCGGTGCAGAACGGCAAGGGCGGCGATCTCACGCCGCGCATCGCGGCGCCGGTCGTGGCGCCGGCCCCGCCGCCGCCACCGCCGCCGCCGCGTTCCTCCGCCGAGCCGCCACCGCGGGCGGAGGAGATCGTCGTCTATTGGGAGCGCCTGCGCCGCGGCCGCGCCGTGCCGCCGATCGCCGAGCTCGACCGCAGCCTTGTCGCCAACGCCTGGCCCGACAGCCTCATCGTCATGTTCGACCGCGACGCGGCGATGCCGCGCATCTCGCGGCTCGGCGCGACGGATGGCGCGATCGAGTACACGCCGATGGTGACCGACTGGATCCTGTCGCGCGCGCGCCAGGCGGCCAAGCGCGCCACCAAGCTCGACGAGGTGCAGAACTTCCCGCTCGAAGGTGAGAGCGCGCGCTACCGCCTGTTCCTGCTGCCGCTCGGCATGGCGAATGGCGAGGGCGTTCTCTGTCACCTCTGCCGCGCGTAAAGCAACGCGGGCGACGGCGGCGCGAGCGTGCGCAACGCCATCGCGAGGCAGCCGAGCAGCACGACCGGCACGAGGCAGCCCGCGACCGTCATCGACGGCCGCAACGCCGGCAGCACCCAGACGCTCGCGAGCAGCGCGAACTCGGCAAAGCCGATGCGCCCCTCGGCGAGCGAGAACATGAGCACCGCGGCCGAGGTCAGCAGCACCATGTCGTACGCTTCGAGATGGGGTGAGGCGACCATCGCCGCCGTCAGCAGCACCGCGAGCTTCGCCTCGGCGCGCCCCTCGCGCGCATAGGCCCACCAAGTGGCGCCCGCGCCGACGCAGATCGCAGCCGCCTGCAGCGCCTTCGCCATCAGGTCGGGCGCGCCGAAGCGCGCCGCCACGACATAGAAGCCGTAGCCGCCGAGAAACGTCTGCCGGAACCATTCGCCATAGGACGGATCGCGCGCCTCGACCGTCGCCCTGAGCCACAGGAGCCATGTCTCCGGTCCGAACAGAAGGGCGCTCGCGACGACGAGCAGCGCCGCCATGCCAAGGCACGCGGCGAGCGCCCGCCACGCGCGCGCGGCGGCGAGCGCCACGGGCACGAGCAGGAAGAGCTGCGGCTTGTAGCTCATGCAGCCAAGCACCACGCCGGCCCAAAGCGGGCGTCGCTCGAGCAGGCGAAACCCGCCGATCGTCAGCGCCGCGCTCAGGAACCCGTTCTGCCCGGTGAGCGCGTTGGTGCAGGCGGGAAGAAAGCAAAGGCCCATGAGGCCCCGCGCCCAATCGAAGCCGCCGCGCTCGCGCCGCGCGAGCACCGCGGTCGCGGCGACGCCCGTCACGATGTCCCAGCCGACATAGGAGACCGCGAACGAGAGCAGGCTGAGCGGCGCGAGGATGAGCAGGAAAGGTGGCGGATAAAGGAACGGATGAAGCCAGACCGGGCCGGTGAACCATGGCCCGAGCAGCGCCACTTCAAAGCTGGTGAGGCGCTGTCCGTCATAGAGCAGGCCCGGCATGCCCGCGCGGATCGCCGCGCCGGCGGTATAGAACACGATCCAGTCCTGGTAGAGCACCGGCCCTATGCGCTTCACCACCACGGTCGCGACGCCGACCCAGGCAAGTATTCCGCCGATGCCGCACAGAATGACGGCAAGCGGTCCCCACACGCGGGCGAGCTCGGCTCTCATGCGCGGTCCTCGGCGGTCCCGGCCAGAGATGGCATCGGCGCCCGGCTGCGCCACAGGATCACCGCGATCGTCAGGAGCTCGATGACGGGCGTGGCAAAGCCGGCCGGCGTCGCGCGCGGCGGATTGAAGATCGGCAGCAGCCACAGCGCGAGCGCCAGCGCCGCGTCGCCGGTGCGGAGCCCGTTGTCGAGCGCGTCGTACAGAAACAGCACCGCGGCCGCGGCCAGCAGCACCATGTCGTAGCCCTGGAGATGCGGCGCCGCGAGGCACGATGCGGCCAGCAGCACCGCGACCCGCAACTCCCGCCGCAAGGCGCCGCTCCACGCCCAGAACACGGCGCCCGCCGCGACCAGCATGGCGATCCCTTGCGCCGCCTTCGCCACCGCGTCCGATGCGCCAAGGAGGGCCGCCACGGCGAACACGTCGTCGTCGAACAGCACGCTCCATTGCCGCCATTGGTCGCGGAAGGATGCGCCCGGCGCGAGGATTTCGCGCCCCCATTCGAGCCACGGCGCGACGCCGAAGACCGCGGCGCTCGCCAGGAGCGCGACCAGCGCCGCTGCGCCCATCGCCGCGAGCGCGCGCCAGTTCCGCGACGCCAGGAGCGCCACCGGCGCCATGAGAAAGAATTGCGGCTTGTAGGTCAGCGCGCCGAACAGCACGCCGGCCAGCACTGGCCGCGCCGCCGCGATCGACCCGCCGCCGAGCAGCAGCGCCGCGGTCAGGAATCCATTCTGCCCCGTCACGGCCGTGATCGACGCAGCGGGCGCCAGAAGAACCGCCGCCGCCGCGAGCGCGAGACGGCGGCCGCGGTACAGCGTGCCGAGCGCCGCCACGAGCCCGGCGAAGCTCAGCGCGAGAAAGAGGAAGCACGCGGGCCCGAACGGCAGCAGCCCGAACGGCAGCAGCAGCAAAAGGAAATGCGGCGGATAGACCCACGGATGGAACGGCAGCTCGCCGCGCAAAAGCGGCGCGAAGGTTTGGTTCAGGAACGCCGTGAAGCGGTCGCCATCGAACAGGAGCGGCAGATGGCCGGTGAGCGCCGCGCGCGCGGCGCCGTAATAGACCATGAAGTCGGTGCCGGGATAGTTGTAGCGCGGACCGATGACGCCATCGTGCCGGAACGCG